>Ga0209099_1000345_pt1 | contig 55519 bp, 42 predicted proteins | sample AD_JPNHW2_MetaG_FD_184430 | JGI IMG/M metagenome (GOLD analysis project Ga0209099, IMG submission 184430) | Active sludge microbial communities of municipal wastewater-treating anaerobic digesters from Japan - AD_JPNHW2_MetaG (SPAdes) (version 2) | ecosystem: Engineered > Bioreactor > Anaerobic...
AACATTCAATTCCAGGATTGGAACCTGATTTTTGTAAATGTTCCTGATGCTTCATATGGTATTGGTGATAATTTTCACCTGCAGCCGGGTTGCCTCGGCATAGCTGCGGGTACGGATGGCACGGACCTGGGAATTTACGGAGGCAGCACCCCGTGGAAAGAAAACAGCATACCGGCTTCACCGAATGTATATATTAAAAGCGTGGATACCCGAAACAATCCGAACGGGCAGATTGATGTTATGTATAAAGTAAAAGCTCAGAGTAATTGATTGTTTGAATTTTCAAAAATTAATTCAATTACCATGAGGAAACTTATCATAATACTGGGTATGGTACTGTTGTCGTACAACATATCAGCCCAACAGGTTACGCAGTATGAGTACTGGACCGACGGTAGCTTTGCTACGCGAACGTCGGTTAATTTGGCTTCACCGGCCGCGGATGTTACGGTCTCTTTTCAATACAATACCGCAGCACTAAGCAACGGAATGCATTCGCTGAATACGCGCTTCAGGGATTCCAACGGGAAATGGAGCTGTGTGCAGACGGATTATTTCTTTAAGACGGCTGCATTAGGTTCCGGAACCAACACCATCATGGCGACGGAGTACTGGTTTGATGCCGATTTTGCCGGAAGGACGGCAGAAACCCTTAGCTCGCCCGCCAACGATGCTGTCATCAGCAAAAGCCTTGATGTATCCGCGCTAAGTAATGGGCTTCATGCCCTTAACTTCCGTTTTCAGGATGCTTCCGGTCAATGGAGCTGTGTGCAGACGGATTATTTCTTTAAGACGACTGCAATAGGCGCCGGAACCAACAACATTACGGCGACTGAATACTGGTTTGATACCGATTTCACCGGGAGGACGGCTGAAACCCTTAGCTCGCCCGCCAACGATGCTGTCATAAGCAAAAGCCTGGATGTAACCGCACTGAGTAACGGGCTTCATGCTCTGAATTATCGTTTTCAGGATGCCGTAGGGCAATGGAGCTGCGTTCAGACCGACTACTTCATGAAGACTCCAACCTTGGGATTAGACAGCAATATTATGGTATCCTTTGAGTACTGGATAGATACGGCATTTGCTGCAAGAATTTCCGGTGTTACAAGCCCGTTGTCCAACCTTACATTAATTGACAGTGTGGCTGTTGCCTATTTGACGGAAGGTTATCACATACTCAACTACCGCTTCTCTGATGCTTTAGGGCAGTGGAGTTGTGTGCAGTCAGATACCTTTAAGCGCTGTCCGGTTTATTATGCGGCGCCTGTAATATCAGGAAATACCTCTATTTGTGCCGGACAGACCTTATCACTATCGGCTGTCAGTAATGATGTGTCAACAAGCGGTTATTACTGGACCGGCCCGAACAACTATTCATTTAGCGGTAGTGCCATAACAATCACAAATGCCACTGCTGTAAGAAGTGGAACCTATTACTGCACCGCCATCCGTGGTACAAGTATGTGTGATTCGAGCATCATTGGGCACATGGAAGTTGTAGTCAATCCATTGCCTGTTGGTGTCATCACAGGGTTATCCTCCGTTTGCAACGGCGACAGCACTTATCTTGTCGCCTCGGGCGGAAGTTCTTACTTATGGAATAACGGAAACATCAATGATTCACTGCTGATCGCACCCACGGTTGCAACAACCTATTATGTTACCGTTACCTCTGATTCCGGCTGCGTAGCTACAAAATCAAAATATGTGAGCATTAAGGCCAAACCCAGTGTGATTATTTCACCGGCTTCTGCAACTATCTGTCAGGGTACTTCCCAGATTCTTACGGCATCAGGTGCAAGCACTTATGTATGGAACAATGGGACCAGCATCAGTAGTGACACATTGAGCCCTCCGGTCACAACCACATATACGGTCACAGGTACGGCCGTCAATGGTTGTACAAAATCAGCAACGGCTACTATAAATATTAATCCCTTTCCTGCAAGTGCCGGGTTAATTTCCGGTGCGGGCAATGTATGCCCGGGGCAGAATGATGTAACTTATACCGTTCCGGCTATTGCCGATGCGACTTCGTATTTCTGGACATTGCCGGCTGGTGTAACAGGAACAAGTGTTTCCAATAGCATCACCGTGGATTTTGGAATCTCTGCAGCATCAGGAACTATTTCAGTTTATGGAACAAATTCCTGTGGTAATGGCCTGGCATCGAGCTTCCCGTTCATCGTAGACGAATTACCTGAAAGTGCAGGAAGCATTTCAGGTCTGGGCAATGTATGCCCGGGACAGAGTGGAGTAACTTACACAGTTCCGGCTATTGCCGATGCCACTTCCTATGATTGGACCTTGCCGGCTGGTGTTACAGGAACAAGTGTTTCTAATAGTATCACGGTTGATTTTGGAATCGCTGCAGCATCAGGAAATATTTCAGTTTATGGAACCAATGCGTGCGGTGATGGTGTAGCATCTAGCTTTCCGTTCATTGTAGATCCATTACCTGAAAGTGCAGGCGTCATTTCAGGCCTTGGCAATGTATGCCCGGGGCAGAGCGCTGTAACTTATACCGTTCCGGCTATTGCCGACGCGTCGTCCTATTTCTGGACGTTGCCGGTTGGTGTCACCGGAACAAGTACTGGCAACAGTATCACGGTTGATTTTGGAATCGCTGCAGCATCAGGAACTATTTCAGTTTATGGAACCAATGCGTGCGGTGATGGCGTTGCATCCAGTTTTCCGTTCATCGTAAATGCATTACCTGAAACAGCCGGGGCCATTTCAGGCCTGACCAGCGTTTGCCAGGGCCAGAATGCTGTAACTTATACAGTTCCGGCTATTGCAGATGCGACTTCATATGTCTGGACATTGCCGGGCAGTGTTACAGGAACAAGCACTACAAACAGTATTTCTGTTGATTTTGATGGGTTATTTCTTTCCGGAGATATTTTCGTAAAAGGGATAAATGCCTGTGGTGAAGGTTCAAATTCAAGCCTGACGATTTCTTCTATTAACTCCTTGCCAGTTGCGGCAGGCAGTATTAATGGATCGCAAATCATCTGTCAGGGACAAAATGCTGTTACCTATACCGTGCCTGTAATTGCAGGAGCGGGTTCGTATGTTTGGACCTTGCCTGGCGGAACTACCGGAACGAGTATTACCAACAGCATCACGGTTGATTTCGGAATCGCTGCAGTATCAGGCGATATTTCAGTTTATGGAACCAATGCGTGCGGTGATGGAAGTGCTTCATCCTTGTCAATTACTGTGGATCCTTTGCCTGCTGGTGCAGGAGCTATTTCCGGTGAAACTTCGGTTTGCCAGGATGCGGGTGCCATAATATTTACGGTTCCTTCTATTGATTATGTTACCTCATATTTGTGGACTTTGCCGACTGGCGCGACAGGGACAAGCACAACCAATAGTATTACTGTTGACTTCAGTACAGCTGTTTCTGGTGATATCACGGTAATAGGGAATAATTCCTGTGGATCCGGCGCAGGTTCTGTATTAACAATTACAGTTACACCTAAACCTGCAACACCAAATATTTCGGTGGCTGCTATTACCCTGCATTCAGATGCCACTTCAGGAAACCAGTGGTGCGACATGACAGGCGCTATAGGAGGGGCGACATCGCAAGATTTCACTCCGGTTGGCAATGGTGATTATTTTGTTGTTGTGGAAATTAACGGATGCAGCTCAGATCCTTCAGATACCATTAGCATTACCACGGTGGGTGTAAATGACAATGTGGAATCATTTGAATTTGTGAGTGTATTCCCCAATCCTTTCCACACTCAGCTAATACTGCAAAACATAAATTTAAAAGAAGTGTTTAAATTTGAATTAGTAAATATGATGGGTGATTTGGTTTTTTCAGGAGTTTTAACTGATAAAACCCTAATAATGACGGAAGCGCTTTCAAACGGTGTTTATTTTCTCAAATTTGAATCTAATAACCGGATGTATGTAAAAAAATTAGTGAAGAACTAATTGTGTTTATAAGCTCTGGTTTGTATTTATACCAGAGATTTCTAGTTAGGGAGTCCCGGCTTTATGTGTCGGGGCTCTTTTTTTTTCTGTCTGGAGGCGGTTTTTTTTCATTACTTCCATGGCTAAACGGGATAAATACCAGTATTTTACCGAAGCCAAGATGAACAAATTAATTACTGCCGGTTATGATCTCGGATTTTCTTCCCTCGAAGAAGGTATTGAAGACTATGTTCAGTCTTATCTGATGAATAAGCAATACTATTAACCTGAGTTCGGGAAAATCAAAAATTGCCTTTTAGTCAAAATGTAATCATCAATCTATTAATATTTGCCGTAGGCAATCAATATCAATAGAAAAACAAAAAATGTGAGATATTTTGTCCGTAGGACATATACAATGATAAAATGTCAATCTCCTAACGGAGAATCCATGTTTTTTTGTATTTCTTTTCTATTGATATTAAACTCCTAACGGAGTATCAGTAGAATATTCTTAATTCGAACTCCTCTTAAAAAAAAGCTTCTTATTATTTTACCTCATAAACCTCAACCAGATTCGTGACATCAGTCCAGTTTGACCCGATAATTCCTCCAGCAAAGTAAAATCTATTACCGACAGCTGCAACTTCCATAAATTTAGTTGGGACACTCAACTCAGCAGTACTCCATAAGCCGGTATTTGTGTTGTATATTTCTACAGATTTTAAAAGGTTGCTTCCGTCTGACCCACCTGCGATTACAACAATGTTTCCTATTGATGCAGCTGCGCATCCTAATCGGGGCTGGCTTAAGTAGGTTACCGACCATGTGTTGGTATTTGCATCGTAAATATCCACTGCATCGGAGGCGTTTAAATCGGTTCCACCGGCAAAAAGAATTTTTGAACCGGTAGAAACAGCAGCCATAAAACACCTGGGCTCGCTGAGCTCGGCAGTAGACCAAGAATTGGTTTTAACATCGTAAATATCCACAACTTTTGATTGCGATGCTCCCATATTTTCACAACCGCCTGCGAAAAGAATTTTATTCCCGGCAGCAGCGGCGCTTAAATACCATCTGGGTTCACTTAGGTGTGCTGTAGTCCACGTTTTTGTTGTAATATCATAAATGTCCACAACATCGCTCATGTCGGTGTCGGTCATTCCTCCAGCAAATACAACTTTAGAACCTGCTGCAGCGCCTGCAAAATTATTTCTGGGTTCGCTAAGATGGCTTAAGCTCCAGGTTCCTGTGTTTGCATCATAAATATCAACATTATCCATGCACCCGCTGCCGTTTTTACCGCCGGCAAAAAAGACAAGATTACCGTTAGAGGCTGATGCTATTGAATATCTGGGTTCACTAAGGAAGCTCTGGCTAACTGAATTATTCGTAATGTCGAAAATATCTACCCATTTGTAGTATGCGGAGGCGCCGTCATGACCACCTGCAAAAAGTACTTTACTTCCAGCAGAACCAGCAGCATGCCAGGATCTTGGTATCGTCATGTAGGTGCTGCCTAAATAATTGGCTCCTGTATACCCTGTTGGTAATGGCTCGGGTGTCGGTTCAGGTTCCGGTTCGTCTTTTTTACATCCCATGGAAAGGATAATGAAACAAAAAACATATATAAGAACACTCGAAATTTTAGGAGGTGTTTTCATAAATTTTATTTTTAAGGTTAAAAAGAATAAGTAAAAATAAACATTTTTGTTTTATGTAATTTTTTTTGCCTTTGTTTAAAATTTGTATGTTTGCAGCAAATTAAATAAAACTATTAACCTTATAAAATAAAAACTATTATGAGTTGTTGTTCAAAAAATCAAGGGATTGATTTGTCTGCCTATGGTATTAATGATGTCCCTGTCATTTACCACAATTTATCGTATGATGAATTATTTGTCCATGAGACTGACCCCAAGCTTGAAGGTTTTGAAAAAGGCTTTGTAACCAGCATGGGCGCTGTGAATGTTGATACCGGAATTTTTACCGGGCGTTCTCCGAAAGACAAATATATTGTCAAAGAATCGGAGAATGAAAAGAATGTATGGTGGGCAAGCCCTGAACGCAAGGGGTCAGACAACAAACCTATTTCGGAAGACATCTGGAAACACCTGAAAGGTATCGCCGGCAAACAGCTTAACGGAAAAAAATTATATGTAACTGATGCTTTCTGTGGCGCTAATGCCAACACGAGGATCAAGATCCGCGTTGTCTCTGAAATAGCATGGGCTTCACATTTTGTGAAAAATATGTTTATCAGGCCGACCGAAGAAGAACTGAAGGATTTTACCCCGGATTTCATTATCCTGCATGCCTGCAAAGCAACGAATCCAAACTGGAAAGAACAAGGGCTGAACAGTGAGGTTTTTGCAGCCTTCAACCTGAAAGATCGTATGGCCGTTATCGGTGGAACATGGTATGGCGGAGAAATTAAAAAAGGAATTTTTTCAGTCATGAACTATTTTCTGCCTTTAAAAGGGATCGCCGCGATGCATTGCTCTGCCAATATGGGGAAAGCAGGCGACACAGCAATTTTCTTTGGTTTATCCGGTACGGGAAAAACAACCTTATCGGCAGATCCTAAACGCTTCCTGATCGGAGACGATGAACATGGTTGGGATGAAGAAGGCGTTTTCAATTTCGAAGGCGGTTGCTATGCAAAGTGTATCAACCTTAGCAAAGAAAACGAACCCGATATCTATAATGCCATAAAGAGGGATGCTTTGCTCGAAAATATTGTGTATGATGAAAAAACCGGCGTTATTGATTTTAAAAGCGCTGCAAAAACCGAGAACACCCGTGTTTCCTATCCGATCTATTTTATCAACAACATCGTAAAGCCCGTTTCCAAAGGAGGCCATCCGAAAAGTATAATATTCTTAACGGCCGATGCATTTGGCGTATTGCCGCCGGTTTCAAAGCTTACCTACGATCAAACGATGTATCATTTCCTGAGCGGTTATACAGCAAAAGTAGCCGGTACCGAACGCGGGATCAAAGAACCTACTCCAACATTCTCTTCATGCTTTGGCGCTGCATTCCTGCTGTTGCATCCTACCAAATATGCACAGGAACTTGCTAAGAAGATGCAAGAACACGGTTCATCAGCATATCTGGTTAATACCGGCTGGATCGAAGGCCCTTATGGCGTTGGCCGCAGGATTGATATTCCTTCTACCCGTGCCATTATTGACGGGATACTGGATGGTTCACTCGAAAATGTGGAATATGAAGAATTACCGATTTTTGGGTTGATGATACCAAAAACAGTGAATGGTGTGAACAGTAAAATCCTGAATCCGAGAAACATTTGGGCGAATCCGGCTGATTGGGATGTTGCTGCTAAAAGCCTTGGCGAAAAGTTCATCAAGAACTTCAACAATTTTACCGATAACGACGAAGGAAAGCGTTTGGTAGGAGCGGGCCCGAAAATTTAACCATTGTTCAATAAAAAATAAAAAGGGCGGTAAAATCTTTGCTGCCCTTTTTATTTATAATTATTACCGGCCTGGTATCTTGGCAACCTCTCTATTGAAGCTTTCATATATTTTTTATCCTTAGAAACTGTTTGAATTTTATGTTGAATAAGATTTATGATGGATTTTTTAGCGAAACAAGGCAGATTTTGCAGACATAGTTTATCCTGTGTCGAAAAATCTAACGCAGTTGCAGCAAAAAAGACGCATAAAGATATTAAAAGATATCCGCCGCGGCGGATCCAAACAATTTCTTAGTGTTAATTGAAAATTATTCGGTCAATAATCATTGGTTGAAATCGGATCCGCGAGGCGGATTATTTTTTGGCTTCTACCCCCAGTTCAATTTTGATCTCATCTATTTCGGCTTTCAGGGATTCATTAGCTTTTTGTAACTGTTCAATTATTTTACCATACTTTTTCATTTTATAATTTTCTGCGCTCAAGCCATCAATAATTTTCTGCTGCCCGATTATTTTCTGTTCCATAGCGTATATTTCAGCGTCTTTTTCAGCGCGCAGCTCTTTGATGGCTTCAATGGCTAAAATTCCAAAATTGCTGTAGGTGAGTCCCAAAAATTCTGATTCGGTAGTAACAATTTCAGGGAACAATGGCAAAACCTCCTGAGCGATAAACCCCATTCTCTTTTGTGCTGTATCCGGATCGGTAATCATATGATACCTTTTAAGATTCAACTGGCAAACGCCATTCAAGACACTTGTCAGCGGCTCGATGTTCTTTTTTAATCTTTCATCTGAAAATGCTGACCAGGCCTGGCCCCCCTCCGCAAGATATACGCCGTTATTACCGGCATTGTCATTATAGACATATAGTAAATCATTGCCATCATGCTTCATACCTGCTATTTTACCACCGACAGACTTAATATATAATCTGTCTTGTAAATTGATATTACCAACAACTTCCAGTTTTTCAGATGGGCTTGTTGTGCCGATGCCGACATTACCATTATCGGTGTTAATATACATTCTGGTGCCATTTTCCCTATCATCGAAATACATTTGATCATCTGTCACAAAATGAAGTTGAGCGTCATCGTATATTTGGGACTCACCAGTTGGGCCCCAACTGATAGCGCTTCCATCATTTTGGAAACCCAATTTCCCATAGGGGCTAGCTGTTCCGATTCCGACCTTGCCACTCCCGGTAATGCGCATTCTTTCGGTTGTCAGATTTTCGGCATCATTGGATGTTCCATCAAAACCGACATGGAAAGCCAAAAATTCAGTACCCCAGTTACCTGCATTGAACCCGCTTAATATGTCTGCCGCCCTGCGAGGGCCATTGTCTCCTGGTGTATTCTCAAAAGTGGGATAAAAGGAATAAACTGCACGTTGCCCCTGGGCTGTTCCACCTGCAATTGACTGGAACTGTCCGGATGCAGCAACAGAACCACTCAGCGTCCTGCTTCTTATAACACCGGTGACATCTAAAGTTCTTTCAGGACTGGTAGTGCCTATACCGACATTGCCAGTTCTGAAAATATCACCCGTTTGATCACATGGACCAGACCATTGGAAATAAGCTCCTAATTCTCCGGTCATTAAGTTTACAGCAAGGGAAATGTTGCTACTACATGTCAACTGAAAAATGCGCAGGTCATTGCTATTTTGATTCACCACATAAGCATAATTGCCTGAGACGGTTACATCGTCCGGACCATTTCCTGTAGCAATGGAACTTTTTTGAACGGGTGTAATAGGATTGCTGATGTCATATATTCTAAGGTCATTACTACTCTTATCTACAACATATGCAAAATTCCCCGATACTGCTACGCTGGATGGATTAATTCCAGCACCAATGGTGCTTTTTTGGACGGGCGAAACAGGATTGCTTATGTCGAATATTTCCATTCGGTTACTGCCATATGCTAGCACATAAGCATAATTGCCCGATACTGCTAAGCTCAATGGTAGGTTTCCGGTTGAAATGGAACTTTTTTGAACGGGTAAAATGGGATTACTAATGTCATATATTCTCATGGCGTAATAACTAGAATGTACCACATAAGCATAATTGCCTGATACCACCACGCTGAATGGATTATTCGCAGTAGCAATGGAACTTTTTTGAACAGGTGAAACGGGATTACTGATGTCGTATATTCTTAGGTCATGACTACCAGCATTATCTACCACATAAGCATAATTGCCCGAGACGGCTACGCTGCTTGGACCAAGTCCGGTAGCAATGGAGCTTTTTTGAACGGGTGAAGCGGGATTGCTTATGTCGTATATTCTCAGGTCATCACCAGCGTAATCCACCACATAAGCATAGTTGCCCGATACAGCTACGCTGCTTGGAGAATATCCGGTAGCAATGGAACTTTTTTGGACGGGTGAAATGGGATTGCTGATGTCATATATTCTTAGGTCATCATTACCATTATCCACAACATAAGCATAATTTCCCGAGACGGCTACGCTTCTTGGAGAAGCTCCGGTAGCAATGGTTCCAACAGTATTAAGGCAAGAAAAATCAATTGGACCGAGAGCCCCGATTGCCTGCGCAAGATCAGATTTCTGCCAGCTTGCCAGACCATTGGCATCAGAGGTAAGTACCCTGTTTACACCCTGCGTTCCATCTGTTATCTTTAACGCACCATTAATATCAAGTTTTGATGCAGGGTTTATTGTCCCAATACCAACATTCCCTCCGCTGAGAATGGTAATTCTTTCGTCATTATTTGTAAAAAAAGACATTTTTGCGTTTTCATATTGGTTAAAAACAATGTTTTTTGAGGCATCAATACTTATATTAAAGCCGCTTGTAGCCGTTGGAGAGTTCCCTCCTAACGTATTCGCATTGGATAGTTGGAGTACCTGACCTGCCGCGGTACTATGTATATGCAGCAGGCTCTGTGGCGTTAATCCGGCTGCATTAGATATGCTCACGCTTTGGGCATTGGCCAGGGTGCTATAAAACACTACTGAAATAATAATTAGTATAGACTTTTTCATTTGATTGATTTTGAAAGACATATTTTGGATCATTATTTTCTTTAACTTTTTATTTTAACCAATAACTTAGTTTTTTACAATCTTAAAATTCTTCTTAAAGTCCTTGGCACTTATTTCTACAAAATACACTCCGCAAGCGAGTGTTTTCAGATCGAAAGAAGCGGAAAAGCTGTTGTTTTCGATAAGCGTGAATTCCTGTTTCAAAAGTTTATTCCCAAGGACATCATAAATGATAACCTGTGCCTGCGGGTAGGCAAATTGGCTCACATCCAGGTTGACCACTTCTTTGAACGGATTCGGATAAATCGCCATGTTCATTTCTTCGTTTTCCGTTCCGCAATTGACAGAAACAGGAGTAAAGTATTGGGAGTTCCCGTCGAAATCAGTTTGCTTCAGGCGGTAATAGGTGGTTGAATTAGCGATGGACTCATCGGTGTATGAATAATTCGTGACCTGGTTGGAGTTACCGGCACCATTGATTTGGGCAATCACAATCCAGTTGGCAGCATCGGTGCTGCGTTCAATATTAAAATATTCATTGTTGGTTTCCGAAGCTGTATTCCATTGTAAAGTAACACCATGTGTGGCGCAAATGGCTTTAAATTCAAGCAGTTCAACCGGAAGAGGATTGTTATAAACGATGGTGCCCAACGTGACAAGATCGTAAGCATTAAAACCTGTCCCCGTAACAAATCCATCTGTTGCTGTGGACCCACCACCCGGAGGCCCGCCACGGTTGACCCATTTATTGGTCCCGGTTGCAGGGCAGTTTTCCCAGTTGGCTGCTACAATGGCATTTAAATAAGAGGGGTCAATGCCGTGGTCAATGGGGATGTTCAATCCATCCAAAGGTTTCCAGTATAAAGTTATATCAGGGGATGATGTGCCATTATCGCGGTTTATATCCCAATATTCAATACCACTGGTATGGTTCAGGGTGTTCAGATCGCACATCGGCCCGGGGCCCAGGTTGTTGGGTGCCATAGTAAATAAATATTCGCACCTGAAAATGTCTCCGGTTGTTGCTGGTGCGGTTATTTTCAGCGGTGCCCAAACAGCTCTTAAAACGCTGTTGACCGTTCTGATATCCCCGACAGGGAAAGTAAACACATCATTACCGGTTTTTATCATGGGGCCGTCAACAAAGCTTAAGCGGCTGCCGGCAATATTATTTGAACCATCCGTTGACACCGTTGCATTATCGCTGATATTAAGCAGGTTGGTTGCATCCGTACTTATTACGCCATTGCTTAGAATCAACATGTTTGAAATTCTTACAGGCTTTAACAGGGTAAGAAGGTTTGTTACCGCCGCCTTATCGATTTTCAGTTTGTAAAATTCATGCGTAGCAGTGCCATCAAGTGTTTTTGACAGGGTGCCGTTAAATGTTACTATACCTCCTCCTGAACTGTTATAGGTCCCGTTATTTATCCAGTTTCCGGTAAGGTAAATGTTGCCGTTATTGACAAGGCTGCTTGCCACAGTATTATTAGTAAGATTTCCGTCTGCACCGATTATTGTAACGTTAGCAGTAGGAGAAACCGAAATATAGGCGCCGTTGTTAATTAAACCTTGCCCGGATAAAATAAAAATAACAAAATAAAATGTGAGAAAAAGTATGATTTTTTTCATAGGTAGGCATATTTTTTTACTCCATTAATGACTACAAATTTAAGTAAAATTACGATTAAATCGGAAAATTTAAATATAAAGATATTAAAAATTTGTGTTAAATAAAAGTTAATGAAAAATGCCGATTTTTGTTCTACATATATTTTTTTACTCACAAAAAAATTGTATTAAATAAAATTTAACATCATGCCGGATAATTATTTTTTTAGTAACTTTACCTTTCAAACTTTTTTAAATTATGCTTAAAAATCTGAACATCGAAAACATTTTGTTTCTGGATATTGAAACCGTACCCCGCTGGGCAGGGTTTAATGAAATGCCTGAAAATTTCAGGAAATTGTGGGCACATAAGGCTCAGTTTCTGCTCGCAAGTAAGGAACAAAGCCCGGAGGACATCTACCAACGTGCCGGGATTTATGCAGAATTTGGGAAAATCATTTGTATTTCTGTGGCTTTTGTCAAGGAAGGCGAAATTAAAGTAAAATCATTTTTTGGTGATGACGAGAAGGACCTGTTAACGGAATTTGCCCATTTGCTGAGCAAGCATTACAATAAAGAACAAAGCAACCTGTGCGCCCACAACGGTAAAGAATTTGATTTCCCATACATAGCCCGGCGTATGCTGATCCATGGGGTCGAAATACCGGCCATACTCGACATACAGGCTAAAAAGCCCTGGGAGGTGAAACTGCTCGACACCATGGAACTATGGAAATTCGGCGATTATAAAAGTTATACCTCTCTTGAATTGTTAAGTGCCTTGTTCAATATTCCCACCCCAAAAGATGATATCAACGGCAGTGAGGTTGCTTCGGTCTATTGGAAAGAAAAAGACCTGGCCCGTATCGTCACCTATTGCCAGAAAGATGTCATCACCATCGTGCAACTTTTCCGTAAGTTTCAGAACGAACCATTAATTCCTGATAGCGCTGTTACGGTAATCTGATTTTGTTGATAAATTTTTATCAGTTGTTTTGTCCAGAGCTTGGAACATTGGATTATTTTTGAACCCTAAAAATTTTTTATGCCCGAAACTGTAAGAAAACGCACAAAAGCCCCGGTTACAGAACAATCCCTGCTGCAGTACGGAAAGATACCACCGCAAGCTGTCGAATTAGAAGAAGTTGTACTGGGAGCCATGATGCTTGAAAAGGATGCCCTGGCAAATGTTATTGAGATATTAAAACCAGAAGTATTTTATAAAGAATCACACAAGCTTATTTATACTGCGATCAATCAGTTATTTAATGAATCCCAACCCGTGGACATACTCACGGTTACCAATGAGCTGAAATCAATGGGAAAACTGGATATGGCAGGCGGCCCTTATTATATTGCTCAGCTTACCTCTAAAGTAGCCTCTTCGGCAAACATTGAGTTTCATTCCCGTATTTTACTTCAAAAATATATACAGCGTGAACTGATCAGGATATCAGGCGAGATATCCACAGAAGCATTTGAAGACACCACTGATGTTTTTGATTTGCTTGATAAAGCAGAGCAAAATCTTTTTAATGTCAGCGAAACGAACCTCAGGCGCAAATACAGCGATATGCAGGATATTCTTAAGGAAGCTATTTCTGAAATTGATAAAGCCAAAGAAGCCAGTAAAAACAATGATTACTCTACACTCGGGGTCGCTACGGGTTATACCATGCTGGACAGGCTTACGGCCGGATGGCAAAAATCCGATCTTATCATCCTTGCGGGAAGGCCTTCCATGGGGAAAACAGCTTTTGTTCTTTCCATGGCAAGAAATGCTGCGATAGATCATGGTGTTCCTGTTGCAATTTTTTCACTGGAAATGTCAGCCATACAACTGGTGTTGCGTCTCATTTCCATGGAGACCGAACTACCATCCGACAGGCTCCGGCGCGGAAACCTGGAAGATTATGAATGGCAACAGCTAAACAGCAGAATTAAGAAACTTGAAGACGCCAGAATTTTTATTGATGATACCCCTGCATTACCGGTATTTGAGTTACGTGCAAAAGCCAGACGACTGGTAGCTCAGCATGGCGTTCAACTCATTATTATCGACTACCTTCAGCTCATGACAGCCAGCATTGAAACCAAGGGCATGAGGGAGCAGGAAATCAGCAGTATTTCAAGGGCGCTGAAAGGAATTGCGAAAGAGCTGAATATCCCGGTCATCGCGTTGTCGCAGCTAAGCCGTGAAGTTGAAAAAAGACCGGGCTCCAAAAAACCTATACTTTCCGACTTGCGTGAATCAGGCGCCATAGAACAGGATGCCGACCTTGTATTATTTATTTATCGTCCGGAGTATTATAAAATTGAAGAGTTTGAAGATAACACCCCAACACAGGGACTTGCTGAAATTATTGTGGCCAAGCACCGTAACGGCCAGACAGGAGATGTTAAACTCCGCTTCCAGAAGCATATCGGGAGATTCTCCGACTATGATGTTTACAAGGAAATTGAAGAACCGGTGATGCAGCCAAATGAAGATTTTTATGACCAGCCTCTCCAGACAAAGATCGTTCAGTCGAAAATGAATAAAAAGTCCGCAAAAAAGCAGGATGAACCCAATTCTGATGTGCCTTTTTAATTGGTGCTATTTTATTTATTCTATTGATTTTCCTTGTTGAAATTGCATAATAACTTGATACAAATACCGTTTACAGTTTTGTCGGCCAATTGCTCCTAAATGAAAAAGTTCATTTTACTTCTTTTATTAGTTTTTATGATCAAGCCTTCCAGTGGTGCTTTTTTGCTGATCCCGATGGATAATGCACAGCAGAACCATCTGAAAGCCTATGGTGTGGCCTATTGGATTTTGCAGCGTGAGGTGGAAGTAAGTTGGCTGCTTAATTACCGCGGTGGTAGTTTTATGTGCAAGTACCTGAAAATATTCCAGGACGAATGCAGCATACGTGGTGTATCCAGTGAGGTTATTTCCGACGCCCAGGCCGGCGCCATCTTAAATGAGATAGCGGATCCGGAGGTAAATATGGACGAGGTAAAACTGGTGAAAGTCCCGAAAATTGCCGTCTATTCTCCGAAGAATAAACTTCCATGGGACGATGCTGTAACGCTGGTCCTTACCTATGCGGAAATTCCTTACGATATTGTTTATGACGAAGAAGTATTGCAGGGATTGCTCCCAACGTATGACTGGCTTCACATGCACCATGAGGATTTTACCGGCCAGTACGGAAAATTCTGGGCAAACTATAAAGATGCATCCTGGTACATTGAGGATAAAAAAATATCGGAAGAAACGGCAAAGAAACTTGGTTATGATAAAGTATCGCAGTTAAAACTGGCTGTTGCAAAAAAGATAAGGGATTTTGTGGCAGGCGGAGGTTATCTTTTCTCCATGTGTTCCGCACCCGACAGCTATGACATTGCGCTTGCAGCAGAAGGCGTGGACATCTGCAATTCGATGTTTGACGGTGATCCCATCGACCCAAAGGCTCAGGAGAAACTGGATTATTCTAAATGTTTCGCTTTTACGGATTTTAAAATTGATGTAAACCCGTACAATTACGAAATTTCAAATATTGATGTTTCCCTGACCCGAAAGGTATTGCCTCAAAATGATTTTTTTACCCTGTTTGAATTTTCTGCCAAATGGGATCCCGTCCCTACCATGTTATGTCAGGACCACGAAAAAATTATTAAAGGGTTTATGGGGCAGAGTACTGCTTTTAATAAAAAATGTGTAAAACCGGGGGCTCTGGTGATGGGCGAAAATAAATCTGCGGACGAAGTAAAATACTTACACGGCGAATATGCCAAAGGTATGTGGACATTTCTGGGCGGCCACGACCCGGAAGATTATCAGCATTTTGTTTACGATCCACCTACAAAACTGGAGCTTTACCCCAATTCGCCCGGATATCGCCTGATCCTAAATAATGTGTTATTCCCTGCTGCCAAAAAGAAAAAGCAGAAAACCTGATTTTTGGTTTTTACTTTTATTGGATGACAAGTTTATAATTGTAATTCTCAATCTTAACTACATAAATTCCCTGTGCCAGGCTGCTTACATCAATGGCTTCTTTGGTTATTTGCCTGCTGATAAGTAATTGGCCGTTTATATCATAAATTTTAACAAGTACGGACTTATTTATGTTATGTAATATAGAAATTGATTCTGATGCAGGATTCGGTAATAATGAAAAGTTTTCCTTTTCATATTCGCTTACCGAAACAAAATTTGGTGAAACATAATTTGACATGATTATTACATCTGTTTTACCCAGGCAATTAGGTGTTAGAAAACCTACAAAGTATTTAATAAACATTGTTCCCGGGTTTACAAAATTGAAAAAGTATTGATTGCCTGGTACGCTGCCAATAAGAACAATACTGCCATTTGAAGTAATACCATAAATATTATAATTAGGAACGCTTAACCCTACATAGGGTGACCATGTGAAACCATAGGTATCAGACAATTGATCATAAGATGAAAGCAAGGTAATTGTGGTATGCGGATCTGATACCCCGCTAGAAAAATTACATACATTACTAACCATTATTGCATAACTCGAAGAATAACTTAGAGGATTTGAACTCATGTCGATGAATCCATTATCAGCAGCAGGCTTAACTCCTATCATATACCATTGATTCAGAGAAACTTCATTATAGATTTTTACGCTATCAATTTCGGAAGGAAAAGTAGCACTGTTCCAAATAACTTTATTTTTCTGACTCAAAGAATCATAACTCACATAGCAAATGCTTGGAGTCGGCGGTGCCTGTATTAAAGGTACCTGAATGACATTTGAATAAGCCGTGGGACAACCACCTGTTAAGGATGCCCTGAAATATATATTGTTTGTCAAGGGCGGAGTAATAAATATCGGATTAGTTGCTCCATTTATATTTATCCAATTTACATTATCATATGAATTTTGCCATTGAATACTTCCAACATAACCGCTTAATGAAAGTAAAGCTGATGAACCAGGACAAGCAGCTGTGTTTATTGATGATGTTACTGTTCCACCAGTTAAACTTTGCAAAACTGTAATATCAATTATTAATGAGTCGTTGCCTATGCCACAAACCCCCGTTCCCTTCACGACTAAAATACCATTAGTGGCATTACTGTCAAAATCTATCGAAATACTATCGGGGCTTAAAAAGGTTATGGTTGTTCCAGACCCAGTATAATACCAAACGTAAGATGTTGCCCCGGGAATTTCATTGATGGAATAAATTAATCCGTCAGATCCTGAACACACATATGGCGATCCGAATATCGAATCCTGTAAAGGCGGCAATCCATCCCATAAGGTAATTTCATCAATGGCATAACAACCGGCTGTATCAGTAACAGTAACGGAATAATTTCCCGGTGTATTAACAATCAGAACAGAATCAGAAGAATTATCGGACCATTGATAGCTTAAATCTTCATCCCAGGCATTTAAAATTATCTGTTGGCCGGAACATAATGAAGTGTCATTGCCAAGATTTACATTAGGATTATCCATAAATACGGTCACTGTGTCAAAATAATTTGAGAAAATACCATAACAACCGCAATTTGCTTTCAGAATATATTTAGATGTATGATCTGGACACACACTGATGGTGGAATCTAAACTGATGGTCTGTCCGCTCTCATTTAACCACGCTATGCTATTATATGCGATCGAACAGGTATAAAATCTCCATGCCTCGTTTTGTGCCGACCATGCCGATGTGTTTCTTCCGGGAGCGCAAAAACCAATTGTTCCATCATTATTTTGTATTCCAATTAACCCATTACCTTCATTCCACGAACTACAAAGAGGCTTGTTCTGAATGTATATTTCAATAATGTTTGAGCTTTCATACAGAACCAATTGAGAAGTTGTTTTTAGGTTGTTACATGAATACATTGCTATTTCGAAAAAGTTAATTACAAATTTTCTGTTTGGGGCAGTGCCTAAAGTAATATAATACACACTGCCACTAATTGTAATATCTAAATCCTGATAAGGAAAAAAGATTGAATTTGTAGGTAATTCAGGCGAAGGGCAAGATTCAGTGAACGACCAGGGGCAAAATCCGTTTGCATTGGCAATGTCAAAGGTAACAGCCCCATTCGAACCAATTAAAAGCTGTGAATAAGTATTACCATAATATTGGAAGTTGAATGGTAAATTAATGGTGTTACTCCATTTGTCATCAATATTCATCAGTGTTGATATTCCTGTATCAAAAGGACAAACTGGTGCATATGGAATTGAACTTACAGTGTACATGGAATCATTAACAAAGGTGCTCATAAAAGAGCCCTGTAGGTTGGCGCATTGTCCGCAATTGATATGTTGGTCAGCGCCGGCATTGATCTGGGGAATTACATTATAAGATATAAAGCAAAAGGTATTAACTAACAAGAAAAGTTTAAATGTTTTCATATAAGTTTTTTAGATTTTAAAAATAACTAGTTGTTTATTATAACACCAAACCTGACAATTGTGTTGCTTAAATATTTAATATATAGAAGCAAATATAATAATAATACTAATAATTTTGACTGTTATTTGAAAAAACTCAGGGCTTATAAACTAAAATGAAATCTCCCGGTACTCATTATTTGCCGTTACAATAGCCTGGTTGATACAACTGTCAAGGTATGTGACAGTTCTAATTGATAATCCTTTTGGAATAACTTCAACTTTTCCACTACCTATCCAGAAACAATAATTTCTGAACTGCAGGGCTTCAATAATGTTAGTAGAGAAGCTCAGTTCCTCATTTTCTGCCAGCGGAACGGGTAAACAGGTTGACGTGCCGTTATAAATAAACAGGTCATCGCTAATATTCTGATGAGTGGAATTACCCATAACCCATTGAATGGTGTGGTTGGCCGACCAATGAAAAGAATTCATGACTGGCCAGGTTTCCCAATAGGTTGTGTCGGTAAAGAATAAGCCTGACGATGAGGCCGTGCATATTTTCTTATAACCGTTTATGGTGACCGTCTCAGGAAAGCTATAGGTGCATAAAAAGTTGATGGTGAATTCAGATTTATTCGGAAATCCAGCAGACGGAATTTCTATATCAATTTCCCCATCACGTACAATACCATCATTACACATACAACCTCCGGAAGTAAATGCTATATGAAGGGTTTTAGGCCATGTACTGGTATCGTTTGCGCTAACCGACAGTGTTATGCAGGAATCATTAATCCTGAAGTTTGCCGAATCGTTCGGATGATACAGGCTGTCATTTATGGCTATTACGCTATACAGGAATGTTTTGAAAATATCGTTGGAAAATGTTTCATACAGGTTGGAAATCTGCACATGCCTCATGTCACTTAAATCATCCGGATTGTCTTTATGGCAGGACTGGAACAGTCCCAAGCCCAGGCAAATCGCCAACAGTACGAAAAATGGTTTTTTCATCTTTCTTTTTTTGTATAAGTCAGGAACGTATAATGCAGACCGTTATTTTCATCAATTTGTTCTTCGCTTTTTTCGGCAAGCAACCATTCATCCTCATTTATTTCGGGGAAAAAAGTATCAGCATCCATTACTGCATGCACTTTCGTTATATAAAGTTTCTGCGCAATTCCGAAAAACTGATGATAAATACTGGCGCCGCCCATGACGAAATTCTCTTCGTGATCATCCATTTTTTCTATAGATTCTGAAATGGAATAAACGGTTTCGCAGCCCTCAAATTTTTCATCTGGTACGTTAGTAATTACTATGTTTTTTCTTTTTGGCAAAGGCTTGCAAGGCAATGAAAGGAAGGTGTTTTTACCCATTACAACGGTATGCCCTGAAGTGATCCGTTTAAAGCGTTTAAGGTCTTCGGGCAGGTAACATAGCAGTTGATTGTTTTTACCGATCCCGCAATCTTCTGCAATGGCAACTATGATTGAAATCTGTTTTTTTGGCGTCATGTTTTAAAATTTAAACGGAAACTTCGGCTTTGATATGTGGGTGTGGGTCGTAACCCTGTAACTCGAAATCTGAAAATTGAAACCCAAAAATATCTGTTACTACCGGATTTATTTTCATCACGGGTAACGTCCGTGGTTCACGTGTGAGCTGAAGTTTCGATTGTTCGATATGATTTTTATAGAGATGTGCGTCACCGAAGGTGTGAATAAATTCACCCGCTTGAAGATCGCAGACCTGGGCTATCATCATGGTCAGAAGAGCGTATGATGCAATATTGAAGGGCACTCCGATGAAAATATCAGCACTGCGCTGGTAAAGCTGGCATGAAAGTTTTCCGTCAGCGACATAAAACTGGAACAGGACATGGCAGGGTGGGAGCGCCATTTTTTCTATTTCGCCGACATTCCAGGCGCTGATGATAAGCCTCCGCGAATCGGGATTCGATTTTATGGTGCTAATTAATTGCGATATCTGGTCTATGCTGTTGCCATTGCATGTTTGCCATGAGCGCCATTGCTTGCCATACACGGGCCCCAGGTTCCCGTTTTCGTCGGCCCACTCGTTCCAGATGGATACGTTATTATCGTTCAGATATTTAATATTTGTATTGCCCTGAAGGAACCACAATAATTCGTATATGATGGAGCGAAGGTGTAATTTTTTTGTTGTAAGCAACGGAAATCCTTTTTCCAGGTCGAAACGCATCTGATATCCAAATACACTGACGGTGCCTGTTCCTGTCCGGTCTGATTTAGAATTCCCGTTCTGCAAAACATGGTCAAGTAAATCGAGGTACTGTTTCATAAAGTTTTCTGATAAAGAGCAAAGTTATTTTATTTGTAAGTTCCGGTTTTCAATTTTTTTAAAAAAATACGAACAATCAAAAAAAAACCGGCTGGATGGGCAGCCGGTTTTAGAATTATAAAAAAAACCAAATCTACGGTAATGAGTTCAGGTATTGAATTTCTGCAGTTGTAAGTGTTAGCCCATGATCGGTAACATTCCAGATAATGCTCTGTATGCTTCCTTCTTCACCAAAAGGATACTGCTTGGGTGCCATAATGGTGGTGATCTGGTTAAGCTGAGGATTGTTGGTAATTGGTCCGATATAATAAACAGCGCTATAACTGCTTGGCATCAATGAGGCATTTAAACAATAGGCCTTTATGTGTGCGAAAGCGGTGTCAAGTCCCGGTACGGGAATAGTGACTGATTGCAGGATGTATCCTTTCTGATACACACCAATATGTTCATGCAGATCCGCAGAATCAACAAAGATCAAACCTCCGGGTATTGTAACAGAAGACGGGGTAGGAAGAATGTTGAAGAATTTGATATACAGATTTACATAAGTACCTGTTCCGTAATCGATCCAGTTTTTTTCTGCCGGGGCATATGGGAAAGGTCCGTTGTATTTGTTTTTGTCAATCTGATAACTTTTTCCTTCGATACCTCCACGGATATCTCCAATGATCTTGATATTTTCGGGCAAGGTGAACGTACTCCCTGTCGGATAGCCAACCGTGGTTCCCAGCCCGGCCATATAATTATTGACAACAGGGCCATAGGGAGGACCCGTAGGAGTAACGTCAAGGCTATGTTCTTTTTTGCATGCGCTGAAAACCATTAACGATGCAGCAATTGCAAGGAACAGAAGTTTGGTTTTTGTTTTCATATCCGTAGTTTTTTTAGATTACATATTTAAGATAAAATATTGAAGGATGTTCTGGACATCATTGCTGATGGTATGTTGCACTTCATTATGGAACGTGGTGTAATAAATTACTCCACCGTAGCCAGAAGTTTCACAGGACCCCTCATAATCTCCGTGAGCCTGATGTGCCGGCCATGCATTAATTGAAATGGTAATGGTATGTGCGTTTGCAGGATTTCCTGGAGGTATGTGGCAAATGGTAATCCAGCCTTGTTCGAGCAGGTCTTTTGCTGATTTTGCTGAAGGCGGCATATAATACCTGGCAGCAAGAGGGCCGTACGTGGTATTATCCTGAATGATAACTTCCCAAGGATCATCGATAAGTTGAATTACTTCCCAGCCGCCAAGATCGTATTCTATGTCAAGTGTTGTAATCCCGAGGTAATCGCTCAGGTCCTGGGCTGTAATTTGTGCTCCGTTTACGATGGTTGCGGGTCCTACTTTTGAAGTGCACAACGTGCTGTCTTCAATAAATCCGCCGGCTAAACCTGCAGGGCAGGTAGCTTTGATACCATAAGGTTCATGAGAATTTCCGAAACTTTTGAAATTGCCATCACCGGTCAGGTATTCAACCGCCCAGTCGGAGGCATAAAGGCTTCCACCATTCTGAACAAAGGAAAGCAAATTCTGGTATTTTGTGGCATCCATAAGTCCTTGTTTTCCGCAGTTCAGGAAAATGGCGCCATAGGTTTCAAGCAAAGTCAGATTGCTTAAATCATCAACAGTAATTTCATCAGCTGTGTAACCTAAGGAATCAATAACAGCCTGAATATTATCATAAAGCCCATAAATATAAGCCAGGTTTTCAGCTTGTAATAGCTTTAGTGTTCCTACGGGTACTGTGGTTGTAGTATTTTCAGAAATACTCACATTGTATTGTGACCTGAAAATATTTCCGCCACCTGTCTGGATGTTCAATACTTGTTCGCCGATGGGCGCGGTAAGCGTAAAGGTGCCGTCAACCCCGGTTTCGGTGAGGTAGATTTCTCCGCTGGCATCTACAAAAACAACAGCGTTTCGAATCGGGGTGTTCCCATTAGGGGCAAGTACTTTTCCTGACACATAACCAGTTTTCACAAGGTTGGTTGGTTCATCGGTGTCTTTTTTACATGAGGTGAAAACTAATGTAAAAATTGCAATGAACATGGCAAGAGTGAATAATCTTTTTTTCATGGGCTTATTTTTTAATTTATACTAAAAACGGTGATTAATTTAAAAACTTGGTAAATATAATAAATAAATTCCAGAAAGTCAATAAAAAAACAATTTCTTAACAAAAAGATATGAACATTCTTGCTGTTAGGTGTTCATTTATTTATATTCTGTCGCTGTAATTTCCCCGTTCAGCAACATCAATCCATTCATGGCCAACGCGCGCATCTCGTCTTCACCGGGATACACATCAACGGAAGATATTTTATTGACTTTTTCTTTGATGAGATTTACGAATGCTTTATCATAAGCCATACCACCTGTTATCAGAATGGAATCTACATTACAATCGAGCACCACTGCCATTGCACCAATTTCTTTTGCTATCTGATAAGCCATAGCTTTTTGAATAAAAATAGCTTTTTCATCACCGGAATTTACTCGTTGCTCCACTTCAAAAGCGCTGTTGGTGTCCAGGTAGGCCACATACCCACCTTTGCCAGTGATCATTTTTAAGATTTCCTTTTGGGTATACTTGCCGCTGAAACATAAGCGTACCAGATCGCCGGCCGGCAAGGTGCCGCTTCTTTCAGGAGAAAATGGCCCTTCGCCGTCAAGTGCCTGATTGACATCTATCACTTTTCCTTTTTTATGCGCACCCACACTGATACCACCTCCTAGATGAACAATTATGAGGTTTAATTCTTCATATTTTTTACCGATTGCCTGCGCGTGCATGCGTCCTATGGCTTTTTGATTGAGGGCATGGAAGATAGATACTCTTTGGAATTCGGGGTGCCCGCTCACTCTGGCAATTTCTTCGAATTCATCAACTACCACAGGGTCTGCGATATAAGCCTTTGCGCCGGGAATCATCTTTGCAAGGTCATCGGCAATCAAGCCTCCCAGGTTGCTCGCATGCTGGCCTAAAACACCGGTTCTTAAATCGGCTTTCAGCGCTTCGTTCACTTCATAAACACCTGAAGGGATCGGTTTTACAAGTCCACCCCGGCCAATGATGATCTCGACCGACATTAATCCGTTATTTGATGATTCCAGTTCTTCTACTATAATGTTTTTACGGTATTCATACTGGTCGGAAATTTTTTCGAATTTTTCAAGTTCCTCAGCAGGATGTTTGATGTTTTTTGTAAAAACAAGCTCGTTCGAATGAAAAACAGCAATCTTGGTAGAGGTGGAACCAGGGTTAATTGTAAGAATGTTTCTTTTTACCATTTTAATTACGTTTAGTTTCTTTTACAAAGTAACAAAACATATTTTTAAAATGAAAGCATAAAATACAACTTATATGAAAAAACTTCTCCTGATTTTTTGCAACATTATTGTTATTGTAAGGTTTATTCCCTGGGGTTATATTTCTGATGAATGGTGCGTTGAATACCCACAGCTATTCCACACACCTGCTTGGGTGCATTTGGAGTAATGAACTTCACAATAACAACAATATTTCTGTGAGAAGCGGATTCCTGAAAAGGTTATTAGACCTGAGGTTTTTCTTCTGGGCCGGATGCAGTTGGCGGTTCAGATCCGCTTGTTTTCGTAGGATCAGCCGGCTTATCTTTTTTACCCGCAATATCTTCTGCTACATCCTCAACCTTATTTTTGGCCTTTTCATAAATGTCTTCCGCCTTATCTTTTGTTTTATCCCAAATTTCCCCGGCTTTATCCTCAACTTTATCAAAAGCATCCTCGGCTTTATCGCTTAATTTTTCTGCTTTATCCTCAACTTTTTCCCAGGCATTTTCTGCCTTTTCTTTTAATTTGTCCCAAAGACTTCCATCTTTTTTGACGGGTTCTTCTTTTTTTGTTTCGTCGGTTTCCATGGCTTTTTTATACAAAGTTAAGTTAATGAAAATACTGTTGTGATATAAGTTTATTTCGAAGGTTTTATGGAGAGGTTTGTTAATATGATAAACGGCATTATAAATATAAAGATATAAAAAAAGTAAAAGCGGCAACTTTTGTCAACTCGACCTTTACTTTTTGATATATTGATGGCCACGATAAACCTTTAATGATGCAAACGTTATAGCAAAACGGATTTCTCTTGCAAAGTAAATGCAGGAAAGTCATTAGGAGGCTCTCTCAAAAGTCAAAATTTATGAGTATTTGACCTTAGTGTCCGCCGCGGCGGACTTTGTGTGTACCTGCCCGTCCGATCAGGCTGGCTTTGTTATCCTTTGTGGTTCAATTACTTAAGTTTGCCACAAAGTAACCTAAAAGGTTGGCACGAAGGTGCACAAAGGACTTTTGAGACAGCCTCTTTTTGTTAATATACTTTTTTCAGGTTGAAAACTTGAAAATTTTAGCGAACTGAATCTCAGATAGTATTATTTATCTGTCACTTGGCAAGACATGCAGCCAATGCGATGGAATACAATTTGGTTTTTTCGCTGTCGCCGCGTGAAGAGAGAACTGCCGGAACTTTTGCCCCAAAGACCACGGCACCGAGTTCTGCCCCTGCAAGCTTTGTGTTAGTTTTATAAAATACATTCCCGGCTTCGATATTCGGGAACAGGATAGCATCGGCATCGCCATTGATCGGGCTTTTGAATTTTTTTATCTCGCAGCTTTCCGGATCCATGGCAACGTCGAGCGCCAGAGGGCCGTCGATAATAGCTCCTTTGAGCTGTCCCCGGTCGGCCATTTTTGTAATGATAGCCGCATCAATACATGCAGGCATGCCAAGTGACATTTGTTCTGTTGCAGCGAGGATAGCGATCTTTGGATTTTCGATGCCCAGGGCATGCGCAGTCTGTATCAGGTAATTGGTCATCACAATCTTTTGTTTGAGGTCGGGAAGCGGAATAATAGCGACATCAGCCACGATGATCAGTTTGGGATATCTTGGATTTTCAATTACGGTGACATGGCTCAACACAGAATTTGGGCTGGCCATAAGGCCTTTTTCCTTGTTCAGGATGGCTCTCATATATTTGTCAGAGCTTACAAGTCCTTTCATCAGGATGTTTCCCTTGCCTTCGTTGATCAGTTCAACGGCTTTTTCAGCAGCTTTTATATCATTGGCTTCGTGAACGATCTTAAATTTTCCGGTATCGATTTTCATTTCGTCACACACCTTGGTAATAGTGTCTTTGTCGCCAACAAGCGTAGCTTCAATAAGGCCCATATCCACAGCCTGGTTAACGGCGCCAATGGTATGAGAATCGTTTGCATAGGCTGCAACAAGGCGTTTTTTATCTTTGCTTTTTAATAAATCGAACATCTGTTCAAGTTTCGTGACCGGCATAATTTGAATCCTTTCTTATTTTTTTGTTAGTAATTATTTTGTATAAAAATCTATCATTTTTTCAATGGAAATGGTGCACACGCGGCAAAAATTATCAGTAGAAATCGATTTCATGGTGCAGTCGTATGCAGGTCGGTAGACACCTTTGGTCACATAACCGCCGCCTTCGAATACTCCCACTTTGTTTTTGTATTTTACATCATTAGGTGTGGGGACCGGAGTGCTCTTGTCGATGAGGTCTTTCCATTTCGAATCAAAATTCACGAGGGTGGTCAGGTTTGGATCCGGGGGTTCCACATCGAGCGGATAAAACTCGTTGTATGAAGTTTCGGAGTCATAATATTCATCACCAAGTCCTGCAAAAGAATGCCCGAATTCATGCGTGTAAATATACTCTGAATAAGGGCTGCTGTTCACGCTGACCGCATAATGATTGTAAATGGCGCCACCGCCATATTTGCTGGTGTTTGCAATGATGTAAATCTGGTCGTAAGGGGCATTGGATGCCACGTCTCTTAAAGTTTTATTATCAGAAGTCATCAGGTAACGTTCTGTGTCAAAAGTGTAAAAAGTCGAATTGACAAGCGTGTTTTTCCAGATCCCTTCTCCCGGGACATCCGTGCCTGACTCTTTTGACGGCGCTTTGATAGCCCGGATGTTGAATTTATTCTTATTTTGCTTGTAAGGCCGAGCATTAAAAAGATATTCTGCAAATTTGTTGGCATCCTTTATAAATTTATCCATTTCTGCTTCGGTATAGCCCTCGGGAATTATCACGATGTCAACTTTTACAGCAGGGTCGCCGGAATTCAGGATGTCCACTTTTGGGTAGACCATCCGTTGTTGTTTGATGATAAAATAATTTTTAGGATCAATAGCATATTCAAATTTCTTTTCAAAAATGCCTTTTTTATTCCTTGAATAGAATTCGCAGCGAATCGCTTTTTTCGGGAAGGGCATGGTGACCGTTTCAGAAAAAGATTTAAACGTTAACTTGGCCTCATTGGTGGTCTGCCATTCTGAAAAAAGGGTGTTGTATGTGTATGAATAAATAAGCTCGTTACTCGCGGCGTCGTAAGCCAGAAATTTGTACTTCCCGTAATTAAAAATATCAAGCAGGTTGACTTTAGAGCCTCCCCAGAAGGGTTCCTGCATCAGTTCATCAATCGAATAAATATCCGTCACGTTGTTCCCCGTATGATAATAATCGATACGGAGGGTTTTGTTTTCGAAATAATCGTCGAACGCGGCCTGAGTCTGAGTCCAGGCGAGTACAAGCAAAAGAAAAAATAATTTTTTCATATACATAATTGATGGGTTTTTGATCCTTTTATTTAAAACAAGCGTGAAAATAGCAATTTTTAAAACACCAAATTATTTTATAAAAAGAAAATTGAACAGACACCTTTGATTTCAATACAAAAACTTGTAAAATATTTAATAAATTTAATATATTTGTAAAAAAATTAAGAATTATTTATTAATTAAAAACTTGACTATTATGGCAGTACTGTTATTAATATTGGCAATCATTGCGGTTGTGGCCGGGTTTACGGGCCTTGTTTTAATTATTAAGGGGTTTGTCGATAAAAGCAATAAAAAAGTCTGGATAGGAACGGCGCTGGTTTGTTTAATGCTCAGCATGGCTGTTTGCGGTGCGTTCGTTATTGGGAAGAAGGCTATTAAGGCAAAGAAGCATTTTGAAAAAGAGCATTTCATGATGAATGGTTGGTGCGGAGATGGGGCTGATTTTAAAATGCATAAAAACTGTTGTCCCGGAGATAGCATTACCACAGGCGATTCAACGGAAGTTCAGGTCATCGTAGAAAAGAAATGCATCAAAAAATGCGGCACTCCCTGCCCGCATCACGGAAATTGATACTGTAATTCAGGTGCAGGGATCAATGCATCAGCATTATTTTTCGCGTTGCAGAATAATTGCCTGAGTATATACTTAAAAAGTATGTTCCCGAGGCAGTTTGCTTACATCTATTTTCAGCATTCGATTGTCCTGATTGTCTTCGGTGATGTTAACCACTTCTTTACCAAACAGGTCAAACATCTTTATTTGTACCTGAGGGTCATCAGCGTTATACATCTGCACAAATATATTGTCAACAGCAGGATTGGGAAAAACAACCGCGTTTGTCTGATTTTTTTCTTCCACAACGCTGGTGATGCCGTTCAGGTAAAATTTATGCGGGTCGGGCTGTCCTATGAGCGGATGCGTGGTGTTGCGCGGGGAAAGGTCGGAAGCATGAATATAATACGCAATGGTATCTCCGCCCTGTTGTGCTGGAATATTGGCGGTCCAGTTATTACCCGATGTGTTGGTCATGTTGATTTTGGTCCACGCGCCCCAGGAACCATGGTAAACGCGGTATTTCACCCATACCGAATCCGGTACGACGGCGCTTCCGCTCAATGCATAAACTTCGGCGTTTATTGGATATTGCGAAAGTATTGGTTTTTCGCCCAACAGAGGCATGTGTTTTATGTATAACATGCCTTTATCGGCTATTTCATGGGAACGGCAATGCAGGGCATCTGTGGATTGCCATCCGCTGTATGTGACACCAATGATTTCATAGCCGGGCATGGCCTGTTGGTATACTGCCAGCGCTGCATTATTGTTGGTTGTGCCATAGCTTGTTGAAATCGGAACAAAAACTTTTTTATTTAAAATCAATGAATTTGTATACGCCTGCCCGTTGGATTCATAAACCCGGTAAACCTGATAATTATTACCGTAGGAAGAGACTTCGTTTGCCCAGTAGGCGGCCATGGCTTCGTATGCGCTGTATTGGGAGTTGGATACCGGGACAGAAGCAATCAATATTTTATCCACATCAAGGAATTTTCCCCAGCAGTCAATATGTTTAATGTATTCACCAAGCGGATCGGTAGTAATGTAATTTTTGGTGATGCCCATATATTGTTTAAACGCGGTATCTATCTGGGCGTGGGTCAGTGTTTCTTCATCTTCAACCAGGTCGGTCATGGCGGCAACACCCATGCCGTCGCACATGTAGTTTCCACCTGTATGCGTAACGTCCATCCCATATAATGGCATATTCAGGTAAGATGTTCCGGCAAGAACCACAGGGACATTATCATCATTGGCGCGTGCAGGACGGTTGTATGGGAAATCAACAATGGCAATAGTGTTGTTATTTGTCATGATAAACCAGGGGCCATAATCCCTTGTCCAATAAGAGTCAAGCGGTGCAATTATAAAGCTGCAGTTTGCAAGATTCACCCCGTTAGAGGTATAATTATTTGTTACCGTTGTTTGCTGGGAGGATGAAGTAACTATGGTAATCACATGGTCGTTTTCGGATAATTCAGCGATTTCGGAATAAGGTATGCCAAAATTCCCCGGATACGAAATTAGCACAGCCTGTGCCTGCTCCCATTCGGCAATGGCACGGATAGTGCCTGTTGGGGGCGGCGTTTGAGTAAAAGCTTTTGTTTGGGTTTTCGGCACGTGAAGTTCCGACGAATCAAGCATGTGGTATTTCGCCTGAAATTCAAAAGGGGCATTGCTGTTTATATGCTGGGCTGTTGAACTTGCAAAAAAAGCAAAAATGACAAACAGGGAAAGTATAAGTCTTTTCATTTATGTGTGATTTTTTCCAAACAAATTTATACAAAAAAAATAGTGATACGTCATTTTTTTTGTTTTTTTAATTGAATATTATCAGCAAAAAATAATGTGTCTGGTAATTTTTACAGATGAATATGACTATTTAATTTTAGATTTGCAGAATCTAATCCGGGTGAATATTTCATGAGAGCTACCATTACCTTGTTAATAGGCAGGCTTCTGCAATACAGGAAATTTATTTTTATCCTGATGCTGTCGCTTATTGTGGTCCGTTTTAGTTTTCTGATAATTTACAACTGGAATAATGGCAATACCGGTAAACCCGGGATTCAATATTTAACGGATTCATACCGGTACATCGAAGCAGCAGACAAACTGATTGCAAACGAAGCGCTGGATTATAAAGAAATACAGTATACCGGATATATTGTCATTATTGCTTTTTTCAGGCTGTTTTCTGATAACCTTATCGGGGTCATCATTTTCCAGGTGTTATTGGCATTGGCCGCTGCAGGGGCATTATATAAAATTTCCTTGGCGATCACGGCAAAACCGCTGGCAGGAATTATCGCAGCCGGTTTGTACCTGATGAACCCTTTTATTGTTTCCTGGCATACTTATATTATGACAGAATCAATGTACACATCCTTTTTGATATTTTCCACGTGGTTGTTGGTTAGAACAGTGAAAAGGAAATCTGTTATCACGCTGTTTTTTTCAGTAACCTTAGTCTTGATCACTGCCTGTATCAGGCCAAACGGCTGGGCTTTAATTCCTGTCGCATTATGTTTTTATTTTATTCACAGGTTTCATAAAAATTATCAGAAATTTATATGGATTTTTTCTGTGGCAGCGGGCTTTATCATTTGTATATCCTTTCTGCCTTTTACAAACCGGTCGGTACAGAACATCGGGACTGAAAAAATTATCATGAACGAAGTGCTTTTGAACGGCGAAGTAATACCCGATCATAAGGAACTACGCCTTACAATGCCGGCAGACACGGCGTTAATGAAAAAAAACTGGACCGCAGGTTTTTCCTATGTGGTCAGGCATCCGTGGCCATGTGCCAGGCTGGGCATTTACAGGATGGCGACGGAGTTATTTCAAATAAGGCGTCCGTGGTATTCAACGGAGTATTATTTGCGGACATTTTTATGGCTTTATCCTGCTTACATTTTTGCTATGATAGGCTTGTTTTATTTCCGAAAAAAAATCAGTATTAAGATTATTCTGGCGATCATACTGGTTCACATCCTGACTATTGCAGTTACATTTGCCGACCATGATGCCCGGTTTCTCAATTATTTTTTACCTTTGATTAATATTTTATCAGGATGCGGGATTATTTTTGTGTTTGACAAAATTGCCCTGGCTGGCAGATCACCAGTAAAACCTGAGCCAAATTTAAAACAGAACTAATGAAGATATTGCTTATCAGCCCCGGGACACCTGATGAAATTGATAACAAAATTATCCGGAGCATTCCTTACCTCAATGCGAAAGCATTTATTGCCCCGCATGCGGTGGCCACTGTAGCCGCACTCACACCGGAAGAACACGACGTTCACATCCATGATGAATACATACGCGGGCCGGTGGAAGAATTTCTTCCCGGAAAAAATTATGATATCATTGGCATATCAATCACGTCAAACCAGCTGATACGAAGTTTACAGATTGCGGAAGCGTGCAAAAAATTATGTCCTTCATCCACGATTGTTGTTGGAGGGATAGGCGTTGAAATGCTTATCTATAAGCAAAAAGGAAACATTGATGTAGTTTTTCATGGAGAGGCTGAAGACACATGGCCACGGTTTTTGGAGGATTTCAAGAACGGTAATTATCAAAATGTTTATAAAAACGTTCTCAAGCCTGATATGTCGAAAGTGCCCCCGCCACGTTGGGACCTCATTAAAGAAGACATTCATCTGTATAATTCCGTTTCCATCCAGACTACGCGTGGCTGCCCCTTCGACTGCAGTTTTTGTGATGTGATATATACATACGGCCGTAAGCCACGTAGCAAAACTATCGAACAGGTCCTTGAGGAAATTAAAAGGCTTCACGATCTGAAAGTTCAGATGGCTTTTATTGCGGATGACAACTTTGCCGGAGATAAAAAGTATGTGAAAGAGCTTTTACGGCAGATGATTCAGCTGAATAACTCGTTCAAAAATCCGATGGGTTTTTTCACCCAGATCGATATTACCATCGCTAATGATGATGAATTGCTGGCGTTACTTGCCGATGCGAATTTTTATACCCTCATGATCGGCATTGAGTCGGTAAACCCGGATGCGTTGAAAGACATGAACAAAAAGCAAAACCTGGGTGTTTCTGCCGTTGAAGCCATAAAAAAGATACAATCTTATGGTATGGTAGTGCTGGCTCACATGATCATCGGCAATGAATCGGACGATCTGACGGTATTTGAAAAAACAGCCGCTTTTGTTAAAGATGCCGATATTATTTTCCACATTTGCCATCCGCTGGCAGCGCCTCCGGGCACTAAGATGTGGTACGATTACAAACGTCAGGGAAGGATCATTCAAAATGAACCGGACGAAACCAGTGATAAAATGGATATCATTTCAAACATCGTCCCCAGGCAGATGAGCCGTCAGGAATTGTTTCTCGGGCTGGCCGATTACTGGGATGATATTTATGATACTGAAAAATTCAAAGAACGGGCTATTTCGCTGATACAAAACATCACACGCCGGTCGAATGTAAAGTTGCCCGGCCTTTCTTCCATGTGGTCTATGAGAAAAATGATGGGAGGGGTATTTAAATATTTCTTTTTTACGGCGGAAAAGATTCACCGAAAAACCTTCATGTATATCATGAAATCAGCTAAAAAGGACATCAGCTACCTGATGCCGAAGATCATTTATATTTATACTTTTTACCTGATCGACTACAAACGTTCGAAATACGATGCTGCGGTAGCCCGTGAATATGCGCAGTGGGAGCGGGAGCATCCGGAGAAAGTAGTCATTGATAATTCACTGATCCCTGTTTATGACAAAATTCGTGAACATGCCCCGCAACTTATTTCCGAAGCTTACCGTTATGTATGGCAAAAAAACAATAAAAAAGAGATCCTTTATAAAGCCGTGCATGCGGCCCTGCTTGAATTCAGCGACCGTTTCGGAAAGGACTTTGAAGTACCTGATGATTTTTACCTGGATCAGATGTGCAATGCATGCGAGCGGGTGCTCCCCGGAATTATAGAAGGCAACAATTTTTGCACAGAAACGATACCGGAAAAGCTGCCTGTCGGGTTTACCCGCGAAATTTTGGATTCACTGGACAATGCCGTGCGATACCGGAATATTTACGGATGATTTTTTTATACTATAATGAGCAAGATAGCAACAGTCCTTCATAAAATTTTCGGATTTGCTAAACGCTTCGGCCTTGACTGGTTCCTCCTTGCCCTTATCGGTATGATCGTACTGGCTTATTTCTGGCCGCAAATTGGAGCCAAAGATTCAGTTATCCCATTTTCAAAAATAGCCACGTACGGAGTTTCTGTGATCTTCTTTTTTTATGGACTTAGGTTAAGCCCGCAGAAACTTAAAACAGGGCTGAGCAACTGGAGGCTGCATCTGGTGGTTCAGTTGGCGACCTTTGTCTTGTTTCCGCTACTTGTTATTTTAGCAAAAAGTATTATTGGAAGTAACGGGTTTGATACAATTTGGGTGGGCGTGTTCTTCCTGGCAAGCCTGCCGGGAACAGTGTCATCGGCTGTTGTGATGGTTTCTATTGCTAAAGGAAATATCCCTTCGGCCATTTTTAATGCGAGCATTTCCACGCTGATGGGCGTTTTTATCACACCGTTATGGATGGGGATATACCTTAATACCTCTTCGGTGGATATGGAGCTGGGCCCGGTGCTGCTGAAACTTACGCTGCAGGTTATATTTCCGGTAATTCTTGGAATATTACTTCATCCGGTATGGGGCTTTTTTGCTGAAAAGCACGGTAAAAAACTCCGTTACTTTGATCAGGCAATAATTCTGTTGATCGTATATACCGCCTTTTGTGAATCTTTTGAAAAAAAAATATTTGAAGGATATTCCGCTCTTTTACTTGTGGGGCTTGGCGCCGCCATGATTGCACTGTTTTACGCGGTTTATGGGATTATTTATCTCACAAGCAAAATTTTAAAATTCAAATACGAGGATAAAATCACAGCTTTGTTTTGCGGCTCAAAAAAATCGCTGGTGCACGGTACGGTGATGTCGAATGTACTGTTTGCCGGTAGCCCGTATATGGGTATTGTCATACTTCCAATAATGATGTACCATGCACTTCAGCTTGTTATGGTCAGTATTATTGCACAATGGATGGCGAGAGGAAGCGAAAAAGGATATCCTGGAAATTCACCCAAGTAAAATGCTATGAAAAGATTTATTTTTGTTATAGTTTTGATTGTGTTTTTTATCGGTTGTAAAAATAATGAAGTGAGAATTGATAAATTCGTTTACATTGAACATATAGCTAACCGAATTGAAAAACCTGAAGATTTAAAATCAAAATTATATCTGGAATACGATGATAACAAGGGTATGATCAAAATAGCCAGGACAAATGTTTGGAGTGGTGGAAAAACAAAATACTATTCAATTAAATCTCCTGATTCACTCCGTCAATTGATTTTTACTAACCTGCATTTAAAGAAATATCCTACATGTTTTGAGGATAGAATTGATCAGAAAAACTTTCCTATTATCTATGATGGTGATTGCTTTTGTATAATTTATAAATTCAGCGATGGCGCTGAACAAATAATAAATTATGAACCTTATAATGTCCCTGACAGTTTAAGAAGCTTTACAGATTATCTTGAAAAAATAAAAAAATTCTCTTCTTTTGAAAGAATTGATTCGTTTAATAGCACAGGTTGGATCGACAAGTACCGGGATATTATTATTTCATGTTTTCCTATAATCAGCCATGAAACTAATGTTGAATTTAAGCCACCAGTGATCGTAGATAGTGTCTATTAATGGAATATTAAATATATATTCAAAATTTAAGGCCTCAATTTCCTCGGTTCTCTTTAACTTTTATAGGTAAAAAATACTATTTTTGTTTAATAAATAAATTCCTATGGAACTGAATCCTTTAACCGCCGTTTCGCCTATAGATGGCAGATACCATAAAGCCACCGAAGCCCTTTCGGAATATTTTTCAGAGTTTGCACTCATCAAAAAACGGGTTTTTATCGAATCCGAGTATTTCATTGAGTTGTGCAAAATAATCCCTGCTTTGAAAAAAATCAAAGAACCGGCTTTTGAAAGCATACGTGACATTTACCGAAAATTCAGCATTTCGGATGCACAGAAAATAAAAGATATTGAAAAGACCACCAACCACGATGTGAAAGCCGTGGAATATTTTCTGCGTGATCAGTTTGATGCACTTAAACTTAGTGAATACAAAGAATTTATACATTTCGGGCTTACCTCTCAGGATATTAACAACACCGCTATGCCGCTACTGGTAAAAGATGCACAAGTTAATACCGTGCTGCCTTTGTTGAATAAATTGTCTGACCGGCTGAAGGTGTTGGCTGAAGAATGGAAAGACATTCCCATGCTTGCCCGCACACATGGCCAGCCAGCCACTCCAAGCAGGCTGGGAAAGGAGATCAGGGTTTTTGCCGAACGCCTGCAAAGCCAGTTGTTGCATTTCAATCATATCGATTTTGAGGGAAAGTTTGGCGGAGCCACCGGAAACTTCAACGCTCATTATGTTGCTTATTCCGAAAAGGACTGGCACGGCTTTGCCTGCAAATTTCTGGAACGTATCGGGCTGAAGCGCCAGATGTGTACCACGCAAATTGAGCATTACGATAATCTTGCGGCGTATTTCGATGCTCTGAAACGTATCAATACTATTCTGATTGACCTGTGCCGTGATATATGGATGTACGTTTCCATGGATTATTTCAAGCAGAAAATTGTAAAAGGAGAGGTGGGATCTTCTGCCATGCCGCATAAGGTAAACCCCATAGACTTTGAAAACGCGGAAGGCAACCTTGGGCTGGCTAATGCACTGTTTGAACATCTTTCGGCAAAACTGCCCATCTCACGCCTGCAGCGCGACCTGACGGATTCAACGGTTACACGCAATATTGGCGTGCCAATAGCGCATACCCTCATCGCACTGAAATCCATCAGCAGAGGGCTCGATAAGCTGATCGTAAACGAACCGAAAATTCTGGCTGATCTGGATCAGAACTGGGCCGTTGTTGCCGAAGCCATACAAACCATTCTGCGCCGTGAAAATTACCCGGATCCCTATAATGCGCTAAAAGAGCTCACCCGTAAGAATCAAACAATCACAAAGGAAACGCTGCACGATTTTATCGAAACCCTGAATGTCAGCAAAAAAGTGAAGGAAGAACTGAAATATATAAACCCCAGGAACTATTCAGGTAAGTAGTTCAGTTGCATATTATAAAATTGTTTGGATAATTTCGCCAAGGCGCTTAAATTGCTTACTTTTGTAGTCTATTACTTACAGGAATTTTTCTATGAAAAAAATATTCATTATTTGTACTTTTTTAGTACTCAACATTTTCGCTTCCGCCCAACCACCAGCGGGTTATTATGATGCTGCCGCAGGCCTTTCAGGATTAGCATTAAAAACGGCTTTGTATAATATTATAAAAGGGCATACCTCTATTTCATACGATGACCTGTACAATGCCTATGTGACAACGGACAATTTTCCCCCTAGTAAAGTTTGGGATATGTATTCCATAAAAGCGGACAGCACCGCCAATTATTGGTATACGAATTCAGCTAATAGTGCTGATCAGTGCGGCAGCTATAGTTCAGAGGGCGATTGTTACAACCGCGAACATTCAACACCTGCGAGCTGGTTTAACGATGCAACACCGATGTATTCGGACTTGTTTAACGTTTACCCGACAGATGGCTATGTCAATAATCGCCGGTCAAATTACCCTTTTGCCAAAGTGGGTTCTGCAAGCTACACGTCTTCCAATGGCAGTAAGGTCGGTACGTGTTCTACCACCGGTTATACAGGAACTGTGTTTGAACCCATTGATGTCTATAAAGGTGATTTTGCCCGTACTTATTTTTACATGGCAACCCGTTATGAGAATATTGTTTCAAACTGGCCATCATACTCAACCGAATGTGCGGCTGTTTATGCGGGTAACGGAGGCCTGGTTTTCAAACCCTGGTACGTGACGATGTTGCTGTCATGGTGTGCCATGGATACCGTAAGCCAGAAAGAAATTGACCGGAACAACGCTGTGTATGCAATTCAACACAACCGTAATCCTTATATCGATCATCCGGAATGGATATTGGCCATATGGGGGCCAACATCCGGAATAGACCAACAAAGCAACCTGGTTAATGTTAATGTTTTCCCCAATCCTGTTTCAGAGGTACTGACTATTGAAAATTATGATACGGAAAACAGTATTGATAAAATTGAAATTTTTTCCTATACATCGTCACTGGTTCAAAGCATTGATAAACCGGCAGCCGGCCAAACCATCAATGTGCGTAATTTTTCGGAAGGATTATACACACTTGTGTTTTACTGCGGAGACAATATTTCCCGTAAAAAAGTTGTAGTCATTCATTAAGAGGCTAGGATAGATTTCCCTGATTAAGGCTATTCCTTAGGCTTCGTGTACTCGTTTTTCTTCTTGCTTCCACCGAAGACAGAAAAATTCAGGTAGCGTTTAGGGTTTAGCTTGATATCTTCAATAAGTTCGTTAAGTTCTTTGGAAGATTTTTCAAGATTATTATACAGAGAATCGTTATTCACCAGCATGCCCAGGCTGCCTTCTCCACGGTTGATCTTAGCTACGATTTCCGAAAATTCTTTCAGGGATTTGTCCGCATTATTAATAGTGCTGGCAATGTTTGATTTGGCAACAGTATCGCTTATTGCAGAAAAATTGGTAATGATATTCGTAATTTTGTCGTTATTGTTTTTAATGTTATCAGAGATGGACTGAACGTTCGCGATGATGTCAGACAAATTGTGTTTCTGGGCAGAAACAAGCGTATCGATATTGTACGTGGTGTGTTCCAGATTATTGATGGTCAGGCGAATGCTTTCAAAGCTTTGTTCCAGGTTGTCTCTGGTTTTTTCGTTGAATACTTCTTTGATGATGAGAAGCACGGAATCGAGCGATACCATTACCTTTTCAAATTTTACTTTAATGGGCTGAATGACTTCTTCGGTAAGGGAACCCTCAATTAACGTAGTTAGTGTATCTCCTTCCTTTGCCTCGGCAGTGGCATTTCCAAGTTGAAGTTCGACTGCTTTAGACCCAAGTAAATCTGAACTAAACAGCCTGGCAACCGTATTTGAAGGGATCACCAGGTCATTGTTGGTAATGGTAAGTACCACGATTATTTTTCCTGAGTTGTTAGGATGGAAATACATGTCTTCCACCTGCCCGACACGGAAGCCGTTAACCAGCACGGGATTTGCCTTGACAAGCCCGGTAACCTTGTCGTAAACTGCATAAAAAGTACGTTCTTTTCTGAAAAGGTCTTTACCTTTTAAAAAATTTATACCCCAGTACAAAAGGGCAAGGCCTGCAATAAAAACGATAGCAATTTTAATTTCTCTGGAAATTTTCAAGGCGAAAAATTTTGTGCAAAGATAAATATTTTTTAATTCGCTGTGTATTTTAATGCTTCATTCGGTGAAATTCGCTCTTCGTTTAAAAAAGCGACCACAAAAGCATCTTTAAAACCTTTTGATTGAACAATTTGCTGGTATTCGGCAGCTCCTTTCAGGGTTTTGAAATTACCACAGGTGTATTTGTACAATCCGTTCTGGAAATAAAATTTTACATCATTAAGGCCTTTAAACTCGGGAAGATCCAGGGATTTTTTGTTGCTGCTGGTAGCAAATTGAACCCTGAAATAAACTTCTTTACTTTTATTGTTCTGAACAACTTTGGCAGTGTCAGGCTTAACCACGGTTTTGGCAGTGTCTTTGGCAATGACCTGCCGGAAAATAGTGTCGGAAGGGATATTATTTTCCGGCAAATTGGGGCTGCCTTCCACTTGCGATTTATATTCTTTAAAAGCCCTGTAAATGGCTGAAGCAATTATGTTTTGTCCGCTTTCCGACCTTAGGTATTCTTCTTCTTCCGGATGGCTGATAAACCCAATTTCGATCAAAGTCCCGGGCATGGTGGTTTTATAAAGTACAAGAAAGCCGGCTTGTTTAACGCCACGGTCGGCCCTGCCTGCTTTTGTGGAGAATTGTTTTTGAACCAGGCTCGAAAATTTCAGGCTTTGGTCGAGGTAAGCATTCTGGTATAAGGAAAAAATAATATTCGCCTCGGGAGAATTCGGGTCAAAACCGTCGTACTGTGCGCTGTAATCATTTTCATACAGGATGGCGGCATTTTCCTTTTTGGCCACTTCGAGGTTTGCCTGGCTTTTGTGAAGCCCCATCACCCAGGATTCCGTTCCCTGGGGCTCTATACTTTTGCTGGCATTGCAATGAATGGAAATAAACAAATCCGCTTTGCTGTCGTTGGCTATTTTAGCCCTTTTGTATAGTTCAACAAAAACATCGGTTTTACGTGTATAAACTATTTCTATTTCAGGGAAGGCAGCTTTGATATAATTGCCTATTTTAAGGGCCACAGCCAATGCAATATCTTTTTCTTTTGATTTTTTACCCACCGCGCCGGGGTCATCGCCACCATGGCCTGCATCGATCACAACCTTCCTGATTTTAATGATTGTAGGAGCTACGGAACCGGACGATCCTAAAAACATCAGGGACAACAAAACAAAAATTAAATTAATTCGTTTCATCTGAATGATTTATTTTAATTAGTTTTGCCAATAATTTCAGGAGTTTTCTGTAGCAAAATTATGCGCTTTTTACCAGACAAAATCAGCACTGTACACAATTTGTTAACGAAATTATTAACCATTTCTTTTGCCTCTCGGTTCATTGCTTTCATTGCAGTGTTTTTGATGTGTTTTAATTCTTTTGCTCAGGATACGGTTAAACCAATAACGAACGATAGCATCATAATAGTGCGGGACACTATCAAGAATGATTCCATAAACCTGATCCGCAAACAGCTATCACCGGATGCCATCAAATCAAAGATTGAGTATCAGGCTACTGATTCAATAAAAATGAATCTTGATGAACGCAAAACCTACCTGTATAATGAGGTTGAGATCGATTATGAAGATATAAAACTGAAGTCCGGTTACGTTGAAATTGATTTTAAGAAAAATCAGCTTTTTGCAGAAGGCCTTAAAGATTCTGCCGGTAAGGAACTGGGGCGCCCAGAGTTTACGCAGGCTTCATATACTTTTTTGGCAAAAAGCATGTATTATAACTTCGATACAAAGAAAGGGCTGGTAAAAGATATTTTTACCAACGAAGGGGAGAGTTACCTGCACGGAAGCGTCGTCAAACGTTTCCCTGATAAAACGGCCAACTTTAAAAAAGGGGCATACACCACGTGCAGCCTCGAACATCCGCATTATCAGATCCGTTTCACCAAGGCGCGTATGATACCTAACGACAAATTTGTTTCGGGGCCGGCTTACATGGAGATTGCTGATGTTCCAACGCCGCTGGTACTGCCTTTTGGGTATTTTCCCAATAAAAGAGGGCAGATTTCAGGAATCATCATACCAACCTGGGGTGAATCTACCAACCGCGGGTTTTATTTTGAGCGCGGTGGCTACTATTGGGGAATCAACGATTATCTCGACATGATTTTTCAGGGCGATATTTATACGCGTGGAAGCTGGGCTGCCTACCTGACCACCAACTATAAAAAAAGATACCGCTACGACGGAAGTATAAAATTATCTTATGCCGTAAACATCATCAGTCAGAAATTTTTACCTGATTATAAAAGATACAGGGATTTCTCTGTTGAATGGAGCCATAAGCAGGATCCCAAAGCACGGCCAAACAGCAGCTTTTCTGCACAGGTAAAAATGGCCAGTAACAGTTTTTATAAGTTTAACCCTTCGTCAACTAGCGATTATTTATCCAACACCTTTGAGTCAAGTATCGCTTATCAGACATCCCTGTTTAATGGAAAAAGCAATCTTTCACTGAACCTGGGCAGCAGGCAAAATGTCAACACCAAGGAACTGCAATTGTGGCTTCCGCAGGTTAGTTTTTCTGTAAACACCTTTTACCCGTTCCGGAAAAAGAACAAAACCGGTGCATTGAAATGGTACGACAATATTAATGTGACGTATTCCCTGAATGCCCAAAATTATATCAATACCTACGACAGCCTGTTATTGACACCGAAAATCTGGGATTTGATGCAAAACGGCATCCAGCATAGTATCCAGGTTCGCAACCCTGTTAAAATTTTAAAATATATCAGTTGGAATAATTCGTTTAATTTCAACGAAAGATGGTATTTCCAGTCAGTTGATAAACAATGGTTCAATGATGTGGACACTTCCTATGTAAGGAAAGATACCATCAGCCGGTTTCAGATGGCTCACGAGTTTAATGTGTCGTCACAGCTTTCGACAAAAATTTACGGGATTTACCGCATAAAAAAAGGCGCCTTGCAAGCCATCAGGCATGTGTTGACGCCGTCGGTCACGTTTTCGTACCATCCTGATTTCGGGTCTAAACTCTGGGGATATTACAAGTACGCGCAGATTGATTCCACAGGGCGGACCGAGCGTTATTCCATTTTTCAGAACGGAATTTACGGCACACCTCCTGATGGCCTTTCCGGAAAGGTTAGCTTTAACCTGAATAACAACCTGGAGATGAAAGTGCGATCGAAAAAAGATACCGTGACAGGTTCGAAAAAAATCGTACTCATCGACTACCTGAATATCGGTAGCGGATACGATTTTGCCAAGGATTCACTCCGCTGGGATTACCTCTCGGTGAATATGAGGACCCGGTTGTTCAATAAAATAGATGTCAGCTTCAACGGCGCCTGGGACCCTTATGTGATCGATACCAACGGCAACCGCCTGAATCAGTTTGAATGGAATGTCAATCACCGGCTGTTCCGCAGGCAAAATACAACCTGGATGGTAGGAATTTCCTATTCGCTCAGCGATGCGGATTTTAAGAAAAAAGACAAGGTGAAAAATGAGGAAAAGAGTGTGTTTATGAATAAGTGGAACGTTGGCATGAACCTTAATTTCAGCTATTCCAGCCGGTTTGATTATAAGTCTATTAAGTATATTCCTGATACCATTTTGACCGTCATGCTGAACGGCGAATTTTATATTACGCCAAAATGGAAGGTCGGGTTTACCACGGGTTACGACTTCAAGTCGAAAGATTTTTCATATACCTCGCTGAGCATCCACCGCGACCTTCACTGCTGGGAAATGTTCATGGAATGGGTGCCTTACGGTTTCAGAAAAAGTTATAATTTTACTATCCGGATAAAATCGTCCATACTTAAAGATCTGAAACTTGAACGAAAAAGCGACTGGAGAGATAATTTTTAACCGCAACCTGATGGATTACGAAACTACATCATCGATAACTAAAACCGACGCTTGCTTCAGCACGGCGCCTGCTTCCGGGTATCAGCTGGTTGTCGGGCTGAACGGTAATTCCATTCAGCTGCTGGTTTTCGATCCTGATAAAAACCGGTTCATTGCTTTTTCGCAGAAGGATATTCAATTCACTAGTGGTTACCAGTCCTATTTTGAACAGATAAAAAACCACCTGACCGAAAATCAGCTCGCGGGCCATCAATACAAGGATGTAATAGTTTTATGGGAGACACAGCGCTCTACACTGATACCCAATGCCTTATTTGAGCCTGCCGAATCGGAAACGTATTTTCGTTTTAATCACGGAGCCGGAACAAATGAAAAAATACTTACAGATAAATTAAACACCGCTGAAGCGTATAATGTTTTTGCGATTCCGGAGGGCCTGGAAGAAAATTTGAATTTTACTTCGTTCAGGATTCGCCACCATGCTTCCGTATTCATTGAATCCATGATGGTTTTCAGCAAGCATAACATGTTGCCCAAACAGATTTTTATCCATGTGCATGCGACATTTTTTGATATGCTGGTAACGGAAAACGGCAGGTTGCTATTTTATAATTCTTTTGCGTACAAGACGGCTGAAGATTTCATATATTTTGTTCTTTTTGTATACGAGCAATTAAAACTCAGCCCTGAACATAACGGGATCATCTTATCGGGCGGGATTTTGAAAAACTCTGGCTTATTTGATATACTGTATAAATACGTCCGAAATGTTGATTTCGCAATTCCAAATGAACAATTTGCCGGCAGCTATATTCTGAAAGATATTCCCGGCCATACGATACAAAATTTAGCAGGATCGGTGTTATGCGAATTATAAGCGGTACATACGGCGGCAGGCGTCTGCATCCCCCAACCAACCTGCCGGTAAGACCTACCACGGATCTCGCCAAAGAGAGCCTTTTCAATATTTTAAATAATATCTTTGACTATGAAGGAACGAGTGTCCTGGACCTTTTTGCAGGCACGGGAAGTATTTCCTTCGAGTTTGTTTCGCGCGGCAGTGCTGACATTACCGCCATTGATCAGGATAACAGGTGCGTTTCATTTATCATCAAAACCTGTGAGGAATTTAAAATTGACAACCTGAAAGCATACCGTTCAGATGTGTTTTCATACATCAAACATACGTTGAAAAGGTATGACCTTATTTTTGCCGACCCGCCTTACGATTTAGCCTCATTAGCGGAAATCCCGGACAACATATTTGACCGAAACCTGCTAAAACCGGATGGATTGCTTATCATAGAACATCCCCGCGATCATGATTTTTCAAAACATCCCAGATTCAGCCAGCACCGAAAGTACGGGAAGGTGAATTTTAGCTTTTTTCAAAACGGATTATAATATTTTACCTTCCTCCATCATCCTTTTCCTGATGCGCAGCAAGGTCCTGAACATAGGCTCCGTAAGGTTTTGCTGCTTACGGATCTGTATGGCTTCTTTCATCATATCCGGCGATGGTTTGGCTTCCGAAGAAAATAAAAGGTTGTGGCTGCGCCCGATTTTCTGCTGCAGGTAATCATGCAGCTTGTCTACCGGAAAATTTTCTGATGAATAAAACACGGGCCTGAGGAGGCTCTGCCCGGGCTGGATGAGATTTTCCTTCAGCGCCGTGTGATACAAACTGGTTTCAGGATAGATCCTGAGGCTGGTGGTGAGGTAAACCATATCATCAGGCGAAATATAGGTTCTGATAAAGTCAAAGGTCTCGTCAATGGTGTGCAGCGTTTCTCCCGGGCCGCCGAAAACAAAAAACCACATGGTCGGAAGGCCGGACTTTTGTATCTGGACAGCCATTTTCTGTAATTGTTCCAGAGTGAAATTTTTTCGCAGGTTCTTCAGCATCAGCGGTGACGCGCTGTCGGGAGTGGAATCAATCTGGGTAAAACCCGCTTTTATCATAAGCTCAAAAAGCTTGTCGCTGGTGTTGGCAGGGTTGATGCCCATGGTACGTATGCGTACGTTCAGGTTGCGCCTGATGATCTCTGAACAGATATTTTCCGCATGCCCGGCCGGATCGTTGAATGTGGAATCGACAAATTCAAAGACTACATCCCCGAGCCTTTCAGAGACCTGCTGTATCTCGTCCACAATATCCTTGGCTTCTCGCGTCCGGAATTTTTTCCCTTCTATCAGCGGATAGGTACAGTAAATACACTGATGGGCACAGCCTCGTTTGGATTGTATCGAATAGGCACCGCGTTCTTTGTAAGGAATGAAATCAATGAATTTTTCGGTTCCTGAAAAATACTTTTCTTTGGGGTAGGCGGAATTGGTAATTATTTTTTTTTCAAAATCCGGAGAACACCTGTTAATAATTCCTTTTATGCCGGTGATATCCGTGTTTTTATCCAGATGTTCAAGCAGTGCGGCAAAAGTTTCTTCACCCTCGCCGGCGATCCCGTAATCCAAACCGAAAAAATCGAGTATCTCATAAGGATAAATGCTGTAACCGCTGCCACCCAGAATGATAGGCACATCGGTGAGTTTTTTCAGGGGCCTGATAATTTTTTCGTCGATAGTTTCAAGAAAAAAATCAGGGGCTTCCACCGACATGGAATCTACATTCCGTATGCTGCAACCGATGTAGTCGGGATTGAAGGATTTTACCGTAGCTTCAAGGGATGCTCCTTCATCAAACATGGCATCGTACATCTTCACGTCATATTTTTTTTCGATGCTTTGGGCGACAATACTCAGGCCGATAGGGGGGACGGGGTATGGCTTTTTCTCGGAATTCGTGGCTATGAGAAGGACTTTTTTCATGGACGATGCTTAAGGAAATTGCAGTGCAAAGCTACTAAAGAAAATTATAACATAGGTAAGGGCTGATGTTTATAATGTCGTGCCTACGGCACTGGTTCGCTGCTCATCTTGGTTACCATAATGTCGCTTCTACGAAGCTTTATTGTCCATGTACTTATTGTTTACCATAATGTCGTTCCTGCGGCACGTGCTATGCTTATCTTTGGTTGTTACCATAATTTCGTACCTCTGACACTGTTTTTTTCTTAAGCAGCACCGTAGGTGCGAAATAATGGTATAATTAAAGTGGTGAAGGAATTCAGCCTCGTAGAGGCGGCATTATTGTGGCATCACTCATAAAATTCGAAAAGATACCGCTCATCAAAATCTACCTCAAATTGCTCTAAAAACTCCAGATATTCTTCACGAAATGTTTTTTCACGATGATGTTCCTCCTGGTTCATGATGTATTGGATGACATTGTTTCTTTGTGAGCGCGAATAGGAGAACCCGCCGAACCCTTTCTGCCATTGGAATTTTCCGGCCACCATTTTATTATCATTGATCCACTTCGATGAATTTGATTTCACTACCTGCATAATGTCTGATAGAGATGTGTCGGGATTCATTTCAAAAAATATGTGAACATGGTCTTTATACCCGTTCACTGCCAATGAATATTGCCCCAGGTTGGTGAGGATTCCGGAGATGTATTTATGCAATTCGGGCCTGATTTTTTGTGTTAAGCAATTTGATCGGCCTTTTACGCAGAAAACGGCATGCATGTTTAACTGGGTGTAGGTGTTTGCCATATGATTAATGATTTATTGGTTTATAATGTCGTGCCTACGGCACTGGATCGCTGCTCATCTTGGGTTACCATAATGTCGCTTCTACGAAGCTTTATTGTATCTATCTTTTTTAGTTTTACCATAATGTCGCTTCTACGAAGCTTTATTGTATCTATCTTTTTTAGTTACCATAATGTCGCTTCTACGAAGCTTTATTGTACATATCTTAGGCTTTGCCATAATGTCGCCTCTCCAAGGCTTTGAAAAAGTTTAGTTTGCTATGTTCAAAAATATAAAAAATACTTAGAATTGAATCATTACCTATTTTTGTGTAAGTTTGTATTACTATGAAAGAAGATCTGCTAAAAAATATCATCGCACTTTTTGAAAACCGTTATAGTGTGACGCCACAAAGCATGGACGAACTGCCATCTTCGGGGTCTAACCGGAAATATTTCAGGCTCGCGTCAATGGGTCACAAAGCGCTTGCTGCCTATAATACCGACAGCAAGGAAAATTCGGCTTTTATCGCTTTTTCGGAACATTTCAAAAAACACCATCTTCCGGTTCCTGAAATCCTTGCAGCGGATTTGGATAATAATATTTACCTGCTCGAAGACCTCGGCGATGAAACCTTGTTTTCGTACCTCGAAAGCCACCGTCAGGAAGGTTTTTCAGAAGAAATTGTCAAATTGTATAAAAATGTTCTGGATGATCTGCTCCGTTTTCAGATTGATGCTTCCCGTGATCTGGACTATTCCGCCTGCTATCCCCGTTCCGCATTTGACAAGCAGTCGATGATGTGGGACCTGAATTATTTTAAATACTATTTTCTGAAACTGGCACAGATCAGCTTTGATGAACAGAAACTTGAAGATGATTTCAATGTGTTTGCCGATTACCTGCTGCAGGCTGATTCTAATTATTTTTTGTATCGCGATTTTCAGTCGCGCAATATAATGATATGCAACGATAAACTGTATTATATCGATTATCAGGGCGGACGTAAAGGCCCGCTCCACTATGATGTTGCGTCCCTGCTGTATGATGCTAAGGCAGCCATCCCGCAAAAAGTCAGGGAAATTTTGTTGGATTATTACATTGAAAAACTCGAACAAAAAATTGAAATTAACCAGAATGAATTCCGTAAACATTTTTATGGTTTTGTCCTGATCCGCATCATGCAGGCCATGGGCGCGTATGGGTTCCGCGGGTATTACGAGAAAAAATCACACTTCCTCAAAAGCATTCCTTATGCCGTTTCCAACCTGAAGTGGATCACGGAAAATATTCAACTACCTGTGAAGACGGACACACTCACTGAAGTTTTTAACCAGATCATAGCCAATAAAAACCTGAAGAAATATTCATATGAAAAGTCTGAAAAGCTTACCGTGACTGTTAATAGTTTTTCTTATAAAAAAGGGTATCCTGCCGACCTCAGCGGCAATGGCGGCGGTTTTGTGTTTGATTGCCGTGCCTTGCCAAACCCCGGAAGGTTCTTAGAATACAAAAATCTCACAGGGAAAGATGGGCCTGTGATTGAATTTCTTGAAAAAGAAAATGAAATTGAAAGATTCTATGTAAGCACAAGGGATCTGGTGAAACAATCTGTTGAAAATTATCTGGAGCGTGGCTTTTCAAGTTTGATGGTGAATTACGGATGTACAGGAGGGCAGCACCGCTCTGTATATTTTGCCGAACGGCTGGCTAAATATTTGAAAGAAACGTTTGCAGTGGATGTTGTTTTAAATCATAACGAACAAAAATCAGGACAATGAAAGCGATGATATTGGCCGCAGGGCTTGGAACACGATTGGGGACGCTTACGGAAAAAATGCCGAAAGCTCTTGTAAATGTCAATAGAAAACCCATGCTGGAGCATGTGATCGAATACCTGAAAAGCTATGGGGTTAACGAGATTATTGTCAACGTGCATCATTTTGGCGATCAGGTCATTGACTTTCTACAAAAGAAAAACAACTTTGACATGCGCATTGAGATTTCAGATGAGCGTGATATGTTGCTCGATACCGGAGGCGGGCTGATGAAAGCTTCCTGGTTTTTTGACGACGGCAAGCCTTTCCTGGTTCATAATGTGGATGTGCTCTCCAAAACCGATCTGAACAAGCTGGAAAAATATCATACGCTGAACAAAGAATTAGCCACTCTTGTAGTAAAGAAACGCGAAACCGCGCGCTATTTCCTGATTGATAAAAGCCAGGTTTTGTGCGGTTGGCGGAATAAAAAATCCGGAGAAGAAATTATTGTAAGATACTCTGAAAAATTGTCTGAAGTTGGCTTCAGCGGCATACAATTGATCAACCCTGAAGTCTTTGAACTTTGCAAAAAAACCGGAAAGTTTTCGCTCACAGCCCTGTATCTGGAGCTGGCTGAAGAACATAAAATTGTGGCTTATAACGACAGCGCCCTGTGGTTTGATATGGGAAGGCCCGAGAATATTGTGGAGGCGGAACAGAAATTTTTTTAATTGCCGTTAGGTGTGCAAGGAATTTTAAATAGTTAACTTTTCATCCGGGATATATGAATATCGCTATTATCGGAGGAGGCGCGGCGGGCTTTTTTGCTGCCATTACTGCGAAAGAAAACTACCCTGATGCACAGGTGGCCATCTTCGAAAAGTCGCGGCAACTTTTGTCCAAAGTTAAAATATCGGGAGGCGGAAGATGTAATCTCACCCATGCCTGCGAATCGGTGGATGAACTGTGCCATGCCTGCCCGCGTGGAGGGAAAAAACTTAAAAAAGCCTTTCATATTTTTAATAACAAAGATGCCATGGCATGGTTTGAATCGCGCGGCGTGCCATTGGTCATTCAGCATGACAACTGTGTTTTCCCGGTGTCGCAGGATTCTCAAAGCATCATTGATTGTTTCTTAAAGGAAACAAAAAAGCTGGGCATTGAAATTAAAACAGGTGCTGAAATTAAAGCCATCAGGCAGTCTGGTGAACATTTGGCCCTTGATGTTACCGGTAATGAAAACCAAGACCCAATTTTCGATAAGGTAATCGTTACCACCGGAGGTTCGCCAGAGCGAAGCGGGTTGCAGTGGCTTGAAGCTTTGGGCCACAAGATCGAAGCCCCGGTACCTTCCTTATTCACATTCAATATGCCTGATGAGCGCATCACCCGGTTAATGGGCGTTGTAGTGGAAAATGCGATGGTAAGTATTCAGGGAACAAAACTAAGGTCCGCTGGGCCGCTGCTGATCACGCACTGGGGCATGAGCGGGCCGGCCATCATCAATTTGTCGTCCTATGGCGCGAGAATGTTGAGTGACCTGGATTACAATTTCAAGGTGCAGGTTAACTGGGTGAACGAGCAGAACAATGACAGGGTAGCCGAGCAACTGCAAAATATAATTGTTGTGCATTCCGGAAAAATTCTCGCAAACTACCGGCCTTATTCACTACCGGCACGTTTATGGGATTTTTTGTTGGAAAAATGCGGCCTTCCCGCTGAGAAAACCTGGGGCGAACTCGGGAAGAAAGGGCTGAACAAGCTGGTAAACGTGCTGTCTAACGATGAATACTCCGTGAGTGGAAGAACCACCTTCAGGGAAGAATTTGTAACCTGCGGCGGTGTCAGCCTTGAAAGTGTTGACCTGAATACCATGCAGAGCAAGGTGTGCAAAAACCTTTATTTTGCCGGGGAAGTCCTTGACATTGATGCCATCACCGGAGGATATAATTTGCAATGTGCCTGGACCACGGGGTTTATTGCGGGGAAACTGGGATAGCGCCTGTATGCCCATAATTTAAAAAAATCATTATTGCATTCAGATTTTGAGTTTTCAAAGTCATTGGAAATGATTATTTTTGAGTTTTTAAATACGTGAACATCTTTAATAAATATTATTTCTGGATAATCCTGTTGCTGGTCCTGATAGCGCCATTCTTTGTGCTGTCTTTTTTTGTTTATCCTTCCGCCGATGATTACAGTATTTTCAATCAGGTCAGCCAAAATGGTTACTGGGGCTACCAGAAATATATATATATGAACTGGTCCGGGCGATACGCAGCCTCCATCATTGGCGCCCTGAACCCGATGCGCTCCCTTTTGATTTACCGGATCATCCCGGTATTTTTGATGGCATTACTTTTTTGTTCCTTTTTATTTTTTTTCAGAACATTGCTAAAAAAATACCTAAACACAACAGAATTATTCTTGTTTTCATTGATTTTTTTTACCTTATTTCTGAACACATTTCCATCCACCGGTGAGGGTATTTATTGGTTTCCGGCCGGAGCTGTGTATTTACTGGCAAATGTTTTGTCCCTGTTTTTTATTGCATTTGTTTTTCAGTTGATTCAAAAAGGAAAGTTCCCAAAGTTTGTCAGTTGGCTTGCAGCCTTGGCCCTTGCATTTATCGTTATCGGGCTCAATGAAATCAGCCTGCTTATTATTTGCGGCTTCACTTTTTTGATGGTTATTGGAAGCATTTTTATTCATCGCAAAATTTCATTTTTGTTATTGAGTTTATTTTTTCTCATTGATGTTTTTGCAGCTTTTGTAATCTTTGCACCAGGTAATTTTTGCCGGATGTCGTTGTTCTCCGATTCGATGAACTTCAGTCAGAGCCTTGTCAATTCGTTTATTTCACTGTTAAAAATTCTCGGCATTCATTTTCAGAATCCTCCTTTTGTTTTGCTTTCATTTCTTGTCATCCCTTTTATCATCAAGATTATTCAGAAGAATAGCATACGCTATCGATACCTGGTCAACCCATTTTTACTGGCAGTGTTTTCGCTGCTGCTGCTTTTTGTACTTTTTGTCCCGGGTTTCCTGAGCATGGGTATCAATCCGCCGATGCGCGTAAATGCCTTGATATCCCTGGTTTTTTTGATGCTTTGGTTCTTGAATCTGATTAATCTTTGCAATTTTCTTTACAGAAGAAAAGTTACGCTGCCGGCATTTCCGAAAGTACTGACGACGATCCTGCTTGTTTGCACGGTACTGCTGACACTGTCTGATTTTCATAAAGAACCCGGACAACAATATTATTTCAGAGGTAATATTTCACGTGCATATTATGACCTGTTTTTCAAGGCAAGTGGCTACCGGCGGGAGATGGATGAACGAAATATAAAAATTGCGGAAGCAAAAAAAGAAGGAATTACGGATTTAGAGATCGAGCCCTTGCATGATGTTCCGCAAACTATCTTTTTTGTGGATATAAAGACGGATACGTCGAATTGGATGAATGAATGTTATGCGGAATATTTTGGCTTGAAAAGCATCCGGTTGAAAAACAACTAACATGGAATTTCTAAAAAAAACCGCAGGATATTTATATGAGAAATACGCTGAAAAATTCAGCGAAATACAAATCATTCTTCCCAACCGCCGTGCAGGGCTTTTTCTTAGGAAACATTTTTCGATGTGCCTGAACAAACCGGTTTTTCTGCCGAAGATTGCATCCATACAGGATTTTGTCATTGAACTTGCCGGGGTCAGTGTGGCAGATGAGTTCACGTCGCTGGTGGAACTTTACAAAAGCTATACAACTGTCAAAGGCAACGATCCCGAACCTTTTGATGATTTTCTGCATTGGGGTGGAAAACTGTTGCAGGATTTTGACGAACTCGATCAGCATCTTGCGGATACTGAATTTGTTTTTTCATATTTAAACGAAGATAAAAACCTTGCGCTGTGGGCGCTTGACAAGAAGCCGCTGAGTGACTTCCAGAAGAATTATCTGGCGTTTTATGGCATGTTGAATAAAATTTATGTTGATTTTACAGAGCGGATGGCCCTCAACGGATTGGCTACGTACGGCATGGCCTGCAGAAAACTCGCCGGTTTGCTGAAAGAATCGGATGAACTCATAAGTACTCATGAAACCGTTGTTTTTGCCGGGTTAAACGCCCTGAGCGCTTCTGAAGAATATATTATTAACCGTTTTTATGAAAAAGGCAAAGCAGAATTGCTCTGGGATGGCGACGAATATTATGTGAACGATACGGTTCAGGAAGCCGGTAATTTTTTACGAAAATACCTGGAACAGTGGGACAGGGGCAAGCCACAATGGATCACCAACGATCTGTCGGAACAGGAAAAAAACATTACCATCGTGGCTGTGGCGGGAAAAATCGGCCAGGTGAAATATACGGCGGGAGAAATAAAATCCTTGCTTGGGAAAGATATTAAAAGCGAACAGATTTCCGTGGTCCTCAACGAGGAAAGCCTGCTGATTCCCATGCTCAACTCGGTGCCGGAAGGCATAGACAAATTCAATATTACCATGGGCTACCCGATGCGGCTTTCCACGGTTTATAATTTCATTGAGATTGTGTTTGTCCTTCATGAAAACTCCGAAAGGTTCCGCATTATTAAAAATGCAAAAGAACCTTTGTTTTATTACAAAGACCTTCAAAAACTTTTTAATCATCATTTTCTTACTACCGCTCTTGGCGGGAACAATGAGCTGGTTTTACGGTTGAACGGGCAGGAGCGGATTTTTTATTCGCGCCACGAAGTAGCGTATCTCTTGTCAAAAAGCTGTAACGTAGTTCCCGGAGCCCTTGAAACCCTTTTTGAGATGTGGTATCAGCAAAGCGCCAAAGCCATAGAATGCCTGACCTCATTTATTGAATTTATCAAAGACCGGATCTTTTCAAAACGCGGGCTGGATGCGGAATTCCTTTTTACCGCACTGAAGATCCTTACCCGAATAAAAACAGCATGTGAACATTCCGGGATCACCTTAACTGCTAAGACATTGCACCTCATGTTCAGGCAATATGTGTCACAAACCTCGGTACCTTTTGTCGGGGAACCGCTGAACGGCCTGCAGATCATGGGTATGCTGGAAACCCGCACCCTCGACTTTGATACGGTATTCCTGTTGTCGGTTAATGAGGGCGTGCTGCCCAAAGGGAAATCAGGCACTTCATTTATTCCGCACGGCATACGCGTCGACTCGGGCCTGCCGACCTACAAACAAAATGAGGAAATATTCGCGTATCACTTTTACCGTGTGTTGCAGCGAAGTAAAAATATTTATCTCATTTACAACACACAGCCTGATGATATGGGCGGGGGCGAGAGGAGCCGTTTTGTGAACCAGGTGGTTTATGAATTGCCGAAGAAAAATCCGGGTATAAAGATTACCGAGTTGTTTGTTACATTTCCTCCGGATAAAAATATTCCGGCACCCATCATCATACAAAAGGATAAGGATATTTTACGCAGATTAGACGAACTGGCCGAAAAAGGCTTGTCGCCCTCGGCGTTGAATGTTTTCAGAAAATGCAGCCTGCAATATTATTTCAGCCATGTTGCCGGGATATGGGAAAACGAGGAACTGTCGGAAACCATCGACAACAGGAAATTTGGTGATCATATCCATGCCGTACTGGAGGAGCTTTTCGGGACATGTGTAAACCAGGTTTTAACCACGGATATCATCGGCATCTTTTTGAAAACTTATGAAGGAATATTAAAACATAACTTTGAAAAAGACCTGCCAAAATCCTACAACGGGATGAGCGGCAAAAACTTACTGATATATAATGTTATCAAGGATTACATTCTTTTTTTCCTGGAAAAACAAAACGAAATTATCATCAGTGGCCAGGAAGAAAAGATCAGCCGCAGCGTGCTTTATGTGGAGCGAAAGTTTAGTGTTGATATTCCGATAACTGTTGATGGCAGGGAAAAACAAATTAAGGTTAAAGGAAAAGCCGACAGGATCGACAAATATGGCAACACCCTGCAAATCATTGACTACAAATCAGGTGATGCAAAGACCAAGAATTTTGATTTTGATAAACTGCTTCATGACGAACAGGATTATAAGAATGACTATTGTTTTCAGTTGCTGATGTATCTGTGGCTCTATGCCGGTGAAGCCGGGATACAAGGCCTTGACAGCGTACAGTGCGGTGTGTGGAGTTTCCGTAATATCGACGAAGGAGTAAAAAATGTTTATTATTTACAAGATCCTGCAAATAAAAAATCTAAAATTTATTCTTTGGACCCCGAACATTTATCGGTATTTCAGGACATGCTGAAAGGCTTGCTGACAGCGCTTTTTGATCCTGCACAGGATTTTGTTCAGACGGAGAATAAGGATAATTGCGAGTTGTGCCCTTACAAGTTGATATGCAGCAGGTGATTTATTAGCCCCGCCCGGTGCCTTCGGCAGGCTCAGGCACCGGGCAGGGTTAACAAAACAAAAATATAATCCGGACTTTAGTCCAAATTGTGAAAATTACTATTTACCTGAGTTTGTATAAATCAATCATTGTTTTTTAGGCACAATGCTAATCACAGTCTATTAAACTCCTAACGGAGTATTAGCGGAAAATTCTTTACACGAACCCGGTTTATTCAACCTGTTTCAATTCAATTTTTAAAAGGGCCGCTATTTCATTAGCATAAAAATTAGCCTTTTTCTTTTCGTCAAGGCTGTCAACATTTATGGAACCTGATGGTACTTCCAGTTCGATCTTGTAACTGGTAGTGTTAGAAGCTATTTTTTGGCCAAAACCTTTATGTCTGGTGGTTAGCGTTCTGAGAACTACAGCTGTGGCTCCTTCATATGATTTTTTACTCGTGGAGATGAACGGGGAAAAAAGCCCTGACTTATGTATCACAGCTTTCTGGTTGTTGTCGACAACTGTTTTTGCGCACCAGCCGATAAGCAGCAAGCCAACGACCAGGATGCAGGCACCCGTAATGTACATTTCTATGAAGATAAAAAGTGCCGCCACTAAAATTACAAAGCCTCCGAAAAAGAAACGGATCCAACCCACTTCCTTCATGCTTTGTGCAATGGTGACCATTTGCATTTCTTCTTCTGTTTTTGCTAAGCCTTTCATAATGGTAGGTATAAATAATTATTAACTAAAAAATGTTTTATTATTTATTGCTTTTAGGAACATGTAGGATAATGTCAAAATTAATCATAAGTTTTAAAATTTCACAATCCTGCCAAACGTTCCCGCAACTGAGTGGTGAAGATAGACAAGAGACACGTGCTGACTATTTTTGTTTTTCCAATTCAGTTATTCTGTCTTGTCTCCACTTTTCTCTATGGCTTTTTTTCTGGTAACTAAAGTAACAATAAAAAGTAAAGAAAAGAGCCGCGCAAAGAATTACTAATGAAATTCCCCAATGTTGCTTTATCAGGTTAAATATCAAATTAATTATTGCAAAAATTGTAAGCCCAGCCGCACCAAGTAATAATTTAAAGTCCATTTTACTGTCTGAATAAAATAACTGTCCAATAGTAACTTTTTCAAAATCCCGTTCTTCAATCAATGACTCAAGTTCTATTTTATCTTTGATTTTTTGCGGTTCGTTCAAGTTAAATCCTCTATTTTCTATTTCCATTTTTGCTGCATAAAGTTCCTCGTCTGTCAACGAATTTCCGCCAGTCAATATGTTGTATAGTTCTAAAAGGCTTTTTTTCTTTGCTATTTCGGTCCAATTATAAGTCATAAAAGTTCGATCGTTTCTAAAAATGCCTTTAATGCCTACTATCAGGCTGCATGTTCTCAAAGTTATTTCTGATATTTTAGATTACTGCATGAAGCTAAGGCGTAGTTTTGATATGTGTTTTTATTTTAATTGGCTCTATTCTAAAATGTAGTTGATAAATTTATTCCTTAATTACTATTGCTGACACTTGTAGTCCATTTCCTTTTTACAGGACAGCGGTAGGTTCTTTCCGAATATGTTTTAATAAATTTCTTGTAATTCTTCTCTGTATTGGTAAAAGCGTCCCATG
>Ga0209099_1000348_pt1 | contig 55282 bp, 66 predicted proteins | sample AD_JPNHW2_MetaG_FD_184430 | JGI IMG/M metagenome (GOLD analysis project Ga0209099, IMG submission 184430) | Active sludge microbial communities of municipal wastewater-treating anaerobic digesters from Japan - AD_JPNHW2_MetaG (SPAdes) (version 2) | ecosystem: Engineered > Bioreactor > Anaerobic...
GTTGTTCCTGTCGTTCCTGATGTGCCTGATTTACCTGATGTACCTGAACTACCTGATGTACCTGTTGTCCCTGATGTACCTGATGTACCAGAACTACCCGATGTACCTACTGTTCCTGAACTACCTGATGTGCCTGTTGTTCCTGTCGTTCCTGATGTGCCTGATTTACCTGATGTGCCTGAACTACCTGATATGCCTGATGTTCCTGTCGTTCCTGATGTACCTGATGTACCAGAACTACCCGATGTACCTGCTGTTCCTGATGTACCTGAACTACCTGATGTGCCTGTTGTTCCTGAACTACCTGATGTGCCTGTTGTTCCTGATGTTCCTGTTGTTCCTGATGTACCTGATGTTCCTGATGTGCCTGAACTACCTGATGTGCCTGATGTACCAGTCGTTCCTGATGTACCTGATGTACCAGAACCACCCGATGTACCTGCTGTTCCTGATGTACCTGATGTACCAGAACTACCCGATGTACCTGCTGTTCCTGAACTACCTGATGTGCCTGATGTACCAGTCGTTCCTGAACTACCAGATTTACCTGATGTACCTGTCGTTCCTGAACTACCTGATGTGCCTGATGTGCCTGATGTCCCTGAACTCCCTGACGTACCTGTTGTTCCTGATGTTCCATTTATTCCAGAAGAACCATTTGAACCATTAATACCACTAGATCCGCTACTCCCAGATGATCCAAGAGTACCCCCCTGAACATATGTCAAAACTAAAACATCATCCTGTGTGAAAATGCCATTGCTATAAACCCATTCAATTCCAAATTCATAAAAAGTTTCACCAGAATAATAAGGATCTTCGGGGAAAGGCGGATGATCAATGGAACTATTAATTCTATAAGTAGCGAATACTGAAGATTCGTATTGCTTAAATAATCTAAAATATGAAGTATTATTGGCTGCTATACTTTTTAACCACTCATTTACATTAGGATCTATTGGTTCAAAAGTCAAACTCACATAATTCACAAACAATTTAGTCGCTCCAGGAATATTTAAATCATTAAATTTTAAATATTTTTTTGAAGGATCCCCAATCGTACTAGAATCAAATAAATATAACATACTATTACCACCAAAGTCTCCATTTATACCACTTGAACCACTACTTCCAATTCCAGAAGAACCAGAAATCCCCGATGAACCACTACTACCGTAGAATGTTCCATCAACACCAGATGATCCAGCTGTACCAGATATACCACTAGAACCGCTAGATCCACTAGAACCGCTAGATCCACTAGATCCAGATGAACCACTAGATCCAGACGATCCACTAGACCCAGATGTTCCACTGGAACCCATATCACCACCTTCAGTGTAAGTCAATACTACAAGATCGTCCTGATAAAAAATTCCTTGGGAATGAATTAATGTTACACTATATTCAAACCATTGATCCGGATAAGGTTTGTCAACTTTGTTATTTATTCTATAAACAGAAAAAATTGACGAATCATCTAACTTAAATAATCTAAAATAAGAAGTACCGTTTCCCTTAACATTTCTTAACCATTCATCAACGGGCAATATCCCCTTAACACTATAATAATTGACAAATAACATATTATATTCATCGTTGACGTTCAAATATGTTTCCGGCGGTTGTCCAAGAACATTATAATCATATTTATATAACATACTATTACCACCATATTCACCACTATATCCACTAGAACCGCTACTGCCATTAATTCCAGAAGAACCTGAAGATCCATCTAATCCAGAAGAACCAGATGTCCCATGTGTTCCTAAAAAAGAACCATCAACTCCAGACGAACCAGAAACGCCAGATGAACCAGATATACCATTTTCCACATAAGATAAAACGATATTATTTTCTTCAGTAAATGAACCATTATGGATTATATATTCAACATTAAAAATATACCAATTTGGCCATGATTCATCAGATAATCTTTGTTTTATTTCATAAATAGCGAAATTATTAGAATTATTTTCGTCAAATATTCTAAATCTAGAAGTGCCTCCAGTGGATATTGAATCCAACCAATTTTTAATATTGTTTCCGTTTTTATCTAGCCAACTAATTCTTAAAAACGTCACCAAACTATAATCCGAATCCGGAAAAGTCACACTATTATTTGGAGATACCGACATTAATCTATAAATATATAATTGACTATCCCCACCAAATACTCCAGATATACCTGATGAACCTGAGCTGCCACTAACACCGGATGTTCCACTGGAACCCATATCACCACCTTCGACATAAGATAAAACCAATAAATCATCATCATCGAACAAACCATCATTATAGATATATTCAATATCGTATTCAAAATAGGTGTTGTCATATTTATCAGTAGACCCATTAATTCTATATATCGCAAATGTTGAAGAATCATCTTGTTTAAATAACCTAAAATAAGAAGTACCGTTTCCCTTAACATTTCTTAACCATTCATCAACAGTCGGATCTATTCTATCTGTATTTGTTTCACAGATGTAATCGACCCATAATTTAGTAGCATAGACTATATTAGTATCATTAAACTTTAAATATTTTTCAATTGGAGGATCATCTATAGTATTATCAAATCTATATAATAAACTATTTCCGCCATAAATTCCATCCAATCCACTGGTTCCACTACTACCAATCCCAGAAGTACCAGATGTACCAGTTTTACCAGAACTACCACTTGAACCACTACTTCCAGATATTCCACTAGATATGAAAGATATCAAATATTCTTCACCTTCTACTAACGATCCTGTTGCTGCATAAAATTTAAATCCCGTCAATTCATAAATATTCAAAGATGTTTCGTTAACAGTAACACCCGAATACAAACCAAATACACTTAGATCATCTCTTTTTTCTATTTTGAAAATACCGTTAATATTCCACGTTTTTATCCATTCTGAAAGACTTTCACCTGAATCGTAATCTAATGAATTTATTATTATTCTATCTATCAAATCTAACCTATTATAACCAGGAAAAGATGAACTTTCAGCATAAAATTCACCAGTCATTGGTGATGTTGATCCAGTAAAAATCCATAATCTTGTAGCTCCACCATAACCACCGGCTCCGGACGTACCAGATGAACCAGACGTACCAGATAACCCAGATGAACCAGACATTCCAGATGACCCAGATGAACCAGATATTCCAGAAGAACCTGAAGAACCATTTATTCCACTAGTACCGCTAGAACCACTAATACCACTAGATCCGCCGGTTCCACTAGAACCGCTAGATCCAGATGACCCATCTATTCCTGATGTGCCAGACATACCAGATGTACCGTCTCTTCCGGATGAACCAGATGTGCCAGATTTCCCAGATGAACCATAAAACCAACCATCTACACCCGAAGAACCGGATGTACCTGACGTGCTTCCTGATGTTGAACCAGTGTCACTAAATATTAAATAATACCAATCACATGTATCATTTTTTTCCCAGTAGCCTGTTGAATTTCTACCGAAATAAACATATCCTTTTTCTGGACAGCCAATGTCCCATGGATTTATTAATTGGATTTTACTAAAACTCACCTAAAGGATAATTATTTTTTATATCTATATATAAAAAATATAAAACCTTTTATGTTTTTAAACATATGACTTAGAAAAGAATACGTTTAAATGATAAAATGTTTAATTATTAATCATGATACCAAATACATATGTAAACTCATTGATCTATTTAATGGTTGTGATGTGATGAATTACAGAAATTTTGATCCCCTTAAATGTGAAACGTATAATTATATAATTTTATCCGGAGGACCAATAAATATTGATGGTGATAATATTAAAGAAGAAAAAATGTGGTTAAAAGAAACTAATAAACCCATATTGGGAATTTGTTTGGGATTTCAAATACTTTGTTTAATATATGGAAGTAAAATGAATAAATTCGAGCATAATAGAAAATTGAATGAAAAACTTAAATTCGTGGATGATGAATATAATATGTTTTATAACCACATATACTATTTCAAAGAAATACCAATGGATTTCGTAGGGGAAATAAAAAATAATTTAATTACATATATAAAACATAAAACAAAACCCATATTGGCTTTTCAAGGACACCCAGAGATGACAGAACATGGATATAAAATCAAAGATTTTTTCATTGAAAAAATAGTTAAAATGAAATTTTAATATATAGATATAAAATATTCAAGAAAGATTTTTTTAGAAAAAATAATTATATCAACATGTCAAATTATATCGAATTGTTTGAAAATTACGATAAACCAAAAAAAGATTATACAAATAGAAAATTTAAATTCGGTGAAATCGGAGAAATAAGGTACAGATTATATGATGATGATGTAGTTGTTTTCATGGGGTCTTATGTGGATCAAAATTATAGAGGACAAGGAATATATACTAAAATGTTATATAAACTCTTATCAAAACTTGAAGGCAAAAAAGTATATGTTCCAATATCAAATCCGAATATAATTAATTTATTCAAAAGACTTGGATTCGAAGAAGTTGATGGTCCAATAAGATACTGGGGAGTATTAGATAAAAACGTAAACTACTTTAAACAATTATAATTTTTTTTCTATCATTTTGATCTGAAAGAATTGAATTTATCACGTGCAATTTGTATATTTTTAATTTTATATATATTTATATGATATTAAGATTCGATTTATTTGAGAGATTAGGTTATAACGATGAAGTATCAAATCTTTCTGAGCATATTTGGAAACTATACAAGCGAGGTCAAAGAGAAATTAATTTGAGCGATTATACTAAAAAAAATATGAGTATATTTGTAAATAAATTATTTATAAGAGAATACTTTGACTCTTCTTCAAAATCGATAATGTGTGTATATTATGATACACTTAAATATAAAAAAACTAAAAATCTTAAAATGGATATTAATAGGTTTCATAGACCCACTCTAGCGTCTTTTGAACATGAAATAAAACATTTATACGATTTTATAAAATCTGATGGTTTTTTAAAAATGAAAGATAAAATTTTACTATCTCCTTTTAATGAGTTATCAACAGAAGATACTAATATAGATAAATTTCTTTATATAATGTATATTATAGAAATGAATGAAATTGAGGCTTATTATCATTCTGATGTGAGAAATTTTAAAGATAATAATCACAAATTTAATAATAGTATTAAAAAATACATAAAATATTCAAGATTGAAAAAAAAATTTGGACTATTTAAACTACAATAATATTAAAGATATTATAGATAAGATATCTTCATATGATAAAAATAATATTATGCAATACTATTATAAAATCCAAAAAAAACAACGTATCATACAAAAATCACATAATCTTGCTTCTGAAATTAGACTATTAGGTATTAAATTTAGAAAATTTTTAGATGATTACAATATTATACTTATGAAAGATTTCAATGAAAAAGAAGTTGATAATTTTTATAAAATTTTTCAAAAAGATGTCGAAAGAAAAAAGAAAATATATTTAAGATATATTGAAAGATTATATTCCTATTTTTCTTAACTTTTATTTCCATATATCATTTATTTTTATTAATTTTGTAATAAATTTAAAAAATCATGAAGAAAGTATTTATTACAAATTTTCATAAAATCGACGAATTGTTCATAGGTGATATACGTTGTGATGAATGCAATTTGCTTATAGTGGATTATATCTTCGAAGAAGAAGATATGAAAAAATTTATGTATGCCTTGGATAATGTAGAACCCGGTAAAGAATTTTATATGAATTTATCAGATGATGATATATTAATTCTCAAAGACTTAAAATGATTATACCTATCGGTGCCTTATTTATATTTTTAGCATTCCTTTTTTATACTATATCTGTTTGGTCTGAAAGAATTCGCGGAAAACTTTTAACTTGGATGATCATATCTTTTGTAATTGGTTTTGTTTGCGATTTAACTGGTACATCATTCATGATTTTTAGATCCGTTGAAAAATTTTCATTAGATTTTCATAAAATCGCCGGATATTCTGCTCTTTTAATTATGTTTCTTCATCTTTTGTGGGCTTTATTATCTAAAATTAATAATAAATACGAAAATTACTTTACTAAATTTTCAATATTCGCTTGGTTTATATGGTTGTTAGCTTTTATCAGTGGTATCCCTAAATAATTAAAACTAAAATCATTTTATTTCATATAATAAGCATGTTAGAATTAAATAAAATCTACAATATAGACGTTCTAGAAGGATTAAAATTAATCGATGATAACAGCGTAGATTGTGGCGTCACTTCGGCCCCCTATAATAAATTAGGTCTTCTCAAAGGAAAAAAACAAAAAGGAAGTGATTGGAATGGTTATATAACATATGATAATTTCGACGATAATATGACTGAGGAGCAATATCAACAATGGCAAATAGACATACTTAACGAAATACAAAGAATTCTAAAACCAAATGGTTCTTTCTTTTATAACCATAAAAATAGAAGATATGACAAAACTGAATATTCCCCATATGAATGGATAGTGAAAAGTAATATTAATTTATATCAAACTATAATATGGGATAGAAAAGCAGATGTTAATAATTCAAAATATTTTTTTCAACCAGTATATGAATCAATATATTGGCTTACTAAAGATAATAAAAAATCTCCGAAATTCTTCAAAAAAAGAATGAAACAACAAAAAAACATATGGAAAATTTCACCAAAATCAAATCTTCCACATCCGGCTCCTTTCCCAATAGAATTAGCTGAACAATGTGTGTTAGCCACAACAGATCCAAATGATATAGTAATTGATCCATTCATTGGTATTGGTACTACTGCAGTAGCATCAAAACTATTAGGTAGAAATTTTATTGGATTCGATATATCAAAAGAATATATAAACATCGCTAATAAAAATATCGAAATAACCAGGATTAGGAAAAAGACAGAATTATAATTTTTTTAATTGAATAATATTTTTTATTTTTGTAAAAAATATTATTATGATAAAAAGAAGAAATTTGAGTGGTATATACATTTTTGATACTATAGAGGGCGAAGATAAAAAAATCCCTACTTGTTTTGAAGATTGTTCGGAATCAACACAAGAAAAATGGTTGGATTCTCTAGATAAGAAAGCATTGAAGAGTTTGGCAAAAGCGTTAGGTAAATCACTTCGTGAAATTGGTGATCAATTTGATATTGAATGCTAAAATTAATTTAAAATGGCAGAATATCCTAATGATTTAAATTTATGGGGATTCACATTCATAGATAAAATAGAAAATCTAAGAATGGATGAAATCCATGATTATCTATTTGACATCGAAGTGAATTTAAAAGATGTTATTTTTAGTTCATGGAAGAGCAACACCGATGGTTGTATATGGATTGTAGCTGCTGATAGGTATTTAGATGAATTCGAAATTAAAGATGTAATCGACTTTTTGATTGAAAATGAAATGGAAGATAATTTTTTAATGGGCGGCAATGAATAATCATCTAATGGTGGAAATAGTGAGTAATGTTTATGCAATAGATTACATAAACAATAATGATATCATAAGTTCTAGTGGAATGAACAGGAAATTGGAATTTATGGGTATAGATTTAAAAAAAGTCATTTTTTCTACATGTTGCGATGAAAAAACAAAATCCACGTGGATTGTGGCTGCAGTAAAATTTTATGATGAAAAAGAAGTAGAAGAAATTATAAAATACATGTTACAATATAATTTGTATTATGAATACTTTATGGGAGATATAATATGAAAAAAATATATTTAATAACAACCTTGTCGATTTTCATCATATTCGTTTTTTTAACGATATTTTATTTTCAACAAAAATCACAACAGAAAAATAATTCACAGAAAATAGAATTACAAAAAAATCTAGATTCTTTGATGTTGGAACATAATAACATACTTAAAGAATTAAGTAAACATTCTTATAGTAACGATGGTAATATTTACCATAAATTATCAATTTTAGACATGCTCAGAATCAAGGATAGTATTATTCAGTCAAACGCAATTGAAATTAAAAGATTGTTGGAAACAGAATATCAATATGGAATAGTTCTTAAAAAATTGATGAGATTACAAAAAATTACACAAGGATACGTTAGATTATTGGATTCATTATATAATGAAAATAAAAAATTGAAATTAGAAAATGATTCTGCTCATAGAGTCATAAATTTAATAAGAAAAGAAAATAATAATCTCTTTAAAAAACAAATAGAATTAAAAGAAGAAATTGAGACAGCATCGTATATTAAAGCATATGATATTTATGTACAAACAAGTAAATTGAAATCCAACGGTAAAGAAAAAATAACAAATCATAATGTCAATAAATTAACAATAAACTTCGTTTTGGGCGAAAATAGATTAATACATTGCGATAAAATTATCACAATGAAAATTTTACAATCGAATAAAGAAATCATCAAATGGAATTTTGAAGTCCCATATAGAGGAGAACAAATTTCAATAAAAAAAGATTTCATTTTCAAAAAATCTCTATTAGAAGGAGAATATAACATTCAAATATTAGACAATTCTGTTATTATTGGTTCAAATTCATTTAAATTAAAGTGAATTAATTTTTTTCAATTGAATTTTTTATATATATGATATATGGAAGATTCAATTAGAGATAAATATCAAAAGTATGGTATTAAGAATTTCTATCAATTTCATTCAGGTGAATATAAAAATCCACATGAAAAATCGATAGAAAAATCATTAAATTACATATATAATAATTGGAATCTAGATTTCACTAACGTATTAGATTTAGCTTGTGGTAAAGGTGAGGTTACTAAATCACTTGAAAAAATCGGTATTAATAATATAGAAGCTGTAGATGGATTTTTATCAAAAGAATACAAAAAAGAAACCAATAGACCGTGTTTATCTATGACATTCGATAACATATCGAATGGTTTCCTGAAAGGTCGCAATTATTCCCTGGTTATATGTAGTTATGCATTTTTCTCATATTGAATTCAAAAAAATCGGTATATATTTGGTTGGAAAATTTGAAGATAATCAACCACATTTCGATAGGATATTATTAGGAAACACAAATGTTTATAATTTGAATGAATATTTTGAAAATCTAAAAAAGAATTTTTTAGGGAATTTATTAAATTTCAGCGGTACTATAAATAAATCCGGTAGTTCATTTTTAACGGATTTTAAAAATATTGAAATAAAAAACAGAATTGAATTTTGTAGAGGAAATATATGGCATTACATCAAGTTTTTTGACAATAACGATGATTGGTACGATATTGACATAAAATCAGATATAATATTAAGTAGTAGAATTAAAAAATTAGAAAATCCGATTATAGACCCCTACGGTGAAGAAGATTGGGGATTTGAAATAATTTGAGATTGAAAAATATATATATTATATAATGAAAAAATATTCAACATTTATAAATGAAAATAAATCTAATGTGTATCTTAACATAGAAGATTATGAAATACCACAAAATATCATAAATTCTACGGATATGTTGCGATTCGATGAAAATATAATAGGTATCGGAATACCTAGAGATGATTTTAAAATGATGATTTTTTCTAATATTGAAGAAATCAAGGATAAACTCTATTTAATTGGAAAAGACTGTGATTCACCACATTCGAGAAAAATGAGTGTATTGAGTTTAGAAAATAATAAAGTTTATAATGTGGATGGATATTTAAAAGAATTAAAAGATAATTTTTTAGGAAAGTCATTAAATTTCAAAGGTACTAAGAATTTTTCAGGAGGGTTATTATATGATTTTGAAAATGTTCTTACGTTAAATAAAATTGAATTTCATAGAGGAAATATATGGGATTATATTAAGATTTTTGATAATCAAAATAATTGGTACGAAATTGAAATGAATTCGGATATAATATTGAGTGACAAAATTAAAAAATTAGAAAATCCGATTATAGACCCCTACGGTGAAGAAGATTGGGGATATGAAATAATTTGAGATTGAAAAATTATATATAGTTACATGATTAAAAATTATTCAAAATATTTAAATGAAAACATATTGGCATTACCTCCACACTTACCCGAAGTCAATGAAGGTAAGTTGGTTTACACCATACATCAAATATACGAAATGGAACATAGAGATATAATAATGTTATCCAACAGAATAAACTCTATAATTGAAAGTGGAACTTACATCAAAATAAGAAATATAAAACATAATATTTATTTAACGTTTGAAAATGAACCCCTATTGATTTTTGGAATGAAAGGCGGTAATTCCTTCACTAAATCAATATATTCTAACATTGAATGCAAGAACGATTCGATAGTGGTATATTTCAAATCCAATGATTCTCTTTTTATATTAGATTCAAATTCATTCAAAGACTATGAGATAATTTTTATAAGACCTAAAAGAATTATATCCAAACAAGATCCATACGGCGAAGAAGATTGGAGTGAAGAATAAAAATCATTTTTATTTATTAAATACTTTTCAAACTTTTTATAGTTAAGATAATATATTAATTAGAGATAACTTCAAAAAAAAACAAAGATAATTTCATATGGAACAGACATTAGAAAATTTATATGAAAAATTAAAACATATTTCATATAAGGGTGACACCTTTGTTGATAAAGTGTCATTGAAATTTTGGGAAGAATCCTTCAAGTTTTTATTAAATGAATTTTATAATGGATACCAAATAAATGATGTGAATATTGTGGATATTCATCTCCATCCCGGTTCAGTTTGTCATTTAGATTCTATTTTAGAAAATAAAATTTTCGAAAATGTTACTGAACTAGAATTTAAATCATTTTATCCGAATATCATTTCAAAATTATCAAATTTGCAAACAAATAAGACAAGTAAAGAAAATGATCCATACAATGAAGAAAATTGGGATGAAGATGGTATTTTTTCAGAAAAATTGATTTGGAACATAAATGAATTTCCAAAATTATTCGATTTTCTTTTGAAAAATAAAGAAAATATAAAAAAATATAAAGATGAAAAAGTAAATAATTTGTTGAATATTTTAATAAATTATACATATGGAGCTATAAACAATAGATATTCTAATTTCATTAAATGTAATGAACAGAGCTCGATTACATCAACTGGCAGAAAAATATTAACATCTTTAATAAGTTCATATCCAAATCACATTATATATGCTGATACAGACACCATTTATTTTTCGGCGTTTGATGAAATTGAAAACGACGTTTTAGATGAATTAAAAGACATTGATATTCCCTATGAAATAAAAAATCATTTATATTTATTCCCCATTAGAAAAAGAAATTATATTATAATTAATAATAATGACGTTATTTTTAGAGTTAGAGGATGTAAAACGATAAAGAATTTGAGAGAATATAAAATAAGAAGAGAAATTAATATTGCAAATAATAGAAAGAGAATACAAGATTTACAAAAACAAAAATCGGAACACATTTCTATGTTGGAATATAAAACAAGATTTTAACAGCAAAAAAAAAAATAAAAAATAATAAATTATGATAAGTATATTTTCACAAAAATATTATTCGGATGGTAGAGAATTAGTCTACGATTGTTTAATCGAAGATAATGATTTGATTCATTTCATTCACGGAATATCGAACGGTTTATCGTCAATTCCTAATCAATCATTAGTTAATGAAATATTTAGTGAAATTGTAATAGATTTCCCTAAATTCAGAGAAACTATAAATCAATTGAACTTTGAAAAATATAATGATAATCTGATAGACGAAGGAGATAAAGTGAGAATAATAAATATGAAAGGTGAATTGTTAATAAGTAAAAGATTTTTAAATGAATCTTTTAATATATTAGAAAAAATGTGGGTAGATGATGAAGAAACAAAAATTAGTTAAGAAGGATGGAATTTTTGTAGAAAACACAGAACCAATAGAAATAGAAAATTCGGAAGAGAATTCGATTTATCAGAATTTCAAGAAAAGATAATTATAAATCATTTGAAAGAAAAAATAAGAGGCTATTCCAATTATTAGCCACGAAAAAATCAATATTTTTTTCTTTTGTATGATAAATGAAATTGAAGTGTTCTAAGATATTAATTATAAAATCAAAACACTCATCATAATTTTTTATATTATGATTAAAACATTTCGATATCTCTTTTGTCAAATAAAGTATCTCTTCTTCATCCAAATACAATCTTTGTAATCCGTTTAAAAATTTAGTTGTTTTTATTTGTCTAAGATGACAATTTTTTAAATAAAAATTAGTATTATGTATTAATGCAAAATTAGTAGATATTCTTTCAGTAATAACACCGTTCAAAATCTTTTTAAATTCATATAATTTCTTTTTAAAATCAGGATCAGTAACATCAGTTAAATATAATATGAATTTATTCCAATTTTCATAATGAGATTTTTTCAATTTTAAAAGTTTTTTATTAATATATTTAAATTTGGATTCTTCTTTCTTATTGAATTCCTTCATAAATGTATTATGAAAACCACTTATTTGTTTTCTCAGATTTACAAAAAATGGATTATTATCATATATCATTTTATTAGAATATTCGACTTCACTCAAATTTATTCTTATTATCATGTCAACATTACAGATCCTATAATCATGAAACAATCCGACATTTTTAAATGTTATTAGATTTAGATCTGATAAATTCAAATCATTAACTAAAAATTCAACGGAAATTTTATCATTTTTGAATTTTAATTTAGTGTTTTCAAAAAATGATAAAAAATCATATAATTCATATGTTTTATGAATTTTCTTCCTGTTATCAAGTAAATATTCACCAAAAATATCATTGCATATGATTTCTTTTATCTTATTATAAAAAAAATTTATATCTCTTGATATTTCACACGGTTTTATGAATTGAACGTAATAATCCATCATCGTATTTATATTTATATAGTTTCAAAATGTTTAAATATTAATCATCTTTACAGTTGTTGAAATATTTTGATTGTTGATTTTTTTTTATAATTTTGCAAATTAATATATAGAATAAAAAAATATTTAATGAATATTAAAGAAACTTTTTTAAAAGCGACCGAATATCTTATACCATATAAAATGGAACATATGGTTGAATATTTATTACCAAAAAATATAGAAAAGGATTCTATTGGAAATTATTTTATTGAAATCGGAGAAAGTAAATCACTTTTTACTTGTCATTTAGATAGTTATACTAAAAAATTAACAAAAGTCAATAAAATATTATACGACGATGGCAATAAAGTTAAAACTGACGGTAAAACACCATTGGGAGGTGACGATAAAACAGGTATGTGTATTATGTTAAATATGATAGAAAATAATGTACCTGGAAATTATTATTTCTTCGTTGGTGAAGAACCAACTTTAAGTGGTGGAGTATATGGTTCTAGACAGGCTTTATCTAAAAATCCAGATTTTTTTAAAAAAATGGAAAGAGTTATAGCCTTCGATAGAAAAGGATATAACTCAATAATATCGAAACAAAGAGGATTTAACTGTTGTAGTAAAGAATTTGTAAACGCTTTATCTACAGAATTTGCTAAATTCGGATTAGAATACAAAGACGATCCAACTGGATATTACACTGATTCGGCTGTTTTTATGTTTACTTGTCCAGAAATAACAAATTTATCATGTGGTGGTTTTAACGAACATAAAAATACTGAATGGGTTGATTTAGCATTTCTTGAAAAATTGGCAGATGTAGCTTGTAAAATAGATTGGGAATCGTTGCCTGTTATGAGAGATCCATCAAAACACGCTCCTAGACCTAAAGTTAAAGTTCCATCTAGATTGCATAATAAAAGGAGTGGTTTATTCAGTTATTCTGGATATATGAGAAAAACCGGTTATGATTTATATAAAATCATTAAAGATTATATGGATTATTATTATATGGTTCCTTTAAATGGTCAAAAATATGTCGATAATAGAAATGTAATTTTTGCTAAAACAGACGGAAGCGATGTAAGAATTAAAATTAAAATCAAGGGAACTCAAATATTTATGGATGATAAGAAAGTTGGTTCTTTAGATAATTTTGAAAGAAAATTTGATATCGGGTTTGATTGTAAATTTTATAAACACACTGATAATTTCATAAGTGATTTAAAATATTATAGTTCTACATATAAGACTGATAAAATACCATTTCGTGACGTCCAAATAATTCTCAATGGTTATGGGAATTTCACATTAAATGAATTTTTATTCAATTACGAATCAAATAATGCTATATTTGACGAAGATGATTTTATAGTTGATGATGTAAATAAGTGTTTAGAATTGTGATTTCAAAAAAAATATTATTAGTTGAAGATGATCATGCATCAATCATATTATTCAGATTTTACTTAAAAAAAATATTGAATTTGAATGATGACGACATAACAGATGTGAATAATGGAGAAGACGCAATCAATATAATCAAAAATAATAGAAATTTTAGTTTCATTATAATGGATATTGAATTGAGTGGAAATATTAACGGAATAACAACATCAAAGGAATTATTAAAAATTCATTATATTCCGATAATTACTATTACTGCACAAGGTTTATATAAACAATCCAAACATCCGGATTCAATTACAGATTTCTTAACATCTAAAAAACCAAGTTCTCAGGAAGATTTGAAAACTTGTTTGACTAAACATGATTTAATCATTTAAAAATAATTTATATTGATGTATTTAATGATATCTTTAGATTCTTTATTTACTTGATCAGTTATAAACCAATTACAAAAATCTTTGATCTTAATATCAAAAATAGACACGTAAGAATAAATTAAATTTAATATTTTAATTGAAAATCTATACTTGAGGAATTGTTCTATGTTTTTTATAACCAAACCATCATTTTTTAAAATAATATTGGATAGATTTTTTATTGACATTATTGTTTTTTTTACTAAATTATTATATTCACTAATATGTCTACTATTCAGTTCATCAGATAAAATTTTAATATGTTCTGAATTTTCTTTAGATAAATTTGCGAGTGAAAACAATGTTAATAAAATGATGTCAGAAGTACTTAATTTTTTGGAATTATTTTTAAACATGATATCAATTATTTTGTATAAACACATAATTGGAATTTTCATGTCTTTTAAAAAAATAAAATTTATATTAAATTTTTTTATTAATATATCGTGTTCCTTCATGAATAAAGAAAATTCTTCAAATTTAGATACTTGCATTGCTTTAAAAATACTTTATATGTATATATAAATTTAAATTTATTAAAAAATTATATATTAATTTTGTAAATAGAAATTAAATTATTAATTTTGTATAATTAATATCGAATTATATGATAATAGAAAATAATTGTGTATTTCTTTTCAAGAGTGATCTAATTGATGAAAAAAAGTATTATAAAATAGGTGATATTGAAATTGGACATTTTTATAAAGATGATATGAACGTTGTCGATTTTAACAAAGAATTAAAAAGAGCCAAAATAATAGTTTACATTGATTCAGATAAAAGGTTCATAAAATACTTTGGTAAGAGTCCTTTAAAAAGAGGTAATTTAGAAAAATACTAAGATAGATAATGGAAAAAATAATAAGTAAAAAAATTATTATTAAAACAATTGAAGAAGAAGTACAAACACCATCGTATATAACTAAAGATGGTATGATTTTTGACATGGAAGAAGATGCATTAAAACATGAGGAAGAATTCATTTTTTCATCTTATTTTAATGAAAAATATAAATTAAAAGTCATAAATTCCGTTGATTATGGTTTAAATTATGGTCAATGTGCTTATTGTCATTTAATATATATAAAAGAATTGAATGATGAAGTCATTAATGATATTATCAGATTTTACGAATTATTAGACCACCCAGAAGATATAATGAAATTCTGCACTGGGTGGTCTTTTATTGCTATGACATATGATGAAAATTTATGGTTATTTGATAAAACCGATAGAAATTTCATTGTTCAAAACGTAAATGATACTATAATTATGAAAAAGAAAGAATTGGAATTATTAGAGAATTTATTATGAAATATTATACATACAGACATACAACAAATTTTGGTCCATCAGTAGACGATATTATTACAGAAAATGATGGGATGCATACTATAAACGAATCATTGATATCAGATTTCAATAATGGAACGAGAATTTGGTATTTTATGGGATATTTGCACAGAAATAATGGACCTGCTAAAATATCATTAAATAATCCATATATAAAATTAGGTGAAAAATCATTTGACAAAGATTCCCCATATGAATATTGGATTTTCAGTGAAAAAATTAAAAATGTACTCCAATTTAAAAATATGATTAGAACATATTTAATTGACAAAATGACACGAATAAAAAGATATATATGAAAAAAATAGAAGAATTAACCCCGGAAGAATGTCAATCTTTTTTAGATGAATTATTCGAAGATGTTGACACTAAATTTGAAAATATTATAATAAATCCAAAACCAGGCGAATCTATGGGTATTGAATATTCAATAGATTCTATGGACATGAATAAATGTTATATTTCTATTAGTAATCCTGATTTATTAATATGGTTGTATAACAACAATGTAGATATTTCTGTTCCACTGGAACAATTGAAATATGAATATAATGAAATGGATGAAACTAATTCAGTATTGTTCGAATACGCTATGGAAATAGGTAGAATTATTCAAAAAGAGAATGCTGAATGGAAAAAAATTGATGAAAAAACTATGTATAAATCTAAATTTACAAAAGAAAAATACGAAGCGATTACTAAAATACAAAAAGACTTAATAAATAAAATATAGTATATAATATAGTATATCATAATAAAAATACGAAGCGATTACTAAAATACAAAAGACTTAATAAATAAATATAGTATATAATATAGTATATCATAATAAAAATACGAAGCAATTACTAAAATACAAAAGACTTAATAAATAAATATAGTATATAATATAGTATATCATAATGTTGCATGATTTTCATGAACATTAGATAATTCAATCATTTTGAATCAAAAAAAAAATAATCAAAAGGATGAATAAATATGAAAAATTATTCAAAGAGATAACTGGATATGATTTCGATAGATATTATTTAGAATATAAACCAAAATTGACTTGGTATCTAACTAGTCGATATACGAAAGACGAGGATAAATCTGAGGATTTTGCTAATCAAGCTTTTATGCAAGCATTAGAAAAAATTGAAACATACAATAGTGAAAAAAGTAAGTTAATAACGTGGTTGACAAAAATTGCAATAAATTTAGTAATTAAAGAATGGAAAGATAATCACAAATATAATTTTATTTCTTTTGAGAGAGATACAACAGAAGCACCAAGTATAATGAATATACTTCATTATGAGGACAATCGTGATGAATTATTACAAGAAGATGAAAATAAAAAGAAATGTGAAATTGTATATGATGTTATACATAATCTACAAGATAAATATAAGAAGGTGATGGTTATGCGTGAGTTAGAACATATGGCATATAAGGAAATCGCTGATTCGATAAGAAAAAATATTAACATAGATTTAAATAAGGAACTTATAAAATTAGAAAATCCTGAAGATTTCTTTAGTCTTGATATAACTAATGTTGGTAATGATGAAATGACATTGAAATTTCAAAATGAAAAGGGAGATGAATTTATTAAAATCATTCCATCTAATGAAAATGTATCTATAACAAGAGATGATATAAAATGGGAGAGAAATTTATGTGATTCTTTTTACATCGATTGCACTAAAACAAAAGCTACTGGAAATTATACAACAACGACTAATTTATCAACTATAAAATCGCAAATAAAGAAAGGTCGTGAATTGATAAAGACAAAGGTTAAAAAAAAGTTTAGAATGATAAGTGAAAATGGTATTGACAATTATAATTTTTAATGTATTATTATTATGAAAGAAGTTAGATTTAATGACAAGTTGTGGTTTGGAAAATATAAAGGAAAGAGAATTTCGGATATCATAAAAAATGATCCAAATTTTATTCAGAAATTATTAAGAGATAATAAAATAAAAATGGACGCTAAAACGACTATGTTTTTTGAGGATAGATGTGGTTCTAAACGACAATCGTTATTCGATGTGACACAGCACAATCTTAGGGTTGATGTAGTTAATCAATATGATCATCCAGAAAATCCCCTTGATGGAATTATTCATGAATCAGTAGAAAATGAAATTGTTCAACCATTCGAAGATGAACAACCAGTTGGAGATGTTCGTCCAGTCGAATTGGATTATCACGATGATAATCCAATAGATTACGTCAATCACATTTTAACACGAAATAGAACAAATGCTAAAATAATAAAAGCAAGATTTGATGTGCCAGATGGAATTGAAATAAGAAATGAAATATTAGACACTATAATTGGAATATTGTCGAATAATTTAATGAGAAATATTAGTCATCAAATGTCTAATGCTGAGCGTAATTATTTGAATGAATTAATAATAAGTGGAATTAATAAGATATTGACCGATTTGAAAAATTATATTGCTACATTAGATCATGATGAACTCGCGTGTAAATATAGGTATGAATTGACTTTAAACACGATGTGCTTGCATAGACCCATTCTTGAAGGAGATTTTTATTTAACTATGAAAAATTTGAACAATAATACTGAACATAGAATAGATAGTGTATAAAAAATAAAGATTATGAAAAATTTTATTATGTTTTATTCTGGAAATTGGAATGATGAGATTGACGTTGATGGTTTTGTAATACTCAATAAAACTCAAGTATCTTATATGAGTAATTTTTTGAAAAAATTCAAAGATGCACTATCTATAAGTTTGGGGTTTGGAGAGGATATCGAATATGAAAACGGTAAAGAATTATTAGATGAAATTTCTTTTCAAGAAATAACAAACGAAGAAAGTGAGATTATTCAAAAATTCTTCGGTGAATCTAACGATTTTGGTGACAATTTAATATTATCCATAAAAGAAAACGCTAATCAAAGAGATATGGATTTTAAAATATTTGAATAAATGGAAATTTTTGGAAAAAATGTAAATTTACGCACTCATTATTGTAAATATTTTCAAGGGGAATTAAAACCAGTTATTGATCCATATATCATGTTATATGTTAAATTTAAAGGATGCAATGCTAAATGTAACTTCTGTGAATTCAGTGACGACGTTTATGATTTTGACGAAGATAAATATTTTAAAATAATAAAAGAATTAAAGGATAATATACACGTTAAGAAAATATCTTTTACTGGTGGAGAACCAACAATGAATATTAATGATTTTAAAAAATTGATATTCGAAACAAGGAAAATTCTTCCAAACACGATGATCGTTGTGAATACTAACGGAATGAATTTAGTAGAATTATTTAAAGATGTTCATTTAATAAGTAAAATAAATAATTTTTCTATCAGTAGACACCATTATGATGATAGTAAGAATAACGAAATATTCGGGGTAGAAACTATAACAACAAAAGAATTAAAAAAACTCAGAAAAGGAACACGTAGAAAGAATTTATTTCATCTGAGTTGTAATTTAATTAAAGGTTATATTGATAATAAAGATGATGTTAAAAATTTTTTAGAATATTCTAATTATCTTAAAATAAAAAGTGTCGGATTTGTATCTTTAATGCCAATAAACGAATTTTCTAAAGAAAATTTCATAGATTTTAATTCATTGGATTTATTTAATGAAAATTTTAGAATGATAAAAGAATGGAGTTATGAAGATATCTGCAAATGTAATAATTATATTTATATTCCAAATAATTACAAGAGGATTATAAAAGTTTATTATAAAAACACATACAGACCATTTGACATGAACGTAAATTTAACATTTGATGGTAAAAATTTAAAAAACGGATTTAGTAATAACAATATAATTTAAAATGAAAAAGATATTTTATTTAGTCGCATCTATTTGTTTGACATCATTGATAATTTCTTGCTGTGATTGTCATTCAGAACAAAAATATTGTATAAGTGACAGTTTCGGTAGAACATATTACACTAAATCTTATACTTTACGTAATGGGTGTGTCGTTTTTCTAGACGAAGAAAAAAAGGACAGTACTCTAGTATGTGGATCATATAGAATAGAAAATAATCCAGATTACAAACCAGAATATAAAAAACATTAAATTTTATTTTTTTTTTAACTAAAAAATAACTACTTTTGTAAAAAATAATTAATGGAATCTTGTTGGGACGATGGAGTGTTAGTTTGGTCTTTTGATGATGGTATTTTAACCATTAAATCGAAATGGTTATATAAAAAATTGAGAGATGATTTTGATTTTGATATTTTTGTTTATTCTTTCAAAAAAAATTTTTTTTATTTAAGTGGGTCATATCCCAAAAATAAAGCTCTAGAAATAAAAAAATTTTTATATGATAGTTATCCAATAATAAAATACATAATACTTACATCTGACGGTATAGAGGTTAATTTCAACACAGATATAAAATACATATAAAATGGCAAAAAGAAAAATAATCATTACAGAAGAATTGAAAAATGTTTTGAATCAAATTGATAATAAATTATCAAATATGATTTTGGAAGACGTCGAAGACCAATATTTGGTCGATCCCGATAAATATGTGAATTATCTGGATATTTCACATTCAAATAAGGGTCATTTGAGTTATCTGACCAAAGATAGAATCACTAAAATCGTCGAAAGTGAAGATAAAGACTTTTGGAAAGTTAAAATGAGATATCACGGTAGACCTTCTAGTGTTTTGAAAAGATTGTTCAAATCCGATTTGTCAATTTGGTTTGAAGATTTTTCAATGAAATATATTTCTATAGTAGATAAACCAGAATATCATATGGAACTGGTTAAAGGTGATAAAATAGCCGAATATTACAATTATAAGAATTATTATAACACAAATGGAAATCTTGGTGGTTCTTGTATGGCCAGAGTTCCGAGTTATTTTTTTGATTTTTATGTTAAAAATGATGATCGTATAAATATGTTAGTTATGTTAGATCAACATGACAAGGTAATGGGAAGATCTATAGTGTGGATCGGTGATGATTTTAAAATAATGGATAGAATTTATACATGCAACGATCTTTACTTTTCTTATTTTTATAATTGGGCGATTGAGAATAATGTGATATGTAAAAAGGAAAACAATTATAGAACACCAATGCATATGATGAATCCTTCAAATAAAGAAAATTTCTTAAAAAAGTTTTCTATTGATCTAAAAGAAGTTTCTTTTGATAAATATCCATATTTAGATACCTTTAAATGGTTAGATATAAATTCAAAAAAATTATACAATTATATACCTCAAGACATGAAGAAAGAAGATACAATAGTCTTGTGTGATTCGATGGGAGGTCATTTGAGGAGTGATGTATTTGGATTCGATGATATTACAAACCAAATGTACTCTTCTACTGATATTGTATATTTGAATTATATTGACAAAAACGTTTATTGCGGAAACACTGTATTTTCGAAAATTTATGATTGTATTATTCTTAATGATGATTCAAAATATCTAAAAGATATTAATGATTATATATTCAATGAAAAATATGATCATCTTAATAATATCGATAAAATAGAAGAAGCTAAAACTAAAAAGATTTTAGCTAAAGAAGAAGAATCGAAAATGGATTGGTGGCATGTCCCAACACGATGCGCCCAGGTTATAGAAGAAGTCGATGCCGAAAGAGATCAGAATAGGGATGTCATAGAAGAAGTAGATGTCGAAAAGGATCAGGTAAGGATTGAAGTCGAATGGGAAACCCCCATAAACGGGATTCAATGAAATGAAGAAATTAGAAAATATTATAAATATGACAAAAGAAAAAATCAAAATTTTCTTGAAAAAAATTCTAATTAAAAAATTTTTAAAAGATAGTGGATTAAAAATGTCTGATTATGAAATAAAAGAAGATTTATCTATCGATGTTAAAAAAGGAATAGATATATCAAAATGGTCCGGAATTTTCAAAGAATTGCCAGTGAAATTCAATAAAGCGGATGATGATTTTATTGTCAGTCCAGAGTCTGAAAATAATTTCATTTCTATGATTGGTTTTCCGCGTTATATAGGAGGAGATTTCTATTTTAATCATAGCAAAATAACAGATTTAAAATATGGACCGGAAATAGTTAAGGGGAATTATAATGTTAATAATAACAGGATTAATGATCTTACTTGGACCCCGAAAGAAGTTGGTGGTATATTAGATTTCAGCAATAACCAGATAACAGATTTCAAAAATCTTGAAAAATTTGAAAAGATTAATACTGTTAAGAAACGAAAAAATAATGAAATACGAATAAATGAAGATTTCTGGATGCCTCGTTATTCAGGTAGTCCATCTTCAATCAAATATGAAAGAGTAATTAAAAATAACAATCCAATAGGACGAAGAATATCTACAATGGACCCATACGGTGAAGAAAACTGGAACGAATAATACAGAAAAATAAAAAAATATTATGAAAGAAGAAAAAACAAACAACGATGAAGAAATGAAAGTGTTAATGGACAATCTTATTAATTTTGTATATCCTAGATTTAAAGATTTAGAAGATATGCTAAGTAGCGATAAAAAACCAGGAATGCTTAAATTGATGAAAATTGCTAAAGAATTTTCAGATAAATTAAAAATCGATTATAAAGAAAAATTTGGAACAGAACTAGACGATGATCTAAAAAAAATAAAATTTGCCGGCGAACCTTTACTTCGTGATCATAATTTATTTGAAATTTTTAAGAATTATATGAAATAAAATGATTTTTATATACATGAAACTTATGTTTATTATTTAGATATAATTAAAAAATAATATTATATTATGAGTGATGGTATTACTGAAGCACGCAAAGGATTTGCGAGTTATAAAAATAATTCAAGCGATTTTTCTTCAAAAGCGAAACCACAGATGTTTTTAGAAATTTTTTTGAATGAAAGTGATTTTGCATTAATTCAAAGAAATATTGAAAATCTTAATCAAAAACCAGAATATATTCAGATAGGTGATTTTATTTTCGAGTATGTTGATGGTGGTTTCAAGATAGATTCCACGTATTATATTAAATTAAAGATGGATGATAGGATATTTACTTGTGATTTTAAAGAAAATGAGGATGTTGTAAATAAATATATATTATATAATGGTTTTAGATTTGGAACAAATGTCTTTTATTTGAAAATTATTTCTTCTATGGTCGTTATTAACAGTTCAAAAATAACTGACTATAAACAAGGTGTAGAAAAAACTTACTTATTTAGAGTTAAAGTTGATAGACATTATGTTAATAATAACATTAAATGTGATCAAGACGGTGTTATATTCGTAGTCACTGATGATCCGTCTGTTATTTATAGTAAAATAAAAGTGGATGATATTATAAGTATAGAAAAAATAAGTAGTGGGTACAATTTTAAATGAATATAAATGTTATCATTTTTTCAAAAAATCGGGCAGCACAACTTGAACTTTTTATTCGTTCCATGAAAAAATTCTTCAAAGATTTTTCTTCTAATGAGATAAAAATTTTATACAAAACTTCAAATTCTTTTTTTGAAGAAGGATATGAAAAATTGAAAAAAATTCACAGTGACGATAATATAATATATTTTAAAGAAAGTGAAAATTTTAAAAATTCTTTAATTCAATTATTCGACAAGAATCAAAAACACACCGTTTTCTTTGTAGATGATAATGTATTCAAAGAACCATTTTCATTCAACGATGATGAATTTAAACATTTCGACATTAATGATGACATATTATGTCTTTCTTTAAGATTACACCCCAGATTAACTTATTGTTATCCTGCGTCAATTGATATGAAAACTCCAAATTTTTTGAATGATAAAAATGTTTTTTTGTGGAGAGGTTTATACGGCGATTATGGATATCCATTGTCCTTAGATGGTCACATATATAAAACGTCTAATATAATTTTTTATATTTTAAATTATAATTATAACGGTCCGAATTCTTTAGAATCCCAAATGGCGTCAAGCCCAGTTTTGATTCCTAAAATGATGTGTTATAATAAATCAATAATAATAAACAATCCTATAAATAAAGTTCAAAATTTTAATAACAATATTCACGGATCAATAACAGTCGAATATTTAAATGGACAATTCCTAGAAGGAAAAATCATAGATCTTACTCCGTTTGAAGGATTTGAAAACAGATCTTGTCATCAAGAAATTCAAATAAATTTTATTTAATATTTTAATATATATAACTGATGAAATATTTGCGTTATATATATGAATATGCCAGTGACGAATTTATTGTTGGTGATACAGTTAAATTAAGAGGAATTGTTGATGGTAAAAATATAGACGGATTAATTGGAATAATTGATGGTATTATTGATGATTGGGTTCATACGAATATTCGTGATGGTAAAATCATTAAAGAATATCGATATAGTGGAAAAGTATATTATATCAAAGAAATAAGATGGTATGTGAGTCCTCATAATATAATTCCTTTAAAAAATAGAAAGAGAATAATAAATCCTAACGATATTTACAATGAAGATGATTGGGGATGGAAAGAAAACGATATTCAAAATTAATATATAGATTTATGGAAAAAACACCATCTGAAATAATTAATCTTTTAATCAATGATACTGTTAATAACAAATTACATTGGTATTATGATAAACAAAGAGATTATTATTATTGTAGAGTTAGAACTGATAAAAAAAACAACATTATTGACACTATATTTAAATTATCAGAACAGAGTTTGCCTTACAGTGAATTTGGATGTTATTTTGAAGAATATGATGATTTTGTTATATATTTGGATATATGTATAAGTAAGAATAAAAAGAAAGAAATTTTTTGTAAAAGAATTCAGGATTATCAACTCAAGCTTTTAGAATTGAGCAGTGCTGTTACGCGTTCTGCTGTTAATAAAAAAGATAAACCGAAATGAACGATTTCAAAAAAGGCGATATAGTTTATTACATTGGTGATAATCGTGGTTTTTTATCTCATAATACACCTTATAAAGTAGATTCTGTTTGTTTAAGTAATATTAATATAAAGGTTAATAGTGCAGGAAACATGACAGTTAGTTATAATAATAAAAAATTTATTTCAGAATTAGAATATAGAAAAAGAAATACATCAATTTCATCACAATATATTTCACCAATCCCTGTCATTTTATCAACCAATCAAGAAAAAAAATTTAAAAGAGACGATATAGTTTATTATATTGGTAAAGGAAATCAATTGAAAAACGATGTTCCATATATAGTATTATCATCTAATTTTGAAGGAATATTAAAGGGTATAAAATTATACACTTTGACTATCAAGGATATGAATGGCAGGTTGTTTGACGGATTTAGCGCGACTAATTTCATATCAAAAGAAGAATATGAAAAAAATTTTGGGGATGATGAAAATTTAGATGACAGTAAATTAATAACATCATCATCGCATTTACCAAAATCGGATAGTGATATAAGAATGAGAGTATTTCATGATACAAAATCGGGGGAATTAAAATGGACAAGACCATATAGAAATTATGATAGTTGGTTCAGATCAGTTTTCTATTTAAAAGAACCTCCCGAAGCATATCTGAGATTCGATATTAGAAAAGTGAGTGGTGAATGGGAAATGTATATTTATTATCATAGAAATAAATTGGCTGAATCGAAACTCGTCAAAACAATTAAACAAACAAAATCTCTAATCACTATAGTCAATAAAATAGAAGATATTTTATTAAAAGAAAATTAAATTTTATAAATGATAATAAAAAATTATTATAATTTTGTAAAAGAAAAAATTGAAATGTTGGAATTTGACTTCAATATACTCGAAAGTATAGTTACTGATTCTGAAAGTTTATTAAAGTCTATAAATGCTGAAATGGTTTTAATGGGAGATGTTCTTGATTTTAATTCTGAAAATTTTACAGATATAGATGTTTTATCAAAAGATACCAATTTTATAAAAAAACTAGATAAAAAAGGATTGAAGAAAAATAATATTGAATATTCAAAAGACTGCGAAACCTTCCTGAAAGATACAATAGATATAAAATTCTTTTTGATATTCAAGAAAGATGATTCTGAACTAGATAATCCTGAATATATTGTTTTTCAGAACAGAAAAGGGGGAGGTAGATGGAATCAAATAAAGATGTACAAAGTAAAAGAAAATATAAGAAAATTTTATGATACTCTATCAAGTAAAACGATAGAAATAAAAAGAGGCGATAAAAATTATATTTTCAGAACATCAAATGCTGGAAATGATTGGACTCTTCAAAATATACAAAATAAAGATGAGGATTTTAAAAATGTGATGAGTGATGACGAGTTACGAATACAAATAAATAAAAAAGGAACATTAATGAACATAATATCTTGATTAACAAAAAAAAAAAGATAAATTCGGATATTTATATATACGGAAATTAATGAACATAATATCTAATTATGAATAATATACAAAATTACGATTCATTCTTAAACGAGGGATTTTTTAGCAAGTCATTCCTAGCTTTATCCTTAGCTTTATCCACGTTGTTTACTAACATAAACGGTGTTATGGGAGCAACAACAAATGATACCACTAAGAATGTCGATTATTCTGATGAAATTGAAACAATAAAAAATAATTATGAAGATGTATTGAGTATTTTGACAGGTTTATCTAAACACTTGAATGATAAGGAATTACATGATTTAATAATTGTATTGAGGGCGATTCGATATGATTTTGATAATATGGATTCAGACGTATTTATAGCTAAAATAAAAAAAGTAGAACCCAAATTAATCAATATAATTAAAAAACACGGAACATCAGATTATAATATAGAACAAATAATTAATCACTCCAAATCTAATGATATTAGAAGATTACAGGTAGATTTTCAATATATCAAGGGTGAGTTTGATAAAATTTCAGAAAAATATAAAGTAACCGGATGGGAAAAATTAACAGAATTCGATAAAACAGATATACGTGTCCTGGGAACGATATCATTATTTATAAGTTTATCCATTTTAACTGTTGGCACTATAAAAATATATAAAATTCGAAAAGAAAAAAAGGCCGAAATTAGAAGAAGAGAAATCATCAGATTGGAAGAACTAAGAAGGAGACAAAGAAGAGAAATGGAAGATGCTAGACAAAGAATGTTGAAAATTGAAAAAGAAAGAAAACTTAGAAAGGCGCTTGCCCAATTTAAAGAGGGGGATAAAGTATTATATGAAAATCCAAAATCACAGAAGAGAAATGGTAAAAGTGCCATATTTATCAATGTTAGAGAAGACGATAAATGTAGAATACAGTTCGACGATCAAACTATATTAGCTTGTTTAGTAGATCACATAAAACCTTATAGTAAAACGAGAGAAGAACACATTAAGTTGGACCCCTATGGTGAAGAAAATTGGGATGCTTAAAAAATATTTTCAGATGATTCTTTTAAAACGTTTAAATTATTTTCTATTGTTTCACATAATGGAATAAAATTCTGAACATCATTTAAATCTAGTTTAAACCATTCTTTATTTATATTTTTATGTGAAAAAAGTCTATGTAAACTACGTTCAACAGACATTCCATTAATGGTGTTAAATTCTCTTATAACCCTTATTTGGCCGTCGTTGCCAGTTTGAAGTTGTTCGGCTCTTTTGTTAGAATTTGATTTTGTATAACCAATTTTATATACAGTATCGTAATCTCTTACACATTCAATTAGATAAATTTTAGACATACTATATATATTCTATATGAGTAGTCCAAAAATATCTTATGTAATTAACATAGGATTTTAATCACATATTAAAATCCTTCATTCAAATTCTATAAAATTTTTATTATATAGATTGAGTTTATATATTCCTTTCGGATTAAATAATTTCTCAATTATTTCACAAGATTCTTTTTGTATTTCAACCATAAATATTTGATTTTCAATAATATGTTTGTATCTTTTCTCTGGATTTGGTTCCCAAGTTTCTAACCCATCCATCAATTTTTCAATTAGTATAATAGAATATGAACCAAATCCAGCGCACGGGTCAAGAAATGTTGATGTTGGATCTTTAAATATTTTAGGATCTATGTTAGAAACATGTTCTTCTATAAGATAGAAATCAGTAAAAACTTCACCAAAAGTATCCGCGTGTTCTTTTCTATATTTAGTAAGATTGTTTATTTCTTTTTTTATATTTTCTATACCTTTAAATTTTAGCATCTTTAACTCATTTTAATAATTTTAATCTTTCACATCTTTCCTCAATTGTCTTAATATCTTCTTCTGTTAAATTTAGATATTTATAGATGTTCATATCATCAACTTTTTCTAATTTAGAAAAATCAATATGCGGAATTAATGAAAAAGTATTTTTACTTATATTTTGTTTATTTTTAATTAAAGACACACAAAATCTAAATAATTTTGTATTTATATAATCAAAAAAATCATCTCTATCTTTTTCATTATCAAATACCCAATTAACTAAACTTTCGCTACACACCTGTTTAGAATTTGATTTAAAAATTCTACCCAATGAATAAGGATTAGCTCCGTAATTTGATGTCGAATAAATTTTATATTTATTTAGATCTGTTATCAATATCAAATTTTTGATTAACTAAATCCTTACAAACATGAAAGGGTGTCATAGTGGAAGAGTCTGAACTTTCCAAATTATCTATCTGTTTGAATAAAATATCAATTTTTAATTGTTGTTCTTTTGTAATCATTTTAAAATTTTAAAATTTTACACACATATAACTTATCGTTGTGAATTTATCAATTGTTATTTTAATTTATTGTTTTTTAATTATACAAAAAATCATTATTAATGTTAAATAAATCAATACTATCATTTATTTTATCTCTCAAAATAAATCCTTTATCTAAAAGAATTTGAAATTTTCCAACTTCAAGTCCTGTTTGAGTTTTGAATTCGTCTTTATAATAAGAAATATCATCTATGTTTGAAATCTTATCGACCACGTATAAGAAATTTTTAAATCTACTAGTGATTAATCTAGCCTTAATTACATAATCTTCAATTTTTTCAACATCGCCTTTAACCCCATCAACAATTTTTGTTCTTTTGGAATTTTTACCTCTACCCATTGATGATTTATTCATAATTAAAGTTTCATCCATTGATAAATTTCCATTTATATCTTCTAATATATTTCTAATATCATTATCGAATTTATTTCTATCCAACATCGATAGAGAACCAAAAGAATCCGTTAAAATCCTGTTAAAATGTCCTATTAAATTGTCTCCGTTTATTTTAACAACAGATGATCCATCAACACTAAAGATTGGCATGACATTTAACATTTCCATGCTAAATTTAGATGGTTCATATCCAGTGTATTTGGATATGACAGTTGAATATTCAATATAACACTTCAACATTCTATCTGAATTAAAATCTACGATATGAACTTTTTCCTTTAAAAATTCACCACTATTACTAATACATGGATTTCCACACCTCATTCCTGTCTGGAACCAGTTTTCGGCAGAATAACCATCATCTAACATCCAAACAGAATTCCACTGTTTTACTGTTGAACCGGTGTTCCATCTGCCACAAGATAATGTTATAGTTTTAGCGACTTTATTATACACTCTATTTTTAGTTTTGTCTAAATCTTTAATATTATCGCCAGACGCATTAATTACGAAATAATCTTTCCAATATGGATGATTCGATAATACTTTTTCAGTAGTATCACAATTAATAATTTGTGGAAAATACCAAAACATGTGAGTAGTTATCAATTTATTCATATTTGGATCCATTTTTATCCAAGTCAAATAATCATAGACTAATTTTTCATTTGAAAATAATTTGAAATTAGTTATTTTTTCTTCGTCTGTATAAAATTTCAAAAATTCATTTATGATATTATTATTATATTTACAAAGATGAACTTCAAATTCCGGAAGCGATCTATATATGTCAGTTTTCCATCCACTTTCTTTTTCGATTCTTCTTTTCAATTGTTCTTGTAAATATGTCCATGTGAAAACTTCTTCTTTATCATATTTACCGTCTAAAATGGCCTTAAATGGGGTTCCGGATAAGGCGATTTCAAAATCATAATTTAATTTGGATAAGAAAGTTTTTGATCTTTCTGTTTCATATCCATAATGTTCTTCATCCTTAATAATCAAATCTATTTTTTGATTAAAAAGTTGATTCCATTTGTCTTTGCTTTCTTTTATGATATTACCATCGACATCTCTAACTTCACCGATGGCATCTTGAAAAGATGCAAATATTATTTGTGTTTTATCATTATCATCAAATTTAACTTCCGATAGATTAATTGCCTTTTTGAAAGAAAAATCCTTGAATTCAATGTGATCAATATCGTCTTCCCAGCTTTCGGATACACCTTGGTTTGTAAGTTAAAATAAGAACTTTTTTAAATTTCATTTTTTTAGCAATCTTATATGAAATATGACATTTACCAGAACGCATTTTAGCATTAACTAACGCTCTGATAATCTTTCTTTTTTCTCTTCTACCTATCTGTAATTTAAATAATTCACAAACTCCGTTTATTATCATAGTTTGTTCTTCTCTTTCAGAATATGTTTTTAGTTTTTTAGTCCCATAAAGAATGTCATTAACTTCACGAATTGCTTGTTCTTGACTTTCCCATTCGAAAAATTCTCTATCTTTATCTTCTCTGTATTTAATAAATCCTCTCTTTTCAAGTTCAATATGAACCTGTTTATCAGTTAATGGTGAATTTTTCCATATTTTTAATATTATTGGTATCTCAAAGACAAAAGTTCCATCAAGTGTTTCCACTCTTATATAGACATCAGTACTCTCGCCAATTTTAATAATACAACCTCTCTTTATATCTTCTTTTCCCGACTCATGTCTATGAATGGTTGCTGGAAATTGTAAAGTTTCTGTTGATATTAAATATAAATCTTTCATATTTTTTTTATTAAATATTCATCAAAGATAAGAATAAAAATAAAAACTAAAAAATAATATTAACCATCTATAATTTAGATTAAACAAGTATTCCAGAATTTAAATTCTAAGATAATTTTTTTAAATTGAAGCATTCAATTCATCATATGGATATTGCTGTTTGGTATAAATTTCATTTTTTCTCGATGTGAAATGATTATATAAAATCCCTTTATAGTGTGGATGAAATTGATCAACTATATCAAAAATCATAGCTTTTTCTTTATCTTTATGTAATCTAAGCATACGACCTATACTTTGTCTAATTATTCTATCGGATCGAAAACTATCTGCAAAGACTAAATTAACAATTGCTTTTATATTTATACCAGTACTCATAGTTCCAAAAGACCCTATTAATATTTTAACATTACCATCGGTTTTTTCTAATTCTTTTCTTATTGTTTCTCTCTTGTTTTTTGGAGTACTCCCATCAATATAGAAAAAATCTTTATCTGGAATATTATCTCTAAAATAATTATATAATTCAGTACCATAATCAACATTATGAAACAAAACAATTGAATTTTGTTTGAATTTTGATATTAATTTCCCGATAAATATTTTTCTTGGTAATGATGCTTGTGCATAATTTTTTTCTAATTCATATGCTCTTTTACCGTTTCCTGACTTTTTAACAGCAAAAACATTTTCAGCAAAACTTCTATCATTATGATTTAATATAATTCCTTTTATTTTAACATTGGATATAATTCCATCATCCATTAATTTTTTAGCCTTTATGTTTAATAATTTTGGGCCCATTAAACTCTCAATGGTGAATAATTCTGCTGTACCTTCTGTGGGATAAGTTCCACTCATACCAAATCTGAGTTTTGAAGTGCCGAATGTTCTCTCTAATATTTTTATTAATGTGGGGGATTTGGCGATATGACAATTTGATACACATAATTCATTTGCGAAATAATTATGATTATTTATATCTGAAGAATCTTCTTCTTTGATTCTTAAATTATAAACGTCTCCGTCATAATCTATTTTATTTATTTTTTTTATCTTCATAATACCTTAAATTTTTCATTAATCTTAATTTGTCCTTTTGATCATTTAGTAAATATTTAAATGCCGGATAATTAATTCTAAACCAATCTTCATTGATAATTTTAAATTTATAATCATTATTTTTACACCATTCTATTAATATTTCTTTTTTAATTTTATTTAATTCAGTATTTTCTAATGATGATGGTTTTATTTCATATAAAACTCTATTTTTAACATCATCAAAATCTACTATATATGTATGTTTCTTTTCTTTGTGAATATAAGGAATTCTTATAGTTTCATAATCAAAAGATGGATTTACTAAATTGAAAAATGCTTCCCATGAAGATCTAAATTTTCTAATCGATTTATTTATTGTAATTTCGTATTTAGTATTAAACCAAGAATTATGTATATTTGGTTTAAATTCCCCACTAGCAATTCTATTTTTCAATGATTCTGATAATTTTTTTTTATATTCTTGAATTTTATTTGGATCCATTCTATGTGACGTATTTCCACTACCTTTTTGTTTTTCACCAAACCATTCGTGATAACATTTTTTACTGCAAAATTTATGATAACCTCTCGGGTATATGTCTAAAGATTTAAATCCATTGAAAATCGTTTCATTATTGCAATTTTTATTATTACAATGACAATCTTCATATGTAGTGTCATTTAAAAAATCAAATATGTTTTTATATGTTAAATCTTTATTTATATCGATGGTTATATATCTTCTATTCAAAAAATTTTTTAATCCATCGTCAGTATTTTTAGTAGTGGTGAATCTAAATTGATTATTTTTTAAAATATTAAAAACTAATTTTTTATCTTCTTTATTTGAATTTTCATTTAAATTTATATTAATATTTTCAATTTCTTTATTTAATAATTTTCTTTCAGAAAAACATTTATTACATTTATCACATTTAATTAAATTTATTTTTCTTTTCATGTATATATTATGATAATGACTATTACAAAAAGGACAAACTTTTACGATAATATTATTGTTTTGTACATCAAAATCTAATATTTCGTCATCATCATTTAGTTGATCTACTCTTTTTCTTTTTCTATTTTTTAATATAACTTGATGATTGCCAGTTATTTTAATTTTTTCACCATTTTCCATTTCTATTTCATACATTTGCTGATGAACACTAATGTTCTTATAAACATAATCTACCTCTTTAATTTCTTTTTTGCCATTATTTTCATTAATAGTATAGACCATTTCACCTTTTTTAATTTCACAAATTTTCTTTTTTCCATTAATTGTATTTATCAATGTATCTGGATGAAGACATTCGTCGGTACAAACAACATCAAATTGTTTGAAAAATTCTTCCGACCATTTTTCAAGACTTTGATATGTACCTATAAATATATTTGGTTCACCATCAAAATATTTTCTTGGTTTATCACTCATTATTTCATCAATTTTTATATTACACGGATTTTTATTTTCAAGATTAAATCCCAAATTATATTCCATAATATCATTGTAAAATTGTGTTACTAGTCCGATACTTGGTACTATTAAAAGAAATTTAGCGTTAGGATTGACGTTTCTCAAATAATAAAAAACCAAAGTTCCAAATACTAGAGATTTTCCACCGGCTGTCGCCACTTCTATTAAACCAAATTTATATTTTAATATTTTGTAAATGGCTTCTATTTGATGATCATATGGAATAAATGCTTTTGTTTTATCTTCCTTCATTTTATGATCTTTATAGAAATCATAAGCGAATTCTTTAATTTTATCCTTTTCTATTGTTTTATCTATAGGGAATTGATCTTTATTATCGATAATAAACGGATATCCATATTCTTTACATACATTGTATATTTCATACCATAAACCGAAATGAATTTTATTATCTTTAAAAAACGTAATTTTACCATCCCATGGCGTTAATTTATATCTAGCCATGAAAAAATAATTTTTAACGAACTTGCTTAGACTTAATTTAAGTTGATTATATTCTTCTTTTGTAGATTCAATTAATAATAATTCAGTGTTATTTTCATTCAAATTAAATTTCATATGTTTATATATCAAATATTCATTTCGATGTTTTATTTTTTAATATATACCAGCATGAAAAGTGATTTAAAAATACGAGAATTCAAGACTGCTCCAGTTATAGGAACTAAAACGTCGATGGAAATAAAATGTTTTTTCGGAAGTAAATTAATAGATATAGAGGATGATATTTACGTAAATAATATATCTATTCAATATTCGGAAGTAGTGGATAAAATAAACGTTCAAAATGATCATTATCAATATTACGGGAATAATATAACCCAGTTTGAAACTAATATATTAAGAAGTTTGAATGATGTCAAATTCCAAAACCATTCTATTGATATTTATAGTCAAAAAGATACAAGTAGTAATTTTGAATGGATAATTGTTATTAATGCAAAAAATATATTAACTGAATATTTATTTCTAAAATTAAAGGAAAGTAGAGTTTTTAGATGTATAAAAAATACCGATTTAATTGAAAAAAACGTAAACGATTATATAATCGATTATATAGAAAAAAATCTATTAAATAGATATAATATATCTGAAATAGTTTTTTATGCTAAATATACTGACGTTGTTAATAAATTAAATGTGTTTGACAAAAATCAAGTATTGAAGAATCCAAATTTTAACGCTAATATTTTTTTAGAATCTAATAGAATTAAAAACATAAACATAATAACGCCCGATTATCTAAATAATTTGGCAGATGTCAAAGTAATATATAATCAAATAAAACCAAATAAACAATATAATTTCGATTATTATTTCACTATATCGTATCATAAAATTTAAACAATAATTAAAATTTTTGATATTAATTAAAAAATGTAATTTATGCCAGAACAAGATAACAACATTGATAAAATTTTATCGAGATTAGAAGAATCTGAAAAATATTGGAATAATACCATAGAAAATTTATCTGGTAAATTGGTGTGTAGTGCCAAAGATGTCATTCCACTTCAAGCTGAAATAATAAGTGTTAGACAAGAACTATCAGAACAAATAAAAAGAATGTCATATGAAATTTTTAAAATTGTATCTAAAATAAAAGTGCTTAGAAAACAGAGTTTTGAATGGTATTCCACCAAATATCAAATAGTGATAACGGGAACAGAAAAAGCCAAATTAATTGAATGGGATCTTCATCATTCAGATCATCAAAAGAGCATACTCGATAATCACGTTGAATTTCTCAGAGATACTCTAAAAAATATAGATAATCTTAATTACGCCGTAAAGAATAAAATTACATTGTATCAATTAACAGATCTAGATTAAAATCAATTAACTGAATTGCCAGAATTGCTAGAAACATTAGAATGTTTAGATTGTAGTGGTAATAAATTACCTTATTATGATTTAAATAGTTATTGGAAATGGTATTATAATTTATATCCAGAAAGATTAGCTGCAAAAAAATATAACCTATGAAATATATGAGTGCGAACATTAATCAGGTGTTCCGGTCGTTATAGATTCTTCTGAGCTGTATACAACATCACTTTGATTAATCCCATATCCTCTAAAATAATATGTAGTATTACCAGATAATTGAATCATCTTAGTAGAAAAAGTACCAGAACCAGTTCCATCGTTTGTCATATCATTATCAATCGTTGGTGATGGTGAAGTTGACCAACAAACTCCTCTCTGTACTGTATTATATCCAGGCGATGAATTGATAGTGATTGTTAACATCACTTCTGAATAACTGGTTTTCACATAATCAACAATAGAAACATTATAATATCCATCTTCTGTAATGAAATTTTTACTAACCCCATAATATGTCCCTGATGGATTATCGCAATATGTTCTATAATTATATCTTCTTCCGGGTGTTAATCCTGTTATTACACTATCATAAACTCCGTCGCCATATTCATCTATCGTGTAATTAGAACCATATTTTTCATATATAGGATCAGTGGTTTTACTGTCCCAGCAAACTCCTCTTTGTGAATTAGTATAACCAGTTGAAGCAAGAACACTTCCTTTGCATATTGCAGAATAATCAGTGATATCATGCCTTTCATCGACGCTTCCGGTTGTTAAGTTATATACACCGCCGTCAGTCGTGAAAAACTCTTCGTTACCGTAAGTTATTTTCCCATTTTGATCTATTCCATATGATCTAACATAATATGTAGTTTCTGGTTCTAGTGGCATAATTGAACTAATAAAATCGCCAGTTCCAGAACCATCAATTGTATAATTACTTACATTTTCTATATATTCTGGATTTTCAAGAGTGGACCAACATACTCCTCTCTGAACAGTAATATAACCGTCGCCAGATGTAATAGTGCCGCCTCCAGTGGCATAGACTGTATATTGAGTGATCCCCGAAGTAGTTACTTCATATAATCCTTGTGATGTTGTAAAGTTTAAAATATCACCGTATGAAACTCCAATTGAATTTATTGCGTATGCTCTTGCGTAATATAAGGATTCTGATAATAGATTAGTTATTTGTCCAGTAAATGTTCCTAATCCTGTACCGTTTGATGTGTGAGTATCATTATATGTCGGATTTGTTGAAGTTGACCAACAAATTCCTCTATAGGCTGTTGTGTATCCACTCGATGTTACTTCACCATCGCAAGTAGACCCAGTATCAGTTATATTTCCTATACTTACGGTTAGTACTGTTGGTATTCCGACGATAGGTGGTTTTATGAAAATTGCTTCTGGGGTGACTATATTAGGCAAACTTTTTATAAAAAATTCTTTATCCCAAGATGATTTGAAAATATATCTTTTTGAACTTTTATATCCGAATTCGTCGATGATTGGATATATATTATATTTATTATTAGATTCTTTTAAAATATCTACTTGTTCGTTTACTTTGGAAAAAACTAATTCACCAATTTGTCCGAAATCTTCTAATGACGTGTCAAATTTATAATTATCATCGAAATATATTGTTTTTAAATTTTCATATTCGGTTTTATTGTAAGTATAAATTAATGCAACTTGAACGCATTTTATTTGTGGAAGAATAATTGATTCTTTATTATCGTTATAAACTGATGTATTTATCATAACACCAAAATATTGAGAATTCACATCACTTCCTGTCAAAGAACCAGCTGGCCATCCCCACATATTATATTGATCATTTGGAGGATAAACTATATATTGTAAGTTTTTACGCCAATTGGCGTATTTATAAGGAGATGAAAAGTCTGCACCGTTGGTATGTGAAAATATACCAGATGTGATGTTTTTAGTTAGTTTTATTTGATGATCCTTGACATATGAACTTTTAGTTGGTTCTGAATCTGATTTTCTTTGTATAGTCACAGTAATGCCTGTTATCGTTGCTTCATTTGGTATATTAAAATTGAATCCGTATATTAACAAATTGTTTGTTATACCTACGGTATTTGGATTAACGTTACATTGCACATAATTTTCTGACACAACAGAACAAATATTATTCAATTTTTCCCATACTATTTTAGTAGTTGATGTTTGTTCGGCCAAAGACGCTGATGATTGTGTCGTTGCTGTTATCGGGTATTGAACTATATCACAATTATAACAAAAGTAATGATTTTTAAATAAATTAATATCTTTAAATATTGGTTCGTATGGTCCTGAAAATCTAAAAATATTTGTTTTTTGTAGTTTGGATTCTTCAAAATTTATTATAGTTGACACATAATCGTTGTTCACATCACTTACATAATATGGAGTTGTTGAATAACACTTATTATTAATGTCTATATTTATTGGATTTTCTATATTAATCATAAATGATTGAAATTTATATTCCCAATCTGGTATTTGATCCATTGTAGAATTTTTAAAATTGTTAGCTATAGTCGAACCAGAATACATAATACCATCTAATTCTTTTATGGTATAATATTTCACTATTAAATTATAATCATTGACATAATCGTTTATTGCACTTATAAAATTGTAAGATGTGAATATTTTTGGATCATAATCTGCTATAATATCGTCATTTTTATTTTTACCGTAATATAATCCGTCTTTTTCGTTATAAACATCCAAGTTATTTAAAGTATTTCCAGATAAGCATGCATTTATTATTATTAAAAGATTTTTATATTTTTCATTTAATATAATATTAATACCGTTTGTGCGTGTATCTATGTATTTTTCATAATTAATTAAACCGGAATTATTGTCTATATAATTTTCATTTAATATTATTGAACATTTATAATCATTATAGGTTTTATTTCCATAAGCTATTTTAGTGATTTTATTATCATCTTGATAAATGTTTTTTATTTCTCTTATTTTAATTTTTAAACCTTTAAATAGTGTTACTGAAGAAGAATATTGATCTCCACAATTAAAAATAGAATACTTATCATATTTTTTTGTGAGTAGAATAGAATTATCCTGATAATACATTTTATTTTTAAAAAAGAAAGTAAAATAATCAAAATTCATATTTAAATCTGTTCCGAAATAAGCCATCATATCAAACCCGTTTCCAATAACGGTAGATACAAAATCATATTGAATATTAGTAGATTGATTTTTATAATATGTGTATCCACTTGAAGTATAAAAATTACCAATTCTATAAAAATAATCGAGGTTTTTACTTTTCGTATCAGGAATTGTAGCAAATGGATCTATAGTTTTATTATAATCCCCTCCAATTTCGTAATTATTATTTAACTTATAAGGATAATCTGAATGACTTATTGATCCCATAAATCCCCACTTAACAATGGATTGATTTTTTCTCCATATGTCTGATAGATCGTATAAATTATTCTCTCCTCCTGTATCGTTAGATATACTATATTGTTTGCCTTTATTATATATTTCGTATAATTCGTCACCGGCGATATATTCTGATGACACATTACTTATTTTATATTCGGATGTTGTGCCTAATTTTTCTAATTTTTTACCAAATGGAATACTGTTATTGTTATAATCGTTAGCATATAATTTTTCTTCAAATGTATCTACGTATTCTGTTTTTTCGTAATCGAAGTCGGAATATTTTGTATCAACTCTATCGAAATCGAAGTCTTTAATGTCGGTAAATTTTATTTTGTATATTGGAAATGTGAGGGGTTGTCGAACACCTGGATCCTCTACATTATATTTTTTATAATATTGTGAATTTTTTCCATTTATCCAATATTCTATATAATTACTATTCAAATTTATAGCGTAGTCACTTTGAATATAATATTGATAGAAATTAGAATCACCGGATTCTGAATTAGTTATTAGACTATTTTTATTATTAGTTGTTGTAGAATAAGTTATACCGGAACTATATTTAATGACGTGATATTTTTCATCTATTTTTATTAAGTATAAATCAGCATAAGTATATCCAGTTGTCAAATTACAATCGATATATTTATCGATGGAAAAATCAATGGTCATTCCGCTCAAAATATTAAATTTATCATATTTTATGCTAACGTTTTTAATATTTGAATGTCCATATTGTTTGATGAAATTTTGATACGTGATATTATTCCAATAATCGTCCATTATTTCGTCACTTATCACTTTATACATCCAAACACCATCTAATTGAATTCTTTTAATTAAATATAATCCAGATATAGTTTTTGTTCTATTTAAATCGTTAGTATTGTCAATAAAAACATAATTATCTTTGTTATCGTTCCAATCTTCAATAAATGGACTTATTGATGTTATACTACTAATATTATCTAAATTACATTCGTCTATTTCATCCGTAGAACCAGATAATAATATTATGTTGTTCAACATATATGTATCGTCTCTCATATTTGGGACGACATAAGATGTTATGTTACTGACGAATTCAATATCATCAGCATAAAAACCATAATACCTATTCATGGAATATTTTCTGAGAGAATTTGGGGTAGCTGGAGTATCATCGAATAAAAATTTAAGATTTAAAATATACGGAAATATGAGTTCGCTTCTTTTATATCCTTCAGTTATATATTTTTCAAATCTGAAATGTGGTGTTTCTATTCCGTTTCTATCATCAATAAATAGAGGCTTATATGTGTATATGCCCGAATTATAATCGATTCCATACCAATTAGAGAATTCTGATTTTTCTGGATTGTATTCAAATGCCATTTTCGGAAATCTATCATTATTTAAATAATTTTTATATAACCATTTGCCCAAATCACTAGTATATGTCAAATCAAATAGATTTACACATTTCCATTCATTCAATATTTCATTAAAATTCTCTTTATTTGAGCTATAAAAATCATATTTTAGATTGTTATTATTTAAAGTGTATCCAATTGGATGATCAACTCTTAGAATTATAAATGCCTTCGGGATGAAATTTTTTCTAATATAAAGAGGTGCAAAATATTCAAATTCTTCTTTGTGCCATTGATCTTCAATGTATCCGGCTCCAGCGTGATAGGTTGTGTCAAATTGATAATCATAACTAGATTGAATAATATTATTATCGTTGTCATAACGCACGTCAAAAGCTAATTCTATTGGCAATTTATTATAAAATAGAGGTAATTTGTTTTCCAATAAATCATTTTTATAAATAGGATAATGTTTATAATTGACATTACTCAGTTCTGTGTTAGTATTAAAACTTTCTAAGTATAATGAATAATCGGAAGACACCACAACTTTAAAGTTTGTTGTTAGGAGTGGATTTGTTCTAATCAATTGAAAACTTCTATTAATCAATTTATTAATATTATTTTTTTATCTTTCGTTTCCTAGAATATTTTTAGGTTTTAGGAAGCTTCTATATCTATTGAAACTAAATGTTATAACAAATTGATATATTGTGTTATCAGACGTTTCAAACCAAAATTTTATTTTTCTTGTTTTAGTGGGATTACTTGGCATTGTATTTTTTCTCACAACAATAAAATCTGTGTTATTATTCTGAGATCCGTCGAATTTAAAAAACAACTTCATGCCAACACTGAATTTATTTTGGGGACCAATTATTTTTGTTTTATCTTGACCTGTTTCCACTAAAGTGTTCAATTCTGGTAAATATGGAAAAGCTGCACATAATAAATCAGTACCCGTACCAGACCAAGATAAATCATTCAAATTCCAAGTATTATCAACACTATAATCCCCTTCTGTTCCTATATTATATGATGTATTGTCTAATTTTTTATGAGCATCGTAACTACTTTCAGCTGTCAATCCACTCGATGATATAAAATTATTACTATCCATATCAGCGAACCAAATAAATTGATTATTTTGCTGAGTGTGTAAATTATTGTTCCAGTCAATTAATAATATTTTTCTATATTCTCCTCCGCTACTATAAAAAGTGTTAGAACCGCCAGTTACGTAATCCCTACTAGAAAGAAATCCTAGATTGCCGTTTTGAGCGACATTTTCTAAACTCACACTATAATCTTCTATGACGTTAATACAATTTGAATATGTTCTAGTTTGTCCTGTTACGAGAATACCGTAATCTTCACATTCTATAACGATATTGGTATTTGTATTGTTCTCTATTTTTTTTATAGGTGCTAAATTTTTAAGTAATGTTATATTAATAATCCCCTTTATTCCGGCTATAGTTTCTTCTAGTTTTTTTATTCTATCAGTTAGATATGTCAAATATTGATAAAGGTTCGTTGCATTGCTTTGATCTGTTTTAAATGTGACCTGAATGTTTTTATCTAAATGAGCATAATAATCTTGATTTACAAAAATACTATCATCTATATGTTTGTAAATACCTTTGCTATTTAATGTATTGTCCATAGATACAACAATTTCATCTTGAGAAGCTTCTTTTGTGATGAATAAATTATCATCTAAAACGTCTTTTAATTCATCCGGAAAATTCATGCTCAAAATATCACTCCAATCAGATTCTATTAGAGAATCTGGCCAACCAACTTCAGATATTGATTTTATACGTATTTCTACATTTTCGTTTGCTTGAATGGGAATATCTAATTGATTTATATTCGGTGTATCAGCATCGGATACGTCTTCTATTTTCCAATACCACTGTTTACTGTTTTCGTCCCAATATCGCTTTCTAGCATCTGTTAGTATTTCAATCCAGTTTGAAAAATTAGCATAATTTGATGAATTTGAAGGATTTTCAGTTGTATTAGAAACATCAGTTGCTGTGATCGGAATAGATTTTCCGGTATTAACATTTTGAATTGTTGTTGATGCTGCTATCGCTGTATTTGTCACGCTTCCGCCGCCGGTTGATACCGGTGGTGATGTGACTGGTGGTAATGGTTCATAATTAAATGTTTCTGTATTATTTGAGTTACCTGTGGTTGAACCGTATCTGTATTGAATTCTAAATTGAACAACATGTTGTGGATCGGTATTATTGGTTATAATTGGTTCTGGGAATCTCCAAAATCCCCTTAATCTATATTTTGGCGATACAGTGTTTTTTTGTCCGCTATTTATTTCGTTTATTTGAGATAAAAATGATGATAAATTTTTTGTATTAACATCCAAATCTACTTTCATTTTATTAATCTCATTCAAAATGGATTGTTTTTCTGTGGTAGTAATACCCCCAACGTTCAATTTTGATGTTTTCTGCATGATTGCAGTATTTATCTGAGAAATTTTAGTTTTTACTGACGTTTTATCGGAATGTATTTTTTTAAGTGCTTCTTGATCTTTATTATCAGTCAAGTGTTTATTTATCTGAACAACCTTGAAATTGCTTTGTGACAAAACGGGAATATTTGGAGTAATGCCAAATGTCGTCGGTATTTTTTTTGAAATCATGTCTTTTAATAGTGTTCCGTAATCATATACAGATTGTACATAATAATTTGCCAAATTAATATTATTATTAATATCTAATAATAAATCATTACTATAAAAAGACATTCCTTGACTCCATAAGTTACCTACTATATTATCATCCGTATTGATAGGTTTTATAAACTGAACAATATACTCGTCAAATCCTATATTTATTTGAACCTTTTTTTCAGATGAAATATCACTATAATATTTTAACACATTTGTACCAACCACAACTGGATCGTATCCTTCTACGTTTTCTAATCTAATTTTAATATTGGATGAATCAGCGTTGACTTCGGCGACTCTATATCTTGATGTTGAATTCAATCTATTTATAATGAGTTCGTCGTTAATCGTCAAAGATTTTATAGTACCGTCTTTGCCGTAATATTTTGTATCATTTAAAAAATACCACATTTTATTATTAATATCGTCTATTTCTATTTTAATGACAGAAAAAACTCCGTAATAATTTAATTCTTTTAATTTTAAATCATAAATTTGTTCGTCATACGGTTTAACGTTATCAACAACAATACCGTTATTCGTTGGATTATCATACCATGTTAGAAAATCATTTATATTTATATTTGTTTTATTTAAGAAATTAGTTACGAAACTATTATATGTTATCAATCCATTTTCAGTTAAAGTTCCATCAGTGTTTTTTTCAAATCTTAAAATATATCTACGTGATAATATTTTATTTACTTCAACTCCAACTTTATCAGTTAAATCTATAGTTATAGCTAACATAGGATTCATTAAAGATTCGAAAAAATGGTTGTTTATTGGTGTAAAAGTACTAACTTGATTAATGGTACCAACTGGTAAAGGTTCTTTATTTAGATCTGATGTTATTATTCTTTTAAAAGATTTACCGTCTCTAACAAAAGTATAACCGTCGATAGATGCCATTTTTTTCATGTTTTGATTTAATATGTTTATTTGATTTGACAGGTCCCCGACGGTAGGTAAAGAATATGAACTAACGGCACCGTTATCATCATATATAACATTAACAGTGGAATCCTTACTAGACACAACATCATTGATTTTCGTAAGAATTTCTACGCAATTTTTATTCAAAAGAGTGATTTTTTCCGCTAGGGATATAAAAGAACTGACAGCTTCCATTCGATAACTTTTTATTTGTATATATAAAAATCACAAGACTTCCTTTTGAATAAAAAAATGATAAATTATATTTAATATATAGTTATGAAATATTCATAAAAAGATGAAATCAAAAAAATATTAAAAACATGGAAGAATTAAAAAATATTAGACATTTTCAAGAATTTAAAGATGCCGTTAACGAAGAACTTTTATGGGATGCCATAAAAAATCTTTTTAGCAAAATATTTGGAAATATAGATAAAAAATTAGCAGATGCGGTAGCCAATTTTACAAAAAAATTAGATAAATCTAAATCATGGGAAGAATCTTTGAAATTTTATGAAGAAGCCACAAAATTGGAAATAAAAAACATGAATGATTCAATGGGTACTGTCACTGGACCACTCGGTTTGAGAAAAATTATAAGTGATAATTCTAGTATAAATTTTATTCAGTTACAAGAATTATCAAATAAATATGGTTCATCTGAATTATCTGCTAAGAAAATATTCGCTGGGCAACCAGAAGCAGAAATGTTTAATTTTGATAAATCTGATCAATTCAACAATAATTTATTATCAGCATCTAATGATAAATTAATAGAATTGAATAAAATAACAAAGGCATATGACGAAAAATTATTAACGGATTATTTAAATAAGAATAATAATCTTAATAATGTAGAAAAACCAGCAGAACAAAAACCAGCAGGAGAACAAAATCCAGCTGGAGTACAAAAACCCGTTGAAAATGTAAATGCAAATTATGTTGCAAATTATGTAAAAAATGATGCTTTATTTGAAGCGGACGCTGAACAAAAACCGGTAGAACAAAAACCCGCAGGAGAACCTGTATCCGGTAATCAAACAAAAGCGGTAACAACAACCGATCAAAATGCTCCGCCAAAAGGGAATATAGATGCATTAAAACAATCTTCAAATACATGGATGACAAATCAACTTTACGGATTCGCTTTAGATAAAGTAAAAAAGACACCAAAACCAGCTAAAGTGGGAAATGAAGATGCTTTTGACACAATAGCTAAAGGATCAAAAGCCACAACGCTTTATCCGAACATGGCCAAACTTTTAAGAAATATAGTAAATATAACAGATAAAAGTAAGTTATTAAAAGTAAGAGACGCTGCGGCTTTGGCTGCAGGTAAGACACCTGATGAATTTAAAAACGAAATGCCGTTATAAATTCAAGGGGATTACGATTTTATTAATTTTTCAATAAAAACTCATGAAATATATTAAGAAATATCAATTATTTGAAAACGTAGTCACAGAATTAGATTTATCACGTAGAAATCTAACTAAATTACCTGAATTACCTGATACATTAGAAATATTATATTGTCATCATAATAAATTAACTGAATTACCCGAATTACCAAAAACATTAAAATATTTACATTGTTATAATAATAGATTAACTGAATTACCCGAATTACCAAAAACATTAAAATATTTATATTGTAATAATAATAAACTAACTGAATTACCTGTATTGTCAGAAATATTAGAATATTTATGGTGTTCAGATAATAAATTAACTAAATTACCTGAATTACCTAGATTAGAAAGATTATATTGTAGTAATAATAATTTAACTAAGTTACCAGAATTACCAGAAACATTAGAATATTTATATTGTTCTAATAATAAATTAACTGAATTACCAGAATTACCAGAAACATTAGAATATTTAGAATGTGATCATAATAATTTACCTTATGATAATTTAAAATCTTATTGGAAATGGTATTATAATAAATATCCGGAAAGATTAGCGGCAAAAAAGTATAACTTATGAAATATATTAAAAAATATAAATTATTTGAAAAAGTAGTTACTGAATTAGATTTATCTAATCAGAATTTAACTGAATTACCTGAATTACCAGAAACATTAGAAATATTATTATGCTTTAATAACAATTTAACTGAATTAACTAAATTGCCTGAAACATTAAAAGAGTTATATTGTAATAATAATAAACTAACTGAATTACTTGAATTGCCAGAAGCATTAGAATATTTATATTGTTATAATAATAATTTAACTGAATTACCTGAATTACCAAATACATTAACGACTTTGCACTGTGGATTTAATGAATTAACTGAATTGCCTGAGATACCAGAAACATTAGAATCATTATATTGTTATGAAAATAAATTAATTAAATTACCAGAATTACCAAAAACATTAAAAGAATTGAGTTGTTATGATAATAAATTAACTGAATTGCCAGAATTACCAGAAAAATTAAAATATTTAATTTGTAGAGGAAATAAATTACCTTATTATGATTTAAATAGTTATTGGGAATGGTATTATAATTTATATCCAGAAAGATTGGCTGCAAAAAAATATAATTTATGAAATATCAATTATTCGAAATTGGATCATTAGAATTATTTATGGTATAATAATAAAAAAAATCCTGAATGTATTTCAGGATTTTTTGATTTTTCATCGATAAATCATTTAATTTCGATTCTTTTTGGTTCTGGTTTCGGCGGAAGTTCTTTCTTTTTAATTGTTAAAGATAAAATACCGTTTTCTAATTTGGCTTCCAATTCTTCTGAAAGAGTGTTTGGAATATTGAAAGATCTACTAAATGATTTTTTTGAAAATTCTTTTCTAGAATAATTTTTCTTTTCTTCCGAATTTTCAACTTTGTGTTCTCCATTCACGGTTAGAATACCATCATTTAAATCCACATTTAATTCTTCTTTCGTAAATCCAGGAACGCTAACATCAATGATGTATTCTTTTTCATCATTTTTCACATTAACTTTTCCGACATTACTAGTTGTTCTATAATATGGATATTCAAATAAAGAACTAGTACCCAAATCTTCAAAAAAACTAGAGAAATCTTCTACCATGTCCATAAATGGATCTTTGTATTTCTTTAATACATGTTTCATATAACCTCCTTATTTTATTTTTTTTTTAATTTTCCATTACATTTTCAAAAAATATACCAATTATAAATAAAGAAAATAATATGTCAAAATGTCATCAATTAAATCCGATTTTTTTTCTTTCGCCGTTTGCTGATTTTTTATCAACACCGTGTAAAAGGACTTCGTTATCATTTTTTATTGAATAAATGTCGGCTAAAGACATTTCTTTTGTTATCAAATTTGGATCTATTTTTAAAATGGTTGCTAATTTTTTACCATTTTCTAATGTTAATTTTTTAAACTCTTTTCTAGCGATTAATCTTTCGGGTCTCAATAAAGCTTTATCTAATTCGTTTAAATTGGTATTGAATGTTGCTATAATTTGAATAGACAATATATCATTTAATATACCATCCGTTAAATTGAGTAAATTTGTTATACCCATGTTACGACCGGATTCCCTCGATAATAGAAGTGGTTCGGCGTCTTCTATAAGTAAAACAGAATTTTTACCGTTGTCCATTGTCCAATTCATTATAAAATTAAAAAATGCTGGATCTGTAACAGATTCAACCATACTTGGTGGAAAATAAAGAACTTTTTTATTGGTTTTGGATAATTTTTGTAATAAATAACGAAGAAAATATGTATTATGACTTAATATGTCGTTTGTATAATATCTGTGGTTAGAATTTTCATCCAATTCTAAGTCGTACATATTTGATTTAAAATTTGTTTTATAACATTCATAAATTATTTCCAATCCATTTTTAGTTTGTATCTTATCACCGATTTTTAAGTTTTTAACAAATACCTGATTCATATTTTCATCAAAAACAATATGATTATCAGCGCATATTAAATCACACGTTTGTGTTATTAAATGCCATTCTTCATATTCAATTGTTTTATGTATAGCTTTTATATCTACCCATTTATTATCTGATAAAACTTCGTATCTATCAATTATTTTCGATTCTATAAATTTTTTATCTTTCATGAATTTTTATTGTTTTTTTATAAAATTAATACTTTTAGAAATTTATCAAATTATATTAGTTCTTCAATATTTATTTCTTTTATTTCTCCTGTTATTTTATCCCTTACTTTTATTTTTGTTTTTCCGTTCACACATTTTCCAACTCCAGGATCTCCGTGTAACAATACTAACCCCTTTTTATCGGATTTTAATTTTTTAAATAGACTTTCACTAAATTCTTTAAACCCTTCACCATAGTGTATGTCCAAATCATTTATTTTAAATTTTTTATCCAATGTGAATTCTTTTACGAATAGTTCACCGCTACCATCTATACTCATCATCCCTATAGAGTTTCTTTCATACTCTTTTATCGCTGTTTTCTTGAATGTGTCTATCAATTTCTTTTCAATGTCTTTATTGTTTCTACTAGAATGGTGTGGTGGTATCAACAGAGTATTTCCCTCTATTAGACCATCGTGTTTATTTAATCTTATATCAATTTCCGGATTAGCATAAATATTTTTTGATTCACTTGTCCACAAATTCAATAGATAACCTTCATCTATATACCATACCTCACGATTCGGAATATATTTATTTCTTTTTAAATTATAATCAGAATCATTAAAAATAACTTTGGAATTAACGAATTCATTTTTGAGCAAGTCTTTCAATTTATCGTGTAAAAATATATCACAATCATCATGTGTTATTTTCAGCAAACTAGGAGTTTCTGAAAATCTTGTTTGATATTCATCCAATATGTTGAAGTCTTCAACTGCTTTACTTTTACCGTTCGATCTAACAGCTAATGTGAGTTCTTTGAAATAAGTATTATCAACCATATTTCTGAGTGTAGATATAATATCAGAATCGTTGTTTTTCATAGGTAGTATTTTTTTCTTTATATATATAAGAAAAACAAAGGTGTTTAATATTTTTCATTTTTGAATTTTTATATATATTGTTATGTTAAAAAAATTCGAATCATATTCAAATAATGAATTTGATCTATATGGTGAAGAAGAATGGGAAACAGACGAGTCTAAAAAATTAGATTTTCGATTTGGTAAATCATACTTATATAAACAAATAGATCCATATGGTGAAGAAGAATGGGAAATGAACGAATCTAAAATTTCTTATCAGAAAGAATTATGTCAGGATATATGGGATGGTAAGGGAATAAAAGAAAAAATAAAAATTAAATTAGTTAAAATAGCAAAAGATTTTTTTGAAGATATTGATATGGAAACAGACATAATGGATATATGTCTAACTGGTTCAATGGCAAATTATAACTATACAAAAGATTCAGATATAGATGTTCATATAGTCATAGATTTTTCTGATATTAATGAAGATACTGAATTAGTTAAAAAAGCTATTGACGGTGAACGTTTTATATGGAATCTCAGACATAATATAACTATAAAAGGTCACGATGTTGAGATTTATGTACAAGACAAAAAAGAAGAACATAGATCGACAGGATTATATTCCCTATTAAATAATAAATGGATTACAAAACCAACATATGATCCGCCGAACATAGACACGATAGACGTTGATACTAAATATGAATCAAGACTAGATGATATAAATAAATTAGAAAAAATATCGGAAAAGGATTTAGAACCAGATGATGCTGAGAAATATTATGATGTGGCGAGAGAGTTGAAAAATAAAATTATGAAAGCTAGAAAATCTGGATTAACAAAAGAAGGCGAATTTTCAATTGAAAATTTAGTATTTAAAAAATTAAGAAATGAAGGAGATATTAAAAGACTAATTTATATCATGGCTTCATTATACGATAAAATTTATAGTCAATAATACAATAAAAATTGAAAATATTATTTAAAAAAAAAAATTAAACTTCATAGAAAATTTCATTTATAAGATAAAAAACCAGGATGCCGAAAATGGTTAAAAGAGTAGGCTTATTTTTAATACCTATATAAAATGGTAACAGTTTTTATTGTATTGGCCTTTTTAGGCATCATCTATGGAGTTGGTGGAATGATAACCAACTTAGTTTCAAGAAAAAATTATGAAAATTATCAGGTACAACAAGGAAATCGACGAGGAAATCCACCTCAGGTTTTTAATTTTCCGGCTACTAAAATCACTGCTATTACTTCAGCAGTTGTGTTATTTTTATTTATTCTTTTTGCTATATTTATTGTAAAAATCAGCGGTCAAAGCGTGGGTGTTGTATATACACCAAGTGGTATTAGTAAAACCCCACTTCATTCGGGGTGGCGTATTATTATGCCGTGGTGGAACGTCCATGAAATGGATAAAACTGTTTGGGTATATACTTGTGCTAAAGGAAACATTGATGGTAATAAAAAGAATGAAGATGCTATTTGGGCACCTACGTCAGAAGGTATAAAAATGGGATTTGATATTTCGGCTTCTTGGAGAATTGATGCCAATCAAGCTCCTTGGATATATCAAAACGTTACACCACAAGATGGCAATGATGACGCAAGATACATTTGGTTAGAAGAAAATGTTATTAGAACAAAACTAAAATCTTGTCTCGCCTTGGTTGTATCTGAATATACTCCAATTCAAGTATATTCTTCTAAGAGACAAGAAATTCAAGATAAAGTGTTGAAAAAAATGAAAATAGAATTATCATCTTGGAGAATTATTCTAGATCAAGTTGATATTCGCGAAGTATATTACGATCCTGAATATGAAGCTGAAATTAAAAATAAGAAAGTTCAAGAACAAAAGGCTCTCACTTTAATAGAAGTCACCAAACAAAAGACGGAACTTTTGACTCAGGCTAAGATTGATAAAGATATCGTTATTCAAACAGCTGAAGGTGAAGCTAAAGCTCTCAGTATTAAAGGAGACGCTATTAGAAAAAATCCAGGAGTTATTCAATTAAACTGGATTGAAAAATGGGACGGTCAGCTTCCAAATTATATGATGGGGAATGGAACTAATATGATGATGATGTTACCAACAAAATAAAATTATCAATAGCAATAAAAAAAAAAGGAACCAATTGGTTCCTTTTTTTTATTTTAGTCAAATATGGTATTTTTTGACTTTTTTATTTTAATATATAATAATAAAATAATGTCATATGAAAACTCTACACATCGAAAATGAAACTCATGAAAAATTTAAAAAATTCTGTAAAGATAATGGTTATCAAATTAACAAATTAACAGAGATATTAATAAAAGATTTTTTAAAAAATAAAAGAAATATGAATGATAATAAGTAAAGAATCAGAAGTAACTTTAAATTCAGCCAATTTTAAACATTTTATATCACTCGGATATTCAAATTTAAAAAAAGGAGAAAAATTAATAGTTCCTGTAGAAAATCTAAGCGAAGGTAGTCATAGTATAGTTAGAGTTAAATGCGATGTTTGCGGGATAGAAAAGGATTTGATGTATAGATATTATGCAAAATCTTGTAAAAATTATAATTTTTATGTTTGTCCGAAATGTAGTAGAATGAAAGCCAAATTAACTTCTTTGAATAAATTTGGAGTTGAATTTTATTCTAAAACAGATGAATATAAAAATAGAGCCAAAGAAACTAACATCAAAAACTGCGGAGTGGATAACGTATCTAAATGTGAAATAATTAAAGAAAAGAGAAAGAAAACCATGTTGGAAAGACATGGGGTTGAATATTATGTTTTAAATGAAAATTTTAAAATGAAATGTGAAGAAACTAGTATGAAAAATTATGGAGTTCCACATCCACAAATGTCAAAAGAAATGGTTGAAAAAAGATTAGAATATTATAAAAAGATGGGATTCCATGTATTAACAAACGAATTCGATTTATATAAAAGAAAAGTTTATTCTCTGACTAGGAAAGTAAAAAAAGAATTGATGAACTCTTGGGACGGTATTGATTATTATGATGGTCAATATATAAAAAACAATTTCAATTTACCTTATCATGATACAAATTATCCAACTATAGATCATAAAATAACTATATTTGAGGGATTTAAAAATAAAATTGATGCCGAAAAAATTGCAGATATATCTAATTTATGTTTTACAAAAAGAAATATAAACTCCAAGAAAAATATTAAAAATTATAAGACTTATTTAGGAGCAGCCACCTGATTGTCATTGGTTTGAGCACTATATATATAATCATGATTGTAAATGGGATTAATTCCAAACGATTTCATGCTAACATATAAATCGGAAAGGCACTCTTCTGATGCTCCCCCAACAATTATAATTGTTTTACCCTTTAATTTTAAATACAAATTATATAATTCTTCATTTACATAGAACCATTTATGATTATTATTGATTCTAACCATATATGCGTTTTTATCCTTTAATTTAAATTTATCCCCCTCTTTTGAAGATGGGTATTTTAATGATAGATTATTTACTAATTTTTTTATTCCATTATCAAAATTAGTTCCGTAATTTTTCTTTATTGTCTGTAGGGTGTTTGGGAAATTATAACTGAAATTTTGCGCCTTATTGGCATCCCATATCTGATATACTCCCTTACCGTTATTATCATCCTTTGGGAATTCTTCACAATATTTAAAAATATTTTTTTCAAAATTTTGAGGAGTAAATTTATCAAAGGCCTTTTGAACATCAACTATCACGAGTATCCCGTCATGATTGCTAACATTAGCAGTTTCTTTCAAGTATTCATAAAATCTTAACACCATCATCATTAGAATTTTTTTTGTTGTTATATATTAAAATTAAAAAATCATTTTAAAAATATGAATATATAAAATATTGAGGATTAAAATAAGAGAATTATATGTTAATAACATCCGAGTTGAAAATAAATATTAATAATAAGACTAGAGAATTTTATGGTAAACTAGGTTATGATGTTAATAATGATCAAATTGTTGTCAAAATAAGTGATGTGCCTAAAGGCAGTCAGAAAATAGTACAATGTAGGTGTGATGATTGCAATAAAGAATTATCGATGACGTATCAAAATTATAATAAAGGATTAAATAAAAACGGTAAAACTATATGTAAAAAGTGCATAAGAAAATATTTAATTAATCCGTTTTCAATGGAAATCGTCAAAGAAAAGATAAAAAAAACATTGATGGATAAATATGGCGTGGATACACCATTAAAATCAAAAGAAATAAAAGAAAAAAGAGACAATACCATGATAGAAAGATATGGTAGTGCTTACACATTTGATAATGTTGAATTGGATAATAAAAGAAAAGATAAAATTAGGAATAGAACTATGGATGATAGAAAAAATATATCAAATAAAATTAAATCTCACACGAATTATGATATGTCTAGATATAAATTTGAAAAAACTATGTTGGAAAGATATGGTGTAGAAAACGCTTTACAGAACATTGATATAAAAGAAAAAATGAAAAATAAAATAGAAAAAAGAACAATATCGGATAAAACACTAATATTAGATAAAATAAAAAAAAGTAATATTGATAAATATGGAATAGATTTTCCCATTAAATTAGATGAATTTAAAAATAAATCCAAAATAACTAAGAGAAAAAATTCAGTAATATCGTTTATTGAAAAATATAAAAATTTAAAAGTTATTGATGTTGATTATGATAATGGAATTATAAAAGCCCTTTGTGATGAACACGGATATTATGAAATTGGAATAAGTGCTTTTTATCATAGATATAGAAATGATCATAACATGTGCATAAAATGTAACTCTTTGGGTAGTTATACAAAATCCGAAAATAACTTATTACAATTTATAAAAGAAAATTATAATGGAAAAATTGATGAAAATAAAAGAGATATTTTAAATAATAAATATGAAATAGATATTTATTTGCCAGAATTAAAAATTGGATTTGAGTTTAATGGACTCTATTGGCATTCAGAGATTTATAAGAAAAAAGATTATCATCAGGAAAAAACAAATTTAGCCGAAGAAAAGAATATTAAATTGATTCAAATTTATGAAGATGATTGGAATTATAAACAAGACATTGTTAAATCTAGAATATTAAATATAATAGGTAAAACACAAAATAAAATTTTTGCACGTAAATGTGAAATAAGAGAAATAAATGATAATAAATTAATTAGAGATTTTCTGGAAAATAATCATTTACAAGGGTTTGTCGGTTCTAAATTTAAAATAGGATTATTCTATGATAATGAATTAGTTTCTTTAATGACATTTGGTAATTTTAGAAAATCGATGGGTCAAAAATCATGTGAAGGATTTTATGAGATGTTAAGATTTTGCAACAAATTAAACACCAATGTTATTGGAGGAGCTGGTCGTTTATTTAAATATTTCTTCGATAAATACAAACCCATTGAAATTATTAGTTACGCTGATCGTAGTTGGTCCATAGGTGAATTGTATTTAAAATTGGGCTTTAAATTAATTCACAAAACAAAACCAAATTATTATTATATTGTTGATGGAATTAGAAAATATAGATTTGGATTTAGAAAAAATAAATTAATTGAACACGGTTCTGAACAAAATAAAACAGAACACGAAATAATGCTAGAAAAGGGAATATTTAGAATATATGATAGTGGAAGTTTGAAATTCATTCATGATTGATGGTGAATATCGTTTCAAATTTTTTTTATATTTCATAAATTATATTTTTTTGCCGCTAATCTCTCAGGATATTTATTATAATACCATATCCAATAAGATTTTAAAGGGCAATAAGATTCAGAATTAAAAGGTAAATTATTACCACGACATTCTAAATAATTTAATGTTTCAGGTAATTCAGGCAATTCAGTTAATTTATTATCAGAACAAAGTAAATTTTCCAAAGTCGTCGGTAGTTTTGGCAATTCAATTAGTTTATTATTAGAACACCATAATGTTTTCAATGTTCCTGGTAATTCAGGCAATTCGGTTAGTTTATTATTCCCGCAGTATAATACTTTTAATGTACATGGTAATTCTGGTAATTTAGTTAATTTATTATCCCAGCAATATAATATTTCTAATGTATCTGGCAATTCAGGTAATTCAGTTAATAGATTATTATCACAATATAAGTCTTTCAATGTGTGTGGCAATTCAGGTAATTGAATTAAATTTTTATTAGATAAATCTAATTTAGTAATTACGTTTTTAAATGATTTATATTTTTTAATATGTTTCATATCATTATTTCTAGATTTTTTAATTTTAATTTTATTGTTCTTAAATAATTTTTATATTCATTGGTGAATTGATTATTATAACAATATAAATATCTTAAATTAGTCAAATGTTCAATACCTTCTAAACTAGTTAATCTATTGTGAGAACAATATAATATTCTTAAATTAATTAGATTTTCAATACCTTCTAAACTAGTTAATTCATTATTAGAACAATATAATTCTCTTAAATTCGTTAAATGTT
>Ga0209099_1000350_pt1 | contig 55273 bp, 61 predicted proteins | sample AD_JPNHW2_MetaG_FD_184430 | JGI IMG/M metagenome (GOLD analysis project Ga0209099, IMG submission 184430) | Active sludge microbial communities of municipal wastewater-treating anaerobic digesters from Japan - AD_JPNHW2_MetaG (SPAdes) (version 2) | ecosystem: Engineered > Bioreactor > Anaerobic...
AGGGTCTGCCATGTTTTCCAATCCCCTTCCCCGTTGAAATTTTTCCGGACCTGCCTGCGATTTGATTCTCCTGTGATCGCACCCTGCGCTCTGGGTTCCTTAGATCCTCAGCTGGGGAATTGGTATGAAATTCCCGCGCCCTCCTATACACCCATACCCTGTCCGCCAATCGTCCGCTCCGGGTCAGCCGGATTTCCCGGTTAACCACAAAAATTTTTGAATTCACCACAATGTATTTAATTGTGCCATGATAACCGATGGACAATACAATGTTCTGTGATCTCATTGCACGGTTCAGGGCGATGGTGAAGGAGACTGCGGCAGCACTCCGGAAGAAGCTGGAAGCCGCGGTACATACGATCAGGCCTACGCCCCCGGCCGTCACCTGTGCGAGAGCAGCCATTGTAGTATCCGAGAACAGTTTTCTGAGTCCGGGGATGCGGTTACGATACCGGCGGACGAGCAGCCATGCCCCGGTAGTTTCACTCTTCACGTTTTTCCGCTGTCGTTAGCGTCCACCGTGCTCTCTTGACAACCTGATCTGCGGTTGGTATCCCGGAGGTTACCAGCCGACGGGTATTCCGATACCGTTGCGTGACCGTTACGGGAAGGGAGATCCGGCCTGTCAGGACGGTGTTTTGCGGATTTTAAAGGAAGAGTGGCAGCGCCCGAAGAATGCAGTGAATGAACCAAGGAGAAGGAGAACAATCATGAATGCAGAGACAAAGAACCGGCTGAACCAGGGGGGAAGACCCGTCTGTACGAACCGGACAAGTCAGAGCGTTGGAAGAACAACCTGCGGGATCTGCGGGGGCGGGATATGACCGGCGCAAACCATGTAAACAGGGTTGCCCTCGAAGCTTTGCGGATTGCCCTGGTGCACGGACAAGGGGTGTTTCAGGTTGCGGCGAGGGAGAGCCCGATCGATCTCATCGCGTTCGACGATATCGGCATGACCCTGATCGCGGCAGTCCGGTCCCGGACCCCGGTCAACGATGCCCGTACGGCGCTGGATACGCACCGTGACCGGTTCGAATCCCTCGTAAGCACAGCGCCGGAGATCCCCTGCAACCGTGCGATCTGGTTCAACTCGCGCCCGCACGGGTGGGTCTGGTACGAGGCGACGGCCGGCGGTATCGCCCACATGGACGACCCCTTCAGCCCGATGATCCGGTACAGCTGGAGCGGTTCTGCCATCCCGCGGGGCGTCGTTCATCCGATCCGCGTGCCGGAGGGCCCGGAATCGCAGACCGGGGCAATAGCAACCCCGGACCAGAACCCCGTCAGAGCGGGTATACCCCCGAAGAATCAACACTGATCTGTCGAAGGGCGCCCCGAGACAGAATGAAGGAGGGTGGCAATTGTCACCTTCCGGGAACGCGGTTCTGATGAACCCCGCAGGACAGCCGGGATCCGCGGTGCGGATCTTCCCGTCCCCGGGGTCCTGAAGAACCGCCCTGGAGGCAACAGATATGGCAGATTTCACGCAGAACAATGCAGTCAGAAGCGCGGTCCGCAACCTTGCGGCCCCGATTGCCGACGTGGCAGCATTCGATGCAATCGTCCAGTCGGTCATCCTGAACAACCCGTTCGGGTGCGTATCGTACATGAGCGCGGGCGTCAACCACCCGCCCGTCGAGAAGAGCAGGGAGTCTTACACGGCAAAATTCGTGTACCAGGACGCAGAGGCAAAGCGGGTCGGCACCGGGTCGGAGACCTACCACTCGATCGCCGGCTTCAACAACGGGATCTCAGCGGTGCTCGCCAACAGCGCCAACGTAACGGCGCATGGCGGAACTGTCACCCACAACGCGGACGCCGATGCGTTCTCGGCAACGCTCCGGTGCCACGATCCCAACGGGGAACTGTACTTCGTGACCATCGCACGGGAGAAAGTCACGATCTCGTCCTTCTCCGACAACTCAATCCAGTCCGTGATCGAGACCTGGGCCGACGGTGTCGCGGCACTCGCGTAACCGGGGGTGCTGATATGGAGAACGAAGTTCTCATCACCGGAGCATTCCTCGTCCGGCCCTTCGCAGAAGGGGAGGTCGGGAAAATCCCCGATAATGGGAGCACGGAGTGAACCATATGGAGAACGACGTGCTCATAACCGGGATTTTCGTAGGTGCAGGGCTCCTCGCCTATGTCATCATCCCCGGTCTCCTCGTGATCTGGGACCGGGTGCTCGATTACATGACAGGATACTGAAAAGAATGCGGGAAACGGCGGGGAGACAATCCTCCGCCGTACTTTTCCACTGAATTCCAAAGATTGTATTTCAGGCCGGTCCCTGTTTTTCCTTTCCCGATCTTTCCGTCCCATGACAATATCCCGGGTAAGAGCCTTTCTCCGCGCTTCCTGAACAGGAGCGCCCTGCCCCGGAACCGGCGGTTCTCCCCGGAGGGAAAGGCCATAAGTGAGAACACCGCCCAAGTACCTGAGCATGAAATATACGGCACGGCATATCCGGCGCTTCCTGGAAGAGGGCAGGATCGACCCGGCGCTCTGGAAGGCCCATTTCCCCTCGCTCCTGCCTTCCCGGGTGCCAGCCTGCGAAGAGTGCAGCGAGTTTCTGGACAAGACCTGCCCGGGTGGAAAGGATCCCGTGGAATGTTTCCTTGCAAAGAAACCGGAACCAGGGGATGCCACGGAGGAGGAGCACCGGAAGAAGAAGCGGGACCCGATGCTTGGCCTCGGTGTGAGGGGGCCGGAAGTCCACGGGACGGCTAAGCCCCCGGACCAGTCGAAGATGTAGGAAGCGCCCGGTATTTTTTAAACGATCCGTTGGCGGCAGGATCGCCAACTCTTTTTTTGCCAGCCGCACAACCCGGTATCCAATGAAAGTGACCTTCCTTGGGACGAACGGCTGGTACGACACGACGACCGGCAATACGGTCTCGGTCCTTCTCCGGACGGCCGACTATGACATCATCCTCGATGCGGGAAACGGCATCGCAAAGGCCGACCTGTACATCACGCAGGACCGGCCGGCGTACCTGTTCTTAAGCCACATGCATATCGACCATATCGCCGGCCTGCACACGCTGTGTAAATTCCGTTTCAGGAAGGGGCTCTCCATCTTCACGCAGGAGGGCACTAAAGGCGCTCTCGATACGTTTGTTGCCGAACCCTACACGGTGCCGTTTGGCATCCTCCCGTTCAGGAACGAGGTGAAGGAGCTCGCGCCGGGGATCCACAACCTCCCCTTCCGGTTGACCTGCCTCCCGCTCGTCCATCCCGTGCCTTGCCTCGGGTACCGGCTGGAACTCGACGGAAAGGTCGTAGCGTACTGCACGGACACCGGTGTCTGCGACAATGCCATCACCCTCGCAAAAGACGCCGACCTGCTGATCACCGAGTGCGGCCTGAAACCCGGCGAAACAAGCCCCGACTGGCCGCACCTGAACCCCGGGGATGCTGTCGGGATCGCAGAGCGGGCCGGGGCAAAACGCCTCGCCCTCACGCATTTCGGGGCTGAAGTCTACCGCACCCTTGCGGAACGGACTGCGGTGCAGGGTGAGTTCGGGAAGGCCTTTGCCGGCCTTGTCGCGGCAACGGATGACCTGACCATTGAGATCTGAAGATCACGGGGGGCAGGTGGGCGGTGTCCTGCCGGGTTTCTCTGCGGGCAGACGGCCCGGTTGCCACCCGTTACATAACCGCTTTTAATTGGTTTTAACCGGGTTTTCCAAAAAAAGGTCACCGGTTCTCAAAACATTCCCGGCAGGACAGGGTCTTCCGGAGAAGCCCGGCCGGTTTTATACACCGCACGCACCCCGTGATGCCGCAGTGCCCGCACTGCCGGAGCTCGTCGCTTCTCACGGTTGCGGAACAGTGGGGGCATTTCACCAGCTCTGCAGTTTCAGCTACCGGGCCGGCTTCCATGCCCGGTACAAAGCCGGAGGGTGCCGGTTCTGTCAGCCCGGTAACGTCGCGGGGGGTGAGTGCGTCATGAACCCGGAAGAGGGTAAGCGCAACCTCGCATAAAAACCGCCAGGCAACATTTCCTGCAACAAGGAGAAACATCCAGGAAACAAACGAGGTTGCGTTGGGCAGCGGACCAAGGAGCGCGAGGAGCGAGACAAAGGTTATGCAAAACGCCCCGAGGAGGTAGATCACCGGCACATATGGTTTTGTGAAGAACGTGTCGAAGCTGAAGTATGTTTGCAGCAGGGGCAAAATGCGATCACGGAGCCCCGAGATCATCCCTGCCGGTCTCTCCGCCCAACGGGAAGGGGCGGCAGGAACAAGCGATGTGCGCCGTACCGAAGAGATTTCAGCTTCCGTCTTTCCGGGCGAATCCGCGGTCAGCCGGGCCCCGCACCGGTTGCAAAAGACCGAATGGTCATCAAGAACCGTATTCCCGCAGTTTTGACACCGTTCCACCATATGCCATCATGGTACAGGGCAGGAGGAAGGTAATAAACACTCGCGGGGCTGTCCGCTGGTTTGCAGTAATACCGCCCGGGCCATGACGCCGGGTATTTTCCCCTGCGGCACCCCGGCTGCGGGCGGTTTTTTATGAGGGTGCCTGCCGAACCGCCGGATCAGGAACCGGTGTTGCCGGTACCGTGGCGCCCCGGCACAAGGCATCGTCTTCCGGTGCCGACCAGATCGGGTCGCCCTGCGGTGACAAGTCCCTCCAGCACGAACCCCCGGTTCTTTGGATCCTTATACTGGAGGAGCGCCCGCTGGATCTTCTTCTCCATGCCTTTCGGCACGTGCACCGGCTCCATCGTGAACGGGTTTTTGCCGGTGTAGTACATGCAGGTCGAGACGCTCATCGGGGTCGGGGTGAAGTCCTGCACCTGCTCGGTGTACAGGTCATGGTCCCGGATGTATTCCGCAAGCTCGATCATGTCCGCAATCATGCACCCGGGATGGCCGGACATGAAGTACGGCAGGAGATACTGGCGCTTCTTCTTCCCCTGCTGGAAGGCCTCGAACCTTGCCCGGAACTCTTCGAAAACCTTCCCCTCCGGCTTGTTCATGCAGGCGGTGACCCGCCGGGTTATATGCTCGGGGGCAACCTTCAGGTGGCCCGACACGTGGTGCGAAGTGAGTTCCCGGAGGTACCCGCAGTCATCCTCCGGGATCAGGTCATACCGGACCCCGGAACTGACAAAGACATGCCGGACCCCCGGCACTTCGCGGATCTTCCGGAGCAGCTCCACCTGCGGGGCATGGTCGCACGCAAGGGAGGGGCACTGCGGCGAACAGTGTTTGTCCGGGCAGGCCCCGGCAACCGCCCACCGTTTACAGGACATCCCGTACATGTTCGCCGTCGGCCCGCCGATATCCTGCACGACGCCTTTGAACTCCGGCATCCGTGCCATGCGTTCAACCTCCCGGACAACCGATGCAAGGCTCCTGCTCTGGATGATCCTCCCCTGGTGATGGGTCAGGGCGCAGAACGAGCATGCCCCGAAGCACCCCCGGTGGCTCACGACCGAGAACCGGACCGGTTCCAGCGCGGGGACCGGAAGCCGGTAGGACGGGTGGGCGCGGCGGGAGAACGGGAGCTCACAGACATGATCCAGTTCCCCGGTCGTGAGCGGGAGCGCCGGCGGGTTCTGGATGACGACGGTCTTGTCGTGCGGCTGGGCGACCGGCCGCCCCCGGACCGGGTCCTGCTCCGCATAGTGGAGGGCAAACGCCCTCGCGTAGGCGTCCCTGTCCTGTGAGACAGCGGAAAACGAAGGGAGCTCCACGATCCCGTCGTGCGGGCATTCCCGCCATTCCTTCACCGGCATCCGGTATGCCGTGCCCCGGATATCCCGGAGCGCGCCCACGGGTTCGCCTGCATCGAGCCTTTTTACTATCTCCACGATCTGCCGTTCGCCCATGCCAAAGACGAGGAGATCCGCGGGGGCGTCGGCAAGGATCGCCTGCCGGACCCGGTCCTGCCAGTAATCATAGTGGGCGAACCGGCGCAGGCTCGCCTCGATGCCGCCGATCGCGATCGGGACGCCGGGGAAGAGCCCGTGGACCCGGTCCGTGTACACGATGGTCGCCCGGTCCGGCCGTTTCGGGATCCCGCCCGGGGAATACACGTCGTCGCTGCGCCGCTTCCGGTTCGGCGTATAGTTGTTTACCATCGAATCGACGTTGCCGGACGAGATGCCAAAGAAGAGCCGGGGGGATCCGAGAGCCAGAAAATCCCGATCGGCTCTCCAGTCCGGCTGCGCGATGATGCCGACGGTAAAACCGGCGTCCCAGAGGACCCTCCCGATAAGCGCCGTCCCAAAGGAGGGATGATCGACGTAGGCATCCCCCGTGACGAGAATGACATCGAACTGGCGTATGCCAGGCTTTCCGGCTTCTTTAAGCGACAGGGGAAGAAACGCCGGCTGCGGGATCATGGGAATGGATCAGGATTGGAACCTGCACTATATATGTTCACAGGAAAGGGGTGGACAAATAACGGGGGTACAAAGAAAGACCGGGAAAGACAAAAACGAGAGATTACCGCCGGGTCAAATCCCGGATGATGTCGGCAAGCCCGGGAGGCAGTTCCTCCTCCGGTTCCGGGGGTTCCTCCTCCGGCTTCTTCTCTTTTTGTTTTCCTTCAGGTTTTTCTTCTTCGGGTTTTTCTTCTTCCGGCGCTGCGGCCTCTTCCTTGGCCGCCTGCTCCGGGGCCCCGAAGACCGGGAGCCGCGTCTGGGTCTTTGCATCGAATTCCCTGCGGCCGGCAAGGCCGGTGAATTCGATGATGATCGCCTCGACGATCAGGTAGGTCGTTGCCTTCTCGCGCAGGCAGCCGGTCAGGGCATGGCCGGCCCGGCCGACCGAGGCATGGTAATGGATATGGGGCCCGTCTTCGCCCGGGTAGATCGTGCCGACGCCGAAGACCTCCCAGCCCCCCTCGAACATGACAAAATGCGGGACCGGGGGGATGACCGGCTCCTCCGGCCCGGTCACCATTCTCCCGGCCATCAGGGCGCCGAGGAAGGTTACGGAACCGCACTGGATCTCCTTCTCGGTAACGAACCGGCGCATCGATTCGATGAAATCCTCGCCGTTATCGATCCGTACGACAAAGACCCTGCCGACCTGCCCCTGCGCGTACTGCATATAAAGACGTTCACCCGTTCAGGTTCTTATTGTTTCTGTGGTAAACCCCTGCCCCGGTTCCAGTCCCCCGGCCGCACCATAGAATGTGCAGGGGCCCGGCTACTCGGGTTTCGGGGGGAGGAGCCCGACCCTTTTTACCGCCCACCATGCGACATAGGTCGAGATGACCGTGGAGAGGATGATCACCGCAAGGTAGATCGGGATATGCTCCGAAGAGAACTGGAACATGGCGTTGCCCATGACGGTTGCAATCGTGTTGGGCACGAGGAGCGCCGTACCGATGATGGTTAAGTACGCAACGAGCATCGCAAGCTTGTTGTTGAGCACCTGGAGCTGGTTGTTGTAGATCGACTGGAGCACCTCAAGGCCGCTCGCGAGCACTTCGGACAGGTGTTCGGCAAGCCCGATCTGGGCCTGAACCTCGCCGATGAGGGCGTTGATACGGTCGAGGATCTTCTCGTCGTCCGTCATCAGCTCGGCATCCCCGTACCGGAGCGAGCTTAAGGTATCCACGGTCGCCCAGAGCCCGCCGAGGTAGACGATCAGGGCATGTTTCATCTCGTAGATCTGCGGCCCGATGACGTCCCGGGGGGTCTTTGGATCCGCGAGGATGCGGGAAAGCTGGTCGCCGTGCTCCTCGATATTTGCGAGGTAATCGAAGTTCCGGGCATTATTCTCGTCGATGATGCGGATGAGGAGGTGTGTGATCTTGTCCCCGGGCAGGTTCGCCTCGGGGATCTTGCGCAGGAACGTCTCGGCATACCTCCTCACCCGGAAGAACCGTTTCACTTCGCGGGTATGGAGGGTCACGATGAAGTTCTTCTTGATGAAGATGAAGAGAGGTTCGAGGCGGACATCGAAACCCTGCATGAAGATTGCAGGGATGAGGATCCCGAGCTCGTCGTCGAAGTCCTCATATGCCGTCCGTTCCTCCTTTAAGAGGTTCCGGATAAGCAGGTCGGAGAACCCGAACGCTGCCGCTGCATTGAACCCGTCGTGTTCGAGATTCTCGACCACGAAATCGACCCAGGCAATCTCGGCATCTTCCATGAAAGCCCGGAGATCGGCGATGTTCCGGGACTCCATGCGCTGGGTCTTCCCGCCCTTCCGGATTGCACAGAATCCCCGCTCCCCGTAGACCGGGAGCGCTTCGTTGGGTTCGGGGATGGGCCCGTTGCAGTTGCCCGGATTTTCTGCCATACCAGATCAATCGTTCTGCATTATAAGATATTTTTCCCTGATCGGCAAAATGCAGCCCAATTTGATTTTCTAGGCTGAAAAACGTTGATTTTTGGGATGTAAGCCAAAAAATAAGGCGATTCTTGGCGGTAATGCACGATTTTCCGGGCATTATGGCCCGGTTAGGACCGCGCGTTACCTCCCGCCTGCGCCGCCTCCCCCGAACCCGCCTCCGCCACCGAATCCTCCCCCGCCAAAACCGCCACTGCCGCCTGATCCGCCGTGGCTTGGAGGAGTGAAATGCATGAGCGGGATGAAGGCGTAGTTCATGCCGACGACCCCTACCGGGACTCCGGTCTCCGGGATGCTGACATTGAACGCTTTCATCGCCTGTTCGACCTTGTCGCCAACCCCGAGCGCCGTCCCGTACACGAGCCATTCCCCCCACATGGAGATGTCGGCGGGAGAATAGCGCCGGATCATCGCAAGGTCCGAGAGGAAATGCGCAAACGAGTCCCATTCCAGTTTCTCCCGGTACCGGTCGTCCTTCCAGTGCCCGAACAGGGTTGATGGCATGGCGAATGCAATGAACGACTGGACCAGGGCGACTGCGCCAAGCGCCGCCGCCGGCCAGAGGAGCGCTCCCTGCGAAGTCAGGACGAGCGCGAGGATAAGCGAGATCCCAAAGAGCACGGCTGACATGAGCAGGAGCGGGACGATATGCTCCCGCCCGTCAACGATATACCGGGCGGCAAGCGCCGGGTCTCCCCGGGTCGTAATATCGGAGAGCATCTTCTGGTACCGGAGGACCGTCTCTTCCGCGGCGACGTGTGTCTTTGCTTCCTGTGCAAGCGTCTCAATCCGCGCTGTGTCGAGAACCCCGTCCTTCGAGATACCTGCGATGAAGTTGAGCACCCGCTGCTCGTACGGGTCGTCCGATGTATTCGCGAGGATCCGGATCTCGACACCTTTTCCCCCGGCCTTCTCCGTGATCGCGATGATCTTTTTGCGGTGGAGGTCAAGGAGCGTGGCATAGTAGCCGTTCTCATCGAAATCCGGCGCATCGCCCTTGAAGAGCAGGTTCACCTGCCACGGTTTCATTTTGTTATCGGGGGTTGTGCTCAGGTATGCCGGCACGCCAAATGCCTTCTCCCTTCCGTACTTGTTGTAGATCCAGATGAAGAGCAGGGGGAGGATGAGGACCGCCGCTTTGGCGATCAGGTTGAGGGCGAGCGCTCCATAGTAGGGCAGGTTGTAGGAGAATGCGCCGGATGCCGCCTTACCTTTCACGTCGCTGACGGCCGACCGGACGGCAGGCATGCCGGAGAACGCGTCGCTCCCGCCGACCATCTCGACGGCAAGGATCTCGTTCTCCGCAAGGGTGCCGGTGATCACGTAACTCCCGCTCTCCTCAGTAACCGAGAGCGTTGCGGGATAGGCATAGACCTGATCGATATTCTGCGACGGGACGGTTACCCGCACGTTCCGGTAGGCGATGTGGGTCTTCCCCGCAAGCTGGAGGTTGAGGTGGGTGAAGTAATTGTCATACTCTACCGGCGGGTGGAGGAGGTAAATGTAGGAGACCGTGTAGGTTCCTGCGCTGAAGTAGGACGGTTTGTACACCCCGGCCTCGTTGTATTCCGCAAGCCCGCCGATGGCAGATGCCGCGGCGCTGTCGCCCGGCCCGGCAGTTGTCGTTACCCTGCCGTTGTTGTCTTTGACATAGCCGGTTGTGCCGGGCGGTGCCTGCATGGAGAGGTACTGGACGTACGTTCCCGACGCCCCCGTTACGGCAACCGGCGCGTCCCAGCTCCGGTAGAGCATCCGGTACTCGCCGGAGGTTTTCACGTCATAGACGTACTGCTCCGCGAGCGTCCCGTCAGAAGACAGGGCGGCTTCGTACCGGTCGACGACAAGGTCCCCCTCGAAGAGCGGGGGGGCGACCGTGACGATGGCAAGCCCGATGATGCCGATGATGAAGCAGCCGGCTACCAGCCCGGCAAGCTGCCGTGTTTCGCTCATGTATGCCGTCCCGGCCTCAGAACTCGATCTTCGGCGGGGTCTTGATCGCTTCCTCGAACTGGAGGTACTCGAGCTTGATGAGGCCCATGAACCTGCCGATGAAGTTGGACGGGATGGTGTCCATCATCGTGTTGAACTCTTGCGAGATGTTGTTGTACGTGTACCGCTGCCGCGCGATCTCGTCCTCGATCTCCCTGACCGAGCCCATGAGGTTCATGACGGTGGTGTTAGTCTTGAGGTCCGGGTAGTTCTCGGCAACGGCAAGGAGCCTCCCGAAGATGGACCGGGACTCTGCTTCGACCTTGTTGAGGTCGCCGGGGCCTGCCGTGGCAACGCTCGCCCGCATGGCGGTGACCTTCTCGAACGTCTCCTTCTCGAACCTGGCATAGCTCTTGACCGCCCCGAGCAGCTGCTCGATCATGTCGAGTCGTTTCTTCATGGCAACCCGGATCTGGCCGAGCGTTGCTTCCGACGAGTTCTTCAGCGTGTAGAACCGGTTGTAGATGCCGATCGCCCACAGGACAAGCCCGATGAGGACAAGGACGATGACACCTACAACGATGAGGAATATCCAGTCCATAGTGATCAGGAAATCATGGGAGTATTGAGTTCTTTAAGATATTGTGAAAAATATCGTGAAAACGGGATAGGGAAATACACCCGGGGGATTGACGGCAACCGTTACGGGAACCTGATCGAGCCCACAACGCGCAATTTCCCGCCTTCGAGATAGTGCAGGACGCCGGTTGCTCCCGGGGGGTAGATGAGCTCCTTGTCGAGCGCGATGGTGAGGAGCGGCATGCGCCAGTCGTTCTCCGCAACCACCTTCTCCACCCGGCAGGGGATGTACTGCATCCAGTGCCCGAGGTAGAGGACCATTCCCTCTTTCAGGGGCGCCGGCCAGTACTTCACGAGTGCCGCCTTGCCGGTGAACTCCTGTGTGACCTTGAGAGAAGGATCGCTCGTGAGGACATACCCGCGGTCGAGCTCTTCCGCCTCGATATTCTTTAACGCCATCCCAACCCGGTCGCCAGCGACGGCGCTCTCGGCATCGTCGTCATGTTTCTGGATCGACCGGACCTGTGCGGTCTTTTTGGTGGGGAGCACGGTGAGATTGTCGTGCTTTTTGATCTGACCTTCTGCAACGGAGCCGAGCACAACGACGCCGACCCCCTTGACATTGAAGTGGTGGTCGATGGGGACGGTTCCCCCGGAAGCCCCGCTCCGGGCATTTCCGCCGCTCCCCTTCTTTGCTGCCTCGGCAAGGTAGCTGTCCCGGAGAGTGATGAACTCCTCGGGAACAACGGTGTAGTGCTGGAGGACCGTTCCCTGGATGAGGGGGGCGATCTGTTCCGGCGTGATGTAGTTCTTCAGGATGATTCGCCCCTTCTTCACGCTGACAGACTGGAGCTCCAGCACGATCTCGCCGAACTGCGCGTTGATCTCGCTTACCACGAGCAGCACGGAATCGGCCATCGAGAGCGTAAAGAAGAGCGCCGAGAGTTTCTCGGGATAGCGCGTCGGTTCGATGAACGTGACCGTGTCGCTGCCCTTTTTCAGGTTATAGAAGGTGATGTCGGTTGTCGTCCCCTTCTTCCCGAGATCTTTTGCATAATCGTTGGAAGCGAGGACGGCGACGGTCAGGTTTGGCATGGTAGAGAAACTGAGCTGTACCGGGTAATAGATGTTGCATTCGCGGTGAAAAACGACCGGAACTCATATTAAGGGGGACTGGAGCGCGGCAAGGAGTTCCTCCCTTCCCGAAACCACGGTTGCCGACTGCTCCAGCATCAGGTTCACGTGCTCGAACGCCCCAACCCTCCGGAAATCGGTCCGGAGCGCAAAGACGGGTTTTCCCCGGGCAGACGTGTACCCCATCTCCCACGCCGTGCCGGAATCGGCATCCGCACCGTCAATGATGGCAACCACGGTGTCGGCAGCATCCAGCGCCTCCCGGTTCAGCTTGTAGATCCGTTCATGCTCCGCGACGTTACGGGCGGGCGTGTCATCCCCGACATCCTGCGGGAGATGGACCGAGAAGAAGTGGTCCTCCAGCAGCCGGGCGAGGGAAGCGTTATAACTCCGCTCGGCCTCCGAGAAGAGCGGGGCGGCAAGGTAGATCCGGTACCGGGCGAACGCACAGACATCGATTGCCCGGATGCCCGGGAACCGCAAGAGGAAAACTCCCCGCCCCTCCCGTTTCGGAGGCTTTCCTCCCTCCGCCCCGTAATACGTGCTCGTGACCCCGCAGGTCGGCGAGGAGTTGACGCCGATGATGCAGAGCGGGGGGCCGCGTTCTGCGACCGTATCTTTTACCTGCGACTCCAGCTCGTCAAGCAGCCGGGAAAATTCCGGCGTGTTGAGACGTTCGAGGTAGGTGCCGGGCGCCCTTGCCGGCCCGAGATAAAGGGTCTCCGGGCAGGGAAGCGGTACCATATCGATATTGAACCGCAGGCACCGCTCCTGCGCCCGGTTGAATGCTTCGATGTCCGACTGCCTCGTGATACCTTCCGCCCTCAGGGCCGGGTTGAGGATGCAGGGGGAGACCAGCACGTACATTGATAGATTTTACGTTCCCACAGATGATCAATGATCCCCCTTTTCGCGTACAGGGACAACAGCTGCGATCCCCGGAAATGCACGGTCAAGAAGCTGGACCGGGCGGGGCTCATCAGGATCGTGACCAAGATCTCCGCGATCCCGCGGAACACGCTCCTCCTCGATCCGACCGCGGAGCAGGCGCTCTCCCCGGCGGACCGGACCGTGAAGTCAATAACAGCGCTCGACTGCTCGTGGGAGGTGCTGGACTGCGGTGCCGTCAGCTCGTGGCGGATCCGCCGGGCGCTCCCGTTCCTGATGGCGGCAAACCCGGTCAATTTCGGGAAGCCCTGCATGCTCTCCTCGGTCGAGGCCCTTGCCGCAGCGCTCTTCATTATGGGGGAGCGGGAGCAGGCAACGGTGATCCTCGGGAGGGTGAACTGGGGGATCCGGTTCCTCGAAGTGAATTCAGAGCCGCTTGAACGATATGCAAAGGCAAAGGACAGCACCGAAGTCATCGCAATCCAGGGGGAGTATCTCTGATCGTGGCGACCGTTGCAACGCCCGCGAGAGTCCAGAATGACCGGACTGTCAGCGAAGAAACACTTATGCGGATCCATGGGGATCCGGTTGCATAGCGCCCCGGAACGATACCTGGGAGCCTGAATGCCGGAGGTGTGTGCATGGTGAACGAGAGAACAATCCCGATCTACTCCGTCAGCACAGGGGGGATTGAACAGGTAAGCCCGGTTGTTAAGACCGATGCCGAATGGATCGCAATCATTACGCCGCAGCAGTTCGATGTCGCCCGGAAGAAAGGGACCGAACCTGCCTTCACCGGGAAGTACCATGACTGCAAAAAGAAGGGAGTCTACCGGTGCACCTGCTGTAAGACCGACCTGTTCCTCTCGGATACCAAGTTCGACTCGGGCACCGGCTGGCCCAGCTTCTCCGCGCCGGTCTCTTCCCTGAATATCCGGGAGCAGCCCGATCGTTCGCACGGTATGGTGCGCACCGAGGTCCTGTGCGCCCGGTGCGGGGCACATCTCGGCCACGTCTTTAACGATGGACCGCTGCCGACCGGGAAACGGTACTGCATGAACTCCGCCTCCCTAGAATTCCGCGAGCTGCCCCAATGAGTAAACCGAAGAGTGGCAGGGAATCTATCCGGAGCGGTCCGAATCTTTCAGAATCCAACGGGAATAGCAACTGGATCATCCCCGGGATTGGTTCCCGGCTGGATGCGCTCCGGCAGGATCTCTTCTCGGTGATCGATTATCCCGCGGAAACGCTCGCCGAGATCATACGGGATGTCGGGTTCAACTGCGACCGGTGCACGAAGTGCTGCACGAAGGAATTCAACGACCATGTCTTCCTCCTCGACAGGGATACTGCGGTCATAAAAACGATCGACCCTGCCGCCCTCATCCCTGCGCCCTACTTCGAGCTCTGCGACCGGCACGGCCGGTTCTATGACTCCGGGTATGCCCTCCGGACAAAACCGGACGGGACATGCTTCTTCCTTGAGGGAAACCGGTGCCGGATCTACAACGACCGGCTCTCCATCTGCCGGATCTACCCGTACATGCTCCACCGGGAGCCGGATGAGGGCGGGATCGTGGACTGGCGACAGATCAGCGGGCTCAACCGGCACGGGACGTACAATAACGTTATCCCGTTCGAAGAGAGCCTCGCCATTGCAAAGGATGTGAAAGCCTACGAGATCGCGTTCCTCGAACAGACCATCCGGTTCTACGAGTTCATGTGCGACCATTTCGCGGAGAACGGGCTCCGGCACATCCGGAAGGTCTACGACGACCGGATGCGGGCGTTCCGGAAGGGTGAACCAATCGAGGTCTTCGTGCTGTATAACGGGAGACTGGAGCCGTGGCGGATGACCGGAGATTCAGCTGAATCGGTCTCTGATCCCGGGAAGACCGCGGAATAACCCGGGGATCCGGATAGGGAGAGGACCCCCTGCCAATCTGCCTGTTACCTGGCCGTTTCCTTCCTGATCCGGTCGAAAGCAATCCGGCAGTACTCCGGGTCGAGATCGATACCGGCAGCCCGGCGCCCTGACCTGCAGGCAGCGACAAGCGTGCTCCCGCTCCCGAGGAACGGATCGAGAACGAGATCGTCGACGTAGCTGAAGAGTTTCATGCACCGGAGCGGGAGCTCGACCGGGAACGGTGCCGGGTGGTTCACTTTCTTCCTGCTCTCGCCGTTGAACGTCCAGAGCCCGTTGGTCCAGTCCATGAACTCCTGCCGGGTGATGTCGGTCGTTCTTCCGGCGGCGGGGCGCTTCCAGTTACCCTTGTACAGAACGACAATCAGCTCCACCGGCGCGATCACGTACGGTGCCGAGGGGCTCATCCACGATCCCCACGCGGTCCGGCGCGAGATGTTCCCCTCGTTCCAGATGATGGTTGAATGATAGGAGAACCCGGCCTTTTTTGCAATCGCCGTCAGATCGGCCCCGACACTCTGCTGGCCCCCCTTGTTCTTGTCGAGCGGGATGTTGAGGCAGAACCGGCCCGTATCTGCGAGCCATCGGTAACACCGGGCCATCCACGTTTCGGAGAACAGAAGATACCGGTCATATGAGCCCCCGTCGTCATGGCTCCCGTACCGGATATCAACGTTATAGGGCGGCGAGGTGACGATGAGATCGATGCTCCCGCTCTTCAGCTGCTTTGTTGTGAGGACATCGTCGTTGATGATCCGGAGCCGGTCATTTTCATAGAACGCTTTTGGGGGCACAGCCATCCTGTATTGGTATGCGTACCGGAAGGTCAAGTAACCAGCGGGTTTGAATGGAAACATTCGGCATAAATTCAGTAATACGATATATTCATCACTCCCCGGTTAATAATACGACTTAAATGATGATGGACGATACAAGAAAAGGGACAATACGTGCTCTTTTAAAAGCGCCTCCATTCGGATTTGGAGATATTGACGATCTATCATTAGAACTCTACAATAGTGCACTTACGCAAAGCACCTTTGCAAATGAGAGACGACAAATCGGAATTTCAACAGAACATTACGAAAGACTGGAGTTTTTAGGTAATTATGTTTTGAACCTTATCATAGCTGAGAAGCTTTATCGTGATTCATCGAATGCCGAAGGACTGATGACTGGAAAATTGAGCAATCTCGCTGAGAATTTAGCATTGCCCTCAATCTTATCAAAATATCCTCAAATTGTTATGGCTATCAACATGGGCGGCCAACCAGTTGTTGATAAAATCAAAGCAGATGTTCTTGAAGCCCTAATCGGTGCTACTTTTATCTCTTTTGGATATAATTCAGCAAGAGAGGTTGCTCTTAAAATGTTTGATAATGCATTGGATAATTTTACACCTGTAACAGATTATAAAAGTCGACTCCAGATGTTTGTACAAGATAAATTTCATCGACCCGAGACTAAAAAGATACTGAAATATGACAAACCCAAAACAGTTGAACCAGATGGATTATGGCATACAACAGTATGGGTAAATAATCAGGAATGGGGAACAGGAAAAGGTAAAAAAAGACAGGATGCGGAGAAAGACGCCGCAAAGAATGCTTTTGAAACGCACTGCAATTAATAGTTTTGAGAGAAATCTTGTAAGTATTTTCAATATTCTTATTTGCTATCTATTGCATTTCGGATACCTTTTTCACCTTCAGGATAATGTAAGATTGTATGATACGGGTTGCGATTAACGGGTACGGCACGATTGGCAAGCGCGTGGCCGATGCAGTTGCCGCCCAGAAGGATATGAAGATCGTCGGCGTCTCCAAGACCCGGCCTAATGCCGAGGCTTTTGTTGCAAAACAGCGGGGCTACCCGCTCTATATTGCAGATATCTCCAAAAAAGCGGCGTTCGAGAAGGCGGGTCTGAAAGTCGCGGGATCCGTCGAGGACATGCTGAAGACCTGCGATGTCGTCGTCGATGCAACGCCCGGCGATGTCGGGGCGACGAACAAGCCCCTGTACGAGAAGCTGGGGGTCAAAGCGATCTGGCAGGGCGGGGAAGACCACGAGGTCGCCGGGTTCTCCTTCAACTCCGACTGCAACTACAAGGATGCCATCGGGCGGCAGTTTGTCCGGGTCGTCTCCTGCAACACGACCGGCCTCTGCCGGATCATCAATACCATCGACAGGGAGTATGGCGTCGCCCACGTCCACGCCATCATGGTCCGGCGCGGGTCTGACCCTGGCGAGATCAAGAAAGGGCCCATTGACGCAGTCGTCCTCGACCCGGTGACCGTGCCAAGCCACCACGGCCCCGATGTGCTCTCGGTCCTTCCCCATATCTCGATCACGACCATGGCGATGATCGTCCCGACAACGATGATGCACATGCACGCGATCCGGATCACGACAAAGAAGCCGGTCTCCCGCGACCGGGTGATCGAGCTCATCAACAAGCACCCGAGGCTCGGGCTTGTGAAGAAGAGCGCCGGCCTCAAGAGCACCGCGGAGCTCAAGGAGTTCGCGATGGACTTAAACCGGCAGCGTTCCGACCTGTACGAGAACTGCATCTTCGAGGACTCGATCTATGCACAGGGGACCGAGCTCTGCTTCTTCCAGGCAATCCACCAGGAAGCCGATGTTGTCGTGGAGAACGTCGATGCGATCCGGGCGATGACCGGCACCGAGAAGGACGCGGCAAAATCCGTTGCGGCAACCAATGCGGCGCTGAAGTTTACGCCGATCCAGAATTACCATTAAAGAAAAAGACAGGGGCAGGATCCCTGCCAGTCATTTTTTTATTGTATGGATTTGAAAAAGGGTCTGATCAACGGCGGGCTTGTCATCTGCGTGATAGTGACAGTGTCCATGACAGCCCTGTTGCTGGCGTACTTTTTCGGGGATCCGCATTCCCAAGTCCCGTATTTCGAAGCCGACAGGGCAGAACCTTCATCCAACGGTTATTTCGGGGTTCCTGTCTTCAACCTGACCGAGGCGGAGTTTGCGGATCATCCGGTTTTCAACGAACTTTTCACCGGTAAGAAAAAGGTCCTTTATTCGCTGAAACCTGAGCATGTGATACGGATCGCACAGACCAGTTTTTTAACCCTGTCTGACGGCGGTAAAGCCTACAGCGGGACGATCCTGTCGGATGAGGAAAATTCCTATTTATCGCAATTCGACATGCATGTCGTATCCTTCAGAGGACAGTACTATTACATCCGGAAAGAAGGCGCCAGACCCTGGAAGCCCTGTGGCAATGGCACCCAGTGCTGAGGGCCGGCTGTATCCCCTCGTTCATAGCAGATTCTCCGAACGTCTTCGGAATAACCATTAACAGGGCCAAACCCCCATTAATGCTGATGGACGCATACGAGCGGGTCACCCGCAACACGGTCGAGATTGTAACCGAAGACGACCTGAAGGCACTCCTTGCAAAACCGGTCAAAAAGGTCTATGCCGGTTATGAGCCGAGCGGGGAGATCCACCTCGGGCACCTTGTCACCGTCAACAAGCTCATGGATCTCCAGGCAGCCGGGTTTGAGGTAACCGTCCTCCTCGCCGATCTCCATGCGTTCCTGAACCGCAAGGGGACGATGGAGCGGGTCCGGGAGCTCGCCGAGTACAACCGGAGATGTTTTGAGGGGCTCGGCCTCAGAAACGTCCGGTACGTGCTTGGCTCCGACCTCCAGCTGAGCCGCGAGTATGAGCTCCTCGTCCTCCAGCTCTCCCAGCAGGTCACCCTGAACCGTGCCCAGCGGAGCATGGACGAGGTGGGCCGTCAGATGGAGCACCCGACCGTCTCCCAGATGATCTATCCTTTAATGCAGGCTGCCGACATCGCAATGCTCGGCGTTGACGCGGCAGTCGGCGGCATCGACCAGCGCAAGATCCACATGCTTGCCCGCGAGCACCTCATCAACTTCAACTACCCGGCCCCGGTCTGCATCCACACCCCCATCCTGAACGGGCTTGACGGCAAGAAGATGTCCTCGTCGCAGGGCAATTACATCTCGGTTGCAGATTCCGAGGACGATATCCGGAAGAAATGCCAGAAAGCGTTCTGCCCGCCCGAGATCGCCGAGAACCCCGTTCTGCAGATCTTCCAGCACCACATCTTCCCAAGGCTGAACGAGGTGACGATAAAGCGGCCCGAGAAGTTCGGCGGCGACCGCACCTTCGCAGGCTATAAGGACCTCGAAGAGGCGTACCAGGGAAAAGCCATCCACCCGGCCGACCTGAAGAAGGCATGCGGTGAGGCTTTAATCACGGTGCTTGCCCCGGTGCGCGACTATATCCGCTGACCCGTGAAAACAACTGCCATCAACCCCCGGAGAACACCCCGTGAGTTTCGAGAAGAAACAGGAACGGTTCGATCGCGAACTTGAGGAGATGGGCATCCGGATCAAGGATGCCGACCAGATGAAGGTCCGGGAGGACGTCTTCGATGAAGTCACCCTGCTCGCCCTGTACAAGCTCGTCCACAAGAAATGGATCTCGGTCATCGGGGGGTCCATCAGCACCGGGAAGGAGGCAAATGTCTTCTACGCCGAGCGGGATGGTGCCCCCATCGCCATCAAGATCTACCGGATCAGGACGGCGAACTTCAACACCATGGGGGAGTACATCCGGGGAGACCGCCGGTTCGCGAACGTAAAGAAGAACCGCAAGGACCTCATCTTTGCGTGGACCAAGAAGGAGTACTCCAACCTTGCGAGGGCAAAAGAGGCGGGCGTCCCCGTCCCTGAACCCCTTGTCTGGGACCGGAACATCCTTGTCATGTCGTTCATGGGTAAAAACGAGCGCCCGTACCCCCAGCTGCGCAACGCGGAGATGCCGGACCCGGCTGCCGTCTACGAACAGGTGACGGGTTTTATCAGGACGCTGTACCTCAAAGCGGAGCTCGTCCACGCTGACTTAAGCGAGTTCAATATATTGTACGGCGACCAACCCTATATCATCGATATGGGCCAGTCCGTGACCCGGGATCACCCCCGCGCCCTTGCATTCCTGATGCGGGATATCAGGAACGTCAACCGGTTCTTCAAAAACCGTTGCACGGTCAGGGGCGACGAAGAGCTCTTCAACGCCATCACCGGGCTTGACACGGCAGAGCCATGACCGCCATATGACCACCAGGATATGCAGTGCTTTACCTGGGATCCGTTCCTGCACGGAGCCCGGGTGCCTGCGATCGCCAGCCAGAATACGATAGAGGAGGACTGATTTGCCATGATACAGGAGACAAAAATCGCAGCGAACCGGATCGGGGCGCTCATCGGCAAGGGCGGAGCGACAAAGAAGGACCTCGAAGGAAAGACCAATACAACCGTCACCATAGACAGCAAGGAGGGGACCGTCAAAGTCGAAGGCCCGGACGAAAATGCCGTTCCCCTGCTCCGGGCAGTCGAGGTCATCAACGCCGTGAACCGGGGGTTCTCGCCGGAGCGTGCGTTCGAGTTGCTGGAAGACGAGGATCTCCTGCTCGAAGTGATCGATCTCTCGGGACTTGCCGACAACCCGCACCAGCTCGACCGGCTGCGGGGAAGGATCATCGGGAGGGACGGGCGTGCCCGGGAACAGATCGAGAACATGACCGACACCGAGATCTCGGTCTTTGGAAAGACCGTTGCCATCATCGGGTATCCCGAACAGCTCAAGACCGCCCGGTCTGCAATCGATATGCTGATCGAAGGTGTGCCGCACGAGAACGTCTTTGCGTTCCTCGACAAGAAGAAGAAAGAGGCAAAACAGGATCTCATCAGTTATTACTATTGACTGCAGGGGGTCCGGCCGCCTGATCCGGTACAGATGTGGTAGTGGTATCGGGCCGGTTCGCCCTCCGGGATGGTTCCCGGGGGCCGGAGGATCGTCCTTTTTGATGAGCGGGTTGCAGAAAATACGGGGGAATTGTCCATGCTGATTGCGGAACTTGCGGTGCCGGAGGCCCTGAAACAACGGTACCTGGACTCCGGCATCATGGAGCTCTACCCCCCGCAGGCCGAGTGCGTGAACGGGGGGCTCCTTGACGGAAAAAACCAGCTCGTGGCAATCCCGACGGCAAGCGGCAAGACGCTGATCGCCGAACTCGCGATGCACCGGCATATCGCGAAGGGCGGCAAGTGCCTGTACATCGTCCCCCTGAAAGCGCTGGCAAGCGAGAAGTATGCCGAATTCTCCGGAAAGGGTGTTAAAGTCGGCATCTCCACCGGGGATTTCGACCGGAAGGACGACAGGCTCGGGCGAAACGACATCATCGTTGCCACCTCCGAGAAGGTTGACTCGCTCCTGCGCAACCGGACCGGCTGGATCGCAGAGATCACCCTCCTCGTTGTCGACGAGGTGCACCTTGTCGACTCTCCGGGCCGGGGACCGACGCTGGAGATGGTGATCGCAAAGCTGCGGTACCGGAACCCGGATATGCAGATCGTCGCCCTCTCGGCAACCATCGGGAACCCGAAGACCCTTGCAGGCTGGCTTGATGCAAACCTGGTGACAGGCACATGGAGGCCGGTGGACCTCCGGCAGGGCGTTTTCTGTGACGGGATCATCCACTTCCATGACAATGAGCGCCCGGTTGCCGTCGTATCGAAAAACTACGATGACCTCAACCTCTGCATGGATACCATCGCCGAAGGCGGGCAGTGCCTTGTCTTCGTCTCTTCCCGGAAGAACGCGGAAGCGTTTGCGAAACGGGCGGCATCCGCAATCAAGCGCGAGAACGGGGAGCTTGCCGCCTGTGCAGAGCGGCTCTCTGCCATTGCCGAGACCGAGCTCGACCGCACCCTTGTCGCCTGCGTAGCAAAAGGGGCGGCGTTCCACCACGCGGGACTGCGCCGCGAAGCCCGCACAATCGTCGAGGAGGGGTTCCGGAAAGGACTGATTGGCTGCATCTCGTCGACCCCGACGCTTGCCGCCGGCCTGAACCTGCCAGCCCGCCGGGTCATCATCCGCGATTATCTCCGGTTCTCCGCGGGAGAAGGGATGCAGCCCATCCCGGTCGCCGAGTACCACCAGATGGCTGGGAGGGCTGGCCGGCCGCACCTCGACCCGTATGGCGAGGCGGTGCTCATCGCAAAGGACCGCGACCAGGTAGAGGAACTCTTCGCAGAATATATCGACGCCGCTGCCGAGGATGCCCATTCCAAAGCGGCAGAACCCTCCGCCCTCTACACCCATGTCCTGTCACTCATCGCATCGGGGTTTGCCGGCACACGGGGAGACCTGTCTTCGTTCATGGACAGGACGTACTATGTCCACGAGCACCCGCAGGGAAGGCTTATCCAGCGGGCTGTGGATTCGGCGCTTTCGTTCCTTGTCAGGTCCGAGATGGTTGCCGAAGTCGGCGAACACCTGATGGCAACGGAGTCGGGATCGATCGTCTCCCGGCTCTATATCGATCCCCGGAGCGCCGAGATGATCCTGAACGGGCTGCGGGAGAGGGAGGACTATTCCGATCTCGGCTTCCTCCAGCTCCTCTGCAGCACCCCGGACATGCCCACCCTGTACGCCCGGAACGCCGATGTCGGGCTGCTGGACCGGATCATGGATGACCGGGCTGAAGACCTCTGGATCGGGATACCTGACGACGAGGATACAGCCGAGACCTTCTACCGCTCGCTCAAAACCGCCCTCCTCCTCTCCGACTGGTCGGATGAGCTCTCCGATGCGAAGATCTGCGAGCGGTACAACGTCGGGCCCGGCGACATCTACGGGATGGTGGAGAGCGTGAACTGGCTGCTCCATGCCGGCGGGGAACTTTCCCGGCTCTTCCGGCCGGAGTTCAGCCAGCCGATCCGGGAGTACGAGATCTGCATGAAGAACGGCATCCGGCGCGAACTCCTCCCGCTCGTCCGGCTCCGGGGCATCGGCCGGGTGCGTGCCCGCCGGCTCTTCAACTACGGGATCACCTCGCCGGATAAGATCGTTGAAACCGGTATTGAAGAGATTACAAAGATCCTCGGGAAAGGAATTGCCGACCAGCTGTTCTCCCAGCTGAGCGGCAGGGGTACAAGGCAGGATCTAAGAGCCGCCCCGGGTAACGGGCAGGACAGCGGGCAATCGACCCTGCTGAAATTCGGGTGACCGGCATGGAGAGCATAAGAGCGGACTATGAGATCCGGACCGCACGAATCACGGTCGCGGATATGGGGGATTTCCTTGCGAAATTACGCGCCATCATGCATGCAGAGGAAGTAACAATCGTCTGCTTCAACGCGGAGAACATGGCGGGCATCCGGCATGCAGAGGCGGCGCTTACCCATGCCATCCGCTCGTTCTCGTGTGGCACCCCGATTGCAAAGACGCTCGAGATGGAGGCGCTCCTCTACGCTGCCGGTACACGGCAGTGCACGGAAGCTGCGGCGCTCGGGATCCATGAGGGAAAAAACCTGGCATATGTCTGCTGTTGCCCGCCACGGCAGGGGATCTGGGAGATGCTCTCCCCGCTCATACACGTTACCGACAGCGGGGAAGAGGTCCTGGACCCGGGCCGGGCGACCCGGCTCAAATACCTCTTCTCGATCACGGATGCGGAGCTTACTGCCGCAGGAGGAGCGCACCGGTTGCAGGACCTTGTGATAGAACGCGTCGCCCTTCTCGATGCAAACCGCTGACGGTGTGGGGATTGCCACAGGGGCGGGGCTGTCGTACATTTCGATTTTTTCCTGGTTGGCCTCATCGCATTTTCATTGTTCCGGTGTGAACCGGAGACGTTCGCGTCAGTTTCTCCAGGGCCGGATTTTCAAGAGTACCATTCCAGATGTCACACTTCATGCGACCGGTATGCTGTTTTCAGGAACCCGGTGAATCGTATGACGGAGATTAGTCCTTCCGGAGACCTGATCGCAAACACAACCTCATATCTGATACACCCCGATCCATTCCGGAACCGGGCAATGCATCGATCGTCATAGGTTGGATGCCAGTATCATACGCTTCAATAAGCTTCACGGGCCGCCACCCCAATGGCGGGTTTACGAGATCCGGAGAAGTGCTGTCAGGAAAATAGGAAAAGGCCGGATTGTTCCGGAAACCCCGAGATCGTAACAAAACAAGGAGTGGGGGACCCCGTATCGGCTGGGATCCTGTCCCGCATCAGATCCCCTGCAGCGTTGCCTTCCAATGTTGTTTACGGTACCGGTTTACTGTGTTGCTTACTGTGTTGCATGGGAGAGGATATGGACGGCTTCCGGCACGATCAGTTTTGTGGTTGCAAGGGTGACAGCTGGAGTTGACCCGGGGATGCAGAAGACGATCTTCTTCTGCCAGGTGCCGGCAACGGCGCGGGAGAGAAGTGCGGATGTCCCGATCTCCTCGTAGCTTAACATCCGGAAGAGCTCCCCGAACCCGTCGATGGTCTTCTCAAGGAGCGGGGCGACTGCCTCAATCGTGCAGTCGTCATGGGTGAGACCGGTGCCGCCATTGACGATGATACAGTTTGCATGGTGCCCTGCACGGTCCAGCTCGTTCCGGATGGCATCGATCCGGTCCGGCACGATCCCGTAGTGGGTGACAGAGAAACCGGCACTCTTGACAATCTCGCTGATGGTGAGGCCGCTCGTATCGTTCTCTGCTGTCCGGCTGGTCGATACCGTTATGATACCGACCGAAACCGTGACGGGCTGAAGGTGATCTTTATTCATACTAATAAATCTCATGGTTATTGCTGGTTAATAAAACCGGCATGTTGCCCGCTGATTTCTGAATGCTTCCCAAATTGGACCAACCCCTTTATTTCCACTGGAACCCGAATTGGCTACTGGGGGTGATGGCGACAGATGGACTCTTCCTGAGGGGATCCCCGTCATTTCCGATGGAGATGTACTTCCTGAATGCTGGATTTACCCCCGGATCTGATCTTTTCATTGTACATACCGTTTCCTGTTCCTCACAACACCGCCTCTCCGGAGTATTGTAGGTACATCTGCGATGTTCAGCCGGCACATACCACTACGCTCTGTTATGCTGACGATATGACTCCTCAGGAGTATTGTAGTTCACAGCCGGTACATGCCATTACTCCCAATTATGCTGACGATATTACTCCTCAGGAGTGTTGTAGTTCACAGCCGGTACATACCATTACTCTCTGTTATGCTGATGGTATTATTTCTCAGAAGTGTTGTTGTTATATCCGGAATATCCGGCTCCCTGTTTCCCAGGTATTCTGCTCCGGTTTATTACGAGACTGTGTTGGTTCCATCGGATATTGGGTATTGAATGAAACAGGTTGTTTTTATTTGAACAATTCACGACTTATGATAAGAAACTGATAATAACTGGTTATCCGGTTGTCTGTCAGGCTTCCTGTGAATGTCTGGAATGTCTGAAGCGATATTTACCAGATAGGGCAGCCCATGAATATACTGGCCCGGATTGTTCTGGAGCATGATGTGGCATCTGATATATCGACTATTATTCTGTATTGGTAGTTTTCCTGATACTTGTCTGGTTTGCCGGCAGGGTTCTGATATCATTTGTTTATTTTCTATTTGCCAGGTTGTTCCTGTTCTTTCGATGGCGAGGTCAGGAGGTCAGGTATTATCCCGGCTGTCTGTTGTTTAAAGAGCAATCTTCACTACTGGTTATCTGATGACTGTTGCCTGGTTCCTGTTGACGATTGCCGGAATCATTTCGATCATTATTTATGGTTCTGAGAGAAAGTTACCAAATGCTTTTGAGGAACTAACAAATCATCATAGGATATGATGATGAGAACAGGTTCCACACGAAACAAAGGGGTCCCTCTGGAACCTTCTGATTTTGGAAATGATAGAAGTATTTATAAACAGGTGTTCCATCTCCATTACAACCTTTAAACGGTAATTTTTCGCGCGTTTTTAAAATTGAATGATATTTTCAATCTTTCCAGAGGAAATAAAGGGGTTTATAAGGCTGGCAAACGATCACCTTTTTCAATTCAAACTACAAAGGATCTGCTCCACAAGGTAAACCATGCCAGAACCGGAAAATCCCCAACCCCCCCAGGCGGGGCTGTTTAATAAATATCTCACCAGCAACAAGATTTTTAAAGATCGCGAAGTTCTCAGGCACTCCTACCGCCCCCAGATCCTGCCACACCGCAAACCGCAGATCGACGAGATTGCCTCCATTCTCGCCCCCTCGCTGCGGAATGAGACACCGTCCAATATCCTGATCTACGGGAAGACCGGGACGGGAAAGACAGCCTGTGTCCGGTATGTCGGGACAGAACTGGAGAAGGTCAGCAGCAACATGGGAACGGTCTGCCGGATCATCCACCTGAACTGCGAAGTGATCGATACCCAGTACCGGGTTCTGGCCCAGATTGCAAAGGATCTGAGCGGGATCGAGGAGGTGGGCAGCGACAAGGCAAAGACCCACATCCCGATGACCGGGTGGCCGACCGATCAGGTATATGCAGAGATGAAGAACCAGCTGGACTCCAATAAGGCGGTTCTTGTCATCGTGCTGGACGAGATCGACAAGCTCGTCAAGAAGAGCGGGGACGACACGCTCTACAACCTGACACGGATCAACTCGGATCTCAAGAACTCGAAAGTGAGCATCATCGGGATCTCGAACGATCTCAGCTTCAAGGATTTCCTCGATCCGCGGGTCCTCTCCTCCCTCTCGGAAGAGGAACTGGTCTTCCCCCCCTACAATGCCCCCCAGCTCGTAGACATTCTTGCCCAGCGTGCGGAATGTGCCTTCATCCCCGGTGCGATTTCCGATGAAGTCATCCCGCTCTGCGCAGCACTCGCTGCCCAGGAGCACGGGGATGCAAGGCGGGCTCTCGACCTGCTCAGGATATCGGGGGAGCTTGCAGACCGGGACGACTCCGATAAAGTGAGGGCGGATCACGTCAAACAGGCGCAGGCGAAGATCGAGACCGACAGCATGATCGAGTGCATCGCGACCCTGCCGACCCAGAGCAAACTGATCCTGTTCTCGATGCTGATCCTCGAACAGATGGGCCAGAACATCTTCACGAGCGGGGAAGTCTCGCGCATCTACCAGGAGATCGCACCGACAATCGAGCTCGACGTGCTGACCCACCGCCGCATTACCGACCTCATCTCGGAACTGAACATGCTGGGCGTGATCAACACCCGGGTGGTGAGCAAGGGCCGGTACGGGAGAACCAAAGAGATGTGGTTCGACGCGAATACCGGCAAAATCCGGGAGGTCGTGCAGAAAGATCCCCGCCTGAACGGGCTCAAGGATCTCGATCTCCAGCAGATTGAAGCAAAGTGGACAAAACCTTGGTTCAGGTGAAAGAGAATGGATGAATCAGACCTCCAGATCCTTCGTATCATCGAAGAGAACAGCCGGCTCTCAGCCGAAGAGATCGCGACGATGACCACCCTCGGTACCGCGGATGTGCAGGCACGGATCCGCGCTCTCGAAGAAGCACACATCATCCGGCGATACACCGCGGCAATCAACTGGGAGAAGGCCGGCAACGGGGAGGTCTCCGCCATCATCGAGCTCAAGGTAAGCCCCGAGCGGGACTTCGGGTACGACCGGATCGCCGAGCGGCTGAGCCGGTTCAGCCAGGTCAGGACACTGCGCCTGATCACCGGGACCTATGATCTCCAGCTCGTCGTCACCGGCAAGAACATGCAGGAAGTCTCCCGGTTCGTCTCCGAGCATGTCGCCCCGATGGACCGGATCCGGGAGACGGCAACGCACATCATCATGAAGACCTACAAGGAGAACGGCAACGCGTTCTTCGAGCAGCAGGAGACCGAACGCCTGCCGTTCTCGTTCTAGGGTGGAGCATGAGAGATCCTGTATCCGAACGGGCACGCGTGATCCCGCCTTCCGGGATCCGGCGGTTCTTCGACCTTGCAATGACCATGGAAGGTGTCATCTCCCTCGGAGTCGGTGAGCCCGACTTCTCGACTCCCTGGAACATCTGCGAATCCTCCATCTACTCCATCGAGCAGGGCTCGACGGCCTACACCTCAAACCGGGGCCTGCAGTCGCTTCGGGAAGCCCTCTCCCGCGACCTCGCACGGCGGTACCGGCTCACGTACAACCCGGATAAGGAGATGATCATCACAACCGGTGTCTCCGAGGCGCTCGACATCGCGATACGGGCGATCACGGATCCCGGTGACGAGATCATCGTTGCGCAGCCCAGTTACGTCTCTTACGCTCCCTGCGTCACGCTTGCCGGCGGAGTGCCGGTTGCGGTCGAATGCAAAGAAGAGGACCGGTTCAAGCTCAATCCCGATGCGCTTGCCGAAAAGATCACGAGGAAGACCAAGGCGCTTGTGATCAACTTCCCGAACAACCCGACCGGCGCGGTGATGCGCCGGGAAGACCTTGAGCCGATCGCCGATCTCGTCATCGATCACGACCTCACGCTCATCAGCGACGAGGTATACTCGGAACTCACGTACGAGGGGCAGCACACCGCGGCGGCAACAGTCGGGGATCTCTGGCAGCGGACGATCACGTTAAACGGGTTCTCGAAAGCCTACGCGATGACCGGCTGGCGTGTCGGCTATCTCTGCGCCCCGCAGGGGATCTGCGATGCAGCGCTCAAGATCCACCAGTATGTCATGCTCTGCGCCCCTGCCATGGGGCAGGTTGCGGCATTGGAAGCGATCCGTTCTGCCGAAGATGACAAGAACAGGATGGTGGACGAATACCGGCTCCGGCGCAACATGTTCGTTGCCGGGCTCTGCCGGATCGGCCTTCCCTGCCATGTTCCCGAGGGGGCGTTCTATGCCTTCCCCTCGGTTAAAAGCACCGGGCTCTCGGACACGGAGTTTGCCGAACGCCTGCTCAGGGAGCAGAAGGTTGCGGTCGTGCCGGGAAGCGTGCTTGGCGAAGGCGGACAGGACCATCTCCGGTGCGCGTATGCAGTGTCCCGGAAGTCGCTCTCCGAGGCCCTTGACCGGATGGCGACGTTTATTGACGGGCTGAAAAAAGACTAAACGACACCTTTTTTCTGATTACCGGACCCTTTGAACCGGGAAAATACCGGGGGGATCTGGAACCGGTTCCCGGGATATGCCCTGTCTGCTATGAATTCCGTTGAATCCCTCAGGCAACGGGGAGTCCTGCCAGACTGCCAGTCCCGTCGCCATCCAAAAACCGGAGCTATGGAGAAAAACCGGGATTATTTTTTCCGATCAGGAATTTGGAATATCCGGACGGTGATATCGGCGTAACCTATGCATGGCGGATAGTTTATACCCCTATTCAACAAACACTACTTGAATCTCAATGAGCTGTTCAATTATCGTTGGGGGTTTTTTTGGTGATGAGGGGAAGGGAAAAATCGTCGCCCACATCGCCCATGCAGATAAACCCGTGATCATATCGCGCGGGGGTGTCGGCCCGAATGCCGGCCATACGGTCCAGGTCGGAACAAAAGAATACGGTGTCCGGATGGTCCCGTCCGGTTTTGTCTACAAGGACGCAAAACTCTGTATCGGGAGCGGTGTCCTGGTCGACCCCCGGATCCTGAAGCATGAAGTCGAGATGCTGGGTGTAAAGGGCCGGATCTTTGTCGATAAGCGCTGCGGCATCATTACCGAAGACCATATCGCGCGTGACAAGGGAAGCGCCCACCTGGCAAAGAAGATCGGCAGCACCGGCTCGGGCTGCGGCCCGGCAAACTCCGACCGGGTGATGCGCCTCTCCCCGCAGGCAAAGGACGTCCCGGAGCTTGCGGAATACCTGCTCGATGTCCCGAAGGCCATCGATGACGCGCTGAAGGATGACAAGGTTGTGCTCCTCGAAGGGACGCAGGGCTTTGGCATCTCGCTCTACTACGGTACCTACCCGTTTGTGACAAGCAAAGACACATCCGCGTCCCAGATTGCCGCCGACAATGGTGTCGGGCCGACCAGGATTGACGATGTCTTTGTCGTCTTCAAGGCATACCCGACGCGGGTTGGGGAAGGCCCGTTCAGCACGGAGATGACAGCAGAGAAGTCCGATGCCATGGGGATCCAGGAGTTCGGGACGGTCACCCACCGGAAACGCAGGATCGGTGGGTGGGACGGGAATATGGCCCGGTATTCCGCAATGATCAACGGATGCACGCAGGCGGCAATCACCGGGATCGACCGGATCGACAAGGCCTGCTTTGGCCTTACCGAGTACGGGAAACTGACGAAGAAAGCGAAGGATTTCCTCAGGCAGGCGGAAGACGATATCGGCTGCCCCATCACCCTCATCTCGACAGGACCGGAGCTGTCCCAGATCATCGATATCCGGGATGAACGCCCATGAAGAGGAAGATCCTCGACATTCTCTGCTGTCCGGTCTGCAAAGGCGATCTTGTACTCTCCGTCGCGGAAGAGAACGACAGGGAGATCCTTGAAGGGATACTGACCTGCGCACACTGCCGGGTCGATTACCCGATCCACGAGGGCATCCCAAACCTCCTCCCCCGGAATTCCACTGAATGAAAAAGGATTGATCGACCGTGTTCCCGCTGCCCCTTGCCTCGATCATGCAGGCCCAGGATCCCGAAGCCGGGGCCTATGAGATCTATCTCAACCGGAGCGGGATCAATTCCATCGAGGCGCCAAGGGCCCCGGTCCGCGTCAGGGCGGGGGAGCAGCTCCGGCTGCGTTTCCTCAACCGCGGGGCACCGGTCCATATCACGGTCTCCTCCTCGAATATCGGGACGTTCTCGCCGTTCTTCCATGAAAACCTCTTCATTGTCGATGATTCGCTCCTCACCATCCCGATCCGCAGCGACTCCATCCCGGGATTCTTCGATATCGACGTGATCAGCGGGTACGGGGTCATGAAGAACTCCTTCCGGGTCGAGGTTTTTGTTGCAGAGGTCCCCGGCAAGGTGAAGGCAGCAAAGGAAGTCCCCCTCCAGCCGGTAGCCCATGGCCGCCCCCATCCCCTGATGGCCGCTATGGGTGTTGCCCTCATCCTCTATTCCGCGTGGCTCTACCTGAAGATCGATATCCTCAACACGGCCTCATTTCTCATCCTGATCATCGGGGCAGTCTATACATGGTACCGGCAGGGATCGTACTAGCAGTCCCGGTCGTCGTGCTTATCGCAGCCCTTGTCATCGACCGGCTGCTTGGCGACCCGCACACCCCGCTTCACCCGGTCGCGCTTGTCGGAAGATTCATCGGGTACTGGGGCCGGCCCTCACGCTACCCGGAAAAGCTCCAGCGGGTCTGCGGTATCGTGTTCTGGCTCATTACAGTCCTTCTCTTCAGCCTGCCATTTCTCCTCTTCTCCACCCTGGCACCGGCGCTCGTCTATCTTATCGTCGCCCCCTTCCTGCTCAAGAGCTGTTTTGCCTGGCGATCCCTTGAGGAGCATGCCCGTGCGGTTGCCGAGGCGGTAAGGGCGGGGATCGGACCGGGGCGTGAGAAGGTGCAGTTGCTCGTCTCCCGCAATACGGCGTCGTTGGACCGGGAGCATATCCTCTCCGCCGCGTACGAGTCGCTGACCGAAAACATCACGGACAGCATCGTATCCCCGCTGCTGTTCTACGGCCTCTTCGGCCTTGCCGGTGCAGCGTTCTACCGGGCTGCCAACACCATGGACGCGATGCTCGGGTACCGGGACGAGCGGGAGCGGCTCGGCTGGTGCTCCGCACGGATGGATGACATCCTCAACTTCATCCCCGCCCGGATCACGGCATTCCTCCTCCTGCTCTATTTTGCTGCAAGAGGGCGGCTCTCCCCCGCGTTCTCCATGATGCGGAGGGACGGGAAGAACCGCCCGGGGTTCAACGGGGGGATCGTCATGGCGGCAATGGCAGGGGGAGCCGGGGTCAGGTTCGAGAAGCCGGGAGTGTATACCATCGGGGACCCGGATCGATCGCTGGATGAGGGCGGGGAAGAGATATTCCGGGCCGTACGGTGCGTGGCTATAATGGCAGCGGTTTTGACGGCAATTGTTGCCGCAGGTACGCTCTTTTTATTGGGATCATGGATCAATAATATAGGCATATGAAGAACCAGCGGATGAAACGCGCGGGTAAAAAGGCCGGCGGTCAGGAACCCGGGCGTTTCAGGATGGAGGAGCTCCGGTTCGGGACGGAGCTCTTAAAACGGGGCTTTGCATCCATGCAGAAAGGGGGAGTCATCATGGATGTCGTCGATGCCGGGCAGGCGAAGATCGCCGAGGAGGCCGGCGCTGTCGCAGTCATGTCGCTGGAGCGGGTGCCTTCCGATATCCGGAAAGCGGGGGGCGTTGCCCGGATGGCAGATCCGGAGAAGGTTCTTGAGATCATCGACGCGGTCTCGATCCCGGTGATGGGGAAGGTCAGGATCGGGCATTTCGTGGAGGCTCAGGTCCTTGAATCGCTCGGCGTGGACATGATCGATGAGAGCGAAGTGCTCACCCCGGCTGACGAACAATACCATATCGACAAGAAGAAGTTCACGATCCCCTTCGTCTGCGGTGCCCGGGATCTGGGCGAGGCGCTGCGCAGGATCCACGAGGGTGCGGCGATGGTCCGGACCAAGGGGGAGGCCGGGACCGGTAACGTCGTGGAAGCGGTCCGGCACATGAGGGCGATCATGGGATCGATCCGCGCCCTGAAAGGGATGGACAAGCAGGAGATGACCGATTATGCACGGGACATCGAGGCGCCCGCAGAGCTTGTGATCGAATGTGCAGAGCGGGGAAGGCTTCCCGTCGTCAACTTCTCCGCAGGTGGCATTGCGACACCGTCCGACGCGGCGCTCATGATGCAGCTGGGGGCCGACGGAGTATTTGTCGGCTCCGGCATCTTCAAGTCCTCGAACCCGGAGAAGATGGCGAAGGCGATCGTGGAAGCGGTCAACCACTTCAATGACGCGGCGCTGATCGCAAAGGTCAGCAGGGGGCTTGGCGATGCGATGCCCGGCCTCGACGTCCACAAGCTCTCCGAGGACGAGGTGCTCCGGTACCGTGGGCGTTAGGATCGGCGTGCTCGCCCTGCAGGGCAATGTGAGCGAGCATATCGAAGCGTTTGAACGTGCCCTCTCCCGCATGGGGTACGGGAAAGCCTCCTCTGTTTTTGAAGTCAGGCAGCCTGAGGATCTCGACGGCTGTGCGGCGCTCGCGATTCCCGGCGGGGAATCCACAACGATCTCCCGGCTGATCGACAAGAACCAGCTCTACGAACCGATCCGGAATTTCCCGGGTGGGATCTTTGCGACCTGCGCCGGCATGGTGCTGATGGCCACCCGGGTTGACGACCCCCGCATCCGCCCGCTCGGGCTTATCGACATTACCGTAGACAGGAACGCGTTTGGCCGTCAGAAGGACTCGTTTGAGGCGGACCTTGCCATCCGTGGTCTGCCCGGGGGACCGTTCCACGCCATTTTCATCCGGGCGCCTGTTGCAGACGCTGCCGAAAAGGGGGTTACGGTCCTCTCCCGGATCCGGAAGGGGATTGTCGCCGTGGAGCAGGAAAAACACATGGCGCTCTCGTTTCACCCCGAGCTCGGGGATGATACCCGGCTCCATGAGCGGTTCCTGAAAAATCTGGGTCTCTGACCGGAACCCGTACGGACCGGAGATCCCGCAACAAACATTATCTCTCACCCGGTTCATCTTCCCGCATGGCAGGGAAGAAGAAGCGGCGGGAAAAACCCTCTCAAAAAACTTCTCAAAGACCATCTCAAAAACCACCTCAGAAACCATCGCTTCCCCCGACAGACATGGCTGCGGGAATGCTTGCAGCAGCTCTTGAGAAGGGGGAGGATTTCATCGTCACGTTCGAGACCGTGGATGAGGGAAGGCAGATGCATATCCTGACAGGAAGCCTGATCACCCCGTGCATGCTGGGAACGCTGACAAACCGGTGCGAGATGCCCGGGTTTGAGAACAGCTGCCACCGGGTACTGAAACAGGATTAGCCTTCTTCCGGATGCCGGTCCCTGCTTTTGAGGGAGAGTACAGGGGTCCGTTTTTTCTGGTAAGTTTTCTGGTATCTCAGGAGCAGTCCTCCCATTTACTGCGGAACCAATTTCCGGTATAAGTCCCTGTGGTGAAACGACACCTGCCGGTGGGAATCCGGATGATTTGAAAAAAAGGGATGGGTCTGTATTTTCAGATGAACAGCGGCGCAAGCACGAGCGTCAACGTGGAGAGGAGCTTGATGAGCACGTGCAGCGACGGGCCGGCAGTATCCTTGAACGGGTCGCCGATCGTGTCGCCGACGACAGCTGCCTTGTGGGCCGGGCTTCCCTTGCCGCCGTGGGCCCCGCTCTCGACAAATTTCTTGGCATTGTCCCAGGCGCCGCCACCATTGTTGAGGATGAGGGCGAGCAGTATGCCGGTGATGGTTGCGACCATCAGGAATCCGCCAAGCACCTCGTACTTGAGGGTCACCCCGATGATGATCGGGAAGGCGACCACGAGCACGCCGGGAAGCACCATGTTTTTGAGGGCCCCCCGGGTCGTGATATCGATGACTGCTGCATAGTCCGGTTTCTTGCTCCCGGCCATGATCGCCGGGTCCCTGAACTGGATGCGGACCGCCTCGATCACCGACTGGGCGGTCTTGGATACTGCCCGGATGGCAAAGCTTGCAAAGAGGAAGACGAGCATTGCGCCAAGGAGCGCCCCGACAAAGACCGGCACCGATGCAAGGTTGACGACGGTGAATGCCTCCCTGCCCGCTGCTGTGAGGAGGTTGGAGATCTCGCTCACGTACGCGTTGAAGAGCAGGAAGACCGCGAGCGCTGCGCTGCCGATTGCATATCCCTTGGTGAGCGCCTTTGTGGTGTTCCCCGCGGCATCGAGCTTGTCCATCCGGTTGCGGACTGCCTCGGGCGCCTGGCTCATCTCGACGATACCGCCGGCATTGTCCGCAATGGGCCCGAACGTGTCCATCGCAAGGACATAGGCGCACGTGGAGAGCATACCGATTGTCGCAACCGCCGTCCCGAAGAGGCCGCCGTTTGCAATCCCGGTCTGGGTACCGCACCAGTATGAGAAAAGAAGCGCGGCGCCGATCAGGATTGCGGGAATTCCCGTGGTCTCAAGACCGACCGAGAATCCTGAGATGATGTTGGTAGCTGCGCCGGTTTCCGATGCATCCGCAATCTCCTTGACCGGGCGGAAGTTGTGATCCGTATAATAGTAGGTAACGAGGAGGAAGAGGACCGAGAGGACGATACCGGAGAGCCCGGCAAGGTAGAACCAGAGATTCCCGTTCAGCATCAACGATACTGCAACGTAGAGCAGGATCGCGCTCAAAATTGCCGTAACATAGTAGCCGCGGTTCATGGAGGTCATCGGGTGGTCATCCTCGGATCCACGGACGACGAGGATCCCGATCATGCTGGCAATCAGCCCGAATGCGCACATCACGAGCGGGAAGAGAACCCCGTTCATCCCGAAGATCGGGAAGAGGGCGACACCGATGATCATCGCACCGATGTTCTCGGCCGCTGTCGATTCGAACAGGTCTGCGCCACGCCCGGCACAGTCGCCGACGTTATCCCCGACAAGGTCTGCGACGACTGCCGGGTTCCGGACATCGTCCTCGGGGATACCGGCCTCGACCTTACCGACAAGGTCGGCACCGACATCGGCAGCCTTCGTGTAGATACCGCCGCCGAGCTGGGCGAAGAGCGCGACAAACGACGCCCCGAACCCGAACCCGACGATGATGAACGGTGTGTGCTGTGGGTCTGCACCAAGGGCGTAGTACGTGAGCGATACGCCAAGGAGCGAGAGGGCAACGATGATGAGCCCGGAGATCGCCCCGCCGCGGAACGAGGTCTCCAGCGCTTTTGCAGCGCTGGTCTGGGCTGCCGCCGCAGTCCTGACATTTGCCCGGACGGCAACGGTCATGCCGATGATACCGGCAAGGGCGCTGCAGGCTGCCCCGACAATGAATGCCGAGGCGGTTGTTATTGCCGTGCCCATCTGGCCGGTAAAGGCATAAACAGCAAAGATCACGACCGCAAGCACGATTGCAAGGATCGCGATTGTCGAATACTGGCGTTTGATGAACGCCTCGGCGCCGACGCGGATTGCATCGGCCACCTCTTTCATCTGCGGAGTCCCCTCATCCTGGGACAGGACGCTTTTAGCGAGGATTCCTGCAAGGATCAGTGCAAGGATACTGATGACGACAACAATGAAGATGAGTTCTATCATGTGGTAACCCCCCTGGTGCAGGGCAGGATGTTGCAGCAGCCATCCTGCAAGGGGCAGTTCCCGTGCCGGGCTGGTGCAACGGCAGGTTCCTGCCGCATCAGGTACATTGAATTGCTCCCGGAGACGAAATCTGTCGTTTCGATTCCGAAAGAGGCGACAAAAAACGACACCTGCCGTTCCTGAAGCCCGGATATCATCCCAAGAGCTTAATAGTGAATTCTGATACCATTAAAGTTTTACCTGATTTCCGGCACATTTCCTGTCTTCCTGTTCTTGCGCGGGGAGATCGGGATCTCGCTCTCATGCCGGGCGAATTGTACCGCAGACTGTTCAGAAATCCGGAAAAACGGCGATCGATCACCAATGATTAATTATGACAAAACCCCAAAAATCCTGAGGATGGATACATGAATGAGCTGCTGTTCCTGATCGCATTTCCCTTACTCATCGCCGTTCTTTTGCTCATCATTCCAAGAGACAGCGTACGAAACATCCTTGTCACCGGTTCCGCACTGGTCATCGGTATTGTTTCTCTCTGGGTACTGTACGCGTATTTCAACCGGAATACGGTAATGTTTGACATTCCCTTCGAGCCGTACGGGAATGTCATGACCATCATCGAGCTGCTGCTCGCCGCCTATATCCTGTACCTTGGTGTAAAGCACCGGAAGACGTTTACCATCGCCCTGATCCTGCTCCAGGCCGGCCTTCTCATCTGGTACGAGATGGCGTTAAAACCGGTCATGGTCGCGGAGAACAACCTTTTTATCGACCAGTTCTCCATCATCATGGCGCTCATCATCGGGATCATAGGAAGCCTCATCTGCGTCTTCGCACTGGGGTACATGAAGACCTACCATCACCACCACCCCGAGATCCGGGACAGGAGAAACCTGTTCTTCTTCATCCTGTTTGCCTTCCTCTCCGCGATGTTCGGCCTCGTATTCTCCAATAACCTCATGTGGATCTTCTTCTTCTGGGAGATCACCACGATCTGTTCCTTCCTCCTCATCGGGTACTCCGAAACGGAGGAGGCGACCAATAATGCGTTCCTTGCCCTCTCCATGAACCTGCTCGGCGGGGTGGCATTTGTGGGCGCGATCATATTCCTTGCCGTAACCGATCCCTCCGGAAAGAGCATGATGCTGGATTACCTCCTGACCTCGGGCCAGGCAATCGCGCTTGTACCCGCAGTCCTCATCTCGTTTGCCGGGATCACAAAATCCGCCCTCATGCCCTTCTCGGCATGGCTTGTCGGGGCAATGGTCGCACCGACCCCGGTCTCTGCGCTCCTGCATTCGAGCACGATGGTAAAGGCCGGCGTCTACATCATCGTCCGGTTCGCCCCCGTGCTCTCGGGTACCATAGAAGGCTTAATCATCGCCCTTGTCGGGGGCATCACGTTCCTTCTTGCTTCCTTCATTGCGATATCCCAGACCAATGCCAAGAAGGTGCTCGCGTATTCGACGATTGCAAACCTCGGCCTTATCGTTGCCTGCGCCGGTATCGGGACATTCAACCTTATCTGGGTGGCTATACTGCTCATCATCTTCCATGCGGTGGCAAAGTCCCTCCTCTTCCTCTGCGTCGGTACGGTGGAACACCGGATCGGCAGCAGGAACATCGAGGACATGGGAGGGCTTATCGGCCGCATGCCGAAGATCGCCGTCATGATGTTCATCGGGATGGCGGGCATGTTCCTTGCGCCGTTCGGTATGGTCATCTCCAAATGGGCGGCGATCGAGGCCTTCATCCAGGCCCCGTTCGGCCTGATCTTCATTGCAATCCTCGCCTTCGGCGGTTCGGCGACGGTCTTCTACTGGAGCAAGTGGATGGGGAAGATCATAGCGGTGACCCGGGAACCGGAGGTGGTCGAGGACTCGGTCACAAAAGAGAAATGGGCGGTCCTGTACATCCTGACGGCGCTTGTCGTGATTGCGGCGCTGATATTCCCGCTGATATCCTCGGTCCTCATCGAGCCGTACGTCATGAACATCTACGGGAAGACGACGCTCCTCCCGCTCGCCAACTTGACTATCATGATCCTGATGCTCGGCCTGCTGATGTTCATGCCGTTCACCATGCTCTTCTACCGGACTGCACCGAAACATACCGGCCCGTACATGTGCGGAAGGCCGACCGACGGGCATGTCTTTGCCGGCTCGATCGGGATCTCGCGCGACGTGGTGCTCTCCAACTATTACATGAACAATTACTTCGGAGAGGATAAGATCTTCAACATCGGTGCATCCCTCGGCTGGGGGCTCCTGTTGTTTGCGGGGATTTTACTCGTGGGGGTGATCCTGTGATACCCGAACCATACCTTTCCATCGTGACTGCACTCCTGTACCTGATCCTCGCGCCAATCGCCGGCGGGCTTATTGCCGGGATCGACCGGAAGGTCACCGCCCGGATGCAGGGGCGGATCGGGCCGCCCGTCCTGCAGCCGTTCTATGACGTGGCAAAACTCTTCGAGAAGGAAAACCTTGTCGTCGCAACCTCGCAGAACTACTACGTCCTGAGCTACCTTGTCTTCATGGCGGTAGCCGGGGCGCTCTTCTTCTCGGGAGGCGACATGCTGCTCGTCATCTTCGCGTTCACCCTGTCGCACATCTTCCTCGTGCTGGGGGCGTACAACTCGTTCTCCCCCTACAGCCATATCGGTGCGGAACGGGAACTGATCCAGATCATCGCGTACGAACCGATGATCATCCTGACGGCAGTCGGCATGTACATGGTGACCAAGACCTTCTACGTCGGCCAGATAGCGGCAGGCACGATCCCGATCATCATGTACCTGCCCGGTATCTTCATCGGGTACCTCATCGTGCTGACCATCAAGCTCCGGAAGTCCCCCTTCGATCTCTCGACTTCCCACCATGCCCACCAGGAGATCGTCAAGGGCGTGACGACCGATTTCACCGGCCCGAACTTTGCAATTATCGAGATCTCGCACTGGTACGAGTATGTCTTCCTCCTTGGTGTCGTCTACCTGTTCTTTGCGTTCAATCCCATCATCGCGGTGGCAGCGATTATTGTCGCCTACTTCATCGAGATCCTGATCGACAACACGACATCCCGTGTCAAGTGGCAGCTGACGCTCCGGACTGCCTGGATCATCGCCGGGACAATCGGTCTTGTGAATCTCGGGGTGCTGTATTACCTCCAGGGAGTGCTGACGCTATGACCTACCTTGCAAAATCCCCATGGATCGTCCACTACGACTGCTCGTCCTGCAACGGGTGCGATATCGAAGTGCTTGCGGCGCTCACCCCGGTGTACGATGTCGAACGGTTCGGCATCGTGAACACGGGCAATCCCAAGCATGCCGATGTCTTCCTGGTCACCGGCAGCGTGAACGAGCAGAACAAACCCGTGCTGAAGAATATCTACGACCAGATCCCCAACCCCAAGGTCGTTGTCGCAGTCGGGATCTGCGCGACGTCAGGTGGGATATTCCGGGAATGCTACAATGTCCAGGGAGGTATCGACAAGGTCATCCCGGTCGATGTCTACGTTCCCGGCTGCGCCGCGAGGCCCGAGTCGATCATTGATGGCGTGGTAACCGCGCTCGGGATCCTCGAGAAGAAACGGCAGGCGATGAAGGAGGGCGGAAGTCCCGCCCCGGCAAAGGCAGGTGATGCGCAATGACCGTCGGGCTCCAGACAACAAAACCTATCGATGTCAGCAGGCTGATCGGCGAGGTTGAAGAGATGAAGAACGCCGGGTACCGGCTTGCTGCAATCTCGTGTGTTAAGGTTGGCGATCTCTACGAGATCAACTACTCCTTTGACAAGGAGTACGAACTGGTGAACCTCCGGATCACGGTTGCCGCGGAAACCGAGGTGCCGAGCATCACGGGCATGTACTGGGGGGCATTCGTGTACGAGAACGAGATGCACGACCTCTTCGGTATCCTGGTCCGCGGTATGAACATCGATTTCAAAGGCACGTTCATTAAGACTGCCATAAAGTATCCTTTCAGCGTCACGGCAGTAAAGGGGGGTAAGCAATGAGCAACAGGATCGTCGTCCCCTTCGGGCCTCAGCATCCGGTGCTCCCCGAACCGATCCACCTCGACCTCGTTCTCGAGGACGAGAAAGTCCTGGAGGTCATCCCGTCCATCGGGTACATACACCGCGGGTTCGAGAAGCTTGTCGAGAAGCGGGAGTTCACCGAATATACCTATATCGCGGAACGTACGTGCGGCATCTGCAGTTTCATCCATGGCGCCACCTACTGCCAGGGGATCGAGGAGATCATGAAGATCGAGGTGCCGGAGCGGGCGCAGTTCCTCCGGCTGATCTGGTCCGAGTACTCGAGGCTCCATTCCCACCTCCTCTGGCTCGGGCTCTTTGCCGACTCATTCGGGTTCGAGAACCTGTTCATGAACGCGTGGCGGATCCGCGAACGTGTCCTCGATGTCCTCGAACAGACCACCGGCGGCAGGGTCATCCAGGGCGCCGCCAAGATCGGCGGGGTGCGGCGGGACATCAGCAACGAGAAACTGGACGAGATGGCACGGGATCTCGACAGCCTCGACCGCGACATGCGGGAGCTGACAAACGTCTTTTTACAGGACGCCACGGTAAAGCACCGGCTCCGCAATGTCGGGGTGATCTCGCGGGATGACGCGTACCTGTCCGGTGCCGTCGGTCCCACGGCACGGGGGAGCGGGGTTGCCATCGATATGAGGAAACTCGGGTACGGTGCGTACGGGAAGGTCAACTTCCAGATGGTCACCGACAGCTGCGGGGACTGTTACTCGCGCTGCCTTGTGCGGGCAAAGGAACTGTTCACGTCAACGGATCTCATCCGGCAGGCAGTCAAGAAGATCCCGGAAGGCCCGGTCGATGTGAAGGTGACCGGCGCTCCCGACGGGGAGTACTTCTCGCGGGCCGAACAGCCCCGGGGTGAGCTCGTCCACTACGTCAAGGGCAATGGCACAAAGTTCCTCGTCAGGTCACGGATCAGGACACCGACGCTCACCAACATCCCGCCATTAATCAAGATGCTGCAGGGCTGCGAACTTGCCGATGTGCCTGTGATCGTCCTTTCGATCGATCCCTGTATCAGCTGCACGGAGCGGTGAGTCCCATGACGTTTTTCGAGATGGCAAAAACGGCAATCCGGACCGTTGTCAGCAAACCTGCGACGATCCTGTACCCGGTGCAGGCAGCAAAGAAGACCGGCCTCTCCCGGGGGCACGTGACGATCGATCCGGCACGGTGCATCTCCTGCGGGACCTGCCAGAGGAAGTGCCCGGCCCAGGCTATCGTCATCGCCAAGGAGGCAAAGACCTGGCAGATCGACCGGTTCCGCTGCGTGGTCTGCAACTCATGTGTGGATACCTGCCCGGTAAAATGCCTGTCCATGGATACGCAGTATACCGCTCCGGCGACGGCAAAGGGCGTGGAAGTTGTCACAATCACCTATGTAAAACCGGTAAAGCCCGCCGCCGATAAAGCAGAATCCGCAAAATAATCTCAAATCTCCCATTTTTGCAGAGTTCCGGCCTGTTCTTCGATCTTCCGGGTGAAGATCCCGCAGCATTTGGACAGATATCAGGCAGGTTACCAAAGGTTTATGTGCTCTTTTGTGGTATTGGCATTTGTTTCAGAACAGGCCGGTTTATGATCCGCCTGAGTGGATGTGCATCGAATTGCCGGAATACCAGATCCTTGTGATAACCGCACTCGGCTGCGCATCGGTTGTATCAGCGCTCATTGCCCTCACGCACACCAGCCTTATCCGGTCTGTTGCGGCATTTGCTGTCTCCAGTCTCTGCCTTTCAGGAATCTTCTTCCTCCTTGCCTCCCCCTTTGCCGGCGCGCTTGAGCTGACGGTCGGTGCCGGGCTCGTTGCGGTGCTCTTTCTTGTGGCACTGATCCTCTCCGGTGGCGAGGAGAACGAGGTGCCCTCATGAACAGGCGGGAAGCAAATGCCGCAGTGTTTTTGATCGTTTTCCTCCTTCTTCTCTGTACATTTCTCGTACGCATGCCCGCACCCCTTACCGTCCCGCCGGTGCAGGAGTCGGCCGGCACCGCGCTCTGGATTGACCGGACCTTCGAGGTTTTGCTCCAGGGACTCATCATCCTTGCCGGGGCGATCTCGATCATTCTCCTCCTTGTCGCAGGGAACAAACCGGAGGATGTCCCATGAGTGACGGGACCCTCCTGCAGGTAATCATGGTTATTGCCGGGGCGCTGTTTGCAACCGGTCTTTACGGGCTCATTGCAAAGAGCCACCTGATCAAGATGGTGATGGGGCTCGAGTTCTGCGGGAAAGGGGTCTGTCTTCTCCTCATTGCCGGCGGGTATGCCTCCGGGCAGACGGGGCTATCGCAGGCTGTTGCCATCACCCTGATCGCCATCGAGGCAGTCGTTGCCGGGGTAGCCCTTGCGCTCGCGGTTGTCCTCAAAAAGAGTTACCGGACGCTTGATACCATCGCAATATTCCGGAGGACCGGCGGAGGAAGCTGATGACGGACACCGGGTCGTGGATCCTGCCCCTGATCGTTCTCGTCCCGTTTGTATCAGGCTGTGTCATAGCATTTCTCGACCGGCACCCGGATATCCGGGAAGGGGTGTCGCTCCTTGCCGCGCTCCTGACGTTCCTTCTCTGCGTATCGGTCCTGCCGTCCGCCTTCTCCGCCGATCCTCTTGCAACGCCGCCTCTCGCAGTCCTTCCCGGCCTGAGCCTCCACCTGTATGCCGATGCGCTGGCCCTCCTCTTTGCCTGCCTCTCATCCGGCCTGTGGATTGTCACGACCGTCTACAACATCGGGTACATGCGGGGGAAAAACGAGCACGCCCAGACCCGGTACTATGCCTGCTTTGCGATAACGATCGGCGCAGTCATGGGGGTAGCCCTCTCCTCCAACATCTTCTCGCTCTTCGTCTTCTACGAGATCCTCGCGATTGCGGCATACCCGCTGGTCGTTCACACGGAGACGTCAGAAGCGCTCGCAGCGGGCCGGAAATACCTGATCTACACGCAGGGCGGCGGGATCGCGATTCTCGTCGGCATGATGACGCTTCTCGGGATGGGCAGCCCGCTTGACTTCATCGCCGGGGGAAACCCGGGGATCGGGGCTCTTGCACCGGAATTCGCGCGGCTTGCATTCCTTTTCCTCTTCATCGGGTTCGGGGTCAAAGCCGCCATTGTCCCCCTGCACGGCTGGCTCCCAAGCGCAATGGTTGCACCCACCCCGGTGAGCGGGCTGCTCCATGCCGTTGCAGTCGTCAACACCGGGGTCTTCGGCCTCATGCGGCTCATCCTCTACGTGTACGGCCCGGAGATGATGGTGAGCCTCGGGCTCCGCGAGCCCGTGATTGCGGTATCGGTCATCACCATCATCGTGGGAGCGCTGCTTGCGCTCCGGCAGGACGATTTCAAGCTCCGGCTTGCCTACTCCACCGTAAGCCAGCTCAGCTACATGGTTCTCGGGATCGCCATATTCCTGCCCGCCGCAACAGGCGGAGTGTCCGGGTCATGGAAACTAGCCGCAATCATCGGCGCGATGTATGCGTTCGTCGCCCATGCGCTGGGCAAGCTCACAATGTTCTTTGTCGCCGGCACAGTTGCAGTCGAGACCGGCAGGACAAAAATATCCGAGCTTGACGGGCTCGGGCGGAAGATGCCGTGGGAGTTCCTCGCATTCACCCTTGCCGCCCTCTCCATGGCGGGGCTTCCTCCCATGGCCGGGTTCATCGCCAAGTGGTACCTCTCGGTCGGCATCGGTTCGGGATATTCCGGTGAATGGTGGATGCTGCTCGTGCTGGTTGCTGCAAGCGTCCTCAACCTTGCATACTTCCTCCCGGTTGTCATGCGGGCGTTTCTCTCCCCCTGCAATACTGCCGTGCCCGCCGTCCGCCGGACCCTCCGGGGCCCGGTGGTCGTCACTGCCGCAGCAACCTTACTTGCGGGGATCTGGACGGTGGTTCCGGCAAGCCCGCTGGCGCTCTGCACGAGGGTTGCGGAGGTCGTTACCGGGACAACTGCGGCGATTCCCGCCGCCATCCTTGTCCCCGGCAGTTCGCTTCCCCCCTTCATCATCTTCCTTGCGGGCGCCCCGCTGGTACTGGCACTCCGTGGCAGGGCACGGCAGGCCGGGCTCGTCCTCCTGGGCGCTCTCGGTCTTGTCGATGCACTCCTCCTCCCGACCGGGATCTCGCAGTGGAACATCCCCTTCATGAGCTATACCCTCACCCTGCTCCGGGTTGACAGCCTCTCGTATCTCGTTGGGGCTATCTTTGCCGCGATCACGTTCTTTGCCATCCTGTATGCCGCAGCGGCAGCCCCCGCCCGGCTCCACCTCTTCGCGCTCCTCTATGCAGGATGCGCATTTGGCGTGGTCTTTGCCGGCGACTGGATCACCCTGCTCATCTTCTGGGAACTGATGGCGATAACCTCGACATTCCTGATCTGGCAGGAGGGCGGGGAAGCCGTTGCCGCCGGGTTCCGGTATCTCCTGTACCATTGCCTTGGCGGGACCCTGCTCGCTGCCGGGATTGCCCTGCTCCTGCTTGGCGGGAGTTCCCCGGTTGTCGGCCAGATCGTAGCCCTCCCGGGCGATGCGTACGCATTCTGGGCGTCGGTCTTCATACTTGCAGGCATCGGCGTGAACATTGCGGCTATCCCCCTGCACACATGGCTTCCGGACGCCTACCCCCGGGCAAACTTCATCGCGAGCGTCTTTCTCTGTGTGTATACGACCAAGGCAGCAGTCTACCTTCTTGCCCGGGTTCAGCCGGGGATGGAATTCATTGCATTCATGGGGGCAATCATGGCCGTGTACGGCGTGGCCTTTGCCGTCTTCCAGAACGATATGCGAAGGCTCCTCTCCTACCACATCATCTCCCAGGTCGGGTACATGGTCGCCGGCATCGGGATTATCGGGATGCTGGGGGCCGGCGACCCGGTCGCCCAGCTCGGGTTCAATGGCGGCATGGCCCATCTCGTCAACAATATCCTGTACAAGACGCTCCTCTTCATGGCAGTGGGGGTTATCATCTGGAAGACCGGCGAGAACCTGCTCTCACGGGTCGGCGGACTCCAGAAAAGGATGCCGGTGACCGCGTTTGCGTTCTGGGTTGCGGCATTTGCAATCGCCGGGGTACCCCTCCTCAACGGCTTTATCTCGAAAGGCATGATCCTTGCCGCGGCGGAACATACGAGCGTCTGGATCTGGGCACTCCTCGAGATCGCGGCTTTTGGCACGGCGCTTTCGTTCCTGAAACTGGGGTATTTCGCATTTCTCCGGGAAGGAAAATCGCCGGTACCGGAAGGGGTGTCCGATCCGCCAGTCCTTATGCAGGCAGGGATGCTCATGATCGTCGCGCTGTGCGTCCTGATCGGGGTGTACCCGCAGGCCCTCTATGCGTACCTCCCGGCTCCAGTGGAATACGCGGCCTTTGATCCCGCATATGTCCTGAGCGCCCTCGTTGTCCTCGTGGCAGCTGTTGCGTTCTTCTTTACGATTGGAAAGAAGATCCTCGAACCCCACGACACCCGTCTTGCGGATGTGGATACCGTTTACGTCGCGGGTGCAAACGGTGTCGTCGCATTTGCCGGCGCACTCCAGGAACTGTTCGGGCGGATATATGGGTACATAACAGAGGCTGCCCGTCTTCTCTTTGCTGCGGGGAGGATCGCCATGCGCTGGGAGGACCGGGATGCCGGCGGGAACATCGCGCTCTTTGCCGGAAGTATTGTGGCGCTCATGGTCATCATCGCGCTGGGGGCGTTCCTATGATACCGGCGGGACCCGGGGCGACCATGCCGGTCTTCATCGCACTTGGCGCAGTTGTCCTGTACGGGGTCATCCGGCTCTTCCCGGCAGCATACCGGAACCGGGCAGGGATCCTTGCCGCACTCTGGCTTGCCATCGCGTTCTTCCAGATGCTTGTCGCGGTCTTCCAGAGCCCCCTCCCCCCGCAGACATCCTATCTTGGCCTCACGATGGGGCTCCTCATCACGGGGATTGGAGCAGCCGCCTCCTATGCGTCCCAGGGGGTGCTGGATGCAGAGGGGCCGGTCCATCTCTATTACCCGCTCATCCTTCTCGCGCTTGCCGGGGCTACAGCCATCGGTTTTGCCGACGATCTCTTCACCATCTTTGTGGCGGTTGAACTCTCGGCGATCCCGGTCTACGCCCTTGTCGCGTACCGGCATAACGAAGATCCTGCCGCAGTGCCGGCCGCCATGAAGTACCTCCTCCAGGGGGTGACAGGGACGATTACGGCACTCCTGGGGGTCTCGATCCTGTTTGTTGCAGGAAAGACGCTCCAGGTATCGGCACTCCCGGATGCGCTAGCCGGAACCGACCGGGGCCTCCTGTTGTTTGCAGCAGTCCTCATCCTGTTTGGCTACGGCGTGAAACTCGCCATTGTCCCGCTCCACGCATGGCTGCCCGATGCCTATGCCCATGCACCGGTTGGCGTTACCGCAGTCCTTGCCGGTGCGACCAAGATCGGTGTCCTCGCAGCCCTCTTCCTCTCGCTCTCCGCACTCCCGCTTAACTCCGGCAGTTTCACGGGGATTGGCATGCTGGTCATCTTCATTGCGATCCTGACGATGACTGCCGGGAACCTCCTTGCCCTCAACCAGAAGGACATCAGGTACATCCTCTCGTACTCGAGCATCGCCCAGATGGGATACATCCTGCTCGGGTTTGGCATGGGGATGGTGTACGGGCTTGAACTGGGTTTTACCGCGGGCCTTTACTACGCGATAGCGTACGGGATCATGAAAGCCGGAGCGTTCCTTACGGCAGACCTGTTCGGCCGGGCGTCCGGCTCATTTGAGGTTGAACGGATGCGGGGGATCGGTACCCTGCATCCGGTCCTTGGCATCACGTTCACCGTCTTTGTCCTGGGGCTGATCGGGGTGCCGTTCACCAGCGGGTTCTTGGGAAAACTGCTGCTGGAGCAGGCCGGCATGGTGACAACAATGGCAAGCGGGGTGATACTTGCCGTGATCCTGGCACTCAACAGTTTCATCTCGCTCGGGTACTACGTGCCGGTGCTCTCGACGCTCCTCTTCCGGGAACGGGGTAAGGATCCCGTGGAACAGGAAAAAGACCCGCACATTCCGGCCGGCAATGTCTGGTGTGTCGTCATGCTTGCCGTCATGATCGTCTATCTCGGGCTCTTTCCCGAATCATTCGACTGGATCACCCATGCAGCACAACAGCTCTTCCCGTGGGGGGCGGTCTGAATGGACTTTTCGGATATCCTCCTCTCACCAATCAGCATCGCGGTGCTGGCGCTCTGTACAGGGTATCTCCTGTATGCCTGGTCAAAGGGGGTTGCCCCGCAGTTCGTGCCGTCCCGGAACAAGGTGATGCCGTATGTCGGCGGGGAAGCGGCGGAGGCGCAGGCGTTCCAGCCGGGCTACGCCTTCTTCTACGTTGCCCTGTTCTTCACGGTCGTCCACGTCGCGGCGCTCGTGCTTGCCCTCGCCCCTCCGGATGCGCCGCTCTGGGGGACGATGGGATACCTTGCCATTGTTGCGGCGGCGGTCATCATCCTGAGGTGGGAGCAGTGAATGCCGTATTTGCAGGGATCCGGGATTTTATATCGCTGACAGGGGTGAAGCACTAGTATGTCGGGAAGGACCGGCGCCCTGAGTAAAAGCCTCGTGGACTGGGCCCGGCTGAAGTCCCCGTGGATCACGGTCTTCAACAGCGGCGCCTGCAACGCCTGCGACATCGAGATCATCGCCTGCCTCATGCCACGGTTTGACGTCGAGCGGTTCGGCATCCTCGCGAAGGGCTCGCCCCGGCATGCCGATATCCTGATCGTCACCGGCCGGGTCACCCGGAAGCAGGCGTCGCGCCTGCGCAGGGTATGGGAGCAGATGCCAGAGCCGAAGTACGTCATCGCCGCAGGGGCGTGCGGTGCGGGGGGCGGCGTGTTCGAAGGCCTCTACCATGTCCTCGACGGCCCCGGCTCTGTCATCCCGGTCGACATCTACCTTGCCGGCTGTCCGCCGCGGCCGGACGAGATCATCAACGCGGTCGTCGCCTGCCTTCACCTGATGGAACAGGATGCAGATCATGGCGGGCGGGAGTGGCGGCAGGAGAAGTCCGGCGGGAGAACGGAACCGCCGGTAGTAGCAAAGGGGGCAGGCGTATGAACCAGTGGCTGACACCAAAAGATGTTGAGGGGGTGCTGGGCCGGTTCGGGCCCGTGGAGATGGTCCGGGCAAACCGGATCCGCATAACGACCGGACCCGGGACAATCCGGGAAGCGATAGCAGCGGCACAGGAACACCTTGCCTGCGAACGGCTCATCGCCGTCAGCACGGCGGACACTGCCGGGGCATTCGACCTGATCTACCATTTCACCGGGCCTCACCGCACGATCGTCTCGCTTGCCACCCGGCTCCCGCGCGAGTCCCCGGAGATCCGGACCGTCTCCGATCTCCTGCCCCCGGCCGCGATCTACGAACGGCAGATCCACGATCTCTTCGGCATTGTCTTTTCCGGCCACCCGGGCTTAAAGCATCTCATGCTCAACGAGGACTGGCCTGACGGCGAATACCCCCTGCGGAAGGACTGGAAACCGGTACCGGGCCGGTTCTACGGCGGAATTCGCAAGGATGGTGATTGAGAGTATGGCAAACGTCGTCATCCCCATCGGGCCCCAGCACCCGGCGCTCAAGGAACCGGTCAACTTCCGGGTCATTGCCGACGGTGAAAAGATCGTCTCTCTCGAACTCGATCTCTCGTATAACCACCGGGGGATCGAAAAAGCTGCCGAATCCCGAGACTTTATCCGGGTCCTCCCGCTGCTTGAACGGGTCTGCGGGATCTGCTCCCATTCCCATGCGACAGCCTTTGCCAAGGGGATCGAGGAGCTGATGCAGGTTACCATCCCGCCAAGGGCACAGTATATCCGGACCATTGTCGCCGAACTGGAACGGATGCACTCCCACCTTCTCTGGCTGGGAGTCGCCGCCCACGAGGTCGGGTTCAACACGCTCTTCATGTGGACATGGCGCGACCGCGAGACCGTGCAGGACATGCTCGAAGAGATCAGCGGGAACCGGGTCCATTACAACATGAACGAGATCGGGGGGGTCCGCAGGGATATCGGTCCGGAAGAGGCGGGATCCATCCTGAAACGCCTGCCGGTCCTTGAAGAGCGGATCGCCGAGTACGTGAAGATGGCCGGACACCAGAAGACAATGCTGATGCGGTTCTGCGGCGTCGGGAAGCTCTCAAAGGCCGAGATCCTGAAGTACGGCGCAGTCGGACCGACGGCACGCGCGAGCGGGGTTGACTATGATACCCGGAGGGACGACCCGTATCTCGCGTATGACCAGATCCCGTGGAAGGTCGTGACAGACACTGACGGGGATGTCTTTGGCCGGACCAGGGTCCGGATCGGGGAGCTGAAGGAGAGCCTTGGCATGGTCCGGTACTGCATTGAGAACCTTCCGGAAGGACCGGTACGGACACCGGTCCCCAAGACTGCTCCCGCGGGAGAGATCCTCTCGCGGTACGAAGCTCCCCGGGGCGAGCTTGTCCACTTCATCCGGACCAATGGCACGGACAGGGTCGAACGCATTGATATCCGCACCCCCACGCTGGCAAACTGGACCTCGGTTGCCGCCGCCCTCACCGGCCGGAACCTTGCCGATGTGCCGGTGATCGTTGCCGCCATCGACCCCTGCCTCTCCTGCACGTCGCGGATCACGGTCGTCGACCGGGACAGCGGCAGGATACAGACAATGCCGTGGAATACGGCACGGAAGCAGTCCTGCAACAATGCCGGTAAGGGGGGTTCTCCATGAACGACATCCTGTTCCTCACCCTCTACGTCCTCGTCCTCCCGGGATTTCTTTTCCTCCTTGCCTATGCCCTGCTGCTGGAATACCTCGACCGCCGGATCACCGCACGGATGCAGCACCGGGTCGGTCCCCCGTGGTACCAACCCCATGCCGATCTGGTCAAGATGCTCGCAAAAGAGGTCATCGATCCTGCCGGCATCGACCGCAGGATCTTTGATGCCGCGCCGCTCATTGCTCTCGCAGCGGTAATGACCGCGTTCATCTACGTGCCGGTCATTGGCGCAAGTCCGCTGGCGTTCGAGGGGGACCTCGTCCTTGTGCTCTACCTCCTCGCCATACCAACCATCCTGCTCTTCCTCCTGGGCTGGCTGAGCAGGAACGTCTATGCAGCCATGGGGGGGGTCAGGGCAGTCACCATGCTCTTCATCTACGAGGTCCCGTTCTTCCTTGCGCTTCTCGCCCCGGCACTGATGGCAGGATCCTGGTCGATCTCGGCGATCGCGGCGTGGCAGCAGGCACATCCATGGTGTGCAGTGCTCCAGCCGGTCGGGTTTATCGTTGCCCTCATCACCCTGCAGGCAAAGCTGGAGCGCCCCCCGTTCGATATCCCGGAAGCGGATACTGAGATCGTGGCCGGGCCCTGGACGGAACTGACCGGGCGAAGGCTTGCCCTCATGCACCTTGCCATGGATGTCTCGCTCGTTGCCGGCAGCGGGCTTGTCGTAGCAGTGTTCCTTGGCGGACCTTTGCTCCCGTGGGCTGTTGGGCCGGCCTGGCTCTCCGGGCTCGCCGGCCTCCTCATCTTTGTAGCAAAGACACTCTGTATTCTCCTCGTGCTCTCTGCCATCAGGGCTGCCACCGGTCGTATCCGGATCGACCAGCTCAACGATATCGGCTGGAAATACATTGCAGGTGCCGCACTCTTCCAGGTCGCTCTCGTGCTTGTCATGATGTCGGCGGAGGTGATCCCGTGAGCGTCCTTACCGAGATGTTCCGTAACCTCTTCTCGCGGCCGGTAACCATCCTCTACCCGAAGGAGAAGGTGCCGGTGCCGCCGGGGTTCCGGGGGAAGGTTGAAATCTCTGACGACAGGTGCATCGGGTGCGCGAAATGTTCGCTCGTCTGCCCGGCCCGGGCAGTCACGATGACCGAGAGCCCACGCGACGTGGAGTTCAGGGGGAAGACCATGATACGCAAGAAGAAACCCCGGGTGAGTCTCTACAAGTGCATCCGCTGCGGCCTCTGCGAGCGGTACTGCCCGGCAGGCGCCATCCGGCTCACCTGCGAACCAGCGCCGTGCGGCACTGACAAGGAAGAGGTCACTGCCTGATGGCAACGGCAGGCATCGGAGGGTTGGATGACCTCCGGCGCAGGCTTTCCGGCGCGAAACGGATTGCGGTCATCGGGATCGGCGATGAGCTTTCCCCGGTCGACCGGCCGGGTATGGTGGCGGCACGGGAGATTATGACCCTTGATCTGCCCGGGATCAGGGTCTTTCTCGCAGGAACGGTGCCCGAGACCATGACCGGGCCGGTCCGTGCGTACCGGCCGGATCATATCCTCCTTCTCGATTCCGCGGACATGGGGATCCCTCCCGGGACAGCGGAAGTCATTGCACCGGCAGCAATCCCGGCAACCTTGTTCTCAACCCATTCTCTTCCCCTGTCTGTCGTGATGGAGTACCTGGAGCGGGAGACCGGGGCAGCCGTGACGCTGCTTGGGATCCAGCCCGATACCGGATCGTCTGATGACGGGGATCCCGGCAGGGAGCCGGCGCTCTTTTCCCATCTCATTGACAATCTTGCGGGCATCCTGCGGGAGGCTGCAGGGACCGGCATTACGGACTGAGACTGACGGTCAGCGACCGATAACCGGTTTTTTAAAGAGAAATCCGGCAGGAATCCGTTTTACGACGCAAACGTAAACGTCTCCGGCTGCAGGGTCTGGAGGTCGACGGCAACTGCCTGCGCCGGGGTCGGGTGCACGTTCATCTGCTTCTGGAACGCGGTCTGGGACTGCCATGTCCCGGCGTTGATGCCCAGCACCCCGCGGTACAGGGTGATGCCGCGGATATGGACATGGCCGGTATGGAGGATCTCGGGGACGGGATCGATGATCATCCGGTCCTGCCTGCCTGCCGCAATCGGGGTCTTCCTCCCGTATGCCGGCGCAAGGTGCCGGCGGGCGAGCATCTCCTCCATCATCTGGCCGCTCTTCTCGTAACTTGCGCCGGGTATGAGCCCGATCATGTCATCGATCGACCTCCCGTGGTACATCAGCACCCGCACCCCCTGGAGGCTGACGAGCGCGGGGTTCTCGACAAGAGTGCAGTTCCCGGGAAACTTCGAGGAGAACGGTTCCGGGATCACCGGCTGGGGCTCGGCACCCCGTACAACATCGTGGTTCCCCGGCGCAACAATGATCTGGATACGTGAAGGGAGATCGCGGAGCATCCCGGCAAACCTGTCGTACTGCTCGTGGATGTTCTTAATCGTCAGTTCCTGCTCCTGGCCGGGATAGATGCCGACCCCGTCCACGAGATCCCCGGCAATCAGCAGGTAGCCGGGAGGATCGTCCTGCAGCCAGTCGGCAAACCGGTTCCATTCAGCTTCGAGAAACGTGTTGCTGCCGACATGGACATCGGAGATGAGGACCGCCTTGCCCGGCTTCTCGCTCTTAAAAGGCGTGTTATCGATCCGGATGTCGGGGCGGTACATCTTTTCGGCAAAGAAGAGCTTGCCGTCATTGGAGAGCTTGCCCCTGACCCCGATCACTTCATCATGGACGAGACGTTCCGCATCGGCAAATATCGGCTTGTCTTTCAGGAAGAGGGTGGCAATCGCACCGGTCGGGTCCTCGATATCGGCAATCCGGTGCCCGTTCGTGGTGCTCTTGACATCGGAAACCATGCCGATGACCGTGCATTCTTCCTGCCGGTACCGGTTGGAACGGATCAATCCCTCGATCGGCATGGCACTGGTACGGTTCTTAATCATCTCCCCGAGCCGCTGGTACCGGTCCCGGAAATAATACAGGTAATCGGCGGTCCCGTTCACGCATCCCGAAGTGCCTGCTGCGCCGTTCACAACTTCGAGGCAGGGATCTGTCAGGAACCGGACCCCGTCCCGCTGGATTTCGATACCGGGGATATGTTTCGGGGTGACGACAAGGGTTTCCGGGGGAACCCCTGCGATGATGCGCTCGATCAGGTCCGGGTTATCCTGCTCCTGGATGTACCGTACGACGTCGGGGTGAACCTGGAGCCGGGTAGAGAGGAACCGGAGCGCGATCTGCTGCGCATCAAGCATGGGTAGTACTTACTCCAAGGATAAGATATACCATCAGGTTCCGGCCCCGGACGTTCATATGGTGCGATATATTAACCGCAACATCCAACAAACACCAGACAAATGGGAGATGCAGGAAAGGACAGGACCATTGGCGGGATGATCACCGCCTTCCGGACAAGCGAACACTGGGCGGTCTCGCTCGCCCGGGATCTCCTCTGGGTTATCGCGGTCGTCGGGGGAATTGCGCTTGCGCTCTACCTCATCTGCGGGACATGGCCGGCGATCGTCACCATTGAATCCGAGAGCATGGTGCCCCACATGAACGTGGGGGATCTCGTGGTCGTTGTCGAGAAAGACCGGTTTGGCGAACTCATGACCTGGAACGAATCCAGGAGCACCGGGTACCAGAAATTCGGCGATTACGGCGACGTGATCATCTACCGGCCCAACGGTGTGAAGGATTTCTGGTCCTCCGTCGGCCTGCTCCCGCTCTCGGTACAGCACCCGATCATCCACCGGGCCATGACGTGGGTGGACGCGGGCGAACCCGAGCCGTCGTATCTCAACCCGTACCGCGGGCAGGTCACCCCCTCTGCATACATACCCCTGAAAACCAGTAGCGACACCACGTACGGGTATCATATCCTGTATCCCGGGAACACCACGCCTCCCCGGAATATCTCCGCCAATGCAAAGGGCATAGGCTTTCCCGCGCTGTCCGCGAAGTACTTCCTTCCCGACGAGTATGTGGTCAACGGCTCCGGGTACATCCGGTACGGGGATGCTGCAGCACACGGGGGGTACATCACCAAGGGAGACAATAACATCGCGAGCGACCAGGGATACCTGCCCGCCTCCCTGACGACAGCCATAGAACCGGTGAAAGAGGAATGGGTTGTGGGCAAGTCGCTCTTTGTCATACCTCTCGTCGGCCTGCTCCCCCTGCATATCACCGAGGTTATCATCATTGTCGTGGTTCTCATGGTTGCGTACGAGTGGTACCTCCGCCGCCGTGAAAATGGGGAAAGGGACGTCGCCACAGCAAGGAAACCCGGCAAGAAGAAGAAAAAATAGACTTTCAGATTCGGATGGACATACATACCATACTACGGGATGCCGCTGCCGGGCACCGGCTTTCGGAACAGGAAGCGGCGGCGCTCCTGAACGTGAAGGGACGGGACGTTCTCTCCGTTGCGGCAGCTGCCGATGAGGTCCGGGAAAGGAAAGCAGGGGATGTTGTCACCTATGTCCGGAACCAGAACCTGCATGTCACCAATATCTGCAAGAACCTGTGCGGGTTCTGCGGTTTCGGACGGCGGGCAGGGGATCCCGGTGCCTACTGCCTTGGCAGGGATGCCATCCAGGCGCAGGCACGCATGGCGTCGGAGCGCAGGGTAACCGAGGTCTGCCTCCTCTCGGGTGTCAACCCGGCATTTACCCTCGATACGTACATCGACCTGATTCACTGGATCCACGAGGTGGCCCCGGAAGTCCACATCCATGCCTTCAGCCCGGACGAGATCCTCCATGCCGCTTCGGCAGGCGGTATCCCGACTCCTGAAGTATTATGCAGGCTGAAGGAAGAGGGGCTCGGGACCATCCAGGGGACGGCAGCGGAGATCCTTGTCGATTCCGTCCGGAAGGTCATCTGCCCCCGGAAGGTATCGACTGCCGACTGGATCCGGATCATCAAAGAGGCCCACGCTGCCGGTTTCCGGTCGACGGCAACGATCATGTACGGATCGTACGAGACCGTTGCAGACCAGGTCCGGCATCTCGCGATCCTGCGGGAGATCCAGGATGAGACGCACGGGTTCACCGAGCTTGTCACCCTGCCCTATGTCCATACCAACACCCCCCTCTTCCTGCAGGGGATGGCCCGGCCCGGACCGACCGGCCGCGAAGACCTGCTGATGATTGCCGTATCCCGGCTCTTTCTCGATAATTTTACCAATATCCAGGTGGCATGGGGCAAAGTCGGGCAGAAGATCACGCAGCTCGCCCTGATCGCCGGGGGCAACGACCTTGCAGGAACAATGTTCACCGACGATGTCACCGGAAACGCGGGGCAGTCCGGTTCCGATTACCTCGATCCCACGGACATGGAACGGATGGTAACCGACATCGGGCGGACGCTCCGGCAAAGGACAACCCTCTACGACCTGATGTAAGAGGTTCTGGGAATTCCGCAGTCCGGCTTTGCAGAACCGGCCGGATATCCAATCCCCGGCATCGTCGCGTACGAGAATGTTCCGGCCAATCGTCCCCTGCCCGCTCAAGCCGCAGGAGGGGGCCCCCACCCCCATCCCTC
>Ga0209099_1000355_pt1 | contig 54988 bp, 39 predicted proteins | sample AD_JPNHW2_MetaG_FD_184430 | JGI IMG/M metagenome (GOLD analysis project Ga0209099, IMG submission 184430) | Active sludge microbial communities of municipal wastewater-treating anaerobic digesters from Japan - AD_JPNHW2_MetaG (SPAdes) (version 2) | ecosystem: Engineered > Bioreactor > Anaerobic...
CCAACCGGTACTAAACATAGTTACGAAGGATGTACTTCTAGTATCACATTCACCCGTACAGATACTGTTGATACCTCTGCTCCAATTAATGTAAGCTATTCTATGGGAGGTACAACAACATCTGGAACTGATTATACAGCGCCACAGAATCCTGTTACTATACCTATAGGTGTAAATTCCGTTACGATTCCTTTATATACCAATAGTGACGGAGTAACCGAAGGAATTGAATCAATTATTATTACTGTTACTGCGGGTGGATGCCCTTGCAATCCTGATATTATAAAAGACACTATATTCCTTCATGATTTTGTTGGAGTTTCCGCACATATCCAGGAAGCTGACCAATCAATTTGTAATGGAGCTTCTGTTACTTTACATGGTGTAGTTACAGCCGGAAATTACTACCAATACTCATGGTCATCATCAGGAGGAATGGCAACTGTTCATACTCAAAATATTACTGTATCACCGACTTCAACTACTTATTATTATCTGCTTGTAAGAGATTCATGTGAAAATGTAGCAAGGGATACAGTACGAATTACAGTAAATACATTTTCAAGTATACCAACTTCGGCAACTGCCACACCTTCCACTATATGTAATGGAGAAAGTACTACATTAGCTGTTGTTGGTGGTTCTTTAGGTACTGGTGCAACATGGCACTGGTACAGCAGTAGCTGTGGAGGAACAGCAGTAGGAACAGGTTCATCAATTTCCGTTTCACCTACTACCAGTACTACATATTATGTAAGGGCTGAAGGAACATGTAATACTACAAGCTGTGTAAATGTTTTGGTTACTGTAAATCCTCCTGCAACAGTAAATGCAGGTAGCGATATAACAATCTGCGCGAGCGCTACTGCAACTCTTACAGGAAGCATTGGCGGAGGAGCTTCAAGTGCAACATGGAGTGGCGGGACCGGCACATATAATCCGAATAATACTACTCTTAATGCTGTTTATACTCCATCTGCGGCAGAAATAACAGCAGGAACAGTTACTTTGACATTAACCACTAACGATCCTACCGGACCATGCCCGGCTGTATACGATAATGTTAAAATAATAATATACCCTGTACCTACTATTGATGCCGGCGACAACCAAACTATCTGCAAAGGTTCTACGGTAACTCTTGCTGGTACTATAGGTGGTGCTGCAACAAGTGCTACATGGAGCGGTGGAACGGGTAGTTTTAATCCAAATGCCAACACATTAAATGCTGTTTATACTCCTTCTACAGCTGAAGCAAATGCAGGTACAGTTACTCTTACCTTAACTACTAATGACCCATCTGGCCCATGTACTGCATTAAGCGATAATATGACAATTACTATCAATCCTATACCAACCGTTGAAGCCAGTGCTAACCAAACTATTTGTGCAGGATATACAGTTACTCTTGCCGGAAGTGTTGGAGGTGCAGCATCAAGTGGTACCTGGAGCGGTGGCACAGGAAACTTTAATCCAAATGCTTCAACATTAAATGCCATTTATACTCCTTCTACAGCTGAAATCAATGCAGGCACAGTTACACTTACGTTAACTACAAATGACCCATCAGGACCTTGTAGTGCAGTAAGCGATAACATGACTATTACAATAAACCCATTACCTATTGCATATAATGTTACCGGAGGTGGAGAATATTGTTCCGGCGGAATAGGATTACCTATCTGCATAAGCAGTTCTCAAAATGGGATAAGTTATCAATTGCAGTACAATGGAGCAAATACAGGTCTTCCCATTGCAGGAACCGGTTCCGCCTTATGTTTCCCTAATCAGACAGCAGCAGGAACATATACTGTTATTGCAACAAATACAACAACATCATGTCAGAACAATATGACTGGCAATGCAGTTATTGTAATAAATCCGTTACCTGTAGCTAATGCAGGTCTTGATTTTTCAATTCCAAATGGAACAAATACAACTCTTAGTGGTTCCGCAACCAATGGGAGTGTTCCATATACATACTCATGGACTCCAACTGACAGTCTTGTCGATCCTAATATCCAAAATCCGGTTACCACAAATCTTAACTTTACAACTGTATTTACTTTAAATGTCGCAGATATAAAAGGATGCACAAGCAGCGACCAGGTTGTTGTTACAATAACAGGAGGTCCGTTAACGGTAAGCTCTGTTTCAGCCACACCAAATGAAATATGTTTTGGTGATTCTGCTCAAATAGCAGCATTTGCCAGCGGTGGTAGTGGCACGTATACCTATTCATGGTTATCCAACCCTACAGGATTTGTTGACTCCACACAAAGTCCTTTTGTTCACCCTGACACTACTACAACTTATATAGTTACTGCTAATGATGGATGGAATAACGCTTACGATTCTGTTATGGTAATTGTAAATCCATTGCCAATAGCATATATTGTATCAGGAAGTGGTTCGTATTGTGCAGGAGGTACAGGATTAGATGTATGTTTAAGTTTTTCTGATATCGGGATAAGTTATCAACTTCAATTCAATGGGGTAAACATAGGAACTCCGCTTATGGGGAATGATTCATTCCTGTGTTTCGAGAATCAAACTAACGCCGGCGTATATACTGTTATAGCAACTGATACAGCAACCCATTGCGTAAACACAATGACGGGTACCGCAACAATTACTATCAACCCTAATCCTGTTGTTAATGCAGGAACAGATATAACGATACCCTACGGGACAACTACTACTTTGAATGGCTCAGCAACAGGTGGAAGCGGAAACTATTTATACTTCTGGACACCTGCTGATAGCGTTATTAATGCCAATATCACCAATCCATTAACAACAAATTTAAATGCAACAACAACTTTTACCTTAACTGTAATTGATAAAGCTACAGGTTGTATTGGAACAGATGATGTTGTTATTACAGTTGTCGGACATCCAATAAATATAATAGCATTAAATGCATCACCAAATGCAATATGCTATGGCGATTCAACTTTACTAAATGCTATTGCAGATGGAGGTAGCGGGGTGTATACTTATTCTTGGTTGTCAAACCCATCAGGATTTGTTGATTCTACACAGAGCCCGATGGTTCATCCTCTTGATACTACAACTTATATTGTAACTGCTGATGACGGTTATAATACCATTTCTGATTCTATTACAATTATTGTTAATCCATTACCGATTTTATATAATGTAACTGTATCCGATAATGGAGTATATTGCGCTTCGGAACCCGGAGTATTGGTAGGTTTAAATAATTCTGAAATCAATGTTGAATATGAATTATATTTTAATGGAACTTCAACAGGGTTAAACATAGCAGGAACAGGTTCAGTAATCAGTTTCGGGTATCAGACAGCCGGAACATATTTAATTATTGCTACCAATACTATTACTCATTGTACTGATACCATGAATGGATTCGCTAACATTATTGTTAATCCACTTCCTGTAACATATAATTTATCTGGCAGTGGGGAATATTGTTTATCAGGATCAGGAGTTACATTAACACTTAGTGGTTCGCAATTAGGCGTTAATTATACTTTATATTTAAATGGTGCACCTACAAATATTGATACGCTTGGAACAGGATCAGCAATAAATTTCCCGGATCAACCCACTGGTAATTATACTATAATTGCTACAGATACTTTAACCCATTGTGTTGATACCATGAATGGAATTGCTAATGTAGTTGTTAATCCATTACCTACTATATATAATTTATCAGGAAGCGGCTCATATTGCGCATCTGGATCAGGAGTTACATTAACACTTAGTGGTTCGCAATTAGGCGTTAATTATACTTTATATTTAAATGGCTCCCCAACTAACATTGATACATTAGGGACTGGCTCTGCAATTAATTTCAATAATCAACCCGCAGGTGTTTATATGATAGTTGCAACAGATATTTCTCACACAACACTCTGCACAGACACAATGAGTGGTATTGCAACTGTTACTGTTAACCCGCTTCCAATTGCATATGATTTAACAGCAGCAGGAAATGGAGAGTATTGTGCATCATATCCCGGTGTTGCATTACAACTTAGCGGTTCACAGGTAGGTGTAAACTATACATTATACCTGAATGGCAATAATACCAATATTGTCATTTCTGGTACAGGCAGTGCTATTTCTTTCCCGGAACAACCTGCCGGAACTTACACGGTGATTGCAGAATATGTTTCGCCAAACACACATTGTTCAGATACCATGAATGGCGAAGCAACTATTATTGTTAACCCGCTTCCCGAAAAATTTAACTTATTCCCAACAAATGCTCAATATTGCGCATCGGATAGTGGCGTTGAAATTGGACTTGACGGTTCACAGCTAAATGTTCAGTATGTTTTATTTGTTAACGGCATTCCAACTGGCGAAACACTTATGGGAACAGGCGATACAATTAGTTTTGGTATTCAACCTGCCGGTACATATATAGTCATTGCTACAGATACAATTACAACTTGTCAGAATAATATGACCGGAAGCTCCACAATTACTATAAACCCATTACCCAACCCTTATGATATAAATCCATCAGGCACTACTCAATATTGTACAGGAGGTACTGGAATAACAGTATTATTAAGCGATTCCGATCCGGGAGTTGATTATATGTTATATTTAAATGGAGTTTCAACAGGAATACATGTAGCAGGAACAGGTAGTCCAATAAGTTTCGGAAATCAACTCTCAGGAGATTATATTATAATTGCTACAAACATTGCAACCGATTGTAAAGATACAATGAATGGCTTTGCAAATATTACTGTTTTCAGCAATCCGCCAATTGATGCAGGAGATGATACTTCTATTTGTGCTGGTTCATCAGCTGTACTTAATGCAAACATTGGAACTTCATATGAATATTTATGGAATCCTTCAACAGGATTAAGCGCTACAAACATTTCGAATCCAACCTCTACACCATCATCAACTACTACTTACTATTTGACCATAACCGATAGTAATGGTTGTACTGCAAGTGACCAGGTTACAATTACTGTTGTGGATATTCCTGTAGTAACTTCGTTGAGCAGCGACCTGACAACTGATTTTGGCTATATAGGAAATAATATCATCATTACTGCTAATCCCGATGGTTACGATACGTATCAATTCTATGTTGATGGTAATTTAGAACAAAATAGCCCGTCGAATGTTTATGAAACTAGTACATTAACAGGAACACAAACTATTTATGTGATAGCAGAAGAAGGAGGATGCTTATCAGCAACGGATTCATTAATTATTAAAATAAAATCGATACCTAATGCATTTACTCCTGATGGCGATGGCATAAATGATTTATTCGCTAAAGGTTTGGATTTAACCATCATTAACAGGTGGGGACAATCTTTATTTGAAGGTAAGGATGGATGGGACGGAAAATACGAGGGTAAGCTTGTTGCCGCAGGTACTTATTTTTATATAATTAAACTATACGACAAAAATGAAAATATCACCGAACTAAAGGGAAGTGTTAATGTTGCAGGAAAATAACGTTATGTAACAAACCCTTATTTTTAATAAAAAGGGCTGGCATATTAGAAAAATGTCAGCCCTTTTTATGTTATCAATAAATATATTTTTATCTCAATCATTTTATAAGTTATATTCGATTTTAACATTTGAAATTGATTATTATTAACCCGTTGTGCTATTGAAAATGTTTAATAAGTTGTTCATAAAAATAAAAAATAATGTTGTGCAATATACTGTATATCAGTATATTAGATTAATCTTTCAAAATTCATCTATGCACAACCTCAAAACAAATTTCGACAAATTTTTATCAATAACAAAATCGTTTTTTATTGATATTGCTAATGATTGCGGTAATTTCAAATCATACCCAAATCCCCCAAAGATGAGTGATTGCGAAATCATCGCACTTTCTTTAACTGGTGAATCTATTGGAATTGACAGTGAAAATTATTTTTGGAAAAAATTAAAGTCTGACGATAGTACCTGTTTCCCAGCGTTAATAGAACGTAGTCGTTTTAATCGTAGAAGAAAAATTCTCTATCCATTTATTCAGAAACTCAATCAAAGTATCGCAGATAATTTGAACGAGAATGAAAACGCTTACATTGTTGATTCTATTCCTGTCCCTGTGTGTCAGATTGCTCGTGAGAAACGAAGCAAGGTTTGTAAAGAAGTTTTTGAAAACGCACCAGATAAAGGATTTTCGGCTGTAAGCAAATCATATTACTATGGATACAAATTGCATTTGATAACTTCTGTCAGAGGCGTTTTTCAAAGTATGGATATGACAAAAGCCAGCGTTAATGATGTTCATTACTTATCCGAAGTCAAATATTCTGGATTAAATAATTGCGTTTTGTTAGGGGATAAAGGTTATCTGTCAAAGACTCATCAACTTGATCTTTTCACCTATTGCAATATTAACCTGGCAACTCCTAATCGAAAAAACCAGCATGTCAAAGAACATTTTCCTTTTATATTTAAACGATTTCGAAAAAGAATCGAAACGATTTTTTCTCAGCTCTGCGATCAATTCATGTTAAAACGCAATTATGCTAAATCTTTTGCAGGGCTTGCTATTCGTATCCTTTCTAAAGTCGCTTCTGTTACTATGTTAAAATACATTAATGTTCTAAATAATAAACCTATTAATCATTTAAAATTTGCTCTTGCATATTAATAGCACAACGGGTTATCATTAATATTATTGATTTTTCGCTTTTTATTGTATAAAATAATTTATTAACTTTGTATGTTATTCGTTAAACATAATATATATGTTTTCAAAACTTATTTATTATTATTTCTTTTATATTTTTCAATCTGTATTTTTTACAACATCTTTTTTAATTAATAATTTGTATAAGCATACGTATATATACTTAAATAAAAATAGAGGCATTCACGAATTGATTTTAAACCGCAGATTTTTTATTTTTAATACATGATAACTAAAACAAATTAATTATTGTTGGTCAAAAAAATATATCATATATAATTTCAAAGAACTTTATTAAAAATCTAATTCCAAAAATATATGAAAAAGCTTTACAATATTTTTATAGGCCTCCTGCTCTTCTGTATTTTCAATCCTCCAGTTGAAACTTATGCTACTGTAGTAACAATAGGCTCAGGAACAAATTATCAAAGACAACCTTGTGGTTGTTCTTATGGATATGAACGAAGTGCAGCAATTTATACCAGTGCTGAAATTGGTGGAACAGGCACTATTACTGCTTTAGCTTATAATGTTGAATGGTCATCAACCGGGGCTATACCTGTTAAAATTTATCTTAACACAACTACTTCTACCACATTTACCCCTGACACATGGGCAAACATGATTTCAGGAGCCTCATTAGTTTATAATGCATCTGTTACATTTAATACTATTGGCTGGCAAACTATTACATTAACTACTCCCTTTACATATTCGAGTAATAATTTAGTGGTTATGATTGAAACCAATTATGGTAGTGGAGGTTCTACTTTTTTCCCTTATTTCTATTATTCCACTGCAACTACCAAACATGAATATTGGTATCAGGATTATAGCGCTCCCACAGGAAACGGAACAACAAGTAGTAACAGACCAAATATTCGAATCACCTATACTCCGGGATGTGCTGCAATATCATCATTTCCATGGTCAGAAAATTTTGATGCAATGACTTCTGCAGGACCAGATATATATCCCTCTTGTTGGGATAAAGAAAATGGTGGATGGACTTCTGGAACCGCAACAAGCCAGTCATATAACAACCCCCGATCATCTGCTTATTATATTTACGACCCGGATATTGCCACAAATGAATATATTTGGACACCCGGGTTTGATCTTACTGCCGATAATACATACGATTTTAAATTCTGGTTTGTAGGCGATGGATATACAGGCTGGACTGGCGATGTATTTTATAATACCATTCAAAATTCATCAGGCGCTACAGAATTAGGAGCTGATTTTATTACGTCAGCTACTGTTAGTTCTACCACCTATGCGCAGGTTACACGATCGTTTACACCTGTTTCTAATGGAACATATTATTTTGGAATTCGAATTAATGCAAATAGTACCCCATATTATATTGGCTTTGATGATTTTTCTCTTACCGAAACTGTAAGTTGTTTAACCCCCACAACACAAGCTTCAAATATTTCTTATACCAATACAAGCTGTTTTTATGATGCTACCGTAAACTGGACACGCGGTAATGGAGATGCATGTGCAGTATTTATAACACAAGGGAACGCTGGAGGTGCAACTCCGGTGGATGGTACTGAATATGTTGCTAACACAACCTTTGGTAATGGAGACGATGATGGCTTTGGATGGTACTGCATATATAACGGAACAGGCACAAGTGTTACAGTAAACGGGTTAAATGCAAGCACCACCTACAGGGTACATATTTGTGAATATAAATGTTTGGGTACTAACATAAAATATTTTACTTCTACAGCTGCAGCTAATAATCCAAAGGATTTAACTACAGGTTCTACATGTACCTATTGTACAGGCAATTCTACAATCTGTAGTGAATATATTTCACGAGTCCAGGTTGGAACGATTAATAATCCTTCAACTTGTACAGCAGGAGGATATAAAGACTATACTGCGCTATCAACAAATATGACAACCGGTATAGGCTACTCAATGACTGTTACAAATGCAAATGGAAATGGATTTCCCTCTGACCAATGCGGTATTTGGATTGACTGGAACCGCGATGGGGATTTTAATGATGCCAATGAAACCATAACAGGAATTTCAGGTACACCTGGAAAAGGACCTTACACTAAAACTATTTCTCCACCTTCGAGTGCATCCGTTGGTAGTACCAGAATGAGAGTCAGGATAGCTTATTCCGAAACCCCTTATCCTTGCGGTACTGCATCATACGGTGAAGTTGAGGATTATACAATTAATGTTGCTTCAGGAGCATGTACTACTCCCGGAACTCCATCAATTACTTCCACTTCAGGAGTAACAGAAACCAGCGCCACATTTAACTGGGCAGCCGGCGCCCCGGCAGGAAGTGCAGTAGTATCGTATTACTGGGCTGTTGGTACCGTTGCTGGGGTTGACTATGTTAGCGATTATGTTGACCGTGGTATAACAACGGATTTATCAGCTACATCGTCATTGTTAAGCTGTAATACTACTTATTACTGGACAGTAAAAGCTTACACAAGCTGTAATGGAACATCTTCAGGATACCCTGCCGCAACTTCATTTACTACCAGCGCTTGCCCTGTTGTTCCTGCCAATGACCAATGTGCAGGAGCAATTGCAATAACCTGTCCTTCGAGTACACCAGGAACAACAGTAGGTGCTACAACAACAGGTGACCCAACAGCTACCTGCGGTACTACTATTACTGCTCCCGGGGTGTGGTACACCTATACTTCAACAGGGGTGAACGATGTAACTGTTAGCCTTTGCGGTTCATCATTAGATACAAAACTTAGCATATACACAGGTGCATGCGGAGCATTATCCTGTCTTATCGGTGAAGATGATGATTACACCGTATGCGGAGATAACGACCCTTCAATTACATTTTCTACTACTGGTGCAGGAACCGTGTATTATTTATTTGTTCATGGAACTGGTACCAGTACAGGAACTTTTACAATTAATATATCATGCTCAGCAATTGTAGTTCCCGGATGCCCCACTCTTACAACACCTGCTAATGGGCAAATAAATGTAGGTTCACCAGCTTCATTGAACTGGACTGCTCCTACAACTGGTGGTGCAGTTTCATATTATAAATTATATTTCGGGACAAACAACCCACCGACAAATATTAACAACGGGATAAATATTGGAAATGTATTAACATATTCCCCTCCCCTTTCTATTGCTACTACATATTATTGGGAAATAACTGCTGTTAATTCAGCAGGCGAAAGTGCCGGATGCGAAATAAGGCATTTCACTACAGAAACATCATCAACACTTGTTGTTGATAATACAACGTATAGCGCAGAAGATTTGGTAAACAATTATTTGGTTTCAGGATGTTTGGAAACAAAAAACATTAAATTCACAGGTAATTCAGCTCAGATTGGATATTTTACAGGTGGCAGCAGTACGATAGGATATTATTCAGGATTAGTTCTCTCTTCAGGAAATGCAAAAGATGCAGAAGGACCTAATAATGTTTCCAATAAACAAACCAGCTATGGTAGAGCCGGAGACTCTAATATTGATGCTATTGTAAGCCCTGATAAGTCAAATGATGCATCAGTTCTTGAATTTGATTTTAAACCTTCGAGCAATACTGTTTCTTTCCGTTATGTGTTTGCTTCAGAAGAATACAATGAATATGTAAATAAATTTAATGATGCTTTCGGATTTTTCTTAACCGGTGGTTCATATACAAATAAAAATATTGCTTTAATACCCGGAACCTCCACCCCTGTTACAATTAACAATGTTAACAATGGTTACAGAGCTGCTCCTGATAAAGGAACAGGTCCTTGTACAAATTGTTCATATTACCGTGATAATTGTAATGGTGGGCTGGGATATAATGTACAGTGCGATGGATTAACTACAGTACTTACAGCTACCGCATCAGTTACTGCTTGTAACTGGTATCATATAAAGCTTGTTGTTGCCGACGTTGGTGATGATATCTTAGATAGCTGGGTGTTCCTCGAAGCAAACAGTTTTACTTCAGGCGATGGTATTACTTTGGCAACTGCTAATCCTACTGCTACCGATGTTAGCTATGAAGGATGTACTTCTTCAATAGTATTCACAAGAGCTGACGTTACAAACACTTCATCACCTATCTCTGTAAGTTATACTATGAGTGGCTCAGCAACCAATGGTACTGATTATAGCTCATTATCCGGATCAGCAACTATTCCGTCAGGTGAAACATCAGTTACTGTACCTGTAGTTGCACTTAATGATGCCAGTACTGAAGGAGAAGAATTAATAATTCTTACTGTTAACAGCGGGGGTTGCCCATGTAGCGCTGTTACTTTAAAAGATACAATAAAACTCAGAGATTATACAGATGTTACGGCAAACATTGTGCAAGCAGACCAGGCAGTTTGCTCCGGAACATCATTGGCTTTAACAAGTTCGGCAACAGGAAATCTGCTTCAATATACATGGCATAGCGGTTCTTTAACAGGTCCAATTCTTACACATAATGCAAACTATACTACACCTGCTTTAGCTTCTGCAATAAACTACTATCTTGTTGTTAAAGATTCCTGCGGAAATACAGCATCAGATAATATACATATCACAATAAGCGCTAATTCAAGTATTCCTACTTCAGCAACGGCAACACCAGCTACTATATGTAATGGGGAAAGCTCTTCACTTGAAGTTGTTGGAGGCACATTAGGCTCAGGTGCCGACTGGCATTGGTATAAGACCAATTGCGGAACAGGAGCTGTAGGAACAGGTTCACCATTATCAGTATCACCTACAGGAACTACTACATATTATGTAAGAGCAGAAGGAACTTGCAACACTACGGGTTGTGTTAATGTTACAGTAACTGTAAATCAACCAGTAACTGTTGATGCCGGAACTCCTCAAACTATCTGTTCAAGTTCTACGGTAACCCTTGCAGGTAGTATTGGAGGAAGTGCATCAAGTGCCACATGGAGCGGTGGTACAGGAACATATAATCCAGATAACACTACTCTTAATGCTGTTTATACTCCTACTGCTGCTGAAATTGCTGCAGGAACTGTTACTTTAACTCTTACAACCAATGACCCTGCTGGACCATGTCCTGCTTTAAGCGACGATGTTACAATTACTATTAATTCCGCAGCAACAGTTGATGCTGGAGCGCCTCAAACTATTTGCGGCGGTTCTACTGTTACTCTTGCCGGAGTTATTGGCGGAGGCGCATCCAGTGCTACATGGAGCGGTGGCGGAGGAACTTATAATCCAAACAACACAACTTTAAATGCAGTTTACACGCCTTCTGCTGCTGAAGTTACTGCCGGTACTGTTAATCTTATACTTACAACCGACAACCCTTCCGGACCATGTAATGCCGTAAACGATAATGTTACCATAACAATTAATCCAATACCCACTGTTGATGCCGGAGCACCTCAAACCATTTGTTCTGATGGCACAGTTACTCTTACAGGAAGTATCGGCGGTGGCGCATCAAGTGCAACATGGAGTGGTGGTACAGGAACTTATAATCCAGATAACACTACACTCAATGCTATTTATACTCCTTCTTCTACTGAAATTACTGCAGGAACTGTTACTTTAACCCTAACTACTGACGACCCTTCAGGACCTTGCGGAGCAGTAAATGATAATGTTACTATAACTATTAATCCTTTACCTACTGTTGATGCCGGAGCCCCACAAACTATTTGTGCAAACTCAACAGTAACACTTGCAGGAAGTATTGGTGGTGGCGCATCAAGCGCAACATGGAGTGGCGGCGCAGGAACTTATAATCCGAATAATACAACACTCAATGCAGTTTATACTCCTTCTTCTACTGAAATCACTGCAGGAACTGTTACTTTAACTTTAACCACCGATGACCCTACCGGCCCCTGTGGTTCAGTAAATGATAATGTTACAATAACTATTTACCCCTTACCTACTGTTGATGCAGGAGTGCCTCAAACTATTTGTGCTGACCAAACAGTTACTCTTGCAGGAAGTATTGGCGGTGCTGCCACAAGCGCATCATGGAGCGGTGGTACGGGAACATACAATCCTAATAATACCACACTTAATGCTGTTTATACTCCTTCTTCTACTGAAATCGCTACCGGTACAGTTACTCTTACTTTAACTACTGATGACCCTGCCGGTCCTTGCGGAGCAGTAAGTGATAATGTAATTATTACAATCAATCCGTTACCTACATTATACAGTGTAACAGGAGGAGGTCAATATTGTTCTGGTTCTTCAGGTGTTCCTGTTGGATTAGATGGTTCACAAGTTGGAATATCATATCAATTATATCTTAACGGAAGCCCGGTAGGACTCCCTGTTGCAGGCACAGGTGCTGCTATTTCATTTGGAAACCAGACAGCAGCAGGAACATATACTGTTATTGCAACCAATACAACAACTAACTGTGATGTTAACGTTACCGGGAGTGCTACAGTTGTAATAAACCCATTGCCTGTTGCCAATGCCGGTGCTGACTTCAGCATACCTCATGGAATATCTACCAGCTTAACCGGCTCGGCCACTGGTGGTAGCGGGTCATACAACTATTCATGGACACCTGTTGACAGTCTTGTGGATCCTAATGCTCAGAATCCAAATACCTATAATTTATATTCTACTACAGAGTTTATTTTGACTGTTACGGATTCGCTTGGATGTATTGATACTGATACGATTATTGTAACAATCACTGGCGATTCATTAAATATAAGTTCATTAACTGCAACTGATGATACTATCTGTTACGGAGAATCAACACAATTGCAAGCTTTAGGAAGTGGTGGAAGTGGCGTGTACACTTATTCTTGGACATCTGTTCCGGCTGGTTTTACAAGTTCAGCGTTCAACCCAACAGTTTCTCCTGCAACTACAACAATGTATATTATAACTCTTGATGACGGATATAATACAGTTGTTGATACGATAAACATTACTGTTAATCCTTTACCATTGGTATATGTAGTTTCAGGTGGAGGTTCTTATTGCGGTGGAACTGCAACAGGAGTAAATGTTTGCTTAAGCTTATCACAACTTGGAGTAAGTTATCAATTGCAATGTAACGGAACAAACATAGGAACACCATTGGCAGGTACAGGTGCTGCATTATGTTTCAATAATCAGACTGTTGCCGGAACTTACACTATTGTAGCTACAAATGTTACTACATTATGCGTAAATACAATGAGTGGTTCAACAACAGTTTCAATAAACAACCCACCTGTTGCCAATGCCGGTTCTGATGCTACTATTCCATATGGAACAAGCACAACATTAAATGGCTCTGCTACCGGTGGCAGTGGTTCTTATTCATATTCATGGTCACCTGTCGGAAGCCTTGTAAATCCAACAAATCAGAACCCAACAACTACAAACTTATATACCAATACAACTTATACACTTACTGTTCTTGACTGGGCAACCGGATGTAGCGGAACAGACCAGGTGAATATACTTTTATCAGGTGTTCCTATAAATATAAGTTCAATCTCAGCAACTCCAAGCTCAATCTGCCTGGGTACATCTACCCAATTAAGCGCAGTAGCTGCGGGTGGTAATGGAACATATACTTATGCATGGACTTCGAACCCAATAGGATTTACATCCAACATTGCAAACCCTGTTGTATCACCAACTGTAACCACAACATATACTGTAGTTGCAAATGACAGTTACAATACAGCATCTGCATCTATCACAGTTACTGTTAATCCTATCCCGGTTGCACATGCCGGTAGCGATACTACAATCTGCCTTGGCTTTAGCTTGAATCTTAACGCTACTGGTGCAGGAGTCGGAGGTTCATATGCATGGTCACCTGCAACGTACTTAAGTGCAACTAATATTTATAATCCTGTTACTACTCCTGCATCAGCTATTACCTACGTTGTTACTGTAACTGATATTAACGGATGCTCATCAACAGATGATATAAATATTACATTATTTAATACAGAACAAGTTAATGCCGGAATTGACCATACCATTTGCAACGGACATGAAGCACAACTAAATGCTTCCGGTGGGGATAGTTTTATTTGGACACCTGTATCAACATTAAGTTCTGCAACTATTTCCAATCCTATAGCTACACCTGCAATTACTACTACTTATACAGTTATTGCAACAGATAAACATGGATGTACTTCGATGGATAATGTTGTTGTTAATGTAAATCCTGATGTTGCAGTTACCACAAGCAACGATACCACAATTTGCAGTGGCAGTTCAATAAACATTAGCGCATCAGGTGGCACCGATTATATATGGAGCCCTGCTTCAGGCTTAAGCAGCACTACCATTGCCAATCCTATTGCTAATCCTCAAATAACGACAACATATTATGTTACTGTTTCAAATACATATGGTTGTTCTGATGTTGCCGATGTAATTATTACTGTAAAAGAAAGTCCTGTTGTAAATGCAGGTTCTGATGTAATAATTTGTAACGGCAATTCTATACAACTGCATGCAAGCGGCGGTGATTCCTATTTATGGTTACCTGATAATTATTTAAGTTCTAATACTGTTGCCGACCCGATATCGACTCCACCGATAACAACCACTTATGTGGTAACCACAATATCAATAAACGGCTGTTCTGGTTCTGATGACATAACAGTAAATGTTAATGCATTACCAACCATTGATGCAGGACAAGCTGTAACTATTTGTAAATATCAAAGCACTACACTTGTAGCTACAGGAGGTAGTTCTTATACCTGGGATAATGGCATCGCTAATAATTCTATAACCGTTCACCCGATATTAAATACTATTTACACTGTTACGGGAACAGATATCAATGGTTGTACAAATACCGATAATGTTGCTGTAACTGTGTTAAACTATGAGCCACCTGTAATAACTCCTGATGGTCCTGTTTTCTTCTGTGATAACGATCCAATCGATGTAAATTTAATTTCTACAACAGGCTACAGTTCATATTTATGGAATAATGGTTCGATCTCATCATCAATTCATGTTACTACAGCAGGAGCTTATTATTGTGAAGGTGCTTATACTAACGGTTGTTCCGATACTTCTAATGTAATTATAGTAGGAAATTATCCATCACCCGATGCACCTATAATCATTGCTGATGGTCCAATCAATTTCTGTGAAAACGATTCTGTAGCTGTAAATCTGTCTACAAGTGTTTTATATAATTATTACAATTGGTCAACGGGATCGGTTACTCCTTCTGTTCACGCTACACATGCAGGATTTTACTGGGTTACTGTAACTGATGTTCATGGCTGTTCGTCAGTAAGCATTGACCCGTTAGAAATTACCTTTACTCCACTTCCGGTTGTTTATTTCAATTACGGATCTAATGGATTGTATTATGAATTTTTCAATTTCTCATTAAACGGTAACTCTTATCTATGGTATTTTGGTGATGGAACAACTTCTACATTGGAAAATCCTACCCATACATATACTGATTATGGAACATACCCTATTGTTTTAGCTGTAACCAATATGTGCGGAACCAGCCTTGATACAGTATGGATTACCGTTAACACCGGCGCAGGAATAGATGAAAATGAACCGGTAGATAATCTTACAATTTATCCGATTCCAACGAAAGACCTGTTGTTCATGTCATTTGAAACGTACAACAGCGATATAGATTTTTCAATAGTAAATATCCTTGGGCAAGAATTATATAAAGAATCGCTGGGTACTATCAACGGAAAATATAAGAAGGTCATTGACATGATGAGTTATCCAACCGGTGTATATTTCCTCCGGATAAAATCAGAAAAAGGAATAATCAATAAAAAAATTGTAGTGAATTAAAATTTAAAAACCCCTCCGATACAGAGGGGTTTTTTTTATATTTGCTAGATGGAAAAAAGAAAATGCCTCGAATGTAAAGAAGTTTTTACAGGAAGGAGCGATAAAAAATTTTGTTCCGACCAATGCAGAAACTCGTACAATAATCGTATCAACAGCGACACGACGAATTATGTTCGTAACGTAAATAATATTTTAAGAAAAAATCGCCGGATACTCCAGGAGCTGAATCCTATTGATAAAGCAAAAGTGCATAAAGATAAACTTCTTGAAAAAGGTTTTAACTTCAGGTATTATACAAATGTATTGATAACAAAAAAAGGAACAACATATTATTTCTGCTACGAGTACGGCTACCTCCCACTTGATGCCGATTTTTACTTTCTTGTAATCAATAAAAAAATTACTGAAGAATAATTTTCATATTTATTTTATTTATTTCTTAAATATTTCTTTATTTGCAAAAGCTACTTTAAAAAGCAAATAATCATGGATGGAAAAATAAGAAACAAATATGAAAATTATTCATGGGATGCAAATACAGCCCCAGCAAAAATAAATGAGCTTTACGATCAAGTGATTGAACGTATTATTTTTTATACAAATTGGTATAAAAAATATAAAGGCACAAAAAAATGGTGGTCGAAAAAAGTGCGTTTATTTGCAATTATTCTTTTCCTTATAAGTAGTTTGGTTCCAATTATTTTCCCTTTAATAAAATCTGACAACTACGGATGGATTCTTAATATTGGTTATATAACTGCCGCTATTGGCGGAGGCTTGCTATTCCTTGATAAATTTTACGGATTTTCAACCGGATGGATGCGTATAAATTCAACCATGCTAGAATTGGGTGATGCCCGCAGGGATATTGAACGAACCATGCTGAAAGAAAAAATCGAGCATAAAGCCGATACGATTGAAGGTTTTATTGCATTGCTTGATGTTATTAAAAAATTTGATGACACCGTAAGCAATATTGTTAAAGCCGAAACCGATGTATGGCTGAAAGAATTTTTTGGCGGGAATGAAGAATTGCAAAAACTTTTAAAAACCCAAACTGAACAACTTAAACCAAGCGACCTTAAAATAAGCGTTAAGAATTATAACCTATACAAAAATATTCAACTCACGGTTGATAATACTGCAAAAGGAGAGATAACAGGTGGTTCGTATGTTATAAAATCAATTTATCCCGGTAATCGAACTATTTATATCACCGCTTTAAAAACAGATGGAAATAAAGAAGTAAAGAAAACTGATGTTGCTACTGTTAAAGCAGGAGAATTAAATACAATTGAACTTTCACTCGAATAAATTTTAATTTATGCACGTAAAAATAATACAACTCCATTTTAAAACTTTTCTTTTAAGTTTTATTATACCGCTCATACTTGCAAGCTGTAGTGTCAGGCTTATTGGCGCTTACGACCAGGTAACCGACGAAAGCATTCAACAAATACAAAACGAAATTTCTACTCTGATTGTAAAAATTGAAAGAAACATCGATAACAAAACATTTGATGAAAACAAGTATGATAATTTCAAAACTTCTTATGAAAATATTTTCGGTGAAATTGAAAGCTTGAAAATCAGATGCAGCGCTATTCCTGATTATAAACTTGTTCTTGACCAGGTTGAATTGCTGAAGTTAAACATCCGTAACCTCGAAAGCTTGCATAAACTGGGCTTCAGCACTAAAGAACAAATTACACCCGTTAAAAGTGCTCTGGAGATACAATTTGTAGCAATGATAAAACTGCAAAATGCTTTGAAAAGAGAGAAACAAACAAAATAAAAATAACTTATGCCAATAAATACTGAACAAATATTAAAACAGATGCTTGATGAATTTAAAAAGATCATCAGCGATAAATGGCCCGAAATACGTGATACTGCAACCGATGGATTAAAAAAGATATCCGAAAATATTGCTCAAATCGAATTGATGAAAGCCAATAATACCATTACTCTCGAACAGGCTCAGCTACAGCTCGACATACAAAAAAACACTTTAAAAACAATACTTATCACAGAAAAAGGATTAACTCTGCTTGCAGTAGAATCAGCTATTAATGCAGCTCTCGGCATTGTAAAAGACGCTGTAAATACAGCAATAGGCTGGACTGTTTTATAAAAGGTATTTACTTCACTTTCATAATTTCATCAATAACATTATCGTTTGCTTTTTTATAATCAGAAACTTTTCCAAACGATTCGCCATCAATAATTATTTCTTTTCCGCGAACTGTTCCGAGTAAGGTAAATACTGCTTTTGATTTTGTCATATATTCAATAAAAGCATCTTCATTTTTAGGTTCCACTGAAACCACTACCCTGCCCTGCGATTCGCCAAACAGGTATGCATCTTTACGAATGTCGATATCCGTTTCTATTTCAAAACCTAAATTGCGATACATTGCTGATTCCAACAAACTGATAAATAATCCGCCTTCAGAAACATCATGAGCTGAAGCTATCATCTTATTTTTTATCAATCCTTTCACGACCTGATGCATATTGAATTCCTCATCAATATTGAAATACGGAGGAGGTGATAATTTTACTTTATGATAGGAATAAAGATATTCGCTGCAATTAATATCATCGTGTGGCTGACCAAGAATATAAATAATATGGCCTGCTTTTTTAAAATCAAGAGTCATCTGGAATTGCTTGTCAGGCAAAATTCCCAGCATTCCAATAGTAGGTGTAGGATAAACCGGTTCTATTTTATCATCAATCACTGTTTGATTATAGAAGCTAACGTTACCGCCAGTTACAGGAGTTTGAAATTTTTTACATGCAGTGCTCATTCCTTTTATCGCTCCAACAAACTGCCAGTATACTTCAGGATTATATGGATTCCCAAAATTCAGGCAATTGGTGATTGCTGAAGGCTCGCCACCAGCACAAACAATATTTCTGGCAGCTTCGGAAACGGCTATCTGTGTACCTATTTCGGGATCAGCATAAACATATTTTGAATTGCAATCAGTGGTCAATAACAAAGCTTTATTTGTTCCTTTAACATTTACAATACCCGCATCTGATGGTGCATTGGTTGACATATTCTTTGTTCCAACCATCGTATCGTATTGTTCGATTACCCATTTGCGCGAACAAATATTTATATGCTTTGCAAGAAATACCGCAACAGCTTTATAATTTTCAGGTTCCTTAATATCATTAATATTAAATTTCTTTGATGCTGCAAAATATTTTGGTTCTTTATATTCTCTTTGATATATCGGGGCTCCGCCTCCAAGCACGAGCGATTCAGCGGGTACATCGGCAACCAGTTCGCCATGCCAGAAGAAATTCAAACGTTCGCCTTTTACCACTTCGCCTATCTGAATACAATTCAAATCCCATTTATCAAAAATTTGGGTAACTTCTTTCTCTCTTCCCTTTTCAACCACTACAAGCATGCGTTCCTGCGATTCGGAAAGCAGTATTTCCCATGGCTCCATATCGGTCATGCGTAATGGAACTTTATCGAGCCACACGTTCATTCCATGTTCGCCTTTAGCCGACATTTCGGAAGTGGAACAAATAATTCCGGCAGCGCCCATATCCTGCATACCCACAACAGCGCCTGTCTTGATAATTTCAAGTGAAGCCTCGAGTAATAATTTTTCCTGGAACGGGTCGCCAACCTGAACGGAAGGAAGTTTTTCGGAAGTCGATTCAGTAATATCTTCAGAAGCAAAAGTTGCCCCGTGAATACCATCTTTACCTGTTGATGAACCTACAATAAATACAGGGTTTCCTGCACCTTTGGAAGTTGCTGAAACCACATTACCCTGTTTTACAATTCCTACAGACATGGCATTTACCAAGGGATTGGTGTTGTAACACTCATCAAAATAAATTTCACCACCAACAACAGGAACGCCAAAAGCATTACCATAATCGCCAATTCCTTTAACAATACCTTTCAATAACCATTTGGTTCTGTCGAGTTCAATATTTCCAAAACGTAATGAATTCAATTGTGCTACCGGACGAGCGCCCATTGTGAAAATATCGCGGTTTATCCCGCCAACACCCGTTGCAGCGCCCTGGTATGGCTCAATTGCAGAAGGATGATTATGCGATTCTATTTTAAATGCACAGCCTATTCCATCGCCAATATCAACCAATCCGGCATTTTCCTCACCGGCTTTTGCAAGCATATGCGGACCATCTTTCGGTAATGTTTTCAACCAGAAAATTGAATTCTTATAGGAACAATGTTCCGACCACATAACAGAATATAAGCTGAGTTCAGTAAAATTCGGAGTACGTCCGAGAATTTCTTTTATCTTATCAAATTCTTCTGGCAGCAAGCCCAGTTTCTTAACAGCTTCGGCAGTTACAGGAATATCCTTCGATTTATATGACATTATTTTAATTTTTATATTTTGAGCAAATGTAATTAACATATTACAGAAGGAAAAAAATTGATTTTACATTTTTTCAACAATAAGTAAATTGTCTAAATTTGAGGACATTTTGAAAATGATGGAATACCTGCTGGTAATATTTTATACTGCAATCTTTGTTTTTGTAATTTATAAACTTCCATTCTTCAAGTCGGAAGGATTATCGTCAAAAACACTTTCGGGAATTTTTATTTTGAAAATTCTTGCAGGCATTACTATGAGCCTTATTTACACTTACTACTACACCGACCGTAATACCGCCGATATTTTCAAATACTTTGATGACAGCAAAATTATGTATGATGCTTTATATAACAAACCCGGTGATTTTTTCAGGATGCTTTTCGGGATTAACAATAACAGCGCATATTTCGATACTAATTACTACAAAGTGATGAACAACTGGTATCGGGTTTACGAAAGCAATATATATAATGAAAGCCACACCATTATTCGTTTTAACGCATTACTGCGTATTTTTTCTTTCGGATATTATAATGTTCACACGGTTGTTATGTGTTTCCTTTCCCTAATTGGACTGACAGGTATTTATAAGAGTGTAATAAAATACACTCAAGGAAAAAGCAAAGAAATGATCTTCGGCATTTTCCTGATGCCTTCCGTTTTGTTCTGGGGCTCGGGAGTACTGAAAGAAGGACTATTATTTTTTGCAATCGGAATACTTCTTTATCACTTTATAAAAATAATTCACAATTTTAATTTCATCTATTTTTTGTGGATTGTTGCTGGTTGTGTTCTTCTGTATTATACTAAATTTTATATTCTTGCTATTGTAATTCCTATTTTAATTTCACATTTCTGGGTATATAAAACCAACGAAAAAAATATTCTTCTCAAATATTGTATTGTATTTTTCGCATACATCATAATAGGTTTTAATCTTCATTACATTTTTCCCGATTACAATATTATTGATATTCTTGTTACCAAACAGCGCGATTTTATTGGGCTTGCCAAGTTTATGAATTCTGGGAGTTATATAGAGATTCCTGTTTTATCGCCCGATATTTTCAGTTTTATTAAGTATTCGCCAGTTGCTTTTTACAATACATTGTTTCGTCCTTATTTTTTTGAAACAGGTTCTATATTCATATTATTTGCAGGCATTGAAAATTTTTTAATACTTACAATTTTATTTCTTTCAATAATATTTTTCGACCACAAACAAATTCATAAAAGTTTTTTCTATGCAAGTTTATTTGCTGTAATTTTCATGTTTGTGCTTACAGGGTTGATAACACCGGTAATGGGCGCTATTGTTCGTTACAAAGTTCCCGCACTTCCGTTTCTTATGATTTTATTGTTCATGATGATTGATAAAGAAAAACTAATAAATAAAATTCCTTTTCTCAAATTCTTAAAATAATGAAAAGAAAAATTGCATTGATAACAGGCGCAACTGCCGGGATTGGCAAAGCATGCGCATTTAAGTTTGCCGAAAATAATTACGATATTATCATTACCGGCAGGCGCTTAAAACAACTTGAAGAAGTTGCAAAAGAAGTAAAAGAAAAATACAAAGCAGATGTTCTTGCTCTGAATTTTGATGTTAGGAAATTAAGCGAAACAACAAAAGCCATTGAATCGATAGATGGCAAATGGAAAGCAATTGATGTGCTCGTGAACAATGCCGGACTTGCTGTAGGGATGAACCCGATTAACGAAGGAGTGATTGATGACTGGGAACGCATGATTGACACAAATATCAAAGGATTGCTTTATATAACCCGACTTGTTAGTCCGTTAATGGTAGAACGAAAACAAGGGCATATAATTAATATCGGCTCGATTGCAGGTAAAGAAACCTATGCAAATGGAAATGTTTATTGTGCCACCAAATCGGCAGTTGACGTACTGTCCAAAGGAATACGCATTGATTTATTGAAACACAATATTAAAGTTACAGCAATTCATCCGGGCGCTGTTGAAACTGAATTTTCAATTGTTCGCTTTAAAGGCGATACCAATACCGCAGCCAATGTTTACAAAGGTTTCAAGCCACTAACAGGAATGGATGTAGCGGAAACTATTTATTTCACTACAACTTTGCCGGCTCATGTAAATATAAACGAAATGCTTGTATTGCCCACTGCACAAGCGAATACAGTGCATACTTATAAGAGTGTTTAATTGTTTGTGGTTTGCTGTTTGTAGTTCAATTCAACTGTTCAATTGTTCAACTCTTCGATTGTTCAATTGTTGATTGTTTCTTTATTTCAATAGGTTTAATAATATTACCTATATTTGATAGAAATAGTTTTAAAATAAATTATGGATAATTTTATCGAATTTCGAAGGTTTCCCAACTTTGATGAAGCATCTGAGTTAATAGGTATTCTGGACTCAAACGGAATCCCATACCAGGTTAATGTCAATGATTCTGCTATTCATTTTGATTTAGCAGCATCTTCAATTAATCCGTTTGACAAACAAATAATCATACAAATCAAAGAAGAAGATTTTGAAAAAGCTGATTTATTATTAAAAAATATTCCCGTTCAAAAAGAAAATAAATCAACTGTTAAGAAATGCCCGAATTGCAATTCCGAGGTTGAAGAAAATTTCGACATATGCTGGAATTGCCAATACAGTTTTTCTGAAAAAAGAGTGGTTCCGAAAAATGAATTTTTAGATGTCTGCCCGAATTGTAACAAAGAAGTTGATGCTTCGTTTGAATTCTGCCCTAACTGTCAGCATAAACTTGGGATAAATGCCATACCACGCGACAACAAAAGTTACGAAGGCAAAATGAAAATAGATTGTTTGCGATGTAATGTTCCTATGCTATACAAAGGGAACAGTAAATTCCACGAAGGAACTAGAATTGGTGCATTAGGTGATTTGTTTGAACTCTTTACTAATCGCGAATCGTTCGATTTATATTTTTGTCCGCAATGCGGTAAAATCGAATTCTTTTTACCGGATGATGATGAAAAATAAAATATTAAATTAGCAAAGTTTAAAAATTTATAATTTTGATTTTATAAAATAAAAACATAGCTGTATGAAATATCCATGCAAACGATAAATTTGTACTAAACAAAATGATTAAAATAAGTGAAGGAAAAAATAAAGCATGGATATTCACGAGCAAGCCCGTGTTGCGTCCCGATGAATATCGGGAGTGCTATCGAGCCTGCCCGACTGGCAAGGTGGGCCTGCCCGACTGACAAGGCGGGTAACTATAAAAACTTAAAATTTAAACAGATGAAAAAAACAATTTTATTAATTGCAATTATTTTTTCTTTTATTTCCTGCTATTCTCAAAAACACAAGATCACTAAATCTGATATTATTGGCTGCTGGGTGCATTCAAACGAAGAATGCAACCCGGATTCTGCATTTACAGTATATAGACCATGCGATTATAAAGAGTTACCTCCAAGAAGATTCCGATATAAAGTCGAATTCAAAAAAGGTAAGAATTGTTCCTGGCTTGCACTTTCGCCAAGTGATAAACACGAAATGCAAGATGGGAAATGGAAATATAAAGCAAAAGAGCAAAAAATAGAAATCTTTGATAAAAGCGGAACGCTTGTTAAGACTTTCCACCTGATAAAAATAAGTAAGGATATGATGAAAGCAAAAAGCGAATAAAAAAGTATTTTAAGAGTATATGCCGCCAGCCTTGCCCGCCTCGATGGTAAGCGGATCGACGAGGCAGATAGGCACAACCCAATTAACTGAGCGTGCTTGAAAGCTATATAGTCTTGAAAGTTTAGTACCTACGGTACAATAAGAAGTGAGTTGTACCTTTCTATACCAAGCTGTTGTCCCAAACGGAACATAATAATAATAAAATAATGTTGTTTCGATACAAATAATGATTTTAAGTAACATCAGTTATTAATTAAGCAAATGAAAATCATTTTGAATATTTATTTATCGAATTCATGTATCTATAAATATAATTATATTTACGATTTATCTATTTAACGTAAATGATTTTATTTTTTTTTATTTTTGCCGCTTTGAATTATAATACCGATGACATATTCATTGTAAAATTTAAAATATCCTTTGGGCTATTTTAAATTAACAATTGGTATAAAAATTAATTTTTACCAATTTTCAAAATACTACTTATTTCTTATTTTTTTATAGGGAATAAATTATAAAGCTTACACTGCTTATTTAATATTATTTTCATGGAAATAAAAAGAATTTTTGATCTTGTTTCCCAATATCACGAGAACTGGCCCGAACGGACTGATGCTCTTGCAGGGAAAGATAATAATGCCTGGGTAAAATTCAGTACAACCGGTTTTGTTGAAAATGTAAACAATATAAGTTATGGTTTGCTTGCTCTCGGTATTGAGAAGGGCGATAAAATTGCATCAATAACATTCAACAGACCCGAATGGAACTTTATTGATATGGGCGTACAACAAATCGGGGCGATACATATTTCCATATATCCCACGATAAGCGACAAAGACTACGAATATATTTTAAAACATGCTGAAGTAAAATATATTTTTGTTGCAGGCATTTAAATGTATCGCAGGATAAGTCATATTTTGCCAAATATCCCAACCATAAAAACTGTATACACATTTAAAAACCTTAAGGGACTTCCGCATTTGGGAGAGCTTATTGAACTTGGAGAAAAAAATAAAGTTCCTGAAAAATTACAATCCATCAAAGATTCAATAACCGAAAACGATATTCCAACAATTATATACACATCAGGAACTGTAGGCAATCCCAAAGGGGTATTACTGACTCACAAAAATATTATAACCGACTTTATCGCTTTTTCCCAAATCCCTCCTTACGAACCGGGAGTACGCGCAATGAGCTTTCTCCCTATCTGTCATGTATACGAAAGAACCGTTAATTATTTTTATTTGTATAAAGGATACTCGGTATACTACTGCGATAACATTGCTAATGTAGGTGAATATGTTAAAGAAGTAAAACCACACATCATGTGTGTTGTTCCCCGCCTTCTTGAAAAAATTTATGATAAAATAGTGAATACAGGAAGCAAACTTAAAGGTATCAAAAAATATATTTTCTTTTGGGCTTTACACCTTGGACACCGTTATGAGCTTGATAAAGCAAAAGGCTGGTTATACGAAATGGAATTGAAACTTGCACGGAAATTAGTGTTCTCAAAATGGAAACAAAGCCTGGGTAATAACCTTGACATTATTGTTAGCGGCGGAGCAGCACTACAACCAAGACTTGCACGTATTTTCTGGGCTGCCGGGTTTCGTGTGCTTGAAGGATACGGGCTTTCCGAAACATCACCTGTAATTACCTGCAATGATATTATTGCTAAAGGAACAAAATTCGGAACTGTAGGAAAAGTGCTGGAGGGCGTTGAAGTAAAAATTGCAGATGACGGGGAAATCATTGTGTATGGACCAATAATTATGAAAGGATATTATAAAGAACCTGGACTCACAAAGGAAGCCATTGATGATAAAGGATGGTTTCACACAGGCGATATTGGCGAAATAGACAATGATGGTTTTTTAAAAATTACCGGAAGGAAAAAAGAAATCTTCAAAACATCATTTGGTAAATACGTTGCACCACAACTTATAGAAAACAAATTCAAAGAATCCGATTTTATTGATAACATTATGGTCATTGGGGAAAACCAGAAATTCGCGGCAGCACTGGTAGTCCCTGATTTCAACAACCTGCGAAACTGGTGTGCATACAAAGGCATTGTTTATACAACAAACGATGAAATGCTTAATTTACCACGTATCAAAAAACGTTTTGCAAAAGAAATAGCAAAATATAATGAACACTTTGGTGATACCGAAAAAATAAAAAGCTATGAGTTGATGAAAAACGACTGGAGTATAGAAACCGGCGAACTCACTGCTACCCTTAAACTCAGAAGAACTTTCCTTAATAAAAAGTACGCTGCTGAAATTCAAAATCTTTTTAGTTAAAAATAGGTATAGGGGTATAATGTATAGAGGAAATAAGGTAAAAATTTTTGATTTCAGATTTGAGATTTGAGATTTATGAATTATGAATTGAATATTTGTTTTGTGTTTTTAGGTTGAGCCGCTGGTTTGGTTGATGGTTTAAAGTCGAAAGAAAATAAAATTATTTTTTATTCATCATCAGGCTTCGATGAACTCAGCCTGACCGTGCGCCTGGCGCCATATTGAGTTTATCGAAATATGGTGCGATGGAATTTTACTTTCATCAAATAACTTTAACCTTAACAAGCCGCTATTCCTATATACTTTTGACTTTAGGTTTACATAAATAATTTTAGATTTAAGATTTGAGATTTATGAATTATGAATTGAATATTTGTTTTGTGTTTTTAGGTTGAGCCGCTGGTTTGGTTGATGGTTTAAAGTCGAAAGAAAATAAAATTATTTTTTATTCATCATCAGGCTTCGATGAACTCAGCCTGACCGTGCGCCTGGCGCCATATTGAGTTTATCGAAATATGGTGCGATGGAATTTTACTTTCAACAAATAACTTTAACCTTAACAAGCCACTACTCCTATATACTTTTGACTTTAGGTTTACACAAATAATTTGAGATTTAAGATTTGAGATTTGGGGTTTCAGCTTTGAACTAAAAAAGAAGGCCTCCCGAATATAAAAAAGGGAAGCCCAACTCCATCCAATTATTCTAACATCAATATAAAACTATGAAATAATAATTTTTTTTGTAGCTTGCTTTTTACCTTGTTTTATGTTTATCATATAAGTTCCTTTCTCATATGCTTTCATATCAAACTGACGTGTATAAAGTCCATCAGCCTTTTCCAATATCTCTTTCAGCAGTTGCTTGCCATTCACATCAGAAACAGTTATTATGGTTTTGTTTTTCTCATCTAACGGAAATGAAATATTAAAATAACCATCCGCAGGGTTTGGGAAAACTTCAATATCAATTGAAGATTTACAGTTTTTAATTTCTTTTTTTGAATCGTCGTTCTCGATAATTATTTTTTTGTTGAATACTACATTTCTGCCTTTGTCATCTTTGCCGAAAAGCTGAATATCCATATCGGGTTTTTCAGTTTTATCAATAGATTCATTATCCTGTTTGTCTTTATAACTTTTTATTATCATCCGATGATCATTCAAATCGCGGAATAATGAATCGTTACTTCCCGGAAAATTGAATTCCCTAATTATTGAATCAATATTAAAATTGTATTCAAATTCAGGAATATTAAAATCGTTCTTAAAAAAATCGTCAGCGCCAAAACTAAAATCCTTAAACATATTCTGCATATCCGAAAACTTTTTCATCATATCAGAATTATAATTTCCCTGGTCAAAATTGAAATTAAAATTCCCAAATCCCTCCCCGGTCAGCGAGTCTTCAATATTCATATTGCCATCGCCGGTATATTCTTTTTCATTAATAATCGTATCGCCATTAATTATTTTCATGGTTTTAATTTTCATGTACGATTTGCTTTGCGAATTATTTTCCTGTGCAAAAATTATATTGCATGTGGTCATCATTAAAATGAGAAATGCAATTTTTATTTTTGTTGTCATAACAACCTCCTTCTTTTTACGCAACAAATTTACACCAGCTTAACTATACAATTCTATAAACAAACGTTAACAAGGGTTAAAAAAAGTTAAGCAGGAATTTATACAGATTAATTCACAAAATCTATGAAATAAATTATTACAAATAATTCGTTTATTTAACACAGAGGTTCACAAAGTAATAATATAGAGGAAGTCAAAGAAACAAATCAAATTATTGAATTAATATAGTATAATGTTAAGTCAGATATGTCACATTGAGTTTATCGAAATGTGAACATTCTGTATGCGATTCATTCTTCGATGAACTCAGAATGACCGCCATTTCAAATTCAATTTACAATTGGTAATATACCGATACGGAACAGGTCGCCGCTGCGACTGCAAAAATAATTTTTCAACAAGCGTTCCTATCGGTATAACACGTTCTAATCAAATTTGCTTTTGCATTCTTGATAAGAACGAGTATAAATAGGTTTTAAAATAATTTTTCTAACTTTATCCCATAAAATTCCCTACGATGAAAAAATATTTCTTTTTCTTTTCCATAATATTTTCATGTTCTTTTGTTTTTTCTCAAACATATAATCCCTGGGAACGTAAAGTATATATGGCCTCATCAATTAATGAAATTGATTTTACCCGCGATTTTGCATTTTCAATTTCCCCGGCAGCAAAACCCAGCGCAGTAATTGATTCAGCATACCAGGTATTATTGTATTATGTAAAAATGGAAAGTGCTGCCGATACTGAAAAGATAATGGTTACCTCTTCGCCGGATGGTGATTTTTTTTCAACACCACAAGAAGTAATTATCAATGGCTCATCTGTTGTACACAAGTCGGACCCTTGTGCTGTAATGCTTCCCGACTGGAGAATAAGATTATTTTATCTGAGCTACGATCACAACTCACATATTGAATTACATCATGCTGCATCCTCTGATGGAGTTACATTTACCGAAGAACCCGGAATTAGTTATTTTGATTCAGCAGGCATTTCCAACCCCGATGTTTTCAAAGTAAACTCCTTATGGAATCTTTTCTTAACTAAAAATGATTCGGGACTGATCAGGTGTTCATCAATTGATGGTTATACATTCCAGGAAGATTCCAGCTTTCATTGGAATGCAGGGGGCTCAAGTTCTACAATGCAGGTATCATGCGGATTGTACAGGTCATACCTGGCTAAGAAAGGAATTATCAGCGCTACCTTTGGAAGTTCTATTGAATTACACACAGAAGACGATTACAGAATTATGCAGAATGAAAACGAAATAATCGGCAATCCAACAGTAATCATTCCCGGTTCGTACATAATGTATTTCGATTCTTATTCCACGCTTTCCATTCCAGAAAATAAATTGCATAATGATAAAGTGCAGTTATATCCCAATCCTGCAGAAAGCGAAATAAATATCAATATCCCCGGTATCAATGAAAATGAAAAAGCCGATATGACAATATACAATAGCATTGGCGATATTGTGCATTCCGAAAAATTAACTATGCCCGCGAATAAAAGCATTTCAGTAAACGTGAACAATAAACCCGGGGGTTTTTATGTTATTAAAATAAGCACACTCAAAAATATTTATTCAGGAACATTTATAAAAAACTAAACACAAACATTATGAAAAAAATTTCTTTTTTCCTGCTTTCGCTGCCTGCATTATTTATGTTATCGTGCAGCAATAACAGCAATACCGAAACCGAAAACAAAGACAAGAATATTTTGGTTGAGCGTATACAGTATGATGTTTTTATAAAATCGCCCAATGCTGATTACGACTGGTGGCGCGAAAATATTGAAGGTTCCAAAAGAGAGAATTTTGTAAAAACCATTCTCGACCTTGCATATACAGGTAAGGTAAAAGCCTACGATTACGATAATACACCGCTTACACCCGAACAGGCAAAAGGTATTCTTAATAAAGTAGATACCATTTCAATCCAGGATCCCAATAATACTAATGTGTATAAGGACACCGTGATTAAAAACATAACAGATATAAAAGAAATTTCTAAAGTGCGTTTCCTGGAAGAATGGTCGTATGATGATAAAAAACTTTCTTTCAATAAAAAAGTTTGCGGCGTAATGCTGATGCGCGAAAACTATGATGATTCCCTTAACCTTAGAGGTTACTCGCCAACATTCTGGATTTATTTTGATAAAGATTACCCGGCTAAGTTGAAGTAATGATTTAGAAGAAATATATTCAATAGAGCAATACTAAAGTTAGCGGTCAGGCTAAGACGATAGAGCTAACTTGAAACTGATTGTAAAAAAACGAACAGAAACAATGACAGGACATGAATAGATTTATTGCATATTTTGACTACTTAGGTTTTAAGGAGTTCATTGAGAACAACGACTTGGAATATCAAAGTCGAATTATCGGCAACAATTTTCGGGACATGGAAAGTGCACTTGGACAAGGTAAGTTTAAAGATGCACCTCACGGAGTGATTGCAGATATTTCAAAATCAAAAATTAACTGCATCAACTTTTCTGACACAGTTGTTTTCTTCACAAACGACACCAGCGAAACTTCGCTTATAGAAATTCTTGAAGTCGCTTACAAATTCAACTGGCAAGCGATTGACTTTTGTTTTCCTGTAAGAGGTTCTTTGGTTTTTGGAGAGATGGTTTATGTTGACTTTAAACAAAATAATGGAGGTGGTGGTATTTACAATATCAATTCCGTTTACGGTAAGGGTCTTGTGAAAGCACATTTAAGAGCGGACGAACAACATTGGGCAGGGACAGTTCTTGACGAAAGTTTTACAACTGAAATTGCAAACAGAGGACATAATCTTGACGAATTTCTTTTACCTTATGCTAAAAGATATAAAGTACCTTACAAAACAGGAAACGAAAGAGCAGACGAATTTGTTTTGAATATTGTAAAAGGTACAGTCAATGATGAGGCACTAAAAAATATGAGCAAGAACATTCGTGATAATTTTGCTCAATACAACAAATCAGTTGCTGACGACAGAGTGCAACAAAAAATATCTAACACACTTAGGTTTTTAGAGAGCTATTATGTAAAAGAGGAACAGACGACATGACCACAAACTTAACGAACACGATAACAAACTTCTAATGAACAGTTGTGCGGACACTGGACTTGACGGCTTCGGACAAAAGGAAGCCCGAACCGCTAACACGCATTTGCTGTCAGTGGTGGGTTTGTGGCTCGTTGGACAGGAAAGCAGTAAGGCAAGCTTTAGTGCTTTCTAGATAATTTATCGGTTAAAACCGCCACCGAACAGCAAGTGCGAGAACGTTATAATTTTTGAAAAATATTTTATCATATTAATCTTTTTATTCTTATGTTCATTTATTTTGACAAATAGATAGTATTCCACATAAAAAATAATTTTCAAATCATGAAACCCGAACTGAAAGAAAAATTCATCACACTTTGGAAAAAATATTTTGGTAATGCCGAGCTTCCAATAACTTTTTTTTATTCCGATAATGATGCTGGCGCTGAATGGGCAGAAAAACCTAAAGGAAGAAGTTGCCTTATTTGTGAATTGGCAAAAGTAAGAAATGGAAAATCGCTCGTCTATCAGGCTGATGCTATTGCCTGTGGCGGCGCTAAAAGATATTTGGGCTTTACCGATAAAATGCGTCCGGGTTTTGAGTATTTTCTTTCGTGCGGAAATGCAAACATGGAAGGCGAACGTTATATCCACACTCCGGAAATGGTTTTGGAATTAATGAAGAATCAAAGCAAACTGCCAATCGAAGGGAAAAATATTGTTTTCAAACGTTGGGATAATATTAGTGAAACCGATGAACCGGATGTAGTTATATTTTTTGCAAAACCTGATGTGTTGTCGGGATTGTTCACGCTTGCCAATTTCGACCAGGTTGACCCCAACGGCACCATTACTCCATTTGGCGCAGGTTGCGGAAGTATTGTTTATTATCCTTTTCTTGAAAGTAAAACAGAACGACAAAGAGCCGTTATAGGAATGTTCGACCCTTCGGCACGTCCATGTGTTCCCGAAAATGTTTTATCATTTGCCATACCAATGAAACGTTTTGAAAAAATAATTGCATACATGGAAGAAAGTTTCCTGATCACCGAAACATGGACCACAGTAAAAAACCGAATTGAAAAAAATAATTTTTAATCAAAAAAAAACACTCATGAATAATCAAAATGAAATCCTTGCCAAACTTGCCAATAAATTAATCACGAAATTAACAGCCATTGAAAGTATTGCAGTATTATTTATATTAACAGGCTTGATCTTAAAATCATTTGACATTTCACAAGGAAGAATTTTACTTTTAATATCGTTAGGAACTCTTTCATTGGTTTATTTTTTACTCGCTTATAAGTCAATGGAACCGGATGCATCAGTAATGGTAAAATTTTTAAATAAATTAGTTTATTGGGCATTTAGTATCTGTGTTGTTGGAATATTATTTCGCATCCAAAACTATCCTGGGTATATCGTAATGATCAATACCGGGTGTATGACGCTTCTTTTATCAATTGTCATAAGTGTTATGCAGAAACAAAATTTAGGCAGCAAACTTATTATCAGGATAATCATTATTGCTGCTATAGGGTTATGTTTACGCTATACTCCAAAAGAAAAGCTTATCGAACTTAAAATAATTCATCCAATCGAGAAGACCAGTAATCCAAAACAATAAACTATTTCTTTTTTCTATAAATTATATTTCTTCCTCCGGCCAACAATTCTGATTACTTTTGCAGGAATATAAAAAATAATGTACCAGAACTATACTTTACCTAACGGCATCCAGCTTGTTCACAAACAAACCCCTTCGCTTGTATCGCATTGCGCAGTTATAATCAATACCGGTTCGCGCGATGAAAATGAGAACGAACAGGGCATTGCTCATTTTATTGAACATGTTATTTTTAAAGGCACTTCCAACCGTAATATGTTCCAGGTATTATCACGCATGGAAAATGTTGGCGGCGAAATTAATGCATTCACTTCTAAAGAAGATACCTGTGTATACACTTCTTTCCTGAATAAATATTATGAACGTGCATTGGAATTGATGTCGGATATTGTTTTCAATTCAACATTCCCTGAAAAGGAAATTGAAAAAGAAAAAGATGTGGTGCTCGATGAGATCAATTCATATAAAGATAATCCCGCTGAAGAAATTATTGACGAATTCGAAAAACAGTTATTTGGAAATCACTCTATAGGCCGCTACGTTCTGGGCACGCCAAAAAGTATAAGGTCCATTTCGCGCTCAAAACTTCAGCGCTTCATTAAACGTTGTTATAACACCAACCAGGTAGTGATATGCTCCGTAGGGAATATTTCTTTTGAAGAACTGAAAACACTGGCATTAAAACATTACGGTGAAAAAGCTAATAACACAAGGAAATGGGAACGAAAACATTTTACCGGAAATAAAACTTTTGAAAAAATAATTTCAAAACCCATACACCAGACTCATTGTGTTATAGGTAATCATGCATACAGCAGCAAACATAAAATGAAAAACCCGCTGATACTGCTAAGTAATATTCTTGGCGGACAAGGAATGAACTCGCGCCTGAGTATGAACATAAGAGAAAAATTTGGTTTCTGCTACAATATCGATTCATCATACAACCCTTATTCCGACACGGGTTCTTTCGAGATTTATATGGGCACCGAAGACCAGTACATGGAAAAAGTAATATTACTGGTTCATAAAGAACTTCAGAAACTGCGTGAAAACAAAATAGGATCGCTTCAGCTTAAATATGCCAAGCAACAACTCATCGGACAACTGGCTATTTCATACGACCACAATTTAAATGAAATGCTTTCGATGGGAAAAAGTTTTTCTGTGTACCATAAAGTAGATACTCTTGAAGAGATAAGCAGAAAAATTGACGACATCACAGCAAACCAGCTGATGGATGTTGCCAATGATATTTTTTCAACACGTAAACTCAGTATGCTAATATTTAAATCGGCATTATGAAATCAGAATATGAAATTTTGCAATACGCAGAAGAACATACATCAGAAGAACCTGCATTATTAAAGGAACTCAACAGGGAAACACATGTTAAAATGATTTACCCGCGTATGCTTTCAGGACATTTACAAGGTCGACTGCTTAGCATCATCAGCAAAATGTTACAACCTGAAAATATTCTTGAAATAGGTACATATACAGGCTATTCGGCAATATGCCTTGCTGAAGGATTACAAAAAAACGGTGTGTTACATTGTATCGAGATCAATCCCGAGTTTGAAGAAATAATTCGCAAATACATTGATAAATCAGGCTTTTCAGAAAAAATAAAATTACATATCGGTGATGCACTTGAATTGCTTCCAAAGATGAATGAAACATTCGACCTGGTTTTTATCGATGCCGACAAAGAACAATACCTTGATTATTACAAATTGGTTTTTGATAAAGTGAAACCCGGCGGAATCATTGTTGCCGACAATGTACTGTGGGATGGAAAAGTTATGGAAGAAAAATCATCCGACAAGGAAACACGTGGCATTAAAGAGTTTAATGATTTTATTCAAAATGATGAACGCGTTGAAAATATCCTTCTCCCCTTGCGTGATGGGCTTATGATGATAAGAAAGAAGTAAAATTTTTCTTTGTTTCTCATTAAAAATTTCGTGTAATACCAATTGTTAATTTAAAATAGTCCAAAGGATATTTTAAATTTTACAATGGTTATGCCGATGACATAGATGTTATAGTACAATTTATACAGAATCTTAGCAAATTAGTAAAACAAATTGTGCTTAGAATCTGTTATGCCGATAGGAAATCTTGCAACAGAACTTTTGAGATCATGAATACCTTTAAAATAAAATAAGTTATGAATAAATCATTTCCGTATCGGTATATTGGACTATTACATATATACAATCGGTATAAAAAAAATAAAATTAAAATTTAATAGAACACGAATTATACGGATGATACAGATTTACACTGATTATTTTTTTGAATTTGGAACTTGGTTTTTGAATTTTATTTATGTAACCCTATCTGTAATCCCACTGTAATCCTTGGAAGTTCGGGATATTGCGAATCTTTAAAAATATCCGACAATCTGTAGCAGCCATAAATAACATACCTGTTGAATCCTACACGCGCCATTGCTCCGTAATTATATTTGTTCACATATTTTAAATGTGATGTGTTTACTTCAACAACATTTCCATTTAGCATTTTATCTTTGGTAAAGTGTTTTGCTGCTGTTTTCAAATCGCCATACCCGCCAAGATCAATGAAATTACCAACTCTATTACCTCGACGTCCGTAATTAAATCGTAAATAAAGGTCGCCACCAACATTTCCAATGATAAATTTCTCCTTATCATGTAAAATGGAATCGGGAGTACATTTTGTTAATGACTGTTTCAAACGAAAATAATATGAACTGATATCAATGTCGTACCCAATCGCAAACCAGTTTGAAAGCTTTAATTTATAACGATAGCCCACCAAATAGTTTGTTGAGTTCCCGTATAAAATATCACTACCTGATGAATCCGGTTCACCCATAACAAATCCCATGCTTATAAACAGGTGATGAAAATTTCTAAGGTTTGGACCATATTTTTGTATTATTGAATCGTTAACCTCTTTATGAAGTAAAACATTCTGCGCAGGAGTTATCGCAACAAATACGAACAATGACAGTATTAAAAAAATCTTTCTCATAATTTTAACCTTTAAAATGAATATGAATCTGTGTAACCATTATAATGCACATTGAGTTTATACCCTTTTTTGTAATCAGATATTTTTACGCTGAAAACTTTTTCCTGCGAAACATTAAGTACATTGTATTCCAGAAGCACACCATCATCTTTCTGAATATTATAATAAAGTAAATTATCATCATTATTCTCGTAAGAAAAATTTTTGATATTTACATTTACCTCATTACTTTCAACATCAAAAGTAAATGTACGTTCTTTAAATGTTATTGTAGTATCTGTAAAGTATGATGCCTGCGGCACTCCATAACCATGTGCATAATCAAAGTAAGGATAAAGGTTTGCTGATTTTTCAATTTGATTAAACAGTTGCATATTTGAAAGGCTGCGTGCTTTCTGCCATGCACATGCCGCAAATCCTGCTATCAGCGGACTGGCAAATGATGTACCGTCGGATGCATTCAACCCGTTTTTTCCTGCAACAATAACATGCGCCACTGCACAAACATTTGGTTTCATTCTTTTATCAGTAGTGGGACCAAAAGAACTATATGAAATATGATATTTTGTCCATGCATCAATTCCACCTACCGACAGAACACTATCGGCATCAGCAGGTGTACCAACAACTTTCCAGTCATTATCACCATCATTGCCAGCAGCATTAACAACTAACATTCCTTTTTTTGCAGCAAGGTTCCCTGCGCGTGAAACGAGGCTTGTTTTCCCGTCCATCTGGTTTTGGAAATAACGATGATAGGTGTATCCTAACGAACTGTTTATAATATCTGCACCATTCTTATCAGCCCATTCCACGGCAGCAAGCCAGTTTTCTTCTTCCGAGAATGGCTCGCTTTGAACTTCGGTGCGTGCCAGTATAAACTCAGCGCCGGTAGCAAGGCCAATTTTTTTCCCATTAACCATTCCTGCAATACACGACATTACAGAGGTTCCGTGCGAAATATAACTATAAACAAATTCTTTATTTTTTGTAAAATCCCATGTTTTTAAAATTCTTCCGTCTTTACGGATATGTTCAAAAACTGGGCTGGTATTCACTGTAGGGAATCCTCCATCGAAAATGGCAATACGAATTCCTTTACCATCAATTCCTGCTTTCTCAAATTTATCACCACCCATCAATGTCAATTGTTTTTCCATTAATTCCATTTGCTCCGGTTTTATTATAGTGTCCCAGTCAGCAGTATTTTTTTCGGCAACATTACACATCATCATCATCGGTTCAACTTCTTTCACAAAAGAAAATGATTTTATTTTTTCAATTTGTTGTTCATTAGCGTATACCGCCATAGCGTTGAACCAACGGCTGCACTGCGAAACCGAATCAACCTGCACTACTATTGTATTTACATATTCTTCATTCAACGGAAAATCAGTAGAATCAAGCAAAGGAATATTGTATGCTATTCTTCTCTCAATAGTTTTTTTATCAAAATATGAATAAGGGTCGAATGTAACATTTTTCTTATTCTTCAGGAAAACCCAATATTTCCCGGTTTGTGCCATTGCAGAAAATGTAAAAAGCAACAATAAAAAAAATAAAATACTTCGCTTCATAAAATTTAATTTTCATTCAAAGTAACAAATTTTTTGTGATTTTGTTTTAGATTTTTAAAGAAATATCTTTGTAAAAAAAAGCTTATGCCGAAAAAAAGAAGAATCATTACCAAACAATGGGAAATGGACGACATCATAAGCAAATGCGAATGCTGTCATGTTGCAATGGTTGATGAAAATAATATGCCTTATGTTTTACCATTTAATTTTGGTTATAAAGACAAATGCATTTACCTGCATTCAGGGCAAGCCGGAAGAAAAATTGATATACTCAAAAAAAATAATCGTGTATGTGTTGCATTCAGTAATGGTTATAAACTAAGTTGTCAGAGTGAAAACGTAGCATGCAGTTACATCATGAGCTATAAAAGTGTTATCTGTTACGGCAAAGTAGTGTTTATTGAAGATATTGATAAGAAAATCGAAGCCATGAATATCATCATGCAGCAATATGTAAAAAAAGATTTCACATATTCGGAACCGGCAATAAAAAATGTTTTTCTTTTCAAAGTTGAAATTGACGAAATGACTGCAAAAGAATTCGGAAATTTAAGTTAACAAAAAGTTATGAATATTAATGTACCATCATCAGCGCTACCCAGGGTTGTAGTAATTGGCGGCGGTTTCGCAGGATTGTCGCTGATAAAACATGTTGACCAAAACGAATTTCAGGTAGTTCTTCTCGACAGAAATAATTATCATACATTTCAACCATTGCTGTATGAGGTTGCTACAAGCGGGCTTGAAGTCGGCTCTATTGCTTACCCGTTAAGAAGATATATTAAACATTTTAAAAATGTTTTTTTCCGCATGGCTGAAGTAAACAAGATTGATGCGGAAAAAAAAGAACTATGCACATCAATAGGATGCATTCGCTACGATTATTTAGTAATTGCAACCGGCAGCGAAAGTAATTTTTTCGGAAACAAATTACTTGAACAGAAATCGATGCAAATGAAGAATATCCCGCAGGCACTTGATATTCGCAGCATACTTCTACAAAACTTCGAAGAAGCAACACACATTGAAGACCTTGAAAAGCGTAAGGCATACATGACTTTTGTAATAGCCGGTGGTGGCCCGACAGGAGTTGAAATGGCCGGTGCACTTGCAGAATTAAAAAAACATGTGCTGGCAAAAGATTATCCTGAACTGAATATTTCAAACATGGAAATTTATTTACTTGAAGGAAGCAACAGGCTTTTGGGAGTAATGTCAGAACAGGCTTCAAAAAAAGCATACGACTATCTTTCCCGCATGGGAGTTGAAATATGGCTGAATACTTTTTTGAAAAATTTTGATGGTGAAAAAGTTTATACTAATGATGGAAGAGAAATCAATGCGAAAATACTTTTATGGTCAGCCGGCGTGAAAGGCGCTACAATACAGGGGTTACCAGGAAGTACCATTATTCACGGAAATCGTTACCATATAAATTCATATAATCAAATTGAAGGATTTGAAAATATTTTCGTGGCAGGCGATGTAGCTGCATTCATTTCGAACACAACACCCAAAGGACATCCTATGGTCGCATCAGTAGCAATGCAACAAGGCAAACTGATTGCAAAAAATCTATTAAAATTAAAAAGAAAAGAACCTTTAATTGAATTCAAATATTTTGATAAAGGCTCAATGGCTACAATAGGCAGAAATAAAGCTGTTGCCGATATAGGAAAAATAAAATTCCAGGGAATGCTTGCCTGGCTCATTTGGCTTTTCATACACCTGATGGCAATCATTGGGTTCAGGAATAAAGTTTTTACATTTTTCGACTGGTTCTGGAATTACATAAGTTACGACCGCACACTACGACTGATTATAAGACCATTTAAGGGAAAAGAATAGAAAGACATTAGTAGTAAGTAGTAAGTTGCAAGTAGTAAGTTGGGACTTGGAACTTGAGACTTGTATCCAGGGTCTTACAATCCTTTTAAATCCGCGTTAATCCGCGTTAATCCGCGTCTCCTTCAAAACAAATTTTCGAAAATACCAATTGAAAATTTTTCCGATAAGCAAACCTATTATCATTCCTAATATTGCTCCGCACAAAACATCAAACGGATAATGTACCCCAAGATACACACGCGAAAATGAAACTACAGTTGCCCAAATAATCATTACCGAAGTAATCCATCTTATTTTTTTTCCCAGAACACTGATTAAGAAAAATGCTAATGCAAAAGTATTTGCAGCATGCGATGAAACAAAACTGTATAAGCCTCCGCATTCGCCATTTACCAAATGAACAAGCCCTTGCATTGATGGATCCTGGCAAGGACGCAAACGTTGAAACACATCTTTAAAGCAATGAACCGAAATCTGATCGCTTGCTGTAATCAGTATAGCAATACCTATAATAACATCAATCGTTCTCAATTTATAAATCCTGATAATTTTATATAAAAGAAAAACATAAAAAGGAATCCAGATAAATTTATCGCTAATCCAATACATCATAATATCGGCAAAAGAGTTATGCATGCCGTTAAAGAAAAGCAACAATTCTTTATCTATATTAATTATTCTATCGAGCATTTATAGAAATTTTTTTTGTAAAGGTAAAATGTTTACACATCATTGCAAAAAGTTAAAATCATTAATTGGGTTCCTTAAATATATTTATATTTGTTTTGTTCTCGTTGCATTAATATTGCTTAAAATAAAAATAAAACTATGAGAAAACTAATTATTTTTTTATTTGCATTAAATATTCACACAATATATGCTCAATTACCTTGCGATAATTATTGTTTGAATTTTGATGATACTTTATGCATGTGTCGTTTAACAATTGATACCATTAATTATTCTCAAAATATCTGGCAAATTGGAAAAACTCAAAAACAAATCATCGATACTGCATACCCGTCCCGTACTATAATTACAGATACAATTAATCCATATCCAATAAATAATCATTCTGTTTTTATTATAAAAAACACGGCAACATTTGGCGATATCTACGGATGTAAAATGTTTCAGGGGAAATTTTATTGCGAAACCGATTCATTAAAAGATTTTGGAAAAATAGAATTTTCACCTGATAATGGAACAACATGGATAGATTTGATTAATGATAGTGTTTATAATGCTAGCATAACATGGTTCTCTCAAAAGCCTGTCCTTACGGGACGTTCAGGAGGATGTAAATATTTTGATGTTGTACTGGCAGATAATGGTTCCGTATTCAATGTTAATATTGGTGATACATTATTATATCGCTTTACTTTTATAAGTGATAGTATTGATAATAATCTTAATGGTTTAATGTTCGATGATTTATGTATTCAGGATTTTGTTGAAGGGATTTCTGAAACTCATTTCAGTCCTGTTAAATCAAAAATATATCCAAATCCATCAAAAGATTTTATTACAATCGGATTTGATAATCCTAATGCAGAACCTTTTCAACTTGCAATTTACGATATTCACAGTAGGATACAACTTTATATTAATAACATTACTGAAAATAAAATCACTATAAATATACAACAATTTAAGCCTGGCATTTATATTTATAAGCTTACAAATTTGAAAGCTAAAAAAAGAAGTTGGGGTAAATTTATCACTTATAAATAAATTTATAAATGCCTTCTTTCAAATCATTAAGAAAGTTTATTATTCCTAAATTTAATTACAAAATATACAACCCATTTATTATTAAAGCAACCCATAATAAGGAATAAAAAACTTCGACAATTAATATAACACACACCATACGCCATGACGAATTTAGATTTCACACAATTAGAACTTCAATATTTAATTACCCATCATGTTGGCAATAAGCAGCGAGAAGAAAAGCTCACACTTTCTGACGAAGTATCGGCCCTTGCTTCCGACACCAAAGACCTACTGCTAACATATTTTTTACTGCCAATAAAAACTGAAGAATTATTTTCATTTACACATTCCGTAAAACTTAATTTAAATGAAGTTTATACAATAGTCAAAGGAATTTTTTCTGAACCTAAATCATTCATAGAGGCATCACAGAATATTGCCAAACTTCTTTATGAACAATCAACTCACCCGAAAATAAAGGAAGGGGAATTGAATGTTGCATACTTTACAGATGTTGAAATAGATAATGAGATGGTTGAAGCTATTGGGATTTTTAAATCAGAAACAGATGTCCCTTTCATTAAAATGATAAACCACAAATCAAAATTTGTCATTCAGCATGATTATGGTTTTGAAGTAAAAGGAATTGATAAGGCTTGCATCATATTTAATACCGAACGTGAAAAAGGTTATAAAATAGTGATTGTTGATAATGCCAATAAATCACTGGAAGCACAGTATTGGAGAGATGATTTTCTGAATATAACACCAATCCGTAATGAATTCCACCAAACAAAAGAATTCCTGACCATTGCAAAAAACTTCGTGACGAAACAATTGTCGGACGAATTTGAAGTGAGCAAAGCCGACCAGATTGACTTGCTGAACCGCTCCGTTGATTATTTCAAAACACACGAAACATTCGAAAAGAAAGAATTTGAAAAAGAAGTTTTCCAGGATACAGGAATTATAAAATCATTCCGAAACTTTGATGAAATATACAGGGGAGACAACGAATTAAGCCTGAACGATAGTTTTGAGATTTCATCACAAGCTGTAAAAAAACAAGCACGCATTTTTAAAAGTGTTTTGAAACTGGATAAGAACTTTCACATTTATATTCATGGCGACAGAGAGCTGATAGAACAAGGCGTTGAGAAGGACGGACGAAAATATTATAAAATTTATTATAAAGATGAAAGCTAAAAAACATTACCAAGAAATATTATCATTACTGGAATTTTATTATTCAATCATTAGCAAATACAGCCACAGCAGTCCTAAGCGGTGTTTTGTGTTCCATTCCCTATAATTTGTTATCTTTGCAAAAAATAAGTTATTCCTAAATTCAGGGTTTGCTTTTTATACAAAAAAATCACTAAAAATAAATTATGGGTAGATCACACGAAACATTCAATAAAAGGGAAAAAGAAAAAAATAGAGAAAAAAAGAAAAAAGAGAAAGAACAAAAAAAAGAAGAACGCAAAGCCAACTCTGATAAAGGTAAAAGTCTCGAAGAAATGTTTGCTTACGTTGATCATAACGGCAATATTACTTCCACTCCACCCGATCCGAATATAAAGAATACAATTAAAACAGAAGACATCAGAATTAGTATCTCGAAAAAAGAAGACATCGAACCCCTTGATATAATAAGAAAAGGTACTGTTACATTTTTTAATGATTCAAAAGGCTATGGTTTTATTAAAGACCATGAAACGCAGGAAAGCATATTTGTCCATATAAATGGATTGATTGACAGGATAAAAGAAAATGATAAAGTTACTTTTGAAACTGAGTCAGGACCAAAAGGATTGAATGCCATCAGGGTTAAAATAATAACTTAGAATTTTTTATACAATTTTAAGCGCTTTATCGATACCGCAATTTCATAAATATTAACACATTCAAAAACAATATATTAATTATTCTGTTGAAAAATAATCAAGGTTTTTATTTTTTTCTCTTGACTTTTATGTTATAAAGATTATTTTTGCACAAAATTACTTAACCATATGTATTGGACACTTGAATTAGCATCGAAGCTGGAAGATGCCCCTTGGCCCGCTACCAAAGAAGAATTGATAGATTATGCAGTTCGTTCAGGCGCACCTATGGAAGTTATTGAAAACCTCCAGGAAATAGAGGACGAAGGTGAGGTCTACGAAAGCATCGAAGATATCTGGCCCGATTATCCTACGAAAGAAGATTTCTTCTTTCATGAAGATGAATATTAAAAATTTAAAAAAAGCCGTATGACCTACGGCTTTTTATTTTTCCAATAATTGCTATAAAAATACTGTCTATCCAAATATCTACACTACTCATATAATGGCATTTTTTTTGTAAATTTATACGCTGAATTTAATACCACCTCTTATGAAAAAGCGCAGAATCGTACTTTTAAAACCATTAAGCTTTGTTATATTTTTTATTTTCTTCTCTTCATGTCTTAAAGATGAAACTCCTACCAAAACAAAAATGGAAGGAGTTTGGGAAGTTACCGCAGTTTATAATGAACAAGGCACCAACATTACCAGTAAAGTTGAATTTCCGGTAGTGGCTTTCTATTTAGTAAGTGATAATTCGGTATCGTCAACGGCAGGACCATTATTCATGTATATCGTTTATGGCGACAATAAATACACAACCATAGCATCACAAATTGATCAGACCTTCAATTATCTTAGCCTTGATTTTAATAATGGAGGGGAATTCTTTATTGGCGGAGGTCAGCAAGAACGATTTACCATTGAAATGAAACTCGAAGGGCTTCCCGGTCAGAAAGCTTTAACAACATTACTGGATTTACTAGGTATCACACAGGATTACCTCGACCTGGTTATTTATCATAAATTTATGGATGTAAAAGTTGATTTCGATGCTACCGGCGATATGATGTATTGGGAATTCGACAGCCAAACTACTGCTGTATATAACACTAAAGACAATTACGGAAATTATGTTCTGTGGCAGGGATGGCCCGTTAATAATTTCTCGAAATGCCGCATTGAACTTAAAAAGAGAAGTGTAACTCTTAAAGATGTGGTGAAAGAACATTCTTAAAAAAATACTTCCTTTTTCAAAGCTGCTTTTATACTCGTTCTTATCCATTTTGAAAAAATTATTAGAACGAGTTATGCCGATAGTAACGCTTGTTGAAAAATTATTTTTGCAGTCGCCACGGCGACCTGTTACGTATCGGTATAAATAGCAGCTTTTTTATTTTATTGACATTTATTAATCAAATTCGTGTACTTTTGTACATTATCATTAATTAATATATGGCAACGTTTTTAAAAAAATTATTCGGAAGTAAATCTGAAAAAGATGTTAAAGCATTACTTCCTCTTGTAGATAAAATACATAAAGAGTACGAAGTCATTTGTAAGCTTTCCAATGATAGACTCAGGGAAAAAACAAATGAATTCAAATCAAAGATAGCATCTCATATCCAAGGTGAAGAAAAAGAAATTGAGGAATTAAAAAGCCGGATTGAGAATAATCTTGAAATCGAAGATGAAGAGAAAGAAAAGATTTATGCCAGCATAGAAAAAATCGAAAAAACGATTACTTCAAAAATCGAAGATGTCCTCATAGAAATTCTTCCTGCTGCTTTTGCTGTAATGAAAGAAACGGCAAGACGTTTTAAAGAAAATGAATGGACAGAAGTTACCGCCACACAAATGGATCGCGATCTGGCAGCTTCACGTCCAAACGTTGAAATCAAAGACGAAAAAGCTTTTTATAAAAACCAGTGGATCGCCGGTGGTAACCTCATCACCTGGGATATGGTCCATTACGACGTACAGCTTATTGGCGGTATTGTACTACACCAGGGAAAAATTTCGGAAATGGCTACCGGTGAAGGAAAAACACTTGTTGCAACTTTACCTACATATCTGAATGCTTTACCGGGAAAAGGCGTGCATATCGTTACTGTAAACGATTACCTTGCAAAACGTGACTCTGAATGGATGGGCGTTTTATTTGAATTTCACGGATTAAAAGTGGACTGTATCGACAAGCATGAACCGAACTCTGATGCCCGTCGAAAAGCATACCTTGCCGATATTACTTACGGAACAAACAATGAATTTGGATTCGACTACCTGCGTGATAATATGGCGCGCAGCACTGAAGAATTGGTACAGCGCAAACATAATTATACCATTGTCGACGAAGTTGACTCTGTATTGATCGACGATGCCCGTACTCCTCTTATTATTTCAGGACCAACACCAAAAGGCGATAAACAGGAATTCCTGGATATGAAACCTATTGTTGAAAAAGTTTATAACGCACAACGAAATTTAGTTACCAATATTCTTGCTGAAGCAAAACGACTGCTTGGCGACACATCAAATCCTGAAAACGAAAAAGAAGGAAGCAAACTTTTATTCCGTGCTTTTCGCGGATTACCAAAGAATAAAGCGCTTATCAAATTTCTTAGTGAACCAGGAATGAAAGTGTTGATGCAGAAAACAGAAAACTTTTTCCTTGCAGAACAGCAAAAGAACATGCACATTGTTGATGATGAATTATATTTTGTCATTGATGAAAAAAATAATACCATCGACCTTACTGATAAGGGAATTGATTTTACCACATCGTTCACTGATGATAATAAATTTTTTATCATCCCCGATGTTGGTGCACATATTGCAGAACTTGAAAAATCAGGGATTCCATCACAGGAAAAACTGGCAAAGAAAAATGAACTCCTTCAGGATTTTTCAATAAAGTCAGAACGTATACATACGGTTAACCAGTTATTAAAAGCTTATGCCCTTTTTGAAAAAGATGTGGAATATGTTATCATGGATAACAAAATAAAAATTGTTGACGAGCAAACCGGTCGTATACTTGAAGGACGTAGGTATTCCGATGGATTACACCAGGCTATAGAAGCAAAAGAAACTGTAAAGATTGAGGCAGCCACACAAACGTATGCAACGATAACATTACAGAATTATTTCCGAATGTATTCGAAACTTGCCGGAATGACCGGTACTGCCGAAACAGAAGCCGGTGAGTTCTGGGATATTTATAAACTGGATGTTGTTGTTATTCCAACAAACAAACCCGTTATCAGGGACGACAAGCAAGATCTTGTTCACAAAACAAAACGCGAAAAATACAATGCAGTCATTGAAGATATTGTTGCACTTGTAAAAGCAGGAAGACCGGTACTTGTAGGTACTACATCGGTTGAAATATCGGAACTACTAAGCCGAATGCTTAAAATTAGGAACATCAAGCATAATGTACTTAATGCAAAACTTCATCAGAAAGAAGCTGATATTGTTGCCGAAGCCGGACGTGCAGGAACCGTTACCATTGCAACAAATATGGCAGGTCGTGGTACTGATATTAAACTCGGACCCGGTGTAAAAGATGCAGGTGGACTTGCTATTATAGGTACCGAACGTCATGAATCGCGCCGTGTCGACAGGCAGTTACGTGGTCGTTCAGGACGACAAGGCGACCCGGGAACATCACAGTTCTTTGTATCGCTGGAAGATGACCTGATGCGATTATTCGGTTCAAACCGTATTGCAAGCCTTATGGACCGCATGGGACTTAAAGAAGGTGAAGTGATACAACATTCCATGATCACCAAAGCGATTGAACGCGCTCAAAGAAAAGTTGAAGAAAACAATTTCGGTATTCGTAAGCGTTTACTCGAATATGATAATGAAATGAACAAGCAGCGTGATGTTATTTATACGAAACGTCATAATGCCCTCTTTGGTGATAAACTTTCAATCGACCTTTCAAATATGATGTTCGATGTTTGCGAAACGATGGTCCTGGATTACCAGGAAGTTCGCGACTTTGAAGGCTTTAAATTTGATTTGCTAAAAATATACGGTATCGAAACCGATATATCGGAAAAAGATTTCTTCAACATGAGATCTGATGAAATCACAGAAAGACTTTATGTTCACATTAGAAAATATTATAAAGAAAAACAGGATTTCACTGCACAGCGTGTTTACCCGATAATCAGAGACGTATACGAAAACCACACTTATCGTTACGATAACATTGCAGTACCGGTAACCGACGGAATGAAAACCTTACAGGTTCTTGCGAACATTAAAAAATCATATACATCAAAAGGAAAAGAAATAATTCTTTCTATTGAAAAAGGAATCACCTTAGCTATTATTGATGATGCATGGAAAGAACATCTCCGTGAACTTGACGATTTAAAGCAATCTGTACAGAACGCTACGTATGAACAAAAAGATCCGCTACTCATTTACAAATTTGAATCATTTGAACTGTTCAAAAAAATGATACAAAAAGTAAATAAGGATGTGATCTCATTTATTTTCAAAGGAAATATTCCATTACAGGATTCCGAGCATGTTCAGGAAGCACAGGCCCCTGAAAGAACAGATATGAGCAAATTACAAACAGGCAGAAGCGATATTGGCGGCGGTGGCAGCAGTGAAGGTTCATCAAATAAGCCGCCCGAAAGAAAAGCTGAACCTGTAAGGGTTGAGAAAAAAGTTGGACGCAACGATCCTTGTCCATGCGGAAGTGGAAAAAAATACAAAGTGTGTCACGGGAAAAATGAATAAATAAAAAATTCTTATTTTTTATTTTTCAATAATAAACCCCTTACCAATTCTAATGTTTCAAACTTTTTGCAGAATGCAAAACGAACTTGCTTTGTTGTAAGATTTTGTTTGGAATAAAATGAAAATCCGGGAACTGTTGCAACACGTGTTTTCTCAATTAATTTTTTGCTGAAGTCGTAATCATTTTCTGCTTTAAATTCATTGAAAAGTTTTTCCACATCAGCCATTATATAATATGAGCCTTTAGGAATAACAGGATTAAATCCGGCGCTATTCAAGGTTTCCAGCATATAATCACGCGATGTTAAATATTTTTTTTGTAATTCAATATAATATGAATCAGGAAATCCTAATGCTGAAACTGCTGCATGCTGAAAGGGAGTTGGAGCACCCACTGTTAAAAAATCATGAACTTTTCGGATGCGTGCGGTTATCGGAGCATTGGCAATAGCCCAACCTACGCGCCATCCGGTAACTGAATAAGTTTTAGAAATGGAATTTATTGTAATCGTTCTTTCAGCCATGCCGGGAATTGAAGCCATACTTATATGTTCGTTTCCATCATAAAGTATGTGCTCATAAATTTCATCGGTAATTGCATAAACATCCCATTCAATGCATAATTGAGCAATCTCCAAAAATTCTTTACGACTAAAAACTTTTCCTGTAGGATTATTCGGAGTATTGATGATAATTGCTTTTGTATTTTTATTAAAAGCTTTTTTCAGTTCGTCTGAATCGTAGTGCCAGTCGGGGAAACGAAGCGTTACATATTTTGGTTTTGCACCTGAAAGAATTCCATCAGGACCATAATTTTCATAGAATGGTTCAAATATTATTATCTCATCACCCGGGTTTATAATTGCTTTTAAAGTAGCGATCATAGCTTCAGTTGCGCCACAGGTAACGGTTATATCAGTATCAGGATTTGAATTTATTTTATTATAAGCTAAAGCTTTTTTTGAAATTGCTTCACGTAATTCAGGCTCACCAAAGGTTACCGGATATTGGTTATGATGTTTGTTTATCGCATTAATCGCCGCTTCCCGTATTGCCAACGGACTTTCAAAATCCGGGAAACCCTGCGACATATTTATTCCATTGCAGGCATCGCTTACACGTGTCATTTCACGAATAACCGACTCAGTAAAGGTTTCCGTTATCCTTGATAATTGTTTCATTAAAATAAGTTTTAATTTTTTCCGTAGAATGCTCTAACGGTCTTAATCACATACTCAACTTCCTCATCCAATAATTCAAAACACATAGGCAATGAACATACTTCACGGCTTAATGCTTCGGTTTCAGGGAAGCCTGTATCGGCAAGCTTCAGCGCTTCATGCTTATAATATGGTTTACGGAATTGTGTTAAAACTTCAATTTCATTTTGTTTTAAATATGATGAAAATTCTTCGCCCTGTTGCGAACGCAAAGTATAATTCTGGTATACATGGTCAAATCCCTCGCGTTTATATTTTGGAAGTAATAGTTCCGAAACATCCGCCAATGCTTCATGATAGCGGTTTGCAATTTGTTTGCGACGACGAATATGTTCCGGTAAATATTTCAATTTCACTGTTAGAAATGCTGCCTGCAAATTATCCAACAAACAGGTAAAGCCATGACCATGATATTCTCCGGTGTTTCTTTCTTCACCATTAAAGCGCATCCTTCTGGCAAATGAGGCAACTTCTTCGCTGTTTGTAGTAATTGCACCACCATCGCCATAACCGCCCAAAATTTTAAAAGGGTAAAAGCTGAAACATCCCGTCAATCCCCAGGCTCCAGCACCAATTCCATTTACAGATGAACCTAAACTCTGACATGCATCTTCAACAACAACCAGATTATATTTTTTTGCAAGCTTCATCACAGCTGGCATATCAGCCATCCAGCCGCTTAAATGAACCGGCATGATTGCTTTCGTTTTCTTCGAAATTTTTTCTTCAATTTTATTTACATCAATATTAAAATCCTTCGCAACATCAATCAAAACAGGTGTTGCGCCAACATTAACAATTGCCGAACAACTTGCAACAAAGGTATGTGCAGGAACAATCACTTCATCGCCTGCGCCAATTCCCGCAGCACGCAATGACATATGCAACGAATCGTAACCACTGTTCAAACCTACGGCATACTTTGTTCCCACAAAAGCTGCAAGGTTTGATTCAAACTCTTTCAAGTGACCTCTGTCAATCAATTCACCTCTGCTCATTACATCAAAATAGGCTGCATCGAGCTCGTTTTTCAGCATCTGGTACAGCCTTCCGGGATTCACAAAACGTACTTTCATCACTCTGAATAATTAATTACTTTATGTATTGCTTCAATTATTTTTTCTTTACTTATATAATAATTTTCTTCCAGCGAACGGCTTGCAGGTGCCGGAGCATCAGGCAGGCAAAGCCTTTCAACAGGCGCTTTTAATTTACTGAAAATATTTTCGGAAATCATTGCAGAAATTTCGGCAGCATAACCAAAGGTTTTCCATGAACCATCAACAATTACAGACTTTCCTGTTTTTTTAACTGAAGAAAGAATGGTTTCTTTATCGTAAGGTTTAAGTGTGCATAGGTCAACAAACTCAACGTCAATTCCCGTTTTCATTAATTCAGTAGAAACTTCTTCACAAAGAAATGAAGTGTACGAAGAAGAAATTAAAGTTATATCTTTTCCTTGTTTTTTTACAAATGCTTTACCAATTTGAACTTCATACATTTCTTCAGGAACATTATTTTCTTTTCCATATAACCAGCGGTCGTCAATGAAAACAACAGGATCGGGATCATTAACTGCGGATATTAAAATTCCTTTTGCATCGTAAGCATTTGAAGGAGCAACAACTTTCAGTCCGGGAACATGCGAAAAGATTGAATGCAACGCTTGTGAATGTTGCGCAGCCTGTTCGCCTCCACGATTTACAATTAGCCAGAAAACCACCGGGGCGCTAGCGTTTCCACCGCTCATGTAATGCCAGTTTGCAGCCTGGTTGATAATCGGATCGAAAGCATACAAAACAAAATCAGCGCGGGGATGAACAACAATAGATTTCATTCCTGCCAGCGCTGCGCCTACTGCTGCACCAGTTATAGCATTTTCCGAAACAGGTGTATCAATCACACGCTCTTCGCCAAATTCTTTTATTAATCCTGTGCATGTATTGCCTACGTACCATGGGCTTTTAACACCCTGCCCAATTAATATAACCGATGCATCCTTCCGCATCAGTTGGATAATAGCTTCGTTAATTGCAATACTATATTTAACTTTTCTTTCTGAAAACATATTTTGTTACATCATCTTTATGCGGGCGATTGCTTTCAACAGCAAACTTAACCGCATCGTTCACTTCATCAGAAATTATATTTCTTATTTCTTTTATTTTCGAATCATCAATGAAATTATTTTCTTTCAAATAATTTTCAAAACGGGGAATAGGATCTTTCTTCAACCACTGCTCTAGTTCTTCCTTCGGACGAATATCGGTATGTGTACCCTGAACATTATCATCAGGACCAACATGGCCACGAAAACGGTAAGTCAAAAACTCCATAAAAACAGGGCCATTTCCGTTTCTGCATTTTTCAACTGCTTCGCGCGATGCTTCGTAAACAGCTAGCACATCATTACCATCAACCTGATAAGATGAAATCCCAAATGGCTTTGCAACATCAGCAATCTGGCTATTGGCGCGGATTTCAAGAATTGGTAAATGCGTTGAATAAAAATTATTTTCACAAGCAAAAATGATGGGTAATTTTTTAAGTGAAGCAAAATTCATGGCTTCATAAAGCACGCCTTCACCTGTTGCGCCATCGCCAAAAAAGGTAACAGCAACTCTTCCATCTTTACGAATTGAAGATGCAAGCGCTGCACCTAAAGCAAGCGAAATAGTTCCCGCAACAATGGGAGCAATTCCAAGCACTCCTTTTTCAGGAGCAATCAGATGCATAGAACCACCACGCCCACCGGAGCATCCGGTTTCCTTGCAATAAATTTCAGCAATCATTTTTTTCAAATCACCGCCTTTTGCAAGATAATGTCCATGCGAACGATGATTGCCAAAAACATAATCCTCATCTTTCAGATTCGCTCCAATGCCTGTTGCTACAGCCTCTTCACCGGAATAAAGATGCACCGGACATTTAACTGTTCCATCCAAAATAGGCTCTACCAGCTTCTCTTCGGCAAGCCGGATGCGAAGCATTGTTTTATAAATTATTTGTATAAAATCAGAATTATAAGTCATTTCTACCTTTTAAAAATGGCAGCCAAAGTTAACCAAATAATTTTAATTTCTGCCAGAAATGAGTGATTCCGTATATATTTAAGCTAAAAATCTTTCTCTTATAGCTTTTCTATAGCAATGCCCAATCATTAATCTTTTTTAAATATGCCCGAAATCTTAAATACGATAACACTCATGAGTGCAAGTAAAGAGCCCAAACCATATGAAAAATGAAGAGAAAAAAAGAAGCATGGAAGCACAAGAAAATAATTAAATCCTTTTTTAATATACTTTAATGAAAAATAAAATGCCGCTAATACATATATGCCCATTACTAATATCAGCAACCATAAAAAATAATAAGAGAAAACAGATAATACAGATGCACCTATTATGCCCGAGACAAAAAATAAAGGAATAAGATGACGGAATGAAACAGGAATATAGTTAACAAACTTTATAGGATTTACAGACCAGAATCCATTCCTGAAATTATTTTTTATGAATTTCTTATAATTCGTTTCTGCATAATGATAAGTTACTTTTACATATGGAATAAGTAACGTTTTCCCTCCAATCTTTTTTAACCTGGTATTGAAATCCATATCAGAAGAGCTGATAAGTTTCTCATTGAATAAACCTATTCGCTCAAAAACATCTCTTCGGTAACAACCGCCAAAGACTGTTGTTGTTAACACTGGCTTATCAGTACCGGTGCGATATGTAGCACCACCAATTCCAAATTTAGATGAAAGAACAATTGTAATTAATTCGCCAGCAAAATTTTTTACCGGCCAAATTTGTTCTACCAAACCACCAACATTATCAACTTTATATTCAAACAATGCTTTTACATTATCTGAAATATAATTTGAAGAATATTCAGCATGAGCGCCAAGTATAATTATTACATCGCCTTTTGAATTGTTATAAGCAAGGTTTATAGCAGCAGGAAAAATTCTTTTTTCGTTTTTTAAAACATTTACAAAAGGATATTTTCCCCGATAGCTTTTTGCTATTTCTACAGTCTTATCGTTACTTAATCCGTCAACAACAAAAATTTCAAGTAAATCGTGAGGATAATCATTTTTTAAAACGGATTCTATACATTTACCAATCCACTTCTCCTCATTTCTACAAGGGATAATAACTGAAACTTTAAGCTGATTTTGCATAAATTAAAAACGACAAATAAATTATGATATAAAATTTAAAGTTTACTTATTATAAACTGAAATTGCTCACGAAAGGTCTTTCAGTGAAAATCCTTATTCCCCATTTGCGGATATAATCACGCAGATCATCCGTTTCTACGCTTTCTTCGCCCCAATATTCAAATGTTTCTGCATTAAATTTAAAATCATTTATAAAAACAAAAGGGTACTCTATTTTAATATTTGGTTTGATATTATGATAATGAGCAATAGGAATGTAACTGTCAATAATCTGTTTTAATTTTTCTACTTTTTGTTCAAGAGATAATGGTATTATTTCTTTAATAAATTTTGCAGGCGAGCCGGCATAAATACCTTTCCTGGTGATGCTTTTCGTAACAACGCTTTGTGCACCGATAACAGAATAATCAGCAATTTCCACGCCCATCATTATTAAACTCCGGTAACCAATGATTACACCATTGCCTATTTTGACTCCGGCAAATGAAGCAGGATATCCTTCAAGAACCGACATCCAGTAACCATGTGTGAGGAATGATGTTTCAGGAGATAACCCAACATCATTTCCAATAACAACCGGTTCGCAAACGTTTATAAAATTATTATGAATAACACATCTGTCGCCTATGGTAAGGTTTGCATTCGGGTGTTGACGCCCTCCTCCGCCAATTCGCAAGCCTGATGAATGAAATAAATGTTTTCCTATTTTAACGTTGTTGCCCCTGATATTAATATCATTTCCAAAATGACTAAAATCGCCAACACTGAAAAGCCCTTTTAACGCTATAGAAATATTATTTCCGAAATTAACATTTTTACCAATTTCGATTTTGTCGGCAACAATTTTAATATTTTTTTTACTGTCTTCGTAAATCATTTTTCCCGAAATTAAATTATACAACCATTAATATCAATACTGGCACCATTGATATAATCAGAAGCAATGATATAATTGACCGAATTATAAATATTAATCGGGTCGCCAAAACTATTAGAAGGAATTTTTTCTTTTATTTTTTCCTGGATTTCAGAAGACACATCGCTAATCATACCAATATTAAAATATCCAAGGTTCAACGAATTTATTGTTATTCCTTTGGAAGCATTTTCAACGGCAATACTTTTCGACAATCCCCATAATGCCGCTTTAGAACTGGCATAAGCGCTTGTACCGGCAACACCCATTTTAGCTACCACTGATGAAAAATTTATTATTCTGCCATAGTTATTCTTTCGCATTTCAGGTAACAAGGCATTGATAACATTGAAGGTTCCTATTAGATTAATTTCAATTGTTTTTTTCCATTTTGTCGGATCGGCTTTATGAGCAAATGCATTATAGTTAGTAGCTGCACAATTTATCAATTCAATTTTATCATCAAATTTAAGTGAGCCAACCCATTTTGCAACCTCTGCATGATCAGAAATATCGACCTTTGATAAAAACTCCCTGTATTTACTATCAGGCTCGGTTGACAAGTATGTTCCATAAACTGTTTCACCTTTGTTTAAATATTTTTCCATCAAATATTTTCCAATACCTCTTGATGCTCCAGTGATTATTTTCATAAAGTTATTCTTAATTGATTACCCATCTTATACTAATGCTGAACAAAAATAGAAAAAATAATTAACAACCCAATGGTTAAAAAAATATTTTAAAATGACACAAGGAAAGAATATTTGATATTCCTTTGTCCTGTAATGAAAGACTTTTTAACAAC
>Ga0209099_1000356_pt1 | contig 54985 bp, 44 predicted proteins | sample AD_JPNHW2_MetaG_FD_184430 | JGI IMG/M metagenome (GOLD analysis project Ga0209099, IMG submission 184430) | Active sludge microbial communities of municipal wastewater-treating anaerobic digesters from Japan - AD_JPNHW2_MetaG (SPAdes) (version 2) | ecosystem: Engineered > Bioreactor > Anaerobic...
TGTAGAGTTCATTCATGGTTTTGGTTGTGATTTGCTTTCAGATTGTATCTTTGACATAGATAACACAACCTGCCACGATCGAAAGGATTGTGGCTGTAAGCAGACAAGCAGATCTATGCAAAGAAAAAAATGACGTTAAAATCCCTTCATCTCATTCTGGATGAAGGGTTTTTTTTCTTTTTACGGTGAAAACATCAGAATAATTCCAGTTGCTGCGGCACTTCCATTTTTTCAGCCTCCTTCTTGCCATAATAAATTTCCATCATGCCGAACTGTTTATCGGTGATACACAGGATGCCTATGTTGCCTTTTTCCGGCAGAATGCGTTTGACCCTTTTAATATGCACTTCGGCGTTTTCACGGCTCGGGCAATGACGCAGATAGATTGAAAACTGGAACATGCTGAAACCATCAGCCAAAATTTCCTTACGGAACCTGGTTGCGATTTTCCTTTCTTTCGGTGTTACTACCGGAAGATCAAAAAAGACCAGAACCCACATGATCCTGTATTCATTGAACCTCTCTGAAAATTCCATTGTGGCATGACATCTTACTGATCAAGTTCGGGGTAAGCTATTTTTCTGCCGGCGCCTTCAAAACATCTTGCCAGTGACGAAGTCGTCCTTTGCATGGCAATCATTAACGGGCTTCGCTCTCCTTCAATCATAACGTCTATGGTTGGAATGCCCAGTAATTCCTTCTTTATTTCTGGATTGAGCATTGAATAGTCCCTACCACTTTTCGCAATTTCCAATACAATTTTATCGACATAGGGGCGATAAGGTTCCATGATGTCGTCGGCAAGGCAGTAAGCGTTATACTTGTTTGTATGGTGTATACCCAGGGTGGGCAATAAACCCGATCCTACAAGACTACGGGCAGTCACCGCACGCAAAATTGCATAACCGTAATTCAACAGGTTGTTGGGCGGATCGCCGTTGCGGTCGCGGCTGAAATAAAGTGATTCAGGGAAAAGATGGCTCCAGTAATGCAACGCTGCTTTCCCTTCGCAGTTATCAGGGTCTCCTGACCGGACCCGCTTTGCCCAGTATATCATTTTCTGACGTTCTTTTCCCTGCTCATTGAGCACAGTACCCTGGTTCAGTATTTTCTGAATGATCGTTTGCTGCCAAAGTTGTTTCCTGAGCGGCACTGACGATTCGAGCTGGTACTTAAACCGTTCATGCTGGATATTATGTCCTTCGAGGGGCAGCATGAGTCCGGCAGGCATGTGCGAGGCATCACAGGTGATGATGGCCACATTGTTTTCGAGCAGAGCCGCCATTAATCCCTGCGTAATGGTTATCTGCTGATGATCAAGAATCACGACCCCGATATCTTCGATAGTAATGCTTGCTTTCGATTCCTGTTTGAAATTTTCCGGCAATTTTTTGTTTTTCTCAACTTCCGGCAATTTGATGACAAGCTGTTTGTTGTTCAGGTTGAGATAAGCAGGATTCCCGAAATAGAGCGTTCGCTTTATCATACGATGTAATGTTTCATGAATAAAACATAAAGGCTATTAATAGTTTAAACCAAGGTCATGGATACGTTCCATGTTCACCATCGCATCAGGGCGTTTGTTGATTATTTCGCTGAGCGAGGAGAACTCCCAGTTACGGGCATCAGCAACCAGCCCTGCCTTTACCGGGTTGTTGTGAATATAGTTGAAGCATACCTGCGGATATTGCCATTCGGGGATTGAAGTATGGAGGTAGGTGATGCCTTGCGATTGATGCCAGAGGCTCGAATGCAGCGGGTAATTGTTGAGGCAGATGGCCTTGGTCTCCTCCCTGAAAAGTGCGCCTGTTCGATGTTCCTGAATATTGATAGCCCTGGTGTATGATCTCAGCATAATGCCAATGCTGGTGTTGATGGTGATGGGTTTGGGTGTACTCACGGGGTGACTCCCGGACTGGTGCGGCGCAGTCACCCCGTGAGTAGGCGAGGGCACGGGCAGGAGCACCTCTTTCACCTCAACCATGAAATGAAAATGGTTAGGCATTAAACAATAAGCCAGCAAATCAGCATATGGCAACAGGTGCATTCTGATCTTCTGCAGGAAGTATAGGTAGTTCTCCCGGTTAAAAAATAGTAGCTGCCGGTTATTTCCCTGGTTATAAATATGGTATATGCCGCCAATGCTAAAGTTCATAATAAGTCAGATCAAAGAAGTGATAAAAGTCATTTTGGTGAGGGGCGAGGGCGGGTTATTCACGGGGTGACTCCCGGGCTGTTGGGGTGTGGGCCTACTCACGGGGTGACTTCCGGGCCCCTGCAGCGCAGTCACCCCGTGAGTAGGCGAGGGCACTTTCACCTCAACCATGAAATGAAAATGGTTAGGAATCAGGCACCAGGCCAGTCTATAAGCATAAGGCAGTAAATGCCTACGGACTTTCCTTATGAAAAACGTATAGTTTTCATTTGTAAAGAAAATCCATTGTCTGTTATTACCTTGGTTATAAATGTAGTAGATATATCCGGTTTTAAAGTTCATACCTCTTATACCGAGACATTGCCAAGCCGGTCAATTTTGAGTTTGATACATGCTTCTTTAATTTGCTTTCCGTCAAATGAGGCTGTTTTATTATCAAACGAACCGGTAATTTTATTTTTCGACTCATCATAAAACATATCAACTTCCTTTGGTACAATGTTTTTTGCGTGAGTGCATGGTGTAAAGTAGATTGTATTTCCGGAAAAATCATTAACTACAAAAATCCTTTTTATTTGATCTTTGTTTATTTCATCTTGGTTAAATATTGGATTGTTTCCTTTTTCATCTATTGAAGGCAGATATACCAAATCGCCTGGATTTAACCAAAAAAGTAATATATGGTTTTCTTTTTCGGGAACGGGAATTAATCCTTGCTTTAACCGTTCTATTACAACGTTTAGTGGAATGCTATCATAGCTTCGCTCTCCTGCTTCGTTTTGATAGATTGCGAAATATAGGTTAGCGCCTGTATCTGATTCAATATACTTGTGTTTATTACTTATTTTATTCCCAAGTTGAAGCCTTCTTTCACCGCTTTCAGCAATTGGGAGCTTGTAAACAGCATTGCTCCTTTTTTGATTAAATTTTTCTATACCTTCAATGCTAAAGGCTTTATCCAGATCTCTATTATATTCTTGTAAATGACTCAACAAGTCCCTTCGTAAACTATAATCAGAAACTTTATTGATGAGTTTTATTGCTTGATCAATGGAAGTTATTCCACCCTGACTACTTCTATTTGCCAAATCGAAGATTGATTTTCTTTTCCGAAATTTTTCAGTTCTAATTCGAAAGGCTGTTTCGATGATTTTTGTTCCGTTTCTATCAATTAGAGGATTCTTTTTGAGCAAGGATTGTACTAAACCAACCTTCTTATCATTTTCATCCATCAATTTGTTGATTTGTTTCTTGATGTTATCATCAATGATGAACTCTCTCTTTCTGATATTTTCATGAATCTTTAGAACATCAAAGTCATATACATTTTTTCCATATGGCATAGGTGTGTGTAATGATCTTCTAATTGCCCAGTTTTCACCTTTTACCTGCTGTACCCATTGTTTTCGGCCTTCCTCAAATTTCTGGTAGTAGTTAACGGTTTTATTGATGACTCTCATATTTTGCTTAAAGCTCACAACAGTTGTTTCCAATTTATATCGGGCATCCTGTGTAATGGATTCCCAGGGTTTATGAAAAAACCATTTATAATTGCCTTGAGCATCAGCCTTGGCTTTATAGCAGAGCAATCGTTTCAGGTCCTGTCGGTCTTTTTGCTTTTCTTCCTTTGATTTCTTCTTTGTTTTATCTAATGCCGTTTGATTATTCAAATAGTTTACATGATTTCGTGTTGCTAACGCAATAACCAATGCATCCATAGCATGGTGTCGGTGATCTATGCGTTTAAGTTGAAATCCTTTGCGGTATTCTAAAGGCACGGTTGGTATTAACTTCCGGTGGCTTTCATTATACGTGGTGAAAATTTCTTTCCCCACTATCCGGTTGAGCCGTTCGAAACGGGGCAGCATCAAGTCGTTCCACACATCGTTCATTCCCCAGTCTTGTTTCAGCGCATTGGTTATTGCCCCATTCACAGGTATCAGGTTTTTTGAGGTAAAACCATCATCATCCCTTTCATCGCGTACTAAGTTCGATAACAGGTTTTTAATCAGCTTACTGATGTATCGTGTATCATTAAGCTGACGCTCTATCATCTTTTCCGGAATTTCTTCGAGCAACAGTTTTTTGGCTTTGGTTTTATTCTTTGAATAGTTGCATTTTATAAAGTCTTGGTACTGTTCTTTATTCAAAATTTTTACAGTATGTTCTTTTGTAGAAAGTTCAGGTACTGTACAACCGCCTTTACTTGAGATAAATTCAAAGCCAAGTTGGTTGTCTTTATAGGGCTTTTTATTTACAACACTTTCGCAAATAACCTTATTGCTGAAACTGTCGTCGAAGTATATGCTTTGCGGTATGATGTGTTCAATTTCGTACTCAGGTGTAAATAGTTTACCAATTGGAATAATTTCACCAGTATATGGCGAACGGTATCTTTGTTCCAACCATAACTTATATCTGAGAATTTCGGCAGAAGTGGGTTGTGGTGATTTGCTGATTTTCTCAATATCTTCATCCAATTCGATGCCGCTGTTTATGATCCCGTCTTCAAAAATTCGAAGTGCTTCCTGCTGATAAGGAGAATAAGGCCGTACACCCTCGATCATGTATTCAGGTTTGACAAATTCAGAAAGCATGGCCCTTATACGAAGGTTTGTGGTTTCGTTTTTGAGGTTCCCCTCCGAAATGGTTTTACGGTCTTCGGCATTATTCTTCATGTCCCTTCCCAGTTCAACATGAATTTCATCGAAAAACCTTTCGTTCTCATTTCCGTATTGTTTCCAGATATCTCTGACAACACGCAATGTTTCAGTCACAACCTGTTCAACAATGGGATTGCGAAGAGAGTGTTGTTTAAACTCCTTCAAATATTTTTCTATATTGGCAACTGTTTCCCAGCGTTGGGAGTCTCCTGATTCAGAATGTCGATTGTAAACAATATATGATGCTAACCAAAGTGGCAATCCTCGGTAATGCTCAATATCTGTTAGGTTAATGGCTTTTTCACGAACCCGGTTTCGAATCTTTTCATCACATTCTCCGTAAATGATCTTCACGATTCTGGTTTTTGTTTCGGGATGGATTTGCTCCTTATTCCAGTACTTGTCCAAACGCATCAATGGAAGAAGCTTTTTAATCGCCTTTTCCGAATAGCTACCATATTCGCATTTGATCAACGGATACTTTTTAAAATTTTCAATAAAACTTTCCTTGTCGAGGTGGTTTTTCACAGCATACTTACCAAGCGCTGATTTAATTTCTTCGTTGTCTTTTACCGAATACAAGATATGCCAGAGGGCTGTTTCTTTTTCTTGAGTAAGAAAACCAGCAGGAACACCCTCAACTTTCAACAAGCGATTGACAATTTGAACGTGCGTTTCGTTGCATGGATAGTTTTTTTTGTCATCATCAACAAAATTCCAGCGATGTGTTTTTACGTTGAGTTTGAAATGTTTCAATAGCGCCTTTTGGTCAACTTCCTTTCGATCAAAAAGAAAATCAAAGAGTCGAACGTAATCTACCTCCGACCCAAGAAATTCATTGGTAACATCCACATCAGTCTGATACTTATCATTTACGTATTTCTCACGCTCGTAGATTCTGAGATTTTGCATCCATTGCCATATGCGGAATTCCTGAAACAAAGGATGCGATCGGGAAATACATTTGATGGGTTTGGTTACTTCTTTGCCTTCTTTATTCTTGAATTTACGGTATTCAAATGCACAATCCGAAATCTCGGATTTTTTGCTTTTTAAAGGCCGTTGATAGAAAATGATATTGTCAACAAAAAGGTGTTTAAAGTCTGTCTTTGAAATTGTGCTTCGATATTCGATATTGCTTTCGTATAATGCTTCAATCGCTTTCTTGTAAAGAGAATCGTCTCTTAGTTCTTCGTGTAAGGCTATCTGACATGCCAGGATTTTTTCTAACTCGTCTTTATAGAAATTACGTTCAATAGTTCGGATAAGTTTTCCTCTTATTTTCTGATCGGGTGATTGGAGCAAGGTATCAAAAATATATTGCCCTACTGTCTTCCCAGTCTTACTTATTTCTCGTTCTGTTTTTATCTTTATTTTAGAATACATTTTGTCCCTTGCCTTTTTATCCATTCTGTCAATCTCATCAAATGTGGGCAAAAAGGAAATGCTAGTTTTCTTTGTTCCATCTTTTAATTCTGACTCTTTTACAACAAATTCGCGTACTTGTCCAACCCAATGCTCAATGCTTGAATAGAAACTAGCTTTATAAATCAATCCATTCTCCAGTTCGGCACTATACTCGAATTTTTCAAACTTTTTATCTTTGAGACCTTTTTTTACTGAAAGTACTTTTTGAGCAATAATTTCAAATTTTTCTTCTTTATTTTCCTCGTCCTCGCCTCGAAGCTGGTAATAACCTCGCTTTTGGTTGAAATGCAATAACAGCCACGCTAATTCTTCCTTGCTGATTTTGCAGGATAATGCCTTTTTACGCAAATAATATATTGTCCAGTCATATGGAATTTTTGTTTCCTCTCCGTTTGGTTTCAGATAGAATAACTGAGGCTGGTTTTTGCGGAAATCAACCAGCATCTCATTGTATGAGTCTTTGAAAAGGAATTCTGCTTTCTTATTTGGTTCTGAAATATACGGTAGTTTTACTTCCTTTTCGTTCATGAAATTGCCGTACCTGTCAAGGTATTTGGCATAATGGTCTGGCAAAAAGCCTAAAAGGTTAAGCACTCGATGAAGCCTTTGGCGGCGCAACAGATGCCTTTCGTGCAGGCGACGGGCGCTTCTATAACCGGTACGCGCTTTAGTTTGTGAAACCGAATTTCCTTTCTCAAAATCACCTATTATATCCTGCGACATAGGAATAATCCTGCTGTTCATTCCCCAGATTTTGCTTTCTTCTGGTGTTACCAACGCCCACCCAATACTATTGGTTCCCAAATCCAGTCCTAAAATTTTTTTCATAGCTTATATTAATTTTTGGTTATATCGTTTATATTTGCATCACAATCTAAAGCAAATCACAATAAGGATTATTCCGTTGTGAAAACATTCAAGCCGCCCTCGTCTTTCAATACGGGGGCATTTTTTTATGTTTTCTTTCCGTACAAATATATCGATTTAATTCAGATTTGTTATTGTCAAAATAATTTCGTCACTTTCTATTTCAACCCTTATTATTTTTACACTCCTCAAATCACATCTTTTTATGGCCCTTTATTCCATCCCTTTCGAAGTGCGCGATTATGAACTCGATTTTCAGGGAATCGTCAACAACTCGGTATACCTGAACTACCTGGAACACACGCGGCACAGATTTTTGTCTGATCGCAACATTGACGTCCCGGCTTTGCACAATCAGGGAGTTGACCTGGTGGTGATACGTATGGAACTGGATTATAAGGCATCCCTCCGCAGCCATGACAAGTTCAGGGTCACGGTGAATACCTGCCGGGAAGGGAACCTCAGAATTGTATTTAATCAGCAGATCATCCGGATGCCTGATGAGAAACTGATGCTTGCCGCTAAAGCCTTTGGCGTATGCCTTCGCAACGGACGTCCGGTAAGGCCGCAGGATGTTCTGGATATGAGCAGGTTCGGCGCTGAGTGATGACCTTCATTCATGAGATGTTACAGTAAATCATGCGGACTTCTTCCTGCCGGCGTTTGGCAGGTTGAAAAATCATCTGTAACTATGCATTATCCTTTGGATGATCAACGGGATGCGTCAACCCCGGTTGCTTTTTTCCCCTTGCCAGTGAGGCAAACACCCCGAAAACGCACAGGATAGCAAAGATGCCAAAGCTGATCCGCGTGCTTGTGACAAATTGCGGATGTCTTTCGGGCACAATGCTGGAGTTTCCCATAAAAAGATGAAGTATCAGGGTAGCGACAGCCATGCTCGCCATCTGGCCTGCCAGCCGCATGGTGCCGATGGTAGCCGACGCCACTCCCAGGTAGCGCTTTTCAACCGAACTCATCACAGCATTGGTATTGGGAGAAGAGAACAATCCGAATCCGGACCCGAGAATGACCAGACTGGTAACAATATATAAATGGCTGGTGTTTTCTCCGATAAACGAGAGTAATCCCAGCCCGATTACAATGATCGCCATCCCGGACGATGAGAGGATACGGGGATCGACCGTATCGGACAGACGGCCTGAAAATGTAGCCGCCAGCGTCATCAGAATGGGCTGAACAACCAGCACCATGCCGGCATCCGAAGGCTTCATCCCTTTAATGTACTGAAGGTAAAGACTCAGGATAAAGGTGACGGCAAAGGTGGCGGCATAATTGATCAGCGCCGCCAGGTTCGAAAAAGCAAAGGTCCTGTTATGGGTAAACAGCCGCATATCCATGACCGGCGAATTTGCCCTGAATTCGATGGCGACAAACAGGGCTATGCCGGAAATGCCGGCGAGGAGAAGAATAATTGCGGATATATCGGGGAGCTTGGAAAAACCGTACATCAGCATCGAGATACTTACAATGTATATAACGGAACCACGGTAATCGAATGTTTCGCCTTTCGCTTCGCGCCATTCGGTTCTGATGGCGTAATACGTAGCCGGAATCACAAACAGTCCGAAGGGGACATTGATCCAGAAGATACTCCTCCATCCGAACAGATCGGTGAGGAACCCTCCGAGCAGGGGGGCAAGGGTCAGGCCCAGATATACAGCCGATACGTTGATACCGAGGGCGCGTCCCCGCTGTTGTGGCGGGAAAGCGGAGGTGATCATGGCTGTGCCTGTTCCGAACATCATGGCGCCGCCAAATCCCTGAAGTGACCTTGAGGCGATAAGCAATCCTGAATTTGGAGCCAGGGCGCAAAAGGCAGAGGCAACCGTGACGATAATATTCCCGATGATAAAAAGCTTTTTACGTCCTGCGATATCGGCTATTTTCCCGAGCGGCAGGAGAACGGCGACCGATGCCAGCAGGAACGACATGGTGATCCATCCCATCATCATGGTGTTCAGCGAGAGTTCTTTTGCCATCTCAGGCAAGGCAATATTTACCGCGGCTCCCATAAAGGGATTGATGAACGAGGTGAGGACGATCAGAAAAAGCAGCAGGTTCTTGTTTACCGGAGCCGGTTCACTGGCGCGGGATTTCTTCATGGTAACGGAAATTTTTCAGGCTGCAAAAGTAATTCCGCAAGTCACTTGAAACCTAAATTCTGAAAAGTTTCTTGAAAGTGCATGAAGAAAAAACCGAAAAATCCATAGGGAAAATCTGTGCTGGAGTATCTTGTATATGTAAACCTGTTTATTAACCCCCTTTAATAACCAATACCATGAAAGCGATAGTAAAAAGGATGATTTGTGCCGGCCTCCTGTTATTCGCCCTGTTCAGCCTTGAGGAGTCCTTCGGTCAAAACGGGAATGACAATTTCCTGACCGTCACCGGCATCGTAAAAGATTCAAAGACCGATGGCCCCGTTGTCTTCGCAAGTGTCTCAGTTCCGGGAACAGATATCGGGACGGTGACCAACTCGGAAGGCGAATTTACCCTGAAAATCAGCAAGGCGCTTAAAGCCGATGTTTTTGAAATTTCGCACCTCAGCTATCTGAACAAACAGTTTAAGATTGACGAATCGCTGGGCAAACGCGGGGTGTTCTATCTCGATCAGCATGTTGTCCAGTTATCCTCCATAACCATCAGGCCGCTTGATGCGCGCGAAATTGTGGATGCTGCCCTCAAAACGATCAAAAAAAACTACAGCGAGAAGCCTAATATGATGACCGGATTCTACCGTGAATCAATCAGGCAGCGCCGCGATTATCTGTCGATAGCCGAAGCCGTGGTGGATATTTACAAAGCTCCTTATACTAGTTACCTCAACGACCAGGTCAGGGTCTTCAAAGGCCGTACCGGCAGCAATGTAAAAAAGGCCGATACGCTGATGGTCCAGCTCCAGGGTGGCCCCCACGTTACCATGCTGCTCGACATCATGAAAAATACCGATCTCAGCATTGCGCTGGATAACCTCGACAATTACCAGTTTGAAATTGAGAGTATCGTAAACATCAATGACAGGCCAAATTATGTGATCGGGTTTAAGCCCAATGTTGTCAAACCGGAACCTTTATATAACGGGAAACTGTATATTGATCTGGACAACCTGGCCGTTACCATGGCCGACTTCAGTCTTGACCTCAGCGACCCTGAAAAAGCCTCTTCCCTGTTCATCAGGAAAAAACCTGCCGGGCTTATTTTCGATCCGACAAGCACCAACTATCTGGTTACCTATAAAAACCAGAATGGCAAATATTACCTCAATTATGTCCGCATTGAGTTAAAGTTTAAATGCGACTGGAAACGCAAGTGGTTTAAAAAAGACTATACCGTTACATCGGAAATGGCTATTACCAACAGGCATGAAGATAATATCGTTAAATTTGCTAATCAGGAGCAGTTCAGGGACAACATGATCTTTGCCGAAAAAGTAAAGGCGTTCGGCGACAATGACTTCTGGGGCGATAATAACATCATTCAGCCTGAAGAATCCATTGAAAATGCAATCAGGAAGATTGCCAAAAGCCTGAAAAAATAAATTGTTGGTTTTGATTTTGATTGAAGTGCCGGGCAAAAGAGTAGAAAACAGTCTTGAATTGAAGTCCGGCGCTTCATTCCCTTTCAAACCAGGCATGAATTTAATGCGTGCTCTTTCTTTCATCAACAGGTATAAACAGCATTAACGATGAGCCTCAACGACTTCAATATCCAGAAGAAAATCCAGGGTGGCGACATTGCTGAGTTCAGGCTGCTGTTCGAAAGGTATTATAAACAGTTGTGCAGATATGCTTTCGGATTTCTCAAAGATATGGATGCATCCGAGGATATTGTCCAGGAGTTCTTTTACAATTTATGGAAAAACAGGGAATCCTTTCTTCCGAAACTCTCGCTAAATGCATACCTGTATCAGTCAATCCGCAACAATTCGCTGCACTACCTTCAGCACATTGCCGTTACACAGAGTTATGCAGATGCCGTCGTCAACAGGGACGAACCGGAAATTGAGGCTGAAGAAGAAGCAATGCTTGAGATGGATGAGTTGAACAGCGCCATCGATAAAACCTTGCAACAACTGCCTGAACGGTGTTCCCGGATATTCAGGATGAATCGTTTTGAGGGAAAAAAATACAGGGAAATTGCCGAAATACTCTCCATTTCGGTGAAAACAGTGGAAGCCGACATGGGGAAAGCCCTGCAGGTGTTTCGCAACTCCCTGAAAGAGTTTACCAGGGTTCAATCATGACTGTAATCTCGGAATCATGAAAACGCAAAATTTTAATCCACAGCAATTCGAAACCCTTGCCCGGTATTTTAGCGGGGAGATGGATGAGAATGAGCTGGCGGAATTTGAAAAACAGCTTGCTGACTTTTCGGACGCGGATAAAAAAATGACAGAGAAAATGAAAACACAATGGAAAGCCATGGAGTCGTTCCGGGAACCGGCGCTTCCCGATACCCGGAAAGCCTGGAATAAATTGCATTCACGGCTCATCGACGAAGACCTTGTTCCGGTGCAGAAAACCGCCAGGCCACAATTTGTTCCCGTTTTACTGCGTATCGCTGCCGTGCTGCTGTTGCTGGCTGGCTTGGGGGCAGCCTTATACTGGGGAATAAGCCGCAAACCAGGAGCGGAAATGGTTCAGATAAATACCATGAATGAAGCTAATACACTCATCAAGACCCTGGCCGACGGTTCTGTTGTTTACCTTGCCGGAAACTCGGTGTTCTCATTTCCAAAAGAATTTGAACCGAATGAACGTAATGTCGAATTAAAGGGAGAAGCTTTTTTCGACATTACGCCCGACCCGCAGAAGCCTTTCATCATCGAAACCAACGAAGCCAGGATAGAAGTACTGGGAACGGCATTCAATGTAAAAACCAAAAATGGGGGCAACTTCGAGCTTGCTGTTACCCGCGGAAAGGTAAAAGTGACCATGAAGAACAATGCTGCCGAAAGCGAACTTGTAACTTCAGGCGAAATGGTTACGTCGGTCAACAATCACGTTGTGAAATCGAAAGCCGTGAAGGAAGGTTCATCTGCTTGGTATGTGCGGCGTATGCAATTCAAGGATGAAACGCTGCAGAATATAATAAATGTGCTGAATCGGAATTTCAACACTACATTTGCTGCAGCAAACCAGGAGATCGGCAACCGGAAACTCACGGTGACCTTCAGCGGCCAGACTTCCGAAGCCATGGCCGAGTTGATTTGCGCGGCATTAAACTTGAAATGCCAGAACACAGATGGCAAAATCATTCTGTCGGATAATGCCTCCGGAAGCGGGGAAAACAGGCGTTAAGCCTGCCTGGGGCCATGTTGCCTTTTCCCGAACCTGCATTTTCATTTCGATATTCCTTTTTCAGTCCTGCCTTACGGCTTATGGACAGGTTTCGCCCCTCGATAAACCGGTCACTTTTGCACGACAGCATACTACGCTCTATGAAGCGCTGAATCTTATTTCGGGGAAAACAGGCTGCCTTTTTATTTACGACAGCCGCGTGGTTGAAAGCGACCGCCGGGTAAAACTTGAAGCCGATAATATCCCGCTCCGGCAGTTGCTCGACAAATTGCTCAATAATCCTAACCTGGGTTACAAAGTAATAGGGGAACACATCCTCATTTACCGCACTGTAAAGCCCCCGCAAATAACAAGCAGACCAGCCCCGGTTGTTCCTGCCGCTGATTCATCCCGGCAAATAATCATCAAAGGCGTGGTATATGACCATGATGGGAACAAGCCGGTTCCGTATGCCTCTATTGGTATTCTCGAAGAAAACCTGGGGACCATTACCAATGCCGACGGCTATTTCGTTCTGAAAGTGCCGGCCCGCTATACCGGGTCATCGCTGGTGGTTTCACATATGGGATACATGAGCCGCCAAATACCCATCGGACTGCTGAATGAACAGAAGGTGGATATTTACCTCGAAAGGCGTGTTATCTCATTGCAGGAAGTGATTATCAGGTATATCGATCCGCTGACCATCGTTTCCAAAGCCATGGAACAGCGGTCGGTCAACAATGCAGCGAAACCGGCTTATGTGACGGCTTTCTACCGCGAAGGCGTCCAGAAAAACAACCGGTATATCAGTTATTCCGAAGCCGTTTTTAAAGTTTACAAATCCTCCTACCGGCAAAACGAGAATGCCGATCAGGTTAAACTTCTGAAATCAAGGAAAGTACAAAACGCAAGCCTGAAAGATACCGTGATGCTGAAGCTTAAAGCCGGTGTGCTTTCGGCCCTGCAACTCGATATTGTGAAAAGTGTTCCTGGCTTTCTCGACCTTTCGGAAAATCCGGAATACACCTATACCTATACCGATCTTGTTTCCTACAACGATCATGATGCCTATGCCATAGGCTTTATCCAAAAAGAGGATAATGAAAATTCCCTGTACGCGGGTACCTTGTATGTTGACAATGAGAGCTTTGCGATACTTGGCGCTGATTTTGAAATAAATCCGGCCAGCCTCGACAAAGCCGTGGATAACCTGGTGCTCAGGAAAAGCCGCAAACTCAATGTGAAACTCGACAAGATAAGTTATTCAGTAAGTTATGCGCCATTCAATGGACGCTATTACATGAACCATGCGCGCTGCGACCTCCGCATACGCACACGTCTGCACAACCACATCTCATCGGACAATTTCAGCACATTTCTCGAAATAGCTGTCTGTCATATTGATACGCTAAATGTAGTGCGTTTTGAGAAAGAGGAGGTCTTGAAACCTAATGTCGTGTTTTCGGATGAACCGTATGTTTACGACGAATCCTTTTGGGGCGATTACAACATTATTGTTCCCGAGGAAAAGCTGAACGAGGCGCTGACCAGGATCAGCAGTAAGATTGAGAAGATTGAATAAGCCGGATGGTAAACATCCGTTTAAAAAAAAGCGCTGCAATTTCAATTTTCTGCAGCGCTTCTCTTTTCGGGAGTGCAATTGCCGGCAACATCACAACCCAGTTAAGATCAGATCGGGGAGATCATGACAATTTATTCTTACCCTGTTTCCGGCTCAGCAAGGAGTCGTTTAAATTTTTGATCCGCGTGTGCCTGATTTCTTGGCAATGATGTACATATTGATCGAGAAGTTTTTAGTTTCTCCCTGTGCAATCTGGAATTCGGTCAGGCTGGGACTGCCAAGCCCTCCCGATCCGTACCACCCAACATAATCCCCGACCGACCAGTTACCGTCGTTATCAATGTCTTTCCAGACGTCCAGGTAATAGTTGCCCGGATTCACATCCGAAAGGGTAAAAGCCACTGACGCCCCGGCTCCGGTAACGGAACCAAATTTAATGGGCTGGTTGTATACCCAGTTTTCATAAGAAGTATAAATGCTGACTTTGGCATTCGAGAGGTCTCCTGATGTGCCGGCCGGAAATTTGGCAGTGCCGGTAATCTGGGTTATGGCAGGCAATACAGTCAGTGCGCCGTTACCCGTAGCTTGTCCGCCGTTGCCATCGGTAACAACAACGGTAACCGAATGCGCTCCGGCTGTAGCAGGGGCCGTCCAGTTTACCGATGGCCCGCTGCCGGAAATGGCGCCGCCGGTCACGGTATAGGCATACGTAAGGGCATCATTATCCGGATCGGTTGCTGTAACCGCAATAGACACAATCCCGTTGGCATTCACGGTAGCAGGATTTACCACAACAGCAGAAATTACGGGATTTCCGTTTTCGTCTTTCTTACAGGATGATGCGCTGATCATCACTATTGTTGCAAGCAACAACATAAATAGTAAAGCTTCCTTTTTCATTGGGCTTGGATTAGAAGGTTATAATTCGGTTTACGCTTCGGAAAATGAAATCGGGAAGTGAAGACGAGGAATGATAAAAACCCCGACAAGAACAGTACTGGACGTACTTATACAAATATAATGAAAAAATTGATTAGTTGTCCTTTTCGGATGTGATTATTCATGGCTTGAATGAATCCGGTCGCTGCCATGAAAGCCTGATGATATGCGGGGTATGGCTTCCATGGTAACAAGGGAGGGTTTTTTCATCCGGTGAGGGACTTTTATTTTAACGTTTACAAAATTCTCCTGAATATGTTTATAATACATGAGTGCTGTCGGGCCAATGATTCCTGAAAACGATGCAAGGTAATTTGCTGTTCAATGGTGAAATATCATTTTTCACGGCAACCGGAATTTATGATCCCGGTTGGGGGTATCCTGTTGATCAACGTCAACGCAAACCACAATAATACCAACTTCTGAAAAACATGTAGCGGTAACCTATCCGACATATCCTTTTCCTGCAATGGCCGTTTTTATCTTTCCTGGTTTAATGATTTATAACCATTTTTTTGTAGAGGAAAAATCTGTTGAATCATCCGGACGAATTTTGATCCTCCGATGGCTTACTTTTTATTGGTTCGATCATTAATGGATATGGCGCTCCTGTAATATACCATCCTTGCCGTGAATAGATGCAAATATTTAGTTATATTTGAGGATAAAACGCCGTTGATAGTGTATCCTGATGAAAAACAGTGATCCGACAAATGCTGCTTCTGACAATGCAGACCATGGCAGAATCAGTCATGATTCCCTGCATGATGATATGTGCCTGTTTTTTGAGATGAGCCATGACCTGTTCACTGTGGTTTCATCCGAAGGGCGCTTCCTGTCAGTGAACAATGCATGGGAGAACCTTCTTGGCTATTCAAAAGACGATCTGCTGAAACAATCCTACACTGATTTTTTACATCCCGATGACGTTGAATCATCCGGCAGGGAATTTGCCAGGGCGTTTGACGGCAGTGATATCAGGAGGTTTATTAACCGTTTCCGGTGCAAAGACGGCTCGGTTCTATGGCTGGAATGGTACGGAAAGATATCGGCTGACCGAAAAACAATGACATTGGTCGGAAGGGATATTACCGACAGAAAACTCCTGAAAGAAAGCTATTTGAGCAGGAAAATGTGAAGGATGTGATTGCCACCGCTGTAAGGGACGCCATTATTCTGCTCGATAACAGCGGAAATATTATTTTCTGGAATGATGCTTCTGTCGCAATATTGGGATACACCCGGGAAGAAGTGATGGGAAGGAACCTGCATAAAATTATGGTTCCTGAAAGGTATCTGGCCCTGCATCGGAAAGCTTTCCGGGCTTTCCGGGAGACCGGCTATGGCGCTGTTATCGGGAAAACCAACGAACTGGCTGCTTTACACAAAAACGGGTATGAAATTCCTATTGAAATATCCCTGTCAGCGGTCAAAATCAAGGGGGAATGGTGCTCTGTTGGAATTATCCGCGATATATCGGAACGCAAGAAACTCGATAATATTCTCAATGACAGGCTGAAAGAGCTGAATTGCCATTATAGTATTTCGGAAGTGCTGGGCTGGAGTGATATTACGGTGGAGGAAGCCTGCGAAAAAATTGTAAATATTGTTCCTTCAGGGTTCCGGTATTCTGAGGTAGCAGGCGCTTCTATACAGATTTATGATAAAGTTTTCCGGACTGAGAATTTCTTGGAGGAAGGAAAGATCCTCAGACAGGAAATTTCAATTGACGGCAGCACAGTCGGGGTGACCATGGTGAGCTATCCGGCGGATAAGGTAATGGACATCGACATGGACTTCCTGCCTGAAGAATCACTGTTGTTATTTTCAATCGCCGAAAGGATCGGAAATTTCGCCGACAAGAAGTCAAAAGAGATTGCACTGTCGGCGAGTGAAGAAAAATACCGGATGCTTGCCGAGAACGTTTCGGATGTTATCTGGGTTTATAACCTGAGCCGGAAAAGGTTCACTTACTATAGCCCTTCGGTGGTCCAGTTGCAAGGGTTTACCGCTGACGAAGCCATGCAACTCGGGGTTGATCAGATGAATACTCCGGAATCGGCAGAAATGCTGAAGGCAGAGTTTTTAACGGAAGCAGAAAACCTTAAAAGAAAAAAGTCAAAGCGGCAAAACCGATATTATGAAATACAGCAGTATCATAAAGACGGAAGCATAATCTGGGTAGGCATTAATACACAGATGCGGACAAATAATAGCGGTGAAGTGGAAATCTTTGGCATCAGCCGGAATATTGATGAGCGCAAACGGGCAGAACAACTGCTGATTGCAAGTGAAAAAAAGCTGAATGCTACTTTCGATATCCTGGATGTAGGCATTTTTATTACCGATGATAAGGGCAAGCTGATAAACTGCAACCTGGCGCTGGAAAAGATATTTAAAGCGACCCGGGAAGAACTGCTCAGGTGGAACGTAAATGCTGAACGATGGCCTGCCATCAGGCCTGATTTATCGCCGATGCCGGTGTCCGAGTCTGCTTCGGCCAGGGCCATAAACGGGAAACAGCCCGTCAGGGATGTTGTTATGGGTTTGCTGAAACCTGACGGTTCCGTGACATGGGTCACCGTTAATGCAGCCCCGCTGGAACTGCCCGGGATAGGGATCGTAGCGACTCTAATAGACATCACTGAACAGAAGGAAGCAGAGGACAGGTTAAAAGCAAGTGAGAAAAAATTCCGGCTGATGTTTGAGAACGCTCAGGATATTTACGTTCAGACAGACCTGGATGGTAACATTCTTGAAATCGGGCCTGCTATCCGGAAAGTCCTGCTGTACAGCAGGGAAGAACTCATCGGTAAATCGGTCAGAATCCTTTATCAGGATCCGGATCAGCGCCAGGCCTACCTGAAAGCCTTGAAAAAGCAGGGAGAGCTTTTTGATTATGAACTGGCGCTTCATACTAAAAATAATGATCCGGTTACGGTATCGCTCAACGCGCATTACCTCTTTGACAAGAACAACCAGGTGATCGGGATGGAGGGCAGCATGCGCGATATCAGTGAACGGAAACTCGCCGAAGAAGCTATCCGGCGTCAGGCTGAATTGCTGGATCTTGCCCGCGACAGTGTGATAGTAAGAGATATGGATTCCAGAATCATATACTGGAACCAGGGGGCTGTTGAACGTTACGGCTGGACCAGCGGGGAAGCAAAAGGCCGGATCATACATGAACTTCTGAAGACGACCTTTCCGTGCCCCAGGGAAGCGATAATAAATGAACTCGCCCAAAAAGGGTACTGGGAAGGGGAACTTACCCATACGATAAAGGACGGATCGCAAATTGTGGTTTCGAGCCGGTGGCAACTGCATAAAAATGCAGAAGACCAAACTGTTGAAATTTTTGAGATCAACAATGACATTACAGAGCGAAAGAAGGCAGAACTGCAGCTTATAAAGCTGACCGAGGAACTGAAAGGCATCAATGCGACCAAGGATAAGCTGTTCTCGATTATTGCGCATGATTTGCGCGGTCCGATCGGTAATTTTAATCAGATACTGGAATTGTTAACCAGTGAGAGGGTTTTAGATGAAAGCTTGAAAATCAGGCTGATGGAGGAGCTCAAAAAAGCGGCAAAATCTACTTTCAGCCTGTTGGATAATCTCCTGAACTGGTCCAGGATCCAGACAAATTCGATAAAAATTGATCCCAAATCATTGTTGCTTTTCCCGTTGATTGCCGAAAACGTGGAACTTCTTTCTCCGTCTGCCGTAAAAAAAGAGATTGAATTAATCAATGATGCTGATTATTTTGTTTCTGCCTGGTGCGATAAAGATACCGTAGACCTTGTAATCCGGAATTTTATATCGAACGCAATAAAATTTACCCCCCGTGACGGGACGGTCACAATTTCGGCGGTGGAAAAAGAGGAATTCGTGGAAGTGCAAATAAAAGACACCGGGATTGGAATGTCAAAAGAAGTCGCGGATAACCTTTTTAACTCGGCCTTTTACTCTACTTACGGCACTGAACAGGAAAAGGGTTCAGGGCTGGGCCTGGCATTATGCAAGGATTTTATTGAGAGAAACGGCGGGAGGCTTTCAGTTGAGAGCGCCCCGGGAGCAGGCAGCATATTCCGGTTTACGTTGCCGAAACCTGAACGGTTCAGGTAAAAACAAAGCAGGCTTCAGGATGAATGCCGGCTTATCCGCATTACCGATAAGCAGTGCTTCAACTCCGCCATCATCTGCTGAATATGTTTACGACTGCAACGGCAATATGATAAGAGATGTGAACAAAGGATTGATGGATATACAATACAATGTGCTGAACCTGCCTGTATCCATTGACAAAACCGACGGCGAGCGGCTGGAATATTTGTACGATGCGAATGGAATAAAGAAACGGCAGGTTTATATCAGGGAGAAAGGGGATGCAGAAAGCGGAACCAGCGAGGAAACTCCTCCTTCAACGCCTTCGGCTTCGCCCACCACCACCGATTTTGCAGGCAACTTCGTGTATGTAAACAACCAGCCCGCCTGGGTAAACTATGCCGATGGTCGCATTGCTTATAATATCGATGGCAGTGTATTTACAGAAAACTATATTTCTGACCATTTGGGCAATGTACGGGTAGCATATACTGTTAACACAGCAGGTACGGCCCTAGTTACCCGGCAGGTTGACAGTTACTACCCCTTTGGCATGAATATAAGAGAATTAACTGCCAGCCTGAGTTCTTCCGACCGCCCGAATGAGTATCTTTACAACGGTAAAATGTTCCAGGACGAAATGGGATTGAACTGGCTGGATTACGGCGCAAGGTTTTATGATCAGGTGCTGGGGAGATGGCACTCTGTGGATCCGCTGGCAGAAAAGTACCGTAGATGGTCTCCATACAATTATTGCATGGATAACCCCATGAGGTTTATTGATCCGGATGGGATGAGAGTTGGCCCAGGTGACTTATTTAAAAAAATTGATGATGCTGCAAAAGATTTTGGTAAATGTTATAATGATAACTCAATTAAAGGAAAAACAGAATATAATACTACTATTTACCAAGTTGTCAAAACAGATCCCAAGACTATGAAGACAGAGGGCTATTATACATATTCTGTTCCAACTAAAGGTGATAATGCCTCTGCTGTCCGTAGTCCATCACCTGCTGGTTCCTTAGATGTTGCCACGGCTCATACTCATGGAGCAGAAGAAGCTGGTTATGTAAATAATGAATTCTCGCCGAAGGACAAAGAAAATTCTGAATATAGAAATCTAGATGAATATGTTGCAACTCCAAATGGTTCATTGCAAAAATATGATTATTATAGTAAAGGAACTACTACAATCGCCACAGATATGCCATCAGATCCTGCTTCTGGTTCAAAAAGACTAAATAACATTGATCCTAATTCATTACCTAAAAATGAACCAGAACAATCTACATTAAAAACGAATGTAGATACAATAGTTAAAACTCTCTCTGAGGTTTTTAACATATTTGAATAGAAGGATAGTTTTAGAAAGGGTTAATATGATTCTTTATTCATTTAGATAACAATTTAATCCCCCAAAAATGACAGTAGATATTTGTAAAAAAAATATATTATTATATCTATTTGTTTTAGTAATAATAAATAGTTGTAATAATAATGGGTCAAACTGTGTTAGAATTAATAGTGAAGATGCAAAAAAATATTTAAATGAATTTCTCAAGGATTCTATTCACCCTTGTGATAACATGGTTTTAATACCCAATGATGAAGTTGCCATTAAAATTGCTGAACCTATTTTATTTAATATATATGGTAAAAATAAAATAGTTAATGAGAAGCCATACAGAATCAGCTTAATAGATAACTACTGGTTAATTATGGGAAGTCTGTCAAAAAATACAGATGGAGGTGTTTTTGAAATCGTAATTAATGCAAAAGATGGAAAGATTATTGGTGTTTCTCACGGGAAGTAATTTCACCCCAGTTGTCCGTAGTATTCAGTAATTGAGTGTTATGCTGAGTTACAACTCAGGATATCGATAAAAGCAGAAAAGCCCGGCGTAGTTCTGGGCTTTGCTTTTTTAAAGTGCTAACTGTTTAAGTTTGCCCTTGGTAATAAAGGCATCCAGAAATATCTTTACCACGCTTTTATCCTGTTCGAGTAGTTTTTCAATGATTTTAAACTGGTTAAGCAGTTCTTTATCGGTAAGGGAATTATTAGCCGGGTTGTCGGAGGTTCCGTTCATCAGGTAATCGGATGTAACTTCCAGTGCATTGGCCAGCTTTCCCAGCACATCAGCTGAAGGCAGCGCCCCTTTTTCTTCATATCTTCCAATTTGCGAGTAATGCACCCCAATTTCATTGGCCTGAATATTCCGGACTAAAGTAGGCCACCATTCCCTGCCAAAGGCAGGCAGGCGGAGCAAAGTAGGCCAGTGATTCCCTGCCAAGGGTAGGCAGGCGGAGCAAATCAAGCCAAAATTATTTGACAGAGTATTGCTCAACAGGAGGCTGGCTTATTGTTTTGAGCAAAGCGGACTGACATTCCCTGCCTGCAGCAGGCAGGCGGCGCGGGCTCCCAACAACGACCCGAATACAATTGATGACCTTACCTACCATTATTACGGAAACCAGCTAATTGCTGTCGACGATGCGGTAAGCACAGTGAACGGCCTTGATTTTAACGATAATAATCATTATTACAGCGCGCCTATACCAGAAGGCAGCAATGTATCCGACTATTCCTCATTATTGATCAGCAGCGCTTCAACCCCACCATCAACAGCTGAATATACATACGATGGAAACGGCAACAGGATGATGGATGTAAACAAAGGACTGGTCGAAATCTGTTACAATGAGCAAAACCTTCCTGTATCTATTGACAAAACCGACGGCGAGCGGCTGGAATATCTGTACGATGCGAATGGAATAAAGAAACGGCAGGTATATATCAGGGAGAAAGGGGATACAGAAAGCGGAACCAGCGAGGAAGCTCCACCTTCAACACCTTCGGATTCGCCCACCACCACCGATTTTGCCGGCAACTTCGTGTATATGAACAACCAGCCCGCCTTGGTAAACCTTGCCGATGGCCGCATCATTTATAATATCGACGGTAGTGTATTTGCAGAAAACTATATCAAAGATCACCTGGGAAACATTCGTGTGGCTTACACGCTAAACAGTACAGGGACAGGGTTGATCGCCCGTCAGATTGACAATTACTATCCCTTTGGAATGAATATAAAGGAATTAACTGCCAGCCTGAGTGCTTCCGACCGCCCGAATGAGTATCTTTACAACAGTAAAATGTTCCAGGACGAAATGGGATTGAACTGGTTAGATTACGGGGCCAGGTTCTATGACCCTGTGCTGGCAAGGTGGCATAGCGTGGATCCGTTGGCGGAGAAATATCGCAGATGGTCTCCATACAATTATTGCATGGACAATTCCATGCGGTTTATTGATCCAGATGGGATGTTGGTAGATAAATTTTATGATGAAGAGGGTAATGTTATTCGGGATACCGGGGAGGGAGATAATGAGTATGTCCTGAAGACTACTAAAACTCAGGAGGATATTTATGGGCAAGACAATGTGGATAAACAACAAGCGAACTTGGCTGATGTAAATGGAATCTCTAAGGATGAAGCGAGTAATACAAAATCAGAGATACATACTGCGCCTGTTAATGAAGATGGTTCTCTTGCTTTGTCTTCAGAAGCACAAAATAATCTGGTTAAATTGCCAACAGATGCTCAACAAAAATACATGAGCAGCGTTGTTGCTACAGATAATGGGAATGGTGGCACTGCTTTTGAAAATAAGAGCAATAATCAAGAGCATGGTGGTATTATCTCTCAATCAGGGTCTTTTAGGAGGGTTCTTTCTGGTGCAATAAATTATATTGGTAAAGTAGCATCTATTGATTTTGGAGTGTTAAAAGGAAGTGAAACAACTTTTCATAGCCATCCAAGTGGTCATGTTGAAGGATCACGTGGGTGGGTTCAAGGCCCATCAAGTCAGGATCAGGTTAGTACAGGGAAAGCTGGAAGTTTTTACAGTTATGTATTCGGTAGAGCTAACAAAACAGTATATATCTATAACAATACTGGCGTTGTTGCAACTATTCCTGATAAAGTATTTAAATAGAATCGGCATGAAAAAACTAATATTGCTTCTGGTAATCAGCTTTTTTTCGGGCTATTCGTATGCTCAGATAATGGAACCAAAAGTTTTTTGTATTGATAATCATATATTTTTTTTTGAACACAATGGAGAAAAATTTAATATAGAAAAGTATTATGCAAGTCTATGTGTGAAATTTGAAAAGCGTTTTTTTAAGTCTAATATTGATCCAATATATTTATCATTTGGGAACCCTTTACCTGATTCATCTTTTAAATATTCTTTAGGATGGGAGAATATGGAAAGGAGTAGGGAGATTGATGTAGCGAGATTAGTTAATTGCCCAGACTGTAAAATTGGGATTAGGATTGTATTACCTCTTAAAAAGGATGAGGAGGAAAATCTGGTTCGAATTCTAACTTATGGACTAAATAACAAATCTGAATTAAAAAGGCTCAGAGATATTATGATTGTTAATAATCTTGAATATTCAACTTGTAGATTATCAGAAGAAAAAATGGAAGATGTTTTAAAATCTTCACTTACAAAAAAGCAGATTCGTTTTATTAAAAGATTTAAGATCAGATTTAATTCTGATAAAGTCCATTTATCCAATCCTTATGATAGCAATTTACTGATCAAATGATGTTTCAGGATGAAATGGGGCTGAATTGGCTGGATTACGGGGCTAGGTTTTATGATCAGGTGCTGGGGAGATGGCACTCAGTTGATGTGAAAGCAGAAAAGTATTTGCCTCTATCACCATATGTCTATGGTGCCAACAATCCAATTTTATTTATTGACACTGATGGTAAGGAAATTGTCATAAAGGATAACACCAAAGGGACAATGACTAACTTAGCAATGATAGCAGCCACAACTAAAGGTGGTTATGAAGTTAATAGATTAATTGCATCGCCATTAGATTACAAAATCAAATCTACTTTCTGGACATCAAGTTCTGCCTATGATTATTCTGGAGAACAGGGATCACCAAGAACAATTTATTCTGTAGCTTCAACCTGGATGCCTTCAATTGAAGGTGGTGTAGCTTCAAGCAGAAATGTTCTAGCACATGAATTAAACCATGCTTACGATCATGATAATTGGCAAAACATTCGAGACAAAAATGCAACAGAAACATCATCTGTAAATTTTGGAAATTATGTTAGTGCTGTATATGGGGAAACCGATATGAGAACAAGTTATTCATCTTTAGGCCTCTCATTTAGTGATAGACCAAAGGCTTACAACGGATCAAATGAAAAGATAACCAATTTTAGCCAAATCAATGATATATCTGTAGGCGGTGATACCTATATGGGGTTTAGTTTTCAGAAAAGCGAAAAAGGAGAGAAAGCCCAATCTCAGTATATTTTAGGAGTTACTACTGAATCTGGTGTTTATGCTTATAGGGTTTTCACGGATAAAAAAGAATATGATGAAGCTGTTCAGAGAGTGAATGATTTAAATAAAAACAAGTAAATATGAAAGGGCCTAAAGGGAAAATATTCATTTATATTTTAGGAATCCTATTCCTGACTTATTTTGTAGTTGATGTTATTCATTTTTTTGCATTCAGAATTAGTCCTCATTATACCTCATTTACTGAAGCCTACTATGAATCCATATTCATTAGTATAGTAAAATGGATTTTCTGTTTAAGTAGTTTACTTGGCTTATATATGGACAAAAGGAATATTAATAGCTCATTCCTTTTGCTTTCAATATCTGCAATTGGAATCATAGTATTATTTATTATTCGAGGATAGTTGACTTATCTTTTAATTGGAAGTGTTGTTATGAAATTTGGCATATTAGAGATTTCCGCAGTGTTGTCTTTTATTTATAGTCTTTTGTTCCTTGTTCGTAAATATTTAATTAAACCGATAACAATAATCATTACTTACTCTACAGCTATATTGCTATTTGTTTTTTTATTTCAGTTAATACCCATGTTTGAAAAGGGTATTGTTAACTTATAACTAAGGATACCTATAATAAGCAGCAAAGCCCGGCACTACCGGGCTTTGCTGTTAATCCGTGAGGGGGCCGAAGCCCCCAAAACAAACGTAAGCCTCCGGTAAAGTGCATCTATTTTCGGAAGGGATGGGACTTTATTTTTGCCCGGGCAAAAGTGTGTTCAGTTGGTTAGCTGGGCAATCGGGCAGAACCGAGAGGGTTTTCCTGAGCCAGGAAAAGGGTTCAACATTGTTGATCTTGCAAGTGGCCAGAAGTGAGTAGGTCATGGCTGCATTTTGTGCGGCCTCATGGGATCCTGCGAACAGGTTATTCTTTCTTCCCAGGGCTAACGGACCGATACTGTTTTCGATCAGGTTGTAATCTAAGATCACTAATTTTATAACTGCGTTCTTTTTTCGATTGGATAATAGTCTGTTTTCATACATCCTGTATCGAAAATATTTTTTGCGTTGAATAACATGAAATGTTTGTAATAATGTGTGCAATAAAAAACAAGGCCCTGCAAATTGTTGTTTAACAGGGTCTTATAAATCAATTTCAAATTAAACGTGGAGCTGCCGGGAGTCGAACCCGGGTCCAAACAGTCAGCAGAACCGCTTTCTACATGCTTAGTTTCCAGTTGGTTGTCGGGTAATTGCAGGGAGGAAACCGCCCAACCGCTACCGTATTCCTTTTGGTTTTCGAGCCGGCGTCAGGACTCCGCAAGCCTTATCCTTCCTTTTGCGATGCCCTGAACCGCGACGCCGGAGGGCGAAGCTTCGCGGAGGACAATTGGCAGGTTAATACTCTTGATTAAGCGGCCAATGCGTAATCGTAATTGTTGCCATTTATTTGGCGTGAACTTTTGGTTTTAACGGGCCAATCATTCAAAGTCCCGGCATGCTTACAACCCCACTGTCCCTGCTGTCAAAACCAGTCAGCCCCGTGCGCTGTATTGCTGTTGCAAAGGTAATGCCAAAATTAATTGCAGCCTTGTTTTTTGCCCGTAATTGCAAAAATGTATTGCTGATCAACAGCTAAGTCAGATATACCTCTGAAATATTCTTTTCATAAAAATACTTAAAAAGAAAAATTTGCGTTTTATCGCAAACTATATTTGATAAAAAATTTCATATGAAGAAAGAACTGATTGCCGTATTTATAATTCTTTTCATTCTCTCATCCGCTCATGCACAGCGTGTTTCAGTAAGCGGTTATCTTAAGGATGCTGCTTCAGGCGAGTCCCTGATCGGGGCAAATGTCATGGTCGACAGTACGATAACAGGTACAACCACGAACCATTATGGATTTTACAGCCTTTCGCTATTACCCGGTTCTCATGTGCTGAAATTCAGTTATATAGGTTATCAGCCACAAAAGATAATTGTTGGCGTCGGCCGTGATACCCTTATCAGTGTAATGATGGAACCGGGCATTGCAATGAAAGGCATTGAGGTGAAAGGCGACGCTGTAAATGCTTCAACCCGCTCATCACGCATGGGCACAGTCGAGCTCCGGCTTACGCAGATAAAGAAACTCCCGTCGCTTCTTGGTGAGGCCGATCTGCTGAAAGCTGTTCAGCTTCTTCCCGGTGTGCAGTCGGGCAATGAAGGCACAAGCGGTTTTTATGTGAGAGGCGGCGGTCCTGACCAGAACCTGATACTGCTCGACGGTGTTCCGGTGTACAACGCGAACCATCTTTTCGGTTTTTTCTCGGTATTTAACAACGATGCCATCAATCACGCGGAACTGGTCAAAGGCGGATTCCCTGCCCGCTATGGCGGAAGATTATCATCGGTGCTTGATATTTCGATGAAAGAAGGCGACATGAAAAAACTGAAAGTTACCGGCACGCTTGGATTGATTGCGAGCAAACTTACCATCGAAGGACCTGTCATTAAAGATAAAACTTCTTTTATTATCAGTGGCCGGCGTACCTACCTCGATTACATAGCCCAGCCGCTGATGCAGATGGAAAGTCAACGCTATTCCACCGAATCAGGTTATTATTTTTCGGACCTCAATGCAAAGGTGAACCACATTTTTAGCACCAGGGACCGTGTTTTCCTGAGTGTTTATTCCGGCAATGATAAATTTTACGAGATTCAGGATACAAGGGATTATTTATATGAAGGACAGATTTATAAAGAGTCCGGCCAGTCGAAACTTGGTTGGGGCAATCTGACCAGCGCGCTGAGATGGACTCATCAATACAGCGGTAAACTATTTGGGAATGCCATGGTTACTTACAGTAACTACAAGTTCTATGTAAAACAGGATGCTATGAATTTTGAAATCAGTGATACCGGCGCTGTTCAATCGCAGTATAATCTTGATTATTACAGCGGTATCAGAGACATTTCGGCAAAGTACGATCTCGACTATATTCCTCATCCCGATCATTACATTAAAAGCGGAATTTGCTTTACCCGGCACATTTTCAGGCCCGGAGCTTCGGTGACAAGTTCAAAAATCGGAACCGGCCAGGAAACGGATGAAAAAGCCGGAACGGAGGATATCCCTGTTAATGAAGTAACCTATTATGCTGAAGATGATTACCGCATCACTGAAAAACTGAAGATAAACGGCGGAATGCATTTTTCGGGTTTCATCCTGCCGGAGAAGAGCTATTTCTCTGCCCAGCCACGGATTTCGGCGCGTTATCTGCTCACTCCGGCTGTTTCGCTCAAAGCCAGCTATTCTTACATGTCGCAGTACATTCACTTGCTTACCAACAGTAACATCGGACTTCCTACCGATTTATGGGTTCCGGCGACAGCTTCAGTTCCTCCGATGAAATCTTCTCAGTGGTCATTGGGATTGTCGGTTGATCTGCCGAACGATTTCCAGTTTACTTTCGAAACGTATTACAAGACCATGAAAAACGTCATCGAATATAAAGAAGGCGCTTCGTTCATGTCGAGTTATACGAACTGGGAAGAAAAAGTTGAGCCGGGGAAAGGCTGGGGTTACGGAACCGAATTCTTCCTCCAGAAAAAGACCGGCGCTTTAACGGGGTGGATAGGATATACCTGGGCGCATTCCGACCGGAAGTTCCCGACCATCAACGACGGGAAAGTATTTCCATACAAATTCGATCGCCGGCATGACGTTTCCCTGGTTCTGAATTACCAGATTGATCCTCACTGGGATGTTTCTGTCACCTGGGTTTACGGGACCGGCACAGCCATCACGATGCCCACCGTCGAGTATATGGTAATCAACGATATGTACGGGCTTTATACAGTCCAGAGTTACAGCGAGCGAAACAGTTACAGAACGGCGCCTTATCACAGGCTTGATCTGGGGTTTAATCATGTAAAAGAGAAAAAATGGGGCGAGCGTACCTGGAGCTTCGGGTTATACAATGCTTACAACCGCAAAAATCCTTTCTATTACCAGATAGTCCGCGATTACTCCGAAAAAAAAGCATTACAGCGCGTTGCCCTTTTTCCGATCATTCCGTCGGTAAGTTACACATTTAAAATTGGTAAATAACTAAAGTTATGCGACTTACATATCTATTGACGGCCATGATGCTTCTTGTGGCCGGATGTACCGAATACGAAAGCATCGAAGATTTCCCGATTGCAGAGCCTGCGCTTGTGGCCAATTCACTTTTTCAGGCCGACAGCGCTATTACGGTTTATGTGTCGAGAAGCCTCAGCATTCTCGACAACGCTGAAATCAAGCCGATAACGGATGCCACGGTAGTGATTTATAAAGATGGACTGGCTGTGGATACAATACGGGAAAGCAACGAATCGCAAGCCTATGTTTCGGCCATATTTCCCGAGTCAGGGCATCGATACAGCGTCAGGGTTTTCCGTTCCGGCTATGATACAGTCACCTCAACATCAGAGTCGTTGCCGGCGGTCCTTTCAGTCGGCAAGATTACTGCTGTGCCTGTCGATTCAACCATAACAGAACTCTGGTATCAAGACAATGTACACGATGATTCGGCATTTACTTACTATTCAATGGATGTTGCGTTAACCATTAATGATCCGGTCAACGAACACAACATTTATTCCGTGATGGTTTTGAAGGAGGATTCATCGATATTTTCTTCGGATTTAAGATATCAGACCAGTTCAGTATATTTCACAAGCAATGATATGTCATTGCTCGATAATGCCGATCTTGAAAATTCCGGTTCGTACCGGACTGTTGCCTATTTCGATGACCGCAATTTCGACGGAAAACAATATCAGTTTAAATTCAGGATTGAAGATAATGAATGGACTACTTTCGCGGCAAAATACAGGGTTTTGGTAAGATCATTAACCGAAACGTCATACAAGTATTTTCGGTCGCTCAATAGTAATTACAATGAGACCTCTCCGTTTGATGAACCTGCGCGGGTTTATACGAACATTCATAACGGATTTGGAATATTTGCCGGTTATGAACGAAAGAGTTACAGAATCAGGTAGATAGATGCTTATCTGAAGGGTTGTGCAAAAGTCTTAACATCCTCGGCGGTAATTTCCTGACCGCAAAGGATAGCGAGACGTTCGACGATATTTCTCAATTCCCTGATGTTGCCGGTATAATGTATTTTCTTCAATTCGTCGAGTGCTTCAGGCTTAAAAACAGATGGCGTTTTTCCCTGGCTTTCGGCAATCAGTTGCATAAAATGTTCGGCAAGCAATGGAATATCTTCGGTGCGTTCGTTGAGGGCCGGCACGTGGATGAGGATAACGCTTAGCCGGTGATAAAGGTCTTCACGGAAGTTTTTTACGGCAATTTCTTCCTGCATGTTTTTGTTGGTGGCGGCAATCACGCGTACATTAACAGGGATTTCCTTTTCGCCGCCCACGCGCATAATCTTGTTTTCCTGCAAGGCACGCAATACTTTGGCCTGCGCCGAAAGGCTCATGTCGCCGATTTCGTCGAGAAAGATGGTGCCATTGTGCGCCTGCTCAAAATCGCCTTTACGTTGTTTGATAGCCGAAGTGAACGATCCCTTCTCATGCCCGAAAAGAACGCTTTCGATGAGTTCCGAAGGTATGGCGGCGCAGTTTACTTCCACGAACGGGCCGTCGGCACGGTTGCTCTTTTCGTGAAGCCAGCGCGCTACCAGTTCTTTTCCGGTTCCATTATCTCCGGTGATCAGGACGCGGGCGTCAGTCGGCGCCACCCGTTCAATCATGTCCTTGATTTTCATGATGGCCGGCGATTCGCCGATCATGTCGTATTGCCTGCTGACCTTGCGTTTCAGCGCCTTGGTCTCGGTCACCAGCCGCGACTTGTCCATGGCATTCCTGATGGTGATGAGCAACCGGTTCAGGTCAAGGGGTTTGGCTATGAAATCGTATGCGCCTTTTTTAATGGCTTCCACAGCCGTTTCGATGGTGCCGTGGCCCGAAATCATTACCATGGGGGCATCGGTTATCTGCTGTACCTTTTCCAGTACTTCGATACCGTCCATCTGCGGCATCTTGATATCACAAAGAATTACGTCAAACGTTTCCTTCGATACCAGTTCAATTCCTGACGGACCGTCCACGGCGTCATCCACCTGATAATTTTCATATTCCAGGATTTCACGCAGGGTGTTACGGATAGCGCGTTCATCGTCAATCACCAGTATACGGGCCATATTTTAAGGGTTTTGAGTGTTAAGTATTAAGCAGGGAGCAAGGAGCAAGGGAGCAGGGAGAAGGGAGAAGGGAGAAGGGAGAAGGGAGAACGGAACAGGGGGCAGGGAGCATAGAGCAAGGAGCAGGGAGCGGGGAGAAAGGAGAAGGGAGAGCGGAGAACGGAGAAAGGAGCTGGGAGCAAGGGGCAAGGAGCGGGGAGAAGGGTGTTTGTAGAATAAGGTCAACGCTGTTCAGGTATCGTCATACTTCGGACTCCGGATTACCCTTTGTACCTGATCCACTTCCAGAGTTCCCCGTAGTTCACTTTTTTACCATACATCAGGATGCCGGTGCGGTAAATTTTTGCAGCCAGCCAGGTAGTTGCGATAAAGCCGGCGATCAGCAAGGCTGCCGAAAGCGCCAGTTGTCCGTAAGGCACCCCGAAAGGTATGCGTATCATCATGATGACCGGCGAGGTAAACGGTATCATCGAAAGCCACCACGAGAGAGAGCCTTCAGGATTGTTGATCACATATTGCATCATCACAATAGCCAGTATAAGCGGTACTGTGACCGGCAACATGAATTGCTGCGTATCCGCCTCATTGTCAACAGCCGATCCGATAGCGGCAAACATCGCCCCGTACAGCAGGTATCCTCCGATGAAGAAAAACAGGAACGAAAGAATCATCAACGGGAAGTTAATGGAGGCGATGGCTTCGAAAATCTGGTTTGCGGTTTCGTTGCCGGTATCGGCCAGCAGGTTGGCTGACTGGTCTTCACCGGGATTTTCGGGCTGAATTTGTTGGGTTGTGACAAATTTCTGCTGCGCCTCGGGCATTTTGAACTTTTCGGGGAATGCCTGCTGAAAACCTCCGACCAAAATCGCTGTAAATACTATCCACAGGACAAATTGTGTTAAACCTACCAGGGCGACGCCAATGATTTTGCCGGCCATCAACTGGAACGGCTTCACCGAGGAAACGATTACTTCCACAATCCGGCTGGTCTTTTCCTCTATCACGCCACGCATGAGCTGCGACCCGAACATGAAAATAAACAGGTATATCATGATGCTGGCTACCATTCCTACAATCATATTTACTTCGGCGAAGCTCTTTTTCTCAGTTCCGCCTTCTTCAATCTGGTAGGTCAGAAGTTTAACGTCGGTTTTTATGTTTTTCAGGATGGTTTCACTCATCAGGTTATCGGCGGCAGAGTCGGCCCTGGCTTCATAACCGGGAGTGCTGATCCGGATCTGGTTGCGAATTTCGGCGGCGAGCTTCTGCTTTTCGATTTCACGGTTCATGATGCCCGTGATATAGCTTTTCAGGTTCAGCGAAGGCTGCTTGTCGGAATAAAGCATCGCCTGTGAAGGCACGTTCATTTCGGTTCGCGGAATGTAAAGCAGGGCGTATCCTTCCGTTTGTTTCAGCGTTTTTTTCGCGGTTTCAAGGTCGGTATACTGCGGTATGAAGTTGTAGTTGTCGGAGTTTACGAACTTGCTGATGAAAAGCCCGGTTTCGTCAACCACATGTACAATCCGCTTCTCGTCCTGCATGGTGGCGAAATAAATGGGAACGATGAACAGCGCCGCCATCAGGACAGGCCCGAGGATTGTCATGATGATAAAGGAACGTTTCCTGACGCGGGTGAGGTATTCACGACGTATGATGAGAAATATTTTATTCATGGTTCTGGGCGTTTGAAAGTATTATTTCAGTCGGCGAGCAGGTCGTTGGCGTTTGCGCCGTTGAAAGCATTTACAGTGCTGATAAAGATATCGTTCATCGAAGGGATAATTTCGTTGAGACCTGTTATAACAACGTGCGGCATTACATTGGCCAGCAGGTCATTGGAGCCAGCATCAGGAGGCAGTTTTATCACGGCAGTGTGTATGCCGTCTTCATGACGGATTTCGGAGAGCGAAAAATGTCCGTTCAGGACCGATTGCAGATCGCCGTCAAAATCGCGGTAGTGCAATTCATAAGTGTTGCTGCGGTGCAGCTTTTTGATTTCCTTCACGCTTCCGTCCAGTATTTTATTGGCTTTGTTGATGAGCGCAATGTTATCGCACAACTCTTCCACCGAAGCCATGTTGTGGGTTGAGAAGATGATGGTGGCGCCTTTGCGCCTCAGCTCCAGGATTTCATCCTTCAGCAGGTTGACGTTGATGGGGTCGAAACCGCTGAACGGTTCGTCAAAAATGAGCAGTTTCGGTTCATGAACAACTGTCACAATGAACTGAACTTTCTGTTGCATGCCTTTCGACAGTTCCTCAACCTTTTTGCCCCACCATGATTCGATCTCAAATTTCCTGAACCAGTATTTTAGTTTCTGAACGGCATCGTGATGGCTCATGCCTTTGAGCTGAGCAAGGTATAGCGCCTGTTCCCCCACGGCCATTTTCTTGTACAGGCCGCGCTCTTCGGGCAGGTAGCCAATGGAATAAACATGATCCGGTTTGAGTTTCTGGTTTTCGAGGAGTACTTCCCCTTCATCAGGTCCGGTGATCTGGTTGATTATGCGGATAAGCGTGGTTTTGCCGGCGCCGTTGGGGCCGAGCAGCCCAAAGATGCACTGTTCGGGCACTTCGATGCTTACTTTGTTCAGGGCCGTTTGTGTCGCAAAGTGTTTGCTGACGCTGTTGACGGTTAGAATTGCCATTATTTTGACAGGTTATCGGGAGAAAATATGGTCCAAAGATAAATTGATTCGCAGAATCATCAGTGTCGGTCAAACGTAAAAAGCCGTGTTTTACCACGGCCTTTAACATTTCTTAAGGATTATACCGGTCGTTTACTGGAAATACTCCCGCATACGGTCGAAGAAACCTTTTTCACGGTATCCCGGTGAAGGTTTGAAATTTTCGGAGTGCTGCAGTTGTTCGAGAATTTCACGTTCTGAACGGCTCAGGTTCTTAGGCGTCCAGATATTAATGGTTATCAGCAGGTCGCCTTTGCCGTATGAATTGAGCGAAGGCAGTCCTTTCCCCTTGAGCCTCAGGACTTTTCCGGCCTGTGTTCCGGGGTCAATTTTAATACGTGCCTTGCCGTCAAGGGTAGGGACCTCAACCGTGGTTCCCAGGGCCGAATCGGGGAAACTGATGAACAGGTCATACAGCAGGTTGTTTCCGTCGCGCTGAAGTTCATCGTGCCGGGCTTCTTCAATCTGTATGATGAGGTCGCCGGGAATACCGCTGCGGGCAGCGGCATTCCCTTTGCCGTTCATCGAAAGCTGGATGCCTTCCGAAACACCGGCAGGGATGTCAACAGTGATGATTTCCTCGCCTTTTACGATACCGTTTCCGGCGCAGTGTACACATTTGTTCTGTATGATGTGTCCTTCGCCACCGCAGGCAGGGCAGGTGGACGTTGTTTGCATCTGTCCCAGGAAAGTGCTGGTGATATGGCTTACCTGGCCTGTACCGCGGCAGGTGGAACAGGTGGAGAAGGAGGCTCCGCCTTGCGAACCGGTGCCATGGCAGTGCTGGCATTGAACATATTTATTGACTTTGAGCTTTTTTTCAACGCCGGTGTTAATTTCTTCGAGCGTCAGGCGGACCTTTACACGCAGGTTAGTGCCGCGGTTTACACGGCGGTGCTGGCGGCCGCCCCCTCCGAAACCACTGAAGGCCCCTCCGAAAGCGCTCCCGAATATATCGCCGAACTGGCTGAAAATGTCCTCCATATTGGTGAACTCCTGGAACCCGCCGAAACCGTTTTTCAGCCCTTCATGGCCATATTGGTCGTAACGTTTCCGTTTGTCGGCATCGCTTAAAACCTCATAGGCTTCGGCTGCTTCCTTGAATTTATCTTCAGCCTCCTTGTTATTGGGATTTTTGTCGGGATGGTATTTCAATGCCATCTGCCGGTATGCTTTTTTAATCTCATCGGCGCTGGCACCTTTGGATAGGCCTAATACTTCGTAATAATCTCGTTTTGCCACTTACTGTAATTTTTATCGGATAACCTGATTATATTCCTACTACTACCTTGGCAAAGCGTATGACTTTGTCGTTTAGGGTGTAACCTTTCTGAACTTCTTCAATTACCTTGTTTTTCATGTCTTCGCCCGATGCCGGGAAATGGGCAACGGCTTCGTGAAGGTCAACATTAAAGGTCTCGCCGGCCGATTTGATCTCCTTTAAGCCTTTGGCTGTGAGTATACCAACGAATTTGTTGAAAATAAGATGTAAGCCTTCCTTTTGCGATTCATGGCTTCCGGATTCTTCGATCGATTTAAGGGCGCGTTCCACATCATCAATGATGGGGAGCAGCGAGGTGATAATTTCTTCGGAGGCCGTGCGGCTGAGCTCTGATTTCTCTTTGATCGTACGTTTGCGGTAATTGTCAAATTCAGAATACAGCCGCAGGTATTTGTCGTTGACTTCGTCAATTTTTTGTTTCAATTCAGCTTCAGCCGAAAGAACATGCTCTGCATCCCCGTTTACCGGTTCGGCGCCGGTATCAACCTGCTTTTTTTCAGCGGCTACATTGTCAGACGATGCAGCCGTCTCATCCGCTTTAACTTCCTTTTCTTTATCTTTTTTAACTTTCATGATCAGAGATATCTTTTAATACACTGATTGGCAACGCTATAAAAACATGAAACTTATTTTTTGCCTGTTGGTGCAAAAGTAAGGTTTTGTTGCGCGTGGTTCGATCAAATAATTTGCCAACCGGGGCGCCTTGTCATTTTGTCAGGTAAGTTGATCGTGGCGGAAAAGTTTTCCTGACAAGGGGGGCGGTTGCGGGGATGCGGGCCCGATACGTCAGGCTTGCTCAATTCTTTGAATCCGGGCGCCCAGCGACCTGAGGCGGCCATCTATATTTTCGTATCCCCGGTCAATTTGTTCTATATTATCGATAATGCTGGTTCCTTTTGCCGAAAGGGCGGCGATAAGCAGGGAAACCCCGGCGCGAATGTCCGGCGACGACATGCGGATGCCGCGGAGCGGGAACTTGCGGTCGAGGCCTATAACCGTTGCCCTGTGAGGATCGCAGAGGATGATCTGGGCTCCCATATCGATCAGCTTATCCACGAAAAACAGGCGGCTTTCGAACATCTTCTGGTGGATCAGTACGCTGCCTTTGGCCTGGATGGCCGTGACCAGCACCACGCTGATGAGATCGGGGGTGAAGCCCGGCCAGGGGGCGTCGGAAATAGTCATAATGGATCCGTCCATGAAAGTTTCCACTTCATAATGCTCCTGGGCGGGAACATGAATGTTGTCGCCTTCTGTAAATATTTTAACGCCTAGTTTCCGGAATATATCGGGAATGATGCCCAGGGCTTGGTAATTCACGTTCCTGATCGTGACATCGGAATGAGTCATGGCGGCCAGCCCGATGAAACTGCCAATTTCGATCATATCGGGCAGCATGGTATGTTCGGTGCCTTTCAGGTATTTCACGCCTTCGATGGTAAGCAGGTTTGAGCCGATGCCGCTGATCCTGGCGCCCATCCGGACCAGCATGCTGCACAGTTGCACCAGGTAAGGTTCGCAGGCGGCATTGAAGATAGTCGTTGTCCCTTCAGCCATCACGGCAGCCATCACCAGGTTGGCCGTACCCGTAACGGAGGCTTCGTCAAGCAGCATATAGGTGCCGTGTAATTTTTTTGCCGAAAGGCAGGTGACGTTATGGGCAGGATCGGAATCCATGGATGCTCCCAGCTTCAGAAAACCGATCATGTGGGTGTCGAGACGCCTGCGACCTATCTTGTCGCCGCCTGGCTGAGGGATGTATCCTTTGCCGAACCTTGCCAGCATAGGTCCCAATATCATGACGGAACCACGAAGGCTTGCCGCTTTGTGCCTGAATTCATCGGTCATCATATTATCGGGCGACACGTTGTCGGCCCTGAAACGGCATGTGTTCCTGTCGATGCGCTCTGTCTTCGCCCCGAGCAGTTGTATCAGTTCGATAAGTTTGTTTACATCGTGAATATCCGGAATATTCCTGACGGTTACTTCTTCAGGAGTGAGTAAAACTGCGCTGATTATCTGCAGGGCTTCATTTTTAGCGCCCTGCGGAACGATTTCACCGTGTAACCGGCTGCCGCCTTCTATTTTAAATGAACCCATGATAAGGATGATTTTCCTGACGAAAATACGGAATCGGAGGATTGGTTCGGAAAGGAAGACGGGAAATAGTTTGGATATGATGCCTCCCCGGCCTGCGAAAGGCTGCGGGATCAGAGAAGAAAACGATTGTGGGTAAAGATAAAAATCAAAGAATACCGCGATGCCGGAAGTTTTATTTTCCGAAATTCCTCCGCCGGCCCTGGTCTTTCTTGGGGATGAATTTTTTCTTCTTTACCTGTCCGCTGCCTGAACTGGTTGGTTGCCCGTTGATGGCGCTTGTTTTCAGGATTTCGGTGGTTGAATGCAGTTTGTCGTCTTCTTTCAATTTGAGAAGTCCCCGCGAGAGTAAAGAAAGATGGGAATGAATAAGTTCATCGTTCACGGAATCGCGGTTCCAGTTGAGGTACATCTTTTTCAGGTTGTTGGCGATATTCATCACCAGGGCTTCCTTTTCAGGGCTGTCGTCCATCTTCACGGCTTCCTGTATCATTCGTTCGATGTACTTCCCGTAAGGGCGCAATTTAAACTCCTCCTGCGTATAGCCGGTCTTTTTCGGCCGGGGCGAATCCTGCGGGCTCGGAGGGGCCGGATATGGCGAATCAACATCCAGCGTAAATCCCGACATAATTTGCAGGTGATCCCAGAATTTATGTTTCAGGTCGGTCTGGTCGCGCATTTCGGGGTGCATGGCTACCAGGATGTTCACCAGGGTGCGTGCCATACGGGTGCGCTTTTCGCGATCGTCGAGGGCGGCAATATATTTGACCATGTTCTGGACATTCCGTCCGTACTCGGAGATGGTCATTGGTTCGCGGGTGGAGTTGTATTCCATAAATGGGGAATAAAGGTGGTATGATTTGTTAATATGCTCCCGGATTTTCAGCTAACGGATGAATGATAAAATGCTGATTAAAAATATTAAGCTGATCGAAGGAGTAAAAATTTCAGGACAAAAGTAGTCAAATTTTTCATATATGAGCCATGTGAAAATTGGCCATATTTGCAGGCTTTATGTGCCTTATGAACAAAGCTATTCTCCGGTTAGCCATTCCTAACATTATCACAAATATAACCATTCCTTTGCTCGGTATGGTGGACCTCGGGCTGATGGGGCACATGGGAAGCGAAAAATACGTCGGGGCCATTGCGTTGGGCGGCATGATATTCAATTTTCTTTTCTGGGGTTTCGGTTTCCTGCGCATGGGCACGAGCGGTTTCACGGCGCAGGCATACGGAAGGCGTGATATGGGCGAAGCATCGCACGTGCTGGCTCGGGCGCTGATGACGGCCATCGCCGGCGGATTGTTGCTGATTGTCTTGCAGTGGCCAATCGCCAAAGGCGCCTTTGCTGTTATTCACAGCAGCGGCGGGCTGGAAAGCCTGGCGCGTCAGTATTTCAACATCCGCATTTATGCGGCGCCGGCAACACTTTGTATTTATGTTTTTACAGGCTGGTTCATCGGGATGCAGAATGCCCGCCTGCCCATGATACTCGCCATCAGTGTTAATGTGCTGAATATTGCTTTCAGCCTGTTGTTTGTCATGGTTTTCAACCTGCACAGCGAAGGAATCGCCTGGGCCAACGTGGCAAGCCAGTATGTGGGATTGCTGCTCGGGCTGTTCTTTGTCAGCCTTTATCTGCCGAAACTCAGAAAATACTTCAACCCGAAGGAAGCATTAAATTGGAGGGCTTTCAGGAAATTTATCTCTGTGAACAAGGATATTTTTATTCGTACGCTGTGCCTCATTTTTACCCTGTCGTTCTTCACCACGCAATCGGCCAATACGAGCGATACCGTGCTGGCGGTGAATACGTTGCTGTTCCAGTTCTTTTACTTTTTCAGCTATTTTATCGATGGTTTTGCCTATGCTGCCGAGGCGCTGACCGGCCGCTATATCGGTTCGGGGAACAGGACAATGCTTGTTTCGGTCGTGAAGCGACTGTTCGTCTGGGGCGGAAGCATCGCGCTGGTTTTTACTGTAGTTTACCTCGCCGGAGGGCAATATATTCTCCGGCTTCTGACCAACAACACAGAAACGCTCGCTTCGGCAAAGCCATATCTTTTCTGGGTCGTACTGGTTCCGTTCATCACCTTCGCGGCCTTTATCTGGGATGGTATTTATGTAGGGGCAACCGCTTCGAAAGCCATGCGCAACAGTATGGTCATCATTACCACAGTCATCTTTCTGCCGGCTTATTACCTGTTGAATCCACTATTGGGAAACAATGGTTTATGGCTTGCCATGATGCTTTTTATGGGGGCAAGGGGACTGCTCCTGGGAGTAATGGCGAAAAAGGCGGTATTCAGGTAAGTAAGATAATAGATTTCAGAAAATATTTCCGGATTGATGTAGTGGTATCAGCCGCTAAGATTGTCATATTATTAAAAATATATATCTCGCCATTTTGATTATGAATAAACTGTATAGGTTACTAATCGTTGTTTGTTTTGTGCCGGGTTGCTTGTTTGCGCAGGACTGGCAATGCATTCGTCCAGCAGTTACAGCCAGCTATGTAGATACAACAGATCTCACTGCTCAAAATGCAAAGAATACAATGTGGATAATTCACCTTGATTCAGTAAGCCAGCATCAGGGTTGGATTTATTATTACGGATATCCAACAATCAGGAATATCAACCATTATCTGAACGGCGCTGCTGATATTTATTGCTATAATGCTTTTGGCCCTTCGAGGATGGGCATAGCTATGTCGGCTCAGGGAGGTGAAAACTACTTTTTCAATTCTGCCGGCGACGGAATCAGGTTTAGCACGTTCAGGCAACCCAATGATCCCTGGATATGTTGCAGAATTACAGATACAACCCGGCTTTATGCCACTGTTATAAAGACAGATATGGAAGAAGTCATGGGAGTGCATGATTCAGTAAAGTATATCATGTTTCAGGCCAGAGATGACGCCGGTAAGCCTGTTTTACACGCAATGAATTCGCAGATATTCAAGCTGAGCAAGCATTTCGGAATGATTACCTTGTATGATTTTTATACTTTTCCTGATGTTCAGCTTCAGAATCCCTTTTTTGAACCAGTACATATATTGGCGGGTATTGATAGTTCGGGAACTGTCATCGCACAACATAATCTTACACCCAGGGAGGTTTACAATATTTTGCCAGGTGATATATTTCACCGGTATTACGGCGGATACGATCCCCATTATTTGCTGCCCATAAGCGAAGAAATATGCTTGATACAAGATACAATATGGAATACGACTCATGATAGTGTGACTTTAAAAATCGACAGGTATTATCACAGATTCAATGGACAGCCAGATGGTGTGCACCTTTATGGCAGAGATACAATATTTGAATCTTATTGTGTTTCACCGAACGAGGGTTCAGGTTTGGGCAGCTATCCCGAACAAACGGTTCTCTATAATGACACGAGCGGGGTTCTCACTGCAGTGAACTCATTCTCTCAATTACGAACAATGGATTACAATGCCCGTTGGGTAAAATCAAAAGGCAAATCCTTTAATAAAATCGGCTCTTACTGCGCAGATACGCTGTTTGGTGATATTGTAGGACCAGACCACGATTTTATTATTGATTACTATATTGCCGGCTGTGGCGGTCCATATTATGAGCATGGCAGGACTGACTGTTACCATGATTATCATTCTGTATTTCTGAAACTGGTTTACTTTAAAAAAGGTACTGAAACATGGGGAACCCCAATTGACACTACTAGCTGGGGTGTTCCTGAAAAATTGTCCGCTGATACTCTGTACCATCATCTCAGAATATTCCCCAATCCGGTAACTGAAACAGTTACAGCGTTCGCTGCATGTGATAAGGGTGCCTGTTTAAAACTGGTTGTTTTCTCACTGGCAGGAATGAAGGTAGGAGAGTACCCGATAGAGCCAGGAGAACAAACACTATCACTGGCAAATTACAGCCCGGGAATGTACTATGCGATACTTTACCAGGATGGTAAAAAGATTGGTTTCCAGAAGATTGCGAAGTACTGATCAGCCAAGGATTTTCAGTTTGGCAAACCTGAGCAGCAACTGCTTTGTCCCTACGGCATCAAACTGAACGGAAGCTTTTTTATTCGGGCCGGCCCCTTCAACGTTAATTACGCGGCCTTTGCCAAAAGCAGCATGTTCAACCAGCATGCCTTTTTCAATCTTTTCGTAATCATCGCCGCCATTTCCACCTGGCGCAACATTACCCGATTGCGTAAGGCCCGAAACCTTTTTGAAATTTTTCCCTAATTGAGGCGGGTCTTTTTTTACGGAATATGTTCCGGCTTTTTCGTTAAACGAGCGGGGTGGGGGAGTTTTTTGTTCTGGCTGGCTGGTAAGGGATTTCCAGGGGGTGCGCTGCGGGCGTTCGATGTAGGCATCGTCGATCTCGTCGAGGAAGCGGCTTGGCTCGGCCATACTGAGTTGTCCCCATTTGTACCGTGATTCGGAATATAACAGCGTCACCCGTTTTTCGGCCCGCGTCAGGGCGACGTAAAACAACCGGCGCTCTTCTTCCAGTTCGGCCCGCGAACCCATCGACATATACGACGGGAAAAGGTTTTCTTCCATTCCCGTGATATATACATACTGAAATTCAAGTCCTTTGGCCTGGTGGATGGTCATGAGCGAAACCCGGTCGGTATCGTTGGGATCGTCGTTATCCTGGTCGGTAAGCAGGGCTACTTCCTGAAGGAACTCATCCAGATATCTCACAGGTACGGTTTCTTCCTCAGGGCCGGGTTCACGTTCGGTGAAATCCTGCACGGCATTGAGCAGCGATTCTATGTTTTCCATCCGTCCCTGGCCTTCGATGGTCTCATCCGACGACAGCTCGCGGACGATACCGGAAGCCTTGGAAATATGTTCGGCAAGGTCGAAAGCATTAAGGGAATGCAACTGCGCGCCGAAGGATTTGATCATAGTAATGAAACTGCCGATGGCGGCAGCCGTTTTACCTGCTACTCCCAGGCTGAACCGTTCTGCATTTTCGAGTATCTGCCATATTGAGAGGTTCGCTTCACCGGAGGCAATGGCAACCTTTTGCATGGTGGTATCGCCAATACCGCGGTGCGGGTAGTTTATTACCCGGCGCAAGGCTTCTTCGTCGGCAGGATTTACAGCCAGCCTGAAATAGGCAAGCAAGTCTTTCACTTCCTTGCGGTCGTAAAACGACATTCCGCCATATATCCTGTAAGGAATATTCAAACGCCGCAATGCTTCCTCGATGGCCCTCGACTGGGCGTTTGTCCGGTAAAGAACGGCAAAAGCGTCGTTGTGCAACTGGTTGTTCATCTTGGTTTCGAAGATGGCATTGGCAACCAGTGTTCCTTCCTCGTTATCGGTAGCCGCTTTGATGAGCTTGATGGCCTGGCCTTCTTCGTTTGCCGTCCAGACGCGTTTCTGAATCTGGTCCTTGTTATTGGCGATGATGCTGTTGGCGGCATTCACGATCATCTGCGTGGAACGGTAATTTTGCTCCAGCTTGAAAAGCTGGTATTCAGGATAGTCATTTTTAAAGTTTAGGATGTTCTGTATGTTGGCGCCGCGGAATGCATAGATGCTCTGGGCGTCGTCGCCTACCACGCAGATGTTCTGGAAGCGGGATGCAAGCCGTTTAACGATAAGGTATTGCGAGTAGTTGGTGTCCTGGTACTCATCCACGAGAATATACCGGAACTTTTCCTGGTATTTGTATAAAATGTCGGGATGGTCGCGCAGCAGCAGGTTGGTATTAAACAGAAGGTCGTCGAAATCCATGGCGCCGGCCCTGAACAGGCGGTTCTGGTAAATGGTAAAAATCTGTCCGGTGCGTTCTTTACCGGCAGTTTTATCCTGTTCAAGAAGGTCGGGAGTATTATTGTAATCCACATGCGAGATCAGGTTCGATTTGGCGGCCGAGATGCGCCCGATCAGGTATCCTGTCTGGTAGATTTTCGGGTCCAGGTCGAGTTCCCTGACAATGTTTTTCAGCAGGCTTTTGCTGTCGTCGGTATCGTAAATGGTATAATTCGGCGAATATCCGAGCAGGTGGCCGTCGATACGGAGGATTCGCGCAAAAACGCTGTGAAAGGTTCCCATCCACACATTGCGGGCTTCGGGGCCTACCAGGTTCATGATGCGTTCCTTCATCTCGCGGGCAGCCTTGTTGGTAAAAGTCAGGCAGAGGATATGGAACGGGTCGGCGCCTTTTTCAATCAGGTGCGCAACCCGGTAGGTAAGCGCACGCGTTTTTCCTGATCCCGCTCCTGCAATGATCATCACCGGGCCTTCGGTGCATACTACGGCACGCCGCTGTTCTTCATTTAATTCGTTTAATATTTCGTCGCTCACTGATCCATGGTTTTCGGTGCAAAAATAGGATTATTGCCTTTTACCGGCATGCTATTTTATCAACATCGGTTTCAAAGAACGATTGCTTCGGTCGGTGAGGGAGTGTTCCGGAGAAGTTCCGGGATTGTCTTTCCGGGAATCCGGAGATTCAAGACCGGCGGATAAGCATCAGATTTCATTTTAAACTTTAAAAACGGAAGCGGTATTGTTCTATCCTTCGGGAAGGACCTCAGGCTGATAGATAGCTGAAACGTAAGGCCCCAAACCTCATACGTCAGCCGTTCACCGACCCAAATCCTGCATTGGCCGATTTCGGCTTTATTCTTACTATTCCGTTAGGATAAATTTGTCGCATAATTAAAAAACGAAAAACAATGGAAAACAATTTTTACAACCTCGATGACAAAGGCCACAAGCATGGTTCAGAAATATTCCGTCCGAAAAGCCTTGTATTCGGATTGCTGGTTATTGCAGCCGGGGTGCTGCTGATGGCAAAAAACACCGGATTCCTTACGCCCGAAGTAAGCCACGTCATCTTTTCGTGGGAAATGCTGCTCGTCGCCATCGGCGTAGTAAACCTCTTCAGCAACCGTTCAATTATTTCAGGCCTTATCCTGATTCTGGTGGGCGGATTTTTTCTGCTGGTGGATTTCTATCATTTACCATTCACCCTTTGGAATGTCCTATGGCCGGTTCTCATCATCCTGGTCGGCCTGAGCATGATCTTCGGAATGTCAAGACTCCACAGATCACATTACTGGAAAAGAAGCGATACTGCCAGTGAAAATTTTTTCGAGGACGTTGCCGTGTTTGGAGGCGGTGAACGTAAAATCTTTTCCGATGCATTTGAAGGCGGCAGATTGATCGCTGTTTTCGGAGGCTCCAAAATTGATCTTAGCCGTTGCACCCTGGCCCAGGGCGAGCCCATGATTGAAATGGTGGCTGTTTTTGGCGGAACTAACCTTACTGTTCCTCCCGACTGGAACATTAAAGTGGAAGTTTTCAATATCTTTGGAGGGTACGCTGATAAAAGATCGCTCAGCCAGGTCGACGCTTCTAAAACGATTGTTTTAAAAGGAGTTGCAATTTTCGGCGGCGGCGAGATCAAGAGCTATTAAAACCAACCGAAATCAGAAAACCCATGCTGAGCCGCTTCATAACCCGGAACATCTGGCTCTCTTATTGCGCAATCTGGATGGTAGTGGCTGCCGTCCAGGTTGTGCTGCTTTATCGCGTTTACGGAATCGGGTTAAAGCTGGCGCTGACCGACAGCCTGATATCCTATGTGACTTTTGGCCTGATTGGCTATGGCGTGTGGAATATGGTCCGGTATTCGGGAAAGCAGAAAAAAAACCAGCCGGAGGTGCTGGCCTACCACCTGGCCGGTTTGGCTTTTACCGTTTCTTTCTGGCTGGGGGCCTGTTATCTGATCCTGAATGCCATCGCCGGAAATAATCATTCCTATATCGCGTTTCTGACCAACTCGCTGACGGTGCGGGCGCTGGCAGGCGTTTTTTTCTATCTGTTGCTGATTTCGGTGTTTTACCTGATGATGAATTTCAGGGAATTACAGGAACGGGTGGAGCGCGAAGCCATGCTGACCGCTTCGCTCCGGGAAGCCGAGATCAGCCTTTTGCGGTCGCAGATAAGGCCGCATTTCCTTTTCAACAGCCTGAATTCAGTCAGCGCACTCACCATGACCGATCCGGCAAAAGCGCAGGAGATGGTCATCAAGTTATCGGAATTTATGCGGTATTCGCTCAACGTGGCTGACCAGGCGATGAGCACTCTCGAACAGGAATTGTATCATATCGGCCTCTATCTTGATATTGAGAAAGTCCGTTTCAGCGACCGGCTTATCTTTTCGAAAGAAATTGAAACGGCCTGTATGGCTGTGAAAATGCCGGCCATGATCCTGCAGCCGTTACTCGAGAATGCCGTAAAGCATGGCGTCTACACGATGCCCGGTCAGGCCGGCGTGAACCTGAATGTAAGCTGCGACCAGGCATTCCTGAAAATCGTCATAGGCAACGACTTTGACCCCGACGCTGCTCCGCGCAAAGGAACGGGGACAGGGCTGGGCAATGTTGAAAAGAGGCTTTCAGCCTTGTACCACCGTAACGATCTGCTGAAATTCAGGAGATCGGAACGCTATTTCGAAGTCACACTCAGGATACCCCTCGTTTCCTGATATTTTATAATAAAGCCATGAAACTAAAAGCCATCATCGTGGACGACGAACCCCTGGCACGCGATATCGTCAGAAAATTCCTGTCGGGGAACGAAAATATTGAAGTGACGGCCGAATGTGCCGACGGTTTCGATGCCCTGAAGGCTATCCGTGAAACAAAGCCCGACCTGGTTTTTCTCGACATCCAGATGCCGAAGATCGATGGCTTCGAACTGCTCGAAGTGCTTGAAGAAAAACCGGGGATCATTTTCACCACCGCTTACGACCAGTTTGCTATTAAGGCCTTCGAGATGAATGCCGTGGATTACCTGCTGAAGCCCTTTTCGAAAGAACGGTTCGATGCCGCCGTGAACAAAGCCGTGAGCCGGGTTAATGCAAAAGTGACAGCACCCGGTGCAAATGTCGACCGGTTGCAGCAGCACTATGATGCATCGCGCGGCACGATCGACCGGGTGGTGACCCGCCTCGGATCAAAAGTAACGGTGACAGCCGTGGATAAAATCCGGTATATAGAGTCGCAGGACGATTACGTGATGATCTACTCGGAGTCGGGCAGCCATCTGAAGGAAAAAACCATGAAATATTTCGAAGAGCATCTGCCGTCCGATACTTTCGTGCGCATTCACAGGAGTTATATTATCAACCTGTCGCAGATAGCCGCCATTGAACCCTATTCAAAGGACACGCACCTCATCACCCTGAAATGCGGGGCAAAGCTTAAAGCCAGCAGCGAAGGATATAAAAAGCTGAGGGCGATGCTCTGATAATTTCTTTCTATACATAATAATATACATAGGCAATTTATATATAAGCAGAAAAATTTATGTTATTTTGTAGAACTTTAATATCCGTGTTTTATGCATTATCCGCTTTTGCAGTATATCAATTTCGCCATTCTGCTGGCGATGATCCTACTTGTAAGGAACGCGTGGATCAATTTCTTAGGTGAATTCTATGGGCCGCCGGCTTGGGAATCGGCCCGGAAAAGCAAGATGCTTTCGCCGGAATTGCTGAAGGCCAAACGAAAATACGATGATAAAGTAAGGTTTTACAATTTCTGGCTTCAAATACGGCGGATTGAGAAGGACGGAATCCCGGGCGACTTTGCCGAACTTGGCGTATACAAGGGCGAAAGCGCCCGGCTTATACACCTGATGGCGCCCGGGCGCAAGCTGCACCTTTTCGACACTTTCGAAGGTTTTCCCCTCGCCGACCTTGAACCGGAGACCGGGGCGGCAGCGAAATACTCGGTCAAAGACTTTGCCGATACATCTGTTAATAAAGTATTAAGGAAGATTGGCGATCATGCCAACGTGGAAGTTCATGCCGGCTATTTTCCCGGGTCGGCCAAAGGGCTGGATAATGTTGTATTTGCCCTCGTAAACATCGATGCCGACCTTTATAATCCGGTGAAAGCCGGACTGGATTTTTTCTATCCGCGGCTTTCGCCCAGCGGAGTGATCCTGGTTCATGACTATAATGACCAATGGAAAGGCCTGATGAGAGCCGTTGATGAATTCACGGAGACAATACCGGAAGCGCCGGTTCCGGTTCCCGACGATGACGGCACTATTATGATCGTAAAATCAGCCCGGTGAGTTTCGGAACCTGTTGAATTATACCAGGACTTAATATTGCAGCGGGATTGGAATGATGCCGGGATTCGGGGCGATGACGGATGAAATCTTGGGAAAGGTTACGCCTGTCGGTTTTACCAATGCCCCCGGAGAAAAATGAGATGTAACCGGGATTATTCGCGGGGCAACTCTTTAACTCCGGGTAAAGCAGCCGCCCTGTGAATAAAAATACAATTTCATTTCATCCGATGGTATCTTATCCCGCGAAATTTAGTATGTTCGTGCGATTTATATATCCACCAGCCATCAAACAAACCATCTACCTTATGAAATATAAAATATTGCTCTTTGTATTTGTCGGCCTGCTAATTGCCCTGAATGCTAAAGCTCAGGATTTTTGGGAGATATTGGCTGTCCCTGAGAATTTTGCCGGTCGTTCTATGGCAGCGAACTCTTCAGGATGGGTCTTTATCGGCACCAACGATGGCGTATATCGCTCCTGCGAAAATGGCTTAAACATGAGCAAAATAGGACTTGAAAATGTAATTTTAGGAACGTTTGTTGATTTTAATAATTATATTTTTGCCGGTTCAGGGCCAATCTATTTCTCAATAGATAATGGTGAGAAATGGAATGAAATAATTACACCTTCAGATGTTAATGAAATTTACGTTAATGATGATTTTATTCTATATGGTAATTGGGGGGGGATATATACGTCGCATGATTTTGGGAGCACTTGGGATCAAAGTCTTTTACTGGATCTTTCGCAAGTAGTAAACAGTATTGTAGAAGGAGAAGCCGGAATATTGTTTGCAGGGATTACTGCTTATTTTGGAAACAATGGAGTTTACCGGTCAATGGATAATGGTGATACATGGGAGCAGGCAGGATTGCATAATGAATATATTTCATCACTTGCCGTCAATTCAAACGGAGTGCTGTTTGCCGGAAGCCGCGGTAATTATTTTACCTGCTTGGGAGGAGTGTTTAAATCGGAAGACATGGGCAATACGTGGATAAAACTCACAGAAGATATATGGGTAACTTCCCTTGTTATAGATACCAACGATATTATTTATGCGGGAACTGAAGTGAACAGCGGGCAAGGCGGTATTTTCCGGTCGGCTGACAATGGACAAACCTGGGAGTATATCTGTTCCGGCATGGGAGCATACCCGAGTGTGGAAGGCCTATGCCTTTCACCCGACGGATATTTGTATGCCTACGATACCAAACTATATCGCACCGCCGAACCGGTATATACTTCGGTCAATGATAACCGGGAGGTTCCTGCAACAGGTACCATCAGCTTCTACCCAAATCCGGCAACCGACCAGCTTACCGGCAGGTTAACCAGGAAAGGCAACTGCGACGGGAAATACAGCCTTTCAATCGTCAGCATGAGTGGTCAGGTGCTAATGGAAGAAGAAATATCATTGGTTTCAGGTATGTTTACCATCCCGGTTACCTCCTTACCGGCGGGGTTGTATGTTGTAAGGCTAACTGCCAATACGGGAATATTTCAGGCACGGTTTGTTAAACGTTGACATAGGAAACTTTCTGTGTATACGCTTAAAGATGCGAAAAAAAAGAAACAGAAAAATCTATTATATGCGAATGCTTTTAATATCTGCCACATCTCAAACAAACAACCACCCCATGAAACATAAAATATTACTCTTTGTATTAGCCAGTTTGATGGTTGCCTTAAATGGTGAAGCGCAGGATTTTTGGGAGGTATTGCCGTTTCCCGATGGTACTGATATTTATTGTACTGCTGTTAACAATGAAGGCGATATTTTCGTGGGCGTTGGCAATGACGGAGCGCCCGGAGGCGTATATCGTTCACTTGATAATGGACAGACATGGAGCCTTGTTCTGGATTTAGGAATATTTAGTGTACTTACTCTTGAAATCAGTAATGATGGTACTATATATGCAGGTTCTGACGGGTTATATCCATTACACGCTTCAACGGATAATGGTGATAATTGGACGATAATACCCATGCCTCAGATTTTGAATGTTGTAAGTATAAAAAGTAAAGGGAGTGATACGCTATATGTAAGCCAATCTGAGAGTAATGGTGCTCTGTTAATGAGATTAACAGACAGCGGACAAACATGGGCAACGGTTTTTACAACAAGTGAACATACCAGTGAGTGTATTAATGATATAATCATTACGCCTTCCGGAACAATGTATATAGGCCTTGCCGGATATCTTCCCGGAATGGGGGGTGTATATCGGTCAACAGATGATGGCGACACATGGGAGTTTATCGGGCTGTTTGATTGTATGGTTAAGTCGCTTGCGACTAATAGTGCCGGCGATTTGTTTGCCGGTTCATGGGGAGGCACATCGTTATATTGTGCGGGCGTATATGTGCTACGTAACGGTCAGCAGGATTGGGATACGCTTACCGGCGGGCAGATTTCCGATATGGTGATAAACAGCGAGGGGCATCTTTACTGCAGCAGTTCGTGGCCCAATGGAGTGATTCGATCATTGGATAATGGCGCCTCATTTCAATTGATTAATTCTGGCCTTCCTCAAGGTGTTATGAATGATATAAGTATAGATGATTCAGAATATGTTTATGTTTCAAATAGCAGCCATATCGCAAGAAGTCTTGGCCCGACCGTTTCGGTTCCTGAACCTGATAATAAAGCGGCTGGTAATTTATTAATTTACCCCGATCCGGCCAGTGATTTTCTAAATATTTGCGTTGATGCCTGTATGGTGGAACATGTAATAACAATCTCTGTACATGACATCACAGGCAAAACGTTTTACTTGTCCCGGACATCATTGGATTCATCAGGAATTCAATTACCGGTTTCTGATTTGCCTGCTGGTTTATATATCGTTCAGTTAGCTTTCCCCAACCATATAAGAACCTCAAAATTCGTAAAACTTTAAAAGAAATACACATTCTGCACTTCAAAACCAAGTTGCAGGGAAAGAAGAAAATCTATTATATTCGAATGCTTATAATATCTGCCACATCTCAAACAAACAACCACCCCATGAAACATAAAATATTACTCTTTGTATTAGCCAGTTTGATGGTTGCCTTAAATGGTGAAGCGCAGGATTTCTGGGAGGTATTATCAGTTCCTGAAAATTTTCAAGGCAGATCCTCAGCAATAAATTCTTTAGGTTGGCTTTTTTTTATAGGAACAAATGATGGAGTATATCGCACGTTAGATCATGGCGTTAATTTTGAGAAAATAGGATTAGAAAATAGTATATTAGCTTTGAAAATAGATATTAATAATCGTATTCTTGCTGGTTCAGGCATAATATTTTTTTCAAATGATAATGGGGGAACATGGCAAGAAATTGCAACTCCCCAATACATGACTGAAATTTATTTTGAAGGCTCACTAATTTTATTTGGTAATTGGGGTATAATATTTAAATCATCCGATTTTGGGAATACCTGGATACAAGTACTTGAGCTTAATAGTACTCATTTATTTACAAGTTTTATAAAAACAAATAATGGAGCATTGCTTGCTGGTGAAATTGGATTTATGGGAGGGGGAGGTATTTACCGTTCTGAGGATAACGGCGATACCTGGGAGTTTTCCGGTCTGTATGATGAATATGTTTCATCACTTGCAATAAATTCAGCAGGTGTAATCTTTGCAGGCAGCCGCGGAAATCATATAGAAGGTGGAGGCGGTGTGTTCAAATCAGAAGACAATGGCGATACATGGACAGAATTGACTGATGCCATCTGGGTAACATCAATGGTTATTGATTCAAATGATGTAATTTATGTGGGTGCAGAAATCAACAGCGGACAGGGGGGCGTATTCCGTTCAGTAGATAATGGCTTAACATGGGAATATATCATATCAGGTATGGGGAATTATCCCAGTGTGGAAGGCTTATGCCTCTCACCCGACGGATATTTGTATGCCTACGATACAAAATTATATCGCAGCGCCGGTCCGGTATATACTTCGGTCAATGATAACCGGGAGGCTCCTGCAACAGGTACCATCAGCTTCTACCCAAATCCGGCAACCGACCAGCTTACCGGCAGGTTAACCAGGAAAGGCAACTGCGACGGGAGATACAGGCTTTCGATACTCAGCATGAGCAGCCAGGTGGAAATGGAAGAAGAAATATCAGTGGTTTCAGGTATGTTTACCATCCAGGTTACCTCCTTACCGGCGGGGTTGTATGTTGTAAGGCTTACTGATAATACGGAAATATTTCAGGCGCGGTTTGTTAAACGTTGACACAGGAAACTTTCTGTGTATACGCTTAAAGATGCGAAAAAAAGAAACAGAAAAGTCTGTTATATTTGAATGCTTTTAATATCTGCCGCATCTCAAACAAACAACCACCCCATGAAACATAAAATATTACTCTTTGTATTAGCCAGTTTGATGGTTGCCTTAAATGGTGAGGCACAGGATTTCTGGGAGGTATTGCCGTTTCCCGATGGTACTGATATTTATTGTACTGCTGTTAACAATGAAGGCGATATTTTCGTGGGCGTTGGCAATGACGGAGCGCCCGGAGGCGTATATCGTTCACTTGATAATGGACAGACATGGAGCCTTGTTCTGGATTTAGGAATATTTAGTGTACTTACTCTTGAAATCAGTAATGATGGTACTATATATGCAGGTTCTGACGGGTTATATCCATTACACGCTTCAACGGATAATGGTGATAATTGGACGATAATACCCATGCCTCAGATTTTGAATGTTGTAAGTATAAAAAGTAAAGGGAGTGATACGCTATATGTAAGCCAATCTGAGAGTAATGGTGCTCTGTTAATGAGATTAACAGACAGCGGACAAACATGGGCAACGGTTTTTACAACAAGTGAACATACCAGTGAGTGTATTAATGATATAATCATTACGCCTTCCGGAACAATGTATATAGGCCTTGCCGGATATCTTCCCGGAATGGGGGGTGTATATCGGTCAACAGATGATGGCGACACATGGGAGTTTATCGGGCTGTTTGATTGTATGGTTAAGTCGCTTGCGACTAATAGTGCCGGCGATTTGTTTGCCGGTTCATGGGGAGGCACATCGTTATATTGTGCGGGCGTATATGTGCTACGTAACGGTCAGCAGGATTGGGATACGCTTACCGGCGGGCAGATTTCCGATATGGTGATAAACAGCGAGGGGCATCTTTACTGCAGCAGTTCGTGGCCCAATGGAGTGATTCGATCATTGGATAATGGCGCCTCATTTCAATTGATTAATTCTGGCCTTCCTCAAGGTGTTATGAATGATATAAGTATAGATGATTCAGAATATGTTTATGTTTCAAATAGCAGCCATATCGCAAGAAGTCTTGGCCCGACCGTTTCGGTTCCTGAACCTGATAATAAAGCGGCTGGTAATTTATTAATTTACCCCGATCCGGCCAGTGATTTTCTAAATATTTGCGTTGATGCCTGTATGGTGGAACATGTAATAACAATCTCTGTACATGACATCACAGGCAAAACGGTTTACTTGTCCCGGACATCATTGGATTCATCAGGAATTCAATTACCGGTTTCTGATTTGCTTGCTGGTTTATATATCGTTCAGTTAGCTTTCCTCAACCATATAAGAACCTCAAAATTCGTAAAACTTTAAAAGAAATACACATTCTGCACTTCAAAACCAAGTTGCAGGGAACGAAGAAAATCTATTATATTCGAATACTTATAATATCTGCCACATCTCAAACAAACCACCTGCCTTATGAAATATAAAATATTGCTCTTTGTATTAGCCAGTTTGATGGTTGCCTTAAATGGTGAAGCGCAGGATTTCTGGGAGACATTGCCGTTTCCTGATACATTGGATATCTCGTGCGTGGCCGTGAATGACCAAGGGCATATTTTTGTAGGAACAGGTACTACAGGGCCATGTGTTTCGGATGGGGTTTATCGCTCAACTGACAGAGGACAAACCTGGCAGCATGTGTTAAATACAGGCACTATTTCAATTCTTGCAATTGGAATTGATAAAACAGGGCATGTGTATGTTAGCTCTCAAGGTGCCACTACTTTTTGGAAAACAACCGACAATGGGCAGACCTGGCAGTCAATACCCTTTAATTCAATGTGTCATATCACGAAGTTCTATAGTTTTGGCAATGATTCGTTATTAATTGGATGCTCCCAAACGCTTGGTGCATTGCTGCTCAGGACGTATGATGGAGGAATAACGTTCGATACGCTTTTTCAAACATATAATCATGTAAGTGAATCTGTAAGAGATATTGCAATTGAACCTAATGGGGATATTTACATTGGATTGCAGGGTTGGTCTCTTGGTGCGGGAGGGGTAGTGAGATCAGTTGACAATGGGGCAACCTGGCAATACCAGGGTTTGCAGGGATACCAGGTAATTAACCTTGAGAGCAATGCACAGGGTGATATTTTTATCGGCGCTGGAGATGATGGTACTTTTGCCATTTATCACGACAATCCGGATGAAATCAAGTTTTTGTTTTGGCCAAGTAATTATGGCATGGTATTGAACTCATCAGGGTATTTGTATTCCAATTCTGACTGGCCTGATGGAACACTTCGATCAATGGATAACGGAATGACATTTGAATGGGTTAGCAATGGTACATTAAACGGACCAAATGGAGAGTTAACTATTGATGACAATGATTTTCTCTATGGTATTTTTATAAGTGCCTTACCAAATTTATACAGATCAAAGGAACCAACTTATACCGGACTACAATCCAAAGAACTTGCCGGAAAAACGCATCTCATGATTTATCCAATTCCGGCAAAAGACATACTGAATTGCAGGTTTTTACAAAATAGTATAGTTGGAGAAAAATGTAAACTGTCAATCGTTGATATCAATAACCGGATTTTGTATCAAGAGGAAGTTTTGATTGATTCAGATTCCTATAAATTAAATATTACACACTTACCTCCGGGTTTATACTGCATAAATTTTACCAGTAACCAGGAAATAGTTACTGCAAAGTTTGTTAAACTTTAAATCCATTACACATGAAAAAGGTATATTTTATTTTAACTGCCTTCGCTTTGACAATAAGCTGCCCGGTAAAAGCCCAACTTATCAACATGAACCCCGACCCTAATGGGCCGGTATGGATTACCGTACATGGCTCCGGGTCAGCCCACAAGCATTGATTGGGATTTTGTGGAATTGACACCGGATGCGAATTCGCAATTGGTAGTACTCCCACCATCAGTTGACAATTCGCAGAAAACCTGGTTTCCCTACATTTACAATCAGGGTTCAAGTGGTAGTTGCGTGCACGTGTCTGAAGTCTTCTATATGTTTACGTATGAATTAAATAGGAAATTTAATAGAGAAGCTGGTACTGATTTGACAAAAACCAATCTCTTTCATCCTTTATACTCATACAACTATCTTAACAATGGTGATGGCTCCAGTTTTACCGGCAGAAGAGATGGTTTTAAAATAGTAAGGGATTGCGGGGTGCCCGAATGGATTATTTACGATGACTCTGCACTTTTAACCAATTCAACAAAATACAAATACTGGATGACCGGCTACGACAAATACAATGCCGGGATGTGCAATACCATTTCCAATACCATGTTCCAGTTTCCGTTTACTTACGATAATACTTTCCTGAACAATATCAAACACTGGCTAAATGATCATTGCAATGCTTCAGCTTCCGGCGGGCTTGCCTCGATAGGGGTTTTTACAATACCCTGGGTTATTAGCCAGGTACAGTCAGGTACTTATGCGACTCAAAATTACATTAAACAGTTGGGAGTAAACGGCATTGGTTCGGGTCACCAGATGACCATTTGCGGATATGATGAAGATGTAACATTAGATTGGGGAGGCGGCGGTACTGCCGGTAATCCGCAGCCCGATGGACAATTCCGTAATGATATTGATAACAACCATGATGGAGTGATTGACATCAGGGACTATGAGATAGGGGCTTTTAAAGTGGCAAATAGCTGGGGTGAAAATTGGGATAATGGGAACCAGGGGTTTATCTGGATGCCCTATTGTCTTTTTTATCCTGGCAATATTGGCTTTAACGGGTGGGAAGCTGAAAGTTGCGATGTATTTGGCGAAACCGGTGAAATACCCCAGCCTGCCATCAACCTGAAGGTAAATATGGAGCATGATCACAGAGACCATATTAAATGTAGTGCCGGTTATGCACCTGCTGCCAATAATAACAACCCGTTAGCATGGGACGATTTGTTCCATTTAA
>Ga0209099_1000357_pt1 | contig 54976 bp, 43 predicted proteins | sample AD_JPNHW2_MetaG_FD_184430 | JGI IMG/M metagenome (GOLD analysis project Ga0209099, IMG submission 184430) | Active sludge microbial communities of municipal wastewater-treating anaerobic digesters from Japan - AD_JPNHW2_MetaG (SPAdes) (version 2) | ecosystem: Engineered > Bioreactor > Anaerobic...
CCTCTCCCCGGAAGGGACGCTTCTGGGCCGACCGCTACGGGAGCAACCAGCTGCTGGACGAGCTATCGATGCTCTTCGTCATGGCCTACGTCGACCTGAACTCGGTCCGGAGCGGCCTCTGCGATCGCCCTCAGGACCATCCCTACTCCTCGCTCTACCTTCGCGAGGCGGGGCTGGACGGTTGGCTCGAGCCTTTGGAGACGCTTCTGGGGGGAAGCCGTGAGGGGGCGCTTCGGCAGTACAAGAGCATGGTCTACTACTTGGGGAACATTCCCCGGGAGGGGAAGGGGCGGATCTCCGACGAGCTTCTGCATGAGGCGGAAAAGAGAGGCTTTGCCAGTGAGGGAGCCTTCCGTAAGAGGATCGGCTACTTCAGCACCGGCCTGGCCATGGGTCCCCGAGAGGCGGTCCGGGAGGTTCTCAACTACCGTCGCTCAAAGGGCGTCTACAAGAGGCGCAAGAACCCCCTGAGCGTGCAGGAGGAGAGCGAGCTCTGTGTCGCCCGCAGGGAGAGGCAGACCAAGCCGAAGCGGGTCACCTTACCGGTTTAGAGAGAGGGGTGTTAGGACCACAACGAAAGGGAGGGAGAGAGGTTCGCCGCAAAGCGGTATGAACGGGAAAGCTGGCAGAATGAGGATCTACAACAAAAGGAAGGGATCTGAAAGGGGAAAAAGGAGAGGTGGAAAGGAGAAAAGAGCGAAAGAAGAGAAGGGAGGGAAGGTCTGAGGAGATGGAGGGGGCGGGAGAGGGGAGTCGGCGACTTCCCGGACTGATGAGGGGGAGGGAAAAGAGGTGAAACCTGAGGGAGAGGAAGAGAAAAAGGAGGAGAAAAATAGAAGGGAGTGTCCGCTGTAAGTTGTGCAAGCTGGGAAGAGATAAAATGGAGTGTCCGTTATTGGTTTGTTATTAGTTGTGGCGCGGGGGTTGGGGGCGACATTTCCTTGACACCTCCCCGACGGGTTTGCTATGGTTTTAAGCAGAAAGGGAGCTCTTCTGTAGAGAGCTGATGGCCTCTTGATTGGAACGAATCGTGAAGAATCTTTTCCGAAGGTCTCAAGAAGGGCCTGAAAAGAAGGAGAAGCATGTGAAGGTCAGATCGTTGAGAGGCTCCTACCGGGGAAGGAGGGAGCATTGAGCACCCTACATGAGATGGTCCCCTTGGGGTGGGAGGAGGTCTCTCTCAAGAGGGAGGAGCAGGAAGAGAGAGTTCTCTTGGAAGATCTCTACCGAAAGAGCGTTCCTCTCATGAAACAGATGAAGGAGTGCTCGAAGAGCTGGGATTCGCCGAAGAAACACTACGACGACGAGGAGTACCTGGAGGCTTTCTATCCCGTAGAGAGAAGTATCGCCGGATGGAGAAAACAGGTGGCCCGAGAGGGGCTGTCTAAGCGGGAGGAAGAGTTTCTCCTCGGCCTTCAGAGACGTTGGAGAGGATGGGAGCTTGAAGAGCGGCCTTGGGGAGAAAACCCTGAACGGCTTTTCTCCTTTTGGCTACTTTCCCTGGTCGAGCTTCTCTCCCTCGTTAAGGGCGAAGGGCGGATGAAGCCTCTCCTTCCTTTCCACAACCTTCTCTTCTACGAACCCTTCTGGGAGGCAGCCCTTTTCCCATCGGTCCTCCTGAAGGACTCCCGATGGAAAGAGTTGCTGGAGAGGATAGAGTCGTCCGTGACACGCCAAGAGGGGGCGAAAATCCTTCTCCTGCACCGGAAGGTCGATGAAACTGCGCTCTTCGACCTTTTCTGGAGAGAGGCAGAAGGGGAGGGGCGTACCCGTCTTTCTCAACTGGAGAGGTGGACGATTCTTCTTCACCAGGAGAGGTGGGAAGCGGCGGAGAGACTTCTGACCGAAGAGGAGGATGGTCTCTTTCAGAAACGGCCTTTGGAGGCGTGGAAGCTGAAGCGGCGGTTCTTCCCCAATCGGCCTCTGAAGGAAGCGAGCCTCCTTCGGATTCATGAGTCGCTGGAAGGGAAGGGGCGAGAAGGGCCTGACGGTGAGACTCTTACGGCCCTTTGGAGAGAGGGAGAGCTCTTAGGTTTTCCTGAAGGCCTCCTGGGCAAGATGGCCACCATGACCCTGGATCATCCCGATGGCTCCACCGGCTGGAAGAGAGAGAAACGGTTGCTAAGGGAGTATTTCGCCGACCCCTCGAAGTGTGCTGAAGAGATGGTCTACTCCGAGTTCGCGGGGGCACTTCTTGAACACTCTTTCCGCGCTTCGGAGGGGAGAGCCTTCGGTGAGGTCGCTGAACCGCCGAGAGACTTGATCGTGAAAATGGGCAGGAACAAAGGAGTAGTGCTCAAAGAGCGGGTTGGCCCCTGGCCATCTCTTACGGCGCTAAGCTTTTTCGGGGGAAAATACCTCCTAGGCCGGACCAGGGAGGATCAAGCGGTCTTGACAACCTTTACCCCCTCTACAGGGAGGCAGGAGGAGGTCGCCGTAGCGAGGGGAAAGGTCTTCAGGTCTCTGGTGGCCATCGACTCCAACCGGTGTATTCTCTCTTTTACGCAAGACCCTTGCCTCTATTTGTTCGACGCTTCTTCACAGCGTTTACTCCCTTTCTGTAAAGAGAACCTGAAGGGGGTTGTCGGGCTCGCCGTGCACGCACGGAGCCTCTACGCCTTGGACTATTTCGATCACTCCTTGGTCCGAATCAACAGGGAGGGAGAGGTGATCGGTAGGGCTTCCTTGTCGAAGGTTGCCCCTTTCCCCCTCTCCTTCGCGTTGAACTCCAACGGAGCGGCGGTGGTTCTCGGGCTCAACCGATACTTTTATGAAAAGAGTAGAGAGAGGCTGGACGGCCTAGGTTCCTCCTTTTCCCCTGAAGCGGTGGGACGGTGGGTGCTGGGCGTCTGGCAGGAGGGCGAATTTGTGCAGAAGCAGGAGCTCTCACCGGGAGTCCGCGACTATTTCGAAGGGCTGGCCGGAGCTCTTCCTTCAACCTTTGTCAGGGGGGACTCTTTCTACGTCATGGCCGGTGCCCGTCTAGGAAGGTTTCGCTCCACCGGGGACGGTCTGGAGGCTTTCTACTCCCTGGAGAACGTGAGCCAGAGTCTTGGGAGAGACCGAAGTCAGCCGTTGGTGGCTCCTGCGGAGGAGGAGATCCTGGTTTATGAGCGCGAAACCGGGTACATCCTTCGAATCGGAGAGCGCCCATGAGGGAGTACGATACCTTTCTGAAAGGGATAGGCGACAGAAGAGCGAAAAACTTCTACCGTTACGAAGCCTCCTTGGCGGTAGAACCGATCTACACCTTCCTGAAGAGGGAGGGCGCCGAACTCTCCGGGTTGCTTCTAGATGTCGGGTGTGGCTCAAAGCCGTACAGAGATTGTTTCCCTCATGCCCACTACTACGGGATCGACAGAGCGGGAAAGGGCAGCGATGTCTGCGGCGATCTTCTCCGCCTACCCGTAGGCGATGAGAAGGTAAACCTTGTCCTCTGCAACCAGGTCCTGGAACATCTTCCCGATCCCCGGCGAGCGGTGAAGGAGATTTTCCGTGTCATGAAGCCTTCCGGTAGGCTTCTCCTTTCCATTCCCCAGATGGGAAGACTCCATGGAGAGCCTTACGACTACTTTCGCTTCACGAAGTGGGGGATCCAAAGCCTCCTCGTAGAGGGCGGATTTGAGGTCTCCCTTATAGAGCCTCATGGGGGCTTTTTCCGGGCCTTAGGCTCCCATACGGCCTTCTTCCTCTGCGAGAGGTTTCAGAGGTTCCCAAAGCTCCTCCGTTTCCTCGTGATCGCCCCCCTGGTGAGAATCTCGAGAGGGATGGATAAAACAGTCTCTTGGACGAAAGACACGCTCGGATACAACGTCCTTGCGGTTAAGAGAGCGAAAAATGGCTGAACGGGCACACCCTCAGGATCCTGGTTTCAAAGATCGGTGGTTCGGTCTCGTGAAGAGTAAGTACAAAGAGAGGCTCTTCGAACGGTACCGTTTCAGCTTTCCCTACATAGAGGGGAAGAGGGTCTTGGATATCCCTTGCGGTGTGGGCTGGGGAATGAAGCTTCTGAGAAGGAGAGCGGGGTCGCTTTGGGGCGCCGACCTCTCCCGGGAGGCCTTGGACTACGGCCGGCGGTACTTCTCCTGGGGGGGGGAGGTGAGGTACCTTTGCGCCCATATGTCGAAACTTCCCTTCCGGGAATCCTCTTTTGACGTTGTTCTCTGCTTCGAGGGCTTCGAGCATGTTTCGGCCGACCACGGTCTCCTCTTCCTTCAGGAGGTTCAGAGAATCCTTGCCCCCCGGGGGTTGCTCCTCATGACCTGCCCTGTCTTAAACGAGAAGGGACAACCTACGGGAAACCCCTTCCATCTCTACGAGTATCCGGAGAGCGAATTCGTGGATCTGGTGAACAGACTCTTCCGAATCCTCCTCTTGGAGAGAGTTCCCGGGCCCGATGGACCCGAGTACCGGGTCGTCTTGGAAAAGAGAGGGCCCTACGGAGAGGAGTGGGCAGGAGGGCGCAGGGAAAAGGTTTTGAGCCTTCTCAAGGAGATCTGTAGCATCCTTCTGGAACGGTGGAGGGAGTCGCTCCCTTACGAAGAGGCGCAAGAGAGGATTGTCAAGATTCTCGAAGCCCAAGGGGAGAGCTTCTCTCTGATGAAGGAGGTCTATGGGCTGAGCACCGCTCTGCGGAAGCGCGGGCTAAAAGAGGATGCCTACTGCCTTCTCAACGCTTTCGAAAGGGTCTACTCCCGGCGAGAACTTTCGACAAGAGAGAAAGATCTTTTAGGGAAATGTTACTACAAAATGGCCCTGGAGGAGTGCTGTTCCGCCAAGAGGGAGTGCCTTGAGAGGGCTCTCTTCTACTGCCCCGGCCATAGGGAGGCGCGAAGACTCTACGGAGCGGGAGGGGGCAAGGAGGAGAAAAGCGAATGAAGGTGCTTTTCATGACCTCTCCGGCGCCGGAGAGGGCTGGATTTTCCACGGCCGAAAAGAAGCCCCCTCTGGGAATGGGGATTCTGATCTCTCTCCTGAAGGGGAGGGGGCACGAAATAGCTTTCCGGGACGAGTATTTGGCGCCCTCGGGGGTTCTGGAGGGAAGTTATTTAGAGACGGAAAAACCCGACTTCGTGGGGATCTACTCCAACACGGTCTGCTACGAAGGGACCAAGGAGATCCTCTCCAAGCTTCAGAGAAAACGGGAGAAGGGGAGCTGGAAGGGGAAGATCCTTGTGGGGGGACCCCATACATCGGCGGCCATAGAGACGGTTCCAGACTTCGTGGACCACATCGTCGTTGGGGAGGGGGAGGTCAGCGTCCCCAAGATCGTCGAGGGCGAACTCCGGGAGAGAGTCGTTGTCGGCGAGAAGGTCACCGACATGGACTCCCTTCCTCGACCCTCCTGGGAGGAGTTCATCTACAGGAACTACGATTGGACGAGCCCCTGGTCGGACGCCTACCCGGTCTACACCATGAACACGAGCAGAGGGTGTCCCTTTCATTGCACCTTCTGCTCTGTAAACGCCGTGTGGGGAAGGAGCTACCGGGCCATGTCCGCGGAGCGGGTTGTGGCCGATATGGAGCACATGGTCACCTACTACGGCGCCAAGGGAATCTTCTTTCGAGAGGACCACTTCACGCTGGATAAACATCGCACCCAGAAGATCTGTGAGTTGCTCCTGAAGAAGAACATCCGGGTGGAGTGGTACTGTGAGACCAGGGTCGATCAACTGGACGATCCGGAGTACCAGGCCCTGATGGCCAGGGCGGGGTGCAGAGCCTTCTATATCGGCGTGGAGAGCGGAAGCCCGAGGATGCTTGAACTGTTTAAGAAGGGAGAGAGGGTGGAACAGTTCGTCCGGGCCTTCGAGATCGCGCACTCCCTGGGGATCAAAACGTACGCGAGCCTCGTCGTGGGAACCCCCTACGAAACCGAAGAGGACCTCCTCTTGACGGAGAGGCTGATCGACCGGATCAAGCCCTACCGGGTAGGAAGGAACGTCTACGTAGGCCTTCCGGGGAGCGAGATCTACGAGAGGATTCTGCGGGAGGGTGCTTACGAGTACAAGGACCCTACGGGGGTTCTCTATCCGAAAGGGTATCTGGAGCGAGTGGACCGGTACTACGGCGGGAACGACTACTTCAAGCCCTACAGGCTGGACGCGTCTCAAGCTCGGGGGCTCAATCCCTCTCCTTCGCCGGGAAAGGGGAATCCCCTCGCTCCCGGCCTGAGGAAGAAGGTCCGGGAGGCGCTTTCGAAAAGGTTTTGTGGGGAGGATCTCTCCCTCCTACGGGAATCTGGTGTCGTCCTCTTTGGCTCCGGGAGCCTGGCGACCGAGGTCTTCTCTTACCTTCAGGAGCAGGGAATCCCGCTCCGTTCTGTTTTTGACAACGATTCGAAGAGGCTGTGCACCCTCTTCGGGGGAGTCAAGGTCGAAGGACCCTCCCTGAAAGAGGGTGTCAAGATCGTCGTCGCTTCCCAGTGGGAACGGGAGATCGCCCTCCAGCTGACGGCCTTAGGCTACGGGGAAGAGCGGATCTTTCTCCTGAACGATAAGGCCCGAAGAAGATGAACGAAGAGCTGAAGAACGAGTATGACCGTCGCTACCGGGCAGACTACCGGAGCCTCCTTCAAGGGTATGAGGTGGCCCGGTGGGAGGCGTTGGAACACTTCTTCAGGAGGGGGCCGGGGAGGGTGGCGCTGGGGGCCTCGAGGGTCCTGGACTACGGTGCCGGTAGCGGCCTCTTCTCCCCTCTGTGGGAGGCTCTCTTCCCCGAAGCCGATCTCGACCTCTGCGATATCAGCTCCGTCGCCGGGGAGCTTTACTTGAAGAGAGGGGGAAAGGGGCGTTACGGGATCATCGAGAACGGACGGACCCCTTACGCTGAGAACACCTTCGATCTTGTGGTCAGCGTCGAGGTCATGGAGCACGTGGAGGAACTCTCATCTTTCCTTTCGGAGATCTTCCGGATCTTGAAGCCCGGCGGCTCCTTCGTCTGGACGACCCCCTGCGCCAACTCCCTTTCGGTGGAACACCTTTACGCCCTTATGACCCGGCAGCAGGAGAGCTCCGCCACCGGGGAACGCCGGTGGAAGTGGGAGGACTCCGGCCATCTGAGGAGGCTGAAGAGTCGTGAAGCGGCCGAAGCCTTGGAAAGGACGGGATTTGAAAGGCCTGTGTTCCGGTACCGTGCCCACCTCTTCTCTTTCTGGGCCACCAGAGGGTTGAAGTTCCTCTCCGAGAAGGGGAGGGAGCGGGTGATGACCCTCGACTACCGCTGGCTGAGGGCCTTGCCCAACGGAGCCTCCATGATCGGAAAGGCGAAAAAGCCAACTCTCCGAGAGCCTTCCGGGGGAAACCGTGCCGGCTGAGATCCCTGTTGTGACGGTCATCATCACCTGTTACAACCTGGGACGTTACCTCCAGCAAGCGGTCTCATCGGTGAAGCGGCAGAGTATGAGCCGCTGGAGGTTGATCGTCGTTGACGACGGGTCGACGGATGAGGAGACCCTGGAGGCCTTGAAGGTGTTGGAAGGGGAGGGGACGGAGCTCCTCCGCCTCGACAACGGAGGGGTGGCAAGGGCGCGAAACCAAGGGATCGGACTCTCCAACACGCCCTATATCTGTTGCCTGGACGCGGACGATGTTCTTTCGGAGTCTTACCTCGAGAAGACGGTGGCCCTCATGGAGAGGGATTGCGCCGGCAAGGTCGCCCTGGTGACCACCTGGATGGAGAGCTTCGGAGAGGAGAACCGGCTCTACAAGCTGGGAGGAAAGAGGGATCCGGCGATGCTTCTGACAGACAACTTCTTCCATGTCTCCTCTCTCTTTCGAAGGAGGGCATGGGAGGAGGCGGGGGGGTACAGCGAAACCCTCCCGGGCTACCAGGACTGGGACCTGTGGATCTCCTTCGTCGAGAGAGGGTACTCCTGGGAGACTGTGGAAGAGCCATTGTTCTACTACCGCGTCAGAAAAGTGTCTATGGTGACCCATTCGGACAGGATCCGCCCGGAGTTGGTCAGGGAGATCGCCGGAAGGCACGGGGATCTTTTTCGGAGATACTACCGGGAGACGGTCTACCACAGAGAACTGAAGTTGCAGGCCTATGGCGAAGAGGATCAAAGCCGCAGAAGGCTGAGGGGAAGGCTGGAGTCTGAGCCCTGGTTCCCCCTGATCGACGGGGGAGAGGGGATCTACGTCTTTGGAACTGGAAAAAAGGCGGAAGAGTACATGAAGGCCCTCCGGGGGTCGAACGTGGAGATCCTCGGCTTCTTTGACAACGACTCCCGAAGGGAGGGAGGGGTCTTCTTCAACAGAAGGGTCTCGCCTCCCTTTCTTCAGAGGGGGAGGGTGCTGGTTTTGTCCCAATGGGAGAGGGAGATCGCCCAACAACTTCTGAAAATGGGGTATTCTGAGGAGGAGATCCTCCTTCCGACTCTTCAAGGAACCCAGGGAGAGAAAAGGGAATGAAAGTCCTTGTGGTCAGCCATGATGCGACCAGAACCGGTGCTCCGATCCTTCTCTTGAACACTCTCGAAGAGATGAAGAGACGTTATCCCCTGGACCTTCAGATCCTCCTGAAGAACGGGGGGGAGCTGCTGAGCCGGTTTCAAAGGCTGGGGGAGACCTATCTGCTCGATTGGGGGTACTCCTTCCTCCCTCAGGGGGGAATCGCGAGGCTCTCCCCCCTTCTGGGGTTCTTCGGGCAGAAGAGGCCCGACCTGGTTTACGCCAACACGATGACCTGTGGGGAAGTCCTCTCTTGGCTCGCCCCGCTGAAGATCCCCGTAGCCGTCCACGTTCATGAGCTCGAGTTCGCCATCGATTGCACCGTTTCTTCCCCCTCCCTGGAGACGACGCTGAGAGAGGGCTTGGCCTTTATCGCCGTGTCTCGGGCCGTGCAGGAGACTCTGGTCCGGCGCTACTCCCTACCTCCCGAGAGGGTCCATCTGGTGTACGGAGCGGTTCCGGACGACTCTCTGGAGGGTCGGCTCCGGGTCGGAGAGACCAGAAAGGCGGTGAGGGAGGAGTTGGGAGTCGCCGAGGAGACCCTTCTGGTGGGAGGGTCGGGGAGCTTCGCTTGGCATAAGGCTCCCGACCTCTTTGTCCAAATGGCCCAGAAGGTCCTCTCCCAGAGGGCGGGGAAGGTCCTCTTCCTCTGGGTGGGCGGAGATCTCGAGAGCCAGGCGTACGCGCAGATACAGCACGATGTGGAGCGCCTCGGAATCGGAGAGGCCATACGCTTCCTTGGCACAACCGATCGGGCTCAGCGGTACCTTGGCGCCTGTGACCTCTTCGCCATGGTCTCTCGGGAGGACTCTTTTCCCCTGGTCGTCTTGGAGGCCGCCTCCCATGGGGTGCCTATGGTCTGCTTCAGAGGCTCCGGAGGGGCTTGTGAATTCGCCGACCAGGGTGCGGGTGTCTCGGTTCCCTACCTGGACCTGGATTCTTTCTCCCAGGAGGTTGTCGGATTTCTCGATGATCCCAAAAGACGTGAAGAGGCGGGGGAGAGGGCGAGGCGGATCGTGGAGAGAGACCATACTCTCTCCTCCTGCGCGGCAAAGGTCTATGGGGTTCTCCAGGCGGCTTGCCGGGAGGGGAAGGAGCGCGTATCCCTTCGGGAGCTGCTGAGCCTTTATGCCCAAGAAGAGGACCCAAAGGCGTGCGGAGAGATGGAACGGGAGCTTCTGGACCGGTGGCAAAGGGAGGGGGCCGTAGGCGCCCTCTACAACTTCGCCTCTTTCTTGGCCAAGCGGGGGGAGAGAGGGGTGTCTCAAGGGCTCTTCCTCTTTATCGCAAAGACTTGGCCGGAGAAGGAACCTGGGCTTGCGGCCAAAGCCTGGTATAAGCTCTCTGAAACGGAGGAGGAGGCGTGGAGGCGAAGGGAGTACCTGGAGAGGTGCCTTCAGCTTCTTCCGGAACATGGGCTGGCGAAAGAGAGACTCCAAAGCTTGAACCCTCCGGCGGCGAAGGGAGGAGGCCGATGACCACCGCGGAACCGCTGATTCGAAAGGTCCTCTCTTACGGGTTTTCCAAGATCTTCTTCTGGGGTGAAGGCCCCGGGGTTTCGTCCTTTCTTAAGCTGTGGAAAGAGCTTGGGGGAGGCGATCTGGAGAGGGTGAAGAAGGAGGAGCTGGCTTCCCGCCTGGAGAGGGAGGAGGGGGCGGAGTGCGCCGTCCTGCTCTTCTCGCGGAAGCGTGGAGAGGAGGTCTATGGGGTTCTTCGGGAAGCCTTTCCTTTAGTAACCCTCTTTCCCGTCTTTCAGGAGAAGGCCGAGGTGGAGCTTCGGTTCTTCCTCAGAAAGCGGTGCCGATCTCTGATCTTCAGACTTAAGAGCGAGGGGATCCAGAGCGTTGCCGTCTACGGCGCAGGGAGCCATACGAAGAGGCTCTTGGATTGTTGGAGCGATCTCGGGGGCCCTTCGGTTCGGGGGATTGTCCAGTCCCAACCGCCGGAGACGAGAGAGTTTCAGGGGATTCCCCTCTTCGGAAAGGAGGAGTTCTCCGGAGAGGGAGTCCATGGGATCGTCCTCTCTTCCGCGACCTACGAGCATGAACTCTTTCGGCTCTGTTCCAGCCGATGGCCCCACCTTCCCGTCTACCCCCTCTGGGATCAGAGGCTTCAATCCCCGGTGCCCTTCCTGAAACGTCTCCTCCCCGCCCTCTTCCAGCGTTGTGAACAGTTGGGAGTCCGCAGAGTGCTCCTCTTTGGAACCCTGGACCGGATTCGGATGGTTCTGCCCCTGTGGAGAGAGGGGAAGGGACCAGCGGTAGAGGCTCTCTACCTTGACTCTTTTCCTGAGGAGACAACCTTTCAGGGACTCCCTCTCCGGCCTCTCTCCGAGGGACTTGCCCTCGAAGCCGACGCCTTGGTAAGCCTGAATTCGGGCTCTTCTCCCTCCTGGCCGAAGGGGAGAATCGATCTCTCCTTCTGGATCGAGAAGCTGATCCGGTGGGAGGACCTGATCAGGCTTCCGGAAACGACTTTGCCCTCCACGAGCGGAAGGGAGCCGCGGGAGGTTTCGAAGGAGAAGGAGCCCCGAGGCTCTTGGGGAGAGTGGCTGGAGAGGAGGGGAAAGAGACCGCCCTCGGAGCTTCTCGCGGGAGGAAAGGATTCCCTCCCCACGGTGACGGCGGTGCTCTTCGCCCAAGGGGAGGGGGAGGCCCTCTTGTCCGAGTCTTTGGAAAGCCTCCAAAAGCAGACGGTGCCTTACGGGGATCTCCTTCTGGTACCGCTCAACCGGGAAGGGTCTAGACAGGGGGAGAGAGTCCTCGGCGCTCGGGGGACGAAGAGGGGGGAAAAGCTACTCCCCCTCCAGGAGGGAGGAACCCTCAAGGACCTCTTTAGGAATATCGCCAAGGAGGTTTCCGGCCGTTACCTCCTCTTCCTCGCCGGTAAGGACGCCCTCTCCCCCTGGGCGATCGAGGCGGCGGCCGGGGCTATGGCAAGATCGCCGGGAGCGGAGGTTTTCATCGCTCAGGAAGGGGAAAAGGAGGGAAAGGGCTCCCTTGGAGGCGGGAAGAGGTGGGAAGGAGCTCCCTTGGAGGGCTTTTCCCAGCTGATTCTCCTGGAACGGCGGCTTCTTCTGGAGTTGGACACTGCCGAAAAGGGACAAGGCCCTCTGGAAGCCCTCACGAAGGCTCTCGCCGAAGCCGGGAAGAGGCGAAGAATCCTTCACTGCGCCCATCCCCTCTACTTCTCCCGCCCTCTACCGGGATCCGTTTCCTGGGGAATCGAAGGGAGGGGGCAGAACCTTCGGGGGGAATCCCATGGCACACCCTTGAAGGTCCTCCTGGACGCAAGAATCCTGAGCAGGAAGATGACCGGTTCGGAGAGGTATATCTCGGAGCTCCTTCGCGCCATGGCCCCGCTCTCCGGGGCGGCGAACCTGGAGCTCCAGGCCCTGGTGAAGGAGCCCCCTGTGGATCCCCTGGAGGGGGTACGGTATATCCGGAGGGACCCCTACAAGGCAATCGGGCAGGCCGACCTCTTCCACCAGACGACTCAGGTCTACCAACGGGAGCGGCTCTACGAGATGGCGGCGGGCAGGAGCTCCCTGATCACCTTCTTCGACCTGATCAGCTTTACCTTCCGGGAGTATTTTCGGGGGGAGAGAGAGTTCGCGGACTACCGGCGCTATACCGTGGCGGCCACCGCTCTGGCCGACGGCGTGATCGCCATCTCCGAGCACAACCGCAAGGAGATCGTGAAGTACCTTGGGGTTTCCCCCGAGAGGGTCACCCCCATCCCTCTGGCCCCTCCGGAGGGGTTGAGAAGGAGCGAGGATGAGGGCAGGAGAAGGGGCTTTCTCCTCAAACACGGCCTCTCTGCGGGGTACCTTCTCGCCATCGGGACAAACTATCCCCACAAGAACCTCCTTCGTCTCCTGAGGGCTTACGGGCGAGTCTCCTCCCGAATCGGAGGCCGACCCCTCGTCGTCGTGGGGGCCAGGAGCTTCGCCAGTCTTCAAGCGGATGTCGAGGAGAAGCTCCGGGAGCTTCAGGGCAGAGTCTTCCCTCTAGGCCATGTTCCCGAGGAGGATCTCGCCGAACTCTACTCCAACGCCCATGGGCTGGTCTATCCCTCCCTCTACGAAGGCTTCGGCCTGCCGCCCCTTGAGGCGATGGCGTGCGGTGTTCCCGTAGCGGCCAGTAACGCCACAAGCATTCCCGAAGTGGTCGGCGACGCCGCCCTCCTCTTCGACGGAGAGGATGAAAACGCCATCGCCGAGGCCATAGTCTCCCTCAGCAACGACGGGGAAGTGCGTCGTCGGCTCGTCGAACGTGGGGCCCATCGGGTCAAGACCTTCCGTTGGGAGGAGACGGCCAAGAGGACCATAGAGTGTTATTACGAAACCTACCGAAGGTCTTTGTCCCAGGACGGCCGTGAGAGGGAGGAGAGGAACCGGGAGACCCTGAGAGGCCTCGATTCGACGCTCCCCTTGGTCTTGATCCCCTCCCATGTCCTCTTCACTCCTCCCGGGGCCGGAAACGAGCTGCGGATCTTTAACCTTGTCAGGCACCTTAGGGGAGCGGGCTTCCGGGTGGCCTACCTCTACTGCCCCCTGGACGGCAGGGGGGCCACGGGGAAGCAGAAGCTGGAGATCGAGAAGTATGTGGACTTCTTTCGGCAAGTGGACAGGGAGGCTCGGGAGAAGGCCCTCCTTGGGAGTTCACCCCTTCAGGATCTTCTCGACAAGAGCCGGGAACCGGAGCTGAGAGGGGTGGAGGAGAGGGAGAAGTGCTTCTGCCCCACCGCGATGCTGAACGCTTTCGACGAGATGGTCCGCGAGCTTAAGCCCTCCATCGTTATCGCCCAGTACGTCTGGATGAGCAGGCTCCTGAAGGTTCTCCCCGAAGGGATTCTGAAGGTGATCGATCTTCACGACAAGTTTTCCGACAAGAGAGAGAAGGTCCTTTCCTGCGGCGTTTCCGATGGTTTGGCGATCACCACGGAGGAGGAGGCCGCCCTTCTCAACCGAGCCGACCTGGTGATGGCGATCCAGGATCTGGAGAGAAGACGTTTTCAGGAACTTTCGGTCAAGCCCCTGGTGATCACCACGGGCGTCGATTTCGAGCCGAAGTATGACGAGGATCCTGTGAAGGACGAGAGAGAGCCGACGGTCTTGATCGTTGCCTCCGGGAACGCCCTGAACGTCAACTCTCTTCAGACCTTCCTGCGGGAGGTTTGGAGCAAGCGGGGGGAGAGCCTGGGAGGTCTGAAGTTGAGGGTTCTCGGGAGGGTCTGTGAAAACCTGACCTGTGAAGACCCCTCCGTCGAGTTGGCCGGTTACGTTCCCGACCTAGCCTCGGAGTACAGAAAGGCCCTCTTTGTCGTCAACCCCGTGGTCGCCGGAACAGGCTTGAAGATCAAGTCCTTGGAGGCTCTCTCCTACGGGAAGGCCCTTCTCAGCACTCCCGCCGGGGTGGAGGGTCTGCCCGACCGGGAGGGGCACCTCTTTGCGGTCGCCCGGACCGGGGAGGAGTTCGTGAAACGGATGGGGCTCCTTGCCGGTGACTCGGGGCTTCGGGAGCGGATGGAGCGGGAGGCCCGAGAGTACACGGTAAGCTCCCTCTCCCCCTCCGCTGTCTACGGGGAGTTGCTCAAGAGCTTCAACCTCTTCTTGAAGGGGTCGCCCCGATGAGAATCCTCTGCCTCTACCTTCGGTACGGACGGGAGCACTCCTCCGCCTTCGAGAGGCTGCGGCGTTGGCAATTCCTCAACCTCTCCCAGGAGCGAGTGGAGACATGGATCATCGACAACTCCTTGCCCGAAGGGACCCCCGAAGGGGTGGAGGGCCCTTTCCGCCTCTTTTCCGGCGACAACTCCATGCGGGAGTTCAGCGGATGGGACAGAATCCGGGCCGCTTACGCCGAGGAGATCCAAGGCTTTGACCTTGTCCACTTCGTGGATGACCGGTTCGATGTCCTCTATACGAAGTACTTGGAGCATTTCCATCCCACCATGCTTGCAAGAGTCGCCTCCCGCCCCGTCTGCCTCGGCCATATAGACAGCTACGACAGGGAGGTCTCCCTCAAGGGTGTGCGTTCACAGCACTGGATCCGAACGTGCTTCTTCTTCATGAGCCCGTCGGCTCTCGACCGTCTGGGGCCCTTTGTCTCCCAGAGGGACGAGGCCGACTTCTTCGACCGGGAGGGACTCTTCCGGAGGGGATCCCTCAGCGGACAGTATGTCCGGTACATCACCGATTGGCTGGCAGGAGTCCCCCTTCAAGGGGTCAGCTGGCACTCCCGTATCGGAGACCCCGCCCTCTTTCGCAAGAAGGCGTTGATGATTCTCAACGAACACGCCCTCAGCATCCGCTTACGCCAAAGGGGTGTTCGGCTCATGGACTTCTGTTGGTCTTGGTACAGGGGAAGCCATGGCCTCCTTCCTTCCAAAGCCCTTCCCGGGTGGAGGGAACAGGTCCGCTTCCGGAGCGATTTTCTGAAAGGAAGGGTTCCCGACGGAGGGCTCCCTTCATGACCATGGGCGAGGAGAGAGGAATGGGGGATCAGGAGAGGATTCGCAGTGCTTGGGATTGTCTTGCCTCGGAAGAGGAGAAGGGGAAGCGCCTTTTGACGAACTACAGCGGCCTCAAGAGCTCCCATGAGCTTCACAACTACCTTGTCACTGGACGCAGGGATTACCACTACCTCGACTACTTCAGGGACAAGTATCTGGCCGGTCGTTCACCCCTGCGCATCGCCAGCCTGGGCTGCGGGGACGGAGGTCTGGAAAGAACCCTGGCCGGCGAATTCTCCTACCCTTACCGGGAGATCGAGGGTTTCGACATCAACCCGAAGCTGATCGAATTCGCCGCCCAAGAGGCGACAAAGCGAGGGCTGACGAACCTGCACTACCGGGTCATGGACCTGAACAGGCCGGCCCTAGGAGAATCTTCCTACGATTTGGTGGTCTTCTTCCACTCCCTTCACCACCTGGAGGCCCTCGAAGAGGTCCTGGACGCGGTCCTTTCCTCGTTGACCGAAGAGGGGCTGTTGCTGGTTGTGGACTACACGGGACCCTCCCGTCTCCAATGTCCGGAGAAGGTCCTGAAGATCGCTCAGGAGCTCCTGGACCTTCTTCCCCGGGAGCTGAAGGTCAACCTTGCCAAGCCCTCCTCACCGGTCCTTTACAAGGAGAGGGTCACCAGAAAGTCGGTTCGGGAGGTGGTTGGCGCCGACCCCTCCGAAGCGGTCCGATCCGATGAAATCGTGCCCCTCATCGAGGAGCGCTTTCAGGTGCTCGAGAAGAGGCCTATGGGGGGGACCGTTATCGAGCAGACCCTCGGAGAGATCGCCGGGAACTTCGATGAGAGCAATCCGGTCGTAAGGTCCCTGCTCCTCTCCTTCCAGAAGGTCGAGGAGATCGCCTTGAGGGAGGGGGGCATCGACCCCCACTACACCTTCCTGGTTGCCCGCAAGGGCCCTCCCGGCTCCCCTCGGACCGCTCCCCCTCCATCGAAGGTCTTGCCCCCTCCGGGAGAGAGTGCCCCTTCGCTCTCTTTTGCCTCTTTCGAAAACGATCTCCAGAGCGTCAACAACCTTCTCCAGAGAAAGAGCGTCGGCGCCGCGCTCCGCAACCTCGCCCGGAAGGATTTGCCGGAGGAGGGAGTCCAAGAGGAGTGGAACACTCTGATCCAAGGGCTCACGGCCTTAGAGTTTCCGACCCTTCTCTACAACGTCGCCGGGTACTACGAGCAGAGGGAAGACCTGCCTGCCTCCCGGGCTCTCTACAGGGTGTTGACAGAGCTCTTCGAGAAGGGGGATCCTGAAATCGCCGGAAAGAGCTACTACAAGAGGGCTCTTCTGGAAGAGGGGGGGGAGAAGAGAGAGCTTCTGGAGCGGTGCTTGGTCTTGTATCCCGACCATAGGGCCGCATTGGACCTGATACGGTCTCTTCCAGGGGGAGAGAACTACTCCGTCCCTACCCAAGAGAGGAGGCCGGATTTCCGGCCGCCCAGTGAGAGGCTCCTTGCGCCTATGTTTTCGGAGCACCATCTCGACCTGTTGGAGTCGATTCAGCGGAGGTTCTCGCTGAGGGGGAAAAACGTGGTCGACGTCGGAGGGGTGAACATCCCGGCGGAGCTCATGAGGCGGCTGGGGGTGAGGCGGTTCGTTTGCGTGGATCCTGTCTCGAAGTGGGGTTACGGCTGTAGCGATGGAAAATGTTTTGAAAAACCGGTCTACAAACGGAAGGATTTCCGGGAGGCTTTCGAGAGAGAGTTCTCCTTTGTCCTGGACGAAGGGATCGAAGAGGTAGGAGAAGAGCTGGCGTCAACCTTCGATGTGGCCATCTCCATCGGGGCCTTTGAGCATGTGGCTTCGTTGGAACAGACTCTGGAGGCCCTCTTCCGTATTCTCAAGAAGGACGGCCACCTCTTCAGCTACTACGACCCCATCTTCTCATGCGCCAAAGGGCACCATGTCTACATCAACAAAAATTATAACTTCAACAACATGCCGGAGCTGGACCATATGCACCTTCTCTACGGCCCGGAGGAGGCCAGGAGGTACTTACAGGGTGTGGAAAGGTTCGAGGGTTTGTCGGAGACCATCGTTCAGCAGGCCTACTTCTCAGACAAGATCAACCGATTTACCCTCAACGACCACCTCCGTGCCCTTTCCGGAGGACCTTTCAACGAGTACACCATCCTCTTTTACAAGGTGACTCCGGTTCCCCCCCAACGGTGGGAGGAGCTGGTCCGAAGGCATGGACCGATGCGGTACGATGTCCAGGGCATTCAGTATGTGGCCCGGAAGCTTTAGAGGAAGGCCTTAAGAAAGGGAGAGAAAAGGAGCGAGAACCGTGAAAAACTACTGGTCCTGCGGGATAGACGAAGTGGAGGGATGGCTCAGCCAGGGGATCGAAGAGCCCCTGACTGAGGTGGACCGTTTCCAAAGGGAGGCGGGAATCTTGGGAAGCGTCATGGAGATCGGTGTCCACCAAGGGAAATTTTTCATCCCCCTGGCCTTACTGAAGAGGCCCGAGGAGTACGCCCTAGGGATCGACCTCTTCGAAGATCAGGGAAAGAACATCGACGGGTCCGGGAAGGGGGACTTCGGAGCGGTTTCGGCGAACCTCGAAAAGCATGTCCAGGAGAGGTCCAGAGTGGAACTGCTCCGAAGGGACAGTCTCTCCCTCACCCCCCTGGACAAAGTGGAGTTTCTCAAGAAGTACGGTCCTTTCAGAATCGTCAGTATTGACGGAGGCCACACCCCTTTTCACACGGTCAACGACCTCCTCTTCGTTCAAGACATTCTCCAGAGCGGAGGAATCGTCATCCTCGACGACTACTACAACCTCCATTGGCCGGGGGTTCATGAGGGAGTGGCCAGGTTCTTCCTCCAGAACACCCCCAAGATCAGGATCTTCTGCTACACCCAGAACAAACTTTTCTTGACCGATCTCAGCCATTACAGGAGATACTTCACGCTTTTTCAGAAACTCTTCTCCTCCAAGGAAAACTTTAAAAAGGTGAGGATGTGGGACTCCGAAGCGGTCGTCTACTGAGAGAGCGGCGCGAAGAGGGGCGGGGAGAGAGCGACATGAGGGAGACTCCCCCTTCGGCTTCTCCTTTCCGTCGACGCTTCCGGGCCTGGAAGAGGTGGAAACGGAGGGGTTCATGATCAGCGTGGTGATCCCCTGTTTCAACGGCGGGGAGGTTCTCAACAGATGCCTCCGCTCCCTGGTCGAGACGAAAGCCCCGGGGAGGCTGGAGGTGGTCCTGAGGGATGACGCCTCCCCTGAACCGATGTGCCTGGAGGGGGTGGGAGAGGGGTTCGCGATCAGAACCTCCCGAAATTCCGAGAACCTCGGCTTCGTCAGAACCGCGAACCTGGGGGCGGCTGAGGCGAAGGGGGAGATTCTCCTCTTCCTCAACCAAGACACGGAGTTTCTCTCTCCTGGCTGGGGGGAGCGGCTCGAAGAGCTTTTCCGCGAAAGGCCGGATATCGGCGTGGTCGGAGCCAAGCTGATCTATCCGGACAGCCGCCTGGTCCAGTTCGCCGGAGGCTTCCTGGACGAAGAGGAGTGGAGAAGCGACTACCTCTACTACCGGGCCCGAGGCGACGAGCCCGGAACCAACCGGGGAAGGGAGGTCGATTGGGTCTTGGGGGCCTTCTTGGCGATCCGCGGGGATCTCTTCCGGAGCCTTGGAGGGTTCTCTCCCGCCTACCACTCCTCCTACGAGGACATCGACCTCTGCCTTCGGGTTGCCGAGAGGGGGTACAGAGTCTTCTATGAGCCCTCCATCCGTCTCTTCCACTACGAGACCCAGACCGGTCTGACAGGGCTTCACCAATCCAAGAGCCTCTCCACCTTCAGAGACCGTTGGAGCGGCCGCTTGATGGGGGCACAACCGGACTACTACGGTCAGGACGGCCTCTCCTCCTCCTTTGTCAGGCGGATGATGGCCCTCTTCCAACGGGACTACTACAACGTTTCACGGGTGGTCGAAACCTTCGGCCTGAAAGAGCCCACCGCTCAGAGGGCCTTCGTGGAGGGCCGCTCCTCCTTTTCGATTCTGGATCAGCTGGTGGAGCACTTTCGTTGCGCCGGTTCCTCTGCCCTTCCGGATTTCCTCTACTACCGGGGGAAGGTCCGGTTGAGATCGGGAACCCCGGAGGATTTCCTCTCCGACTTCCTCGAGGTCCTCTCCAAGGGGGAACCTTCCCTGAAGAGGGACGAGAGCCTGCTTCTGCTGAGGATGATGGGCCAACCCGTCGAGCCTTCGGGAGAACCCTTTTCCCAGAGGCTCTCGACGTTGAGCCGTCTGGTCCAGGAGATTGGCGAGGGGCTCCCCTGGCCGGGCAAGGGGGATATTCTCGAACAGGCCCTGCTGCTGAAGTTCACCGACACGGTCTCGTGGGCGGTCCGCCGGATCCCCGCCGAGAGGCTCTCCCGGTACGTCGCCTTCATAGAGGAGAGAGAGGGGTGGTTCTCCAACAAGGCCTCCCTGATCAACCTCTTCTTCTCCCTCGGGGAGAGAGATTTCGAGGGCCGGGGGGGGGAGTTTTTCCGAAGGGCCGTGGAGTGGACCCGGGAGGGGAGGTGGGATCGGGTGAAGAGGGCCCAATTCGCCATCAACCAAGCCTCCTACTGGGAGAAGAGGGGGGAGTACCAGAGGTCTCTAGGGCTTCTGGAAGAGGTGGAGGAGCCCCTTCCCCGCTCCCTGGGCTCCAGCCTCCACTACCATCTGGGCGAGTGCTTTCACCGCCTGGGGGATGAGGGGAAGGCCCTCTCCTATTGGACGAAAGCCTTGCGGGGCAACCCTGACAACGCCCTCCTGAGGAAGAAATGGAAGGAGCTGGCCCGGGATGAGTAAGCCCATGGGAATCGGGGAGATTCCCCAGAACGCCCGGGTGTGGATCTATGGGACCGGCGCCGCCGGCAAGGGTCTCCTCTTCCAACTCAGGGTCTCCAGGCCCGACGTTCGGCCCCTGGGCTTTCTCGACTCCTTTCGGAGCGGGAGAGTCCTGGGCCTGAGGGTCCGGAACCTGGAGGGCTTTCTTCGAGAGGGCCTCGACCGGGAGGGGGCGATGATCCTCGTGGCCTCCGCGGCCTACGAGGCCATCGCCGAGAACCTCGACTCCCATGGAGTTTCCAACTACCGGCGGAGCGTCGTCCCCCCCCCGATCATGAGCCGCCTGGGGGAGGCGAAGCTCTGGAAGTCTCTGGCCCGAATCTTCCTCAGGCGTATCTTCTCCCTCTTCTCTCTCCTTCCAGGAGGGCTTCGTCCCTTCACCCTCTTTACCGGAGGCTACGGGGGACTCTTCGCAGGGAACTCCAAGGCTCTCTTCCTGGAGTTCCTTCGGAGGGGTGAGAGGGCTGTTTGGCTCTACTCGGAGAGGAGCGTCGGGGAAGAGCTCAAGAGAGAGGGAGTCAGAGCGGTGAGGTACGGAAGCCTTCTCGGCTTTCTCCTCCTCCCCCTCTGCCGTCTTCTGGTCGTGGATAACCGTGACTGGCCCTGGAACTACCCGCTCCTTCCCCTCTTTCCCCTGAGGCGGGTTCAGCTCTGGCACGGCGTAGGGATGAAGAAGATCGAGAAGATGCTCCTGCCCGCTGGGTTGAAGGAGAGGCTCTCCCTTCCCTGCCGCGAGGAGTGGAACCTGAGGTACCCTCACTACGACCTCTTGGTGACAACGTCTCCCTTCTACGCCAGGGAGGTCTTCGCTCCGGCCTTCGCAGAGGAGGCGGAAGAGATTCTCACCACCGGCTACCCCCTGAACGATCTCTTTCACAGGGAACCTTACCCGGAGGAGTGGCTCTTTACGGACCAGGAGGTGGTCGGCCCGGTGAAGGAGCACCTCCGTCGGGGCGGGCAGGTGGCCGTCTACGCCCCTACCTTCCGGGACCTGGAGAGACGGTTGGCTCTGGAACGGATCCTCGATCCCCTCAGGTTGGATAGGTTCCTTCAGGAGCGGGGAATCCTCCTGGTCCTCAAGGGACACTCCTTCTCCCTCGTCGAGAAGGCCTCCTCCCGGAGGTTCTCCCATATCCTCACGGCGGACAACGGCCGGGATATCTATCCGATCCTCCGGCTCTCCCAGCTCCTGATCACAGACTACTCCTCCATCCTGAGCGATTATCTTCACACCGGCCGTCCCATCCTCTTCTTCCCCTTCGACCTCCTCCTCTACCAGGGTGTTCAGCGGGAGCTCCAGTTCGACTACGGCTCCATGGCTCCCGGGCCGAAGGCCTACAACCAAGAGGAGCTGGAGGGGTGGATCCACCGGCTCCTGGTCCAAGGGGAGGACCCCTTCCGGGAGGAGCGGGAGAGACTCTACGAGAAGGCCTTCCTCTACCGGGACGGGGGATCCGGAGAGAGACTTATGGGAGAGCTCTTCCGCAGAGGCTTTCTGAAGGGAGGAAAAAGTGGTTGACCCGAAGGCGCCCCTCTTGGTGAAGGATCTTCCCCCTTCCTGCCGAGTCTGGATCTACGGGACCGGCGCTGCTGGCCGAGGCTTGGAGAGGTTCTTGGCGAAAAGCCGCCAGGATGTCCGGGTCTTGGGCTTTCTCGACTCCTTTCGCTCCGGCAGGCTCGGCCCTTACCGGATAGAACGGTTCCCGGAGTTCGTCCCCTCCCTCGAGAGCTACGGGTTGATCCTGATCGCCTCGGGTCAGAGCGATGGGATCGTTGAATCCCTGAAGGCTCAGGGAGTGCAAAAGTACAGGGTCATGGTCAACGAGGCCCCCTTCCTCTCCGCCTCCTTCCCCCTCTCCTTCAAAGAACGTTACGGGGATCCTCTCCGGAAAGGTCTTCTGAAAATTTCCCCCTCCTGGGGAGAGAGGGGCAGAATCGTTTTCTTCTCTGGGTACGGGGGGCTCTTCGCGGGTAACCCCAAGGCCCTGGCCCTCCACCTCGCTCAGGAGTGGGGGATCAGACCCCTCTGGTTGGCCTCAGACCCCTCCCTTCAGGCCTCTCTCCCCAGGATGTTGGTTCCCTTGGGAATCGATGTTCTTCCCTTCCCCTCCTTTCAGGCCTTTGGTCAACTCTTGGGGGCGCGGTGGCTGGTCCTGGACAACCACGATTGGCGGTTGAAGTGGCCCTGGCTCAAAGACCTTCCGGCCCCAAAGCTCCAACTTTGGCACGGCGTGGGGTTCAAGAGAATCGAGAGGCTACGGCTGGGAGGAGTCTCTCTGACCGAAGAGGAAGAGAGGAGGGTGGCCTGTCGGTTTCCCCGCTACGACCTCTTGACGGTAACCTCCCCCTTCTACAGGGAGAAGGTCTTCGGACCGGCCTTCAACCTTCCTCAGGAGAGGCTTCCCCTGACGGGGTATCCCCGGAACGACCTCTTCTACAGGAGCTTTCCTGGGGAGGATGCGGGAGGAGACACGGAGGTCTTGAAGCGGGTGGACCACCACCGGCGGGAGGGCGGGAGGGTCGTCGTCTATGCCCCGACCTACCGGGAGGTGAGGGGGATGACCGACCTGAGCGAAGCCCTGGGGGGCAGAGAGACGGTTGACTTTCTCCGACAATACCGTATCCTTCTCGTTATGAAGGCCCATGCTCATCCCTCCTTTCTCACGACCCTTCCCGGGGCTGACCAATGGATGATCTCCTATGCCCCCCGAGGCGACGTCATGCCCCTTCTCAAGAGGGCGGACCTGCTGGTGACCGACTACTCCTCCCTCTATACGGATTTTCTCCACAAGGGAGCGCCGATTCTCTTCTACCCCTTCGACAGGGAGGAGTATGGAGAGGCCTTCAGGGAGATGCAGTTCCCCTACGATTCCATGACTCCCGGGCCCAAGGCCATGACCCCTCTCCAACTCAGGGAGGGGATTCTGAGCCTTCTGGAGGGGAGCGACCCTTGGAAGGAGAGGAGAGAGGAGCTCTTCTCCCTGGCCTTTACCCACCGAGACGGAGGATCCAGCAGGAGGGTCGCCGAGCTGCTGGAAAGGCCATGAGAATCCTCCATCTGACCTCTTTTCTTCAGGGCGGTGCGGGCAGAGTCGTTCGTGACTTGGCCCTCTTGCAGAGTTCCCGGGGCGATCGGGTCGGTGTGCTTACCTCCAGAACCGGGGTGGAGGGTTACGGCAACTACCCCCAATACCTGGGAGAACTCCGCCGGGGAGGAGTCGAGGTCGTGGAGGCGGATTCCCTCTTCTTCAGAGACCCTGGAGGCCTTTTGGCGGCCTTGGACGGCGCCGGTTCTCTCCTGGAGAGGCTTCGCCCGGAGATTCTCCACGGCCATGCGGCCTTTCCCGCTCTTGGAGCCTTGGTCTTGAGGGGAAGCTCTTTTCCGGGGAGCTCGACTCTGATGACCATGCACGGCTGGGGCCTTCGCAAGAGCCCCGAGATGGAGAGGGCCGACGTGGCCGTCATGAGCAGGGTTGACCGTGTGGTGGCGGTGGCTCAGACGGGGAGGGACTTTCTCCTCTCCAAGGGGCTTGCTCCGGAGAGGGTCGAAGTGGTCTACAACGGGGTCGATTCGATAGGGGCGGGAGGTTTGCCCGGCGACCCCCTCTGGTCGGCGCTGAAAGAGGAGAAGGGACGCGGCAAGAGGATCATCGGTTGTTTGGGAACCCTGGGGGAGAGGAAGAACCAAGCCCTCCTTCTCGAGGCCTTCGTTCCCTTGGCCCGTCGCTTTTCAGATTTGATCCTCCTTTTCATCGGGGACGGAGATGAGAGTCCCCTAAGGGAGAGGGCGGAGAGGGAGGGCCTTCGGGAGAGGGTTGTCTTCGGAGGGTACAGGCCCCAAGGGGATGCCTACTTAAGCCTCTTTGACCTTCTCGTCCTTCCTTCGAGGAACGAGGGAATGCCTCTGACCCTTCTGGAAGCTCTTCGGGAGCGGGTTCCTATCCTGGCCTCCTCGATTCCCGAACACCGGGAGATCCTTCAGGAGGGAGCCCTGGGAGCCCTCTTCCCCGTCGACAACAGGGAGGCTCTGGAGGCTCTCCTGGAAGAATCCCTCGCCCTGACTCCTGGGGAGAGAACCCTCTTGGTCGAGAGGGGGGCCCAACGCTTCGCCGAGAGGTTCTCCCGGGAGAAGATGGAAGAGGGCTACCGGGCCCTCTACGCCGCTCTGAGGGGGAGGGGATGAGTCGACGGACCCTCCTGATCGGATGCGGGAACGCCGGACTTCTCCACGAGTTTGATCCGAAGAGGCGCAAGCCCGCCTCTCTCTGGGGGGGGATGAAGGCCTTCCCGGAGACCTTTGTTCCCGTCGGTTTCTGCGATCAAGATCCCGAACGTCTCGCCGACGCGGGACGCCTCGTTCCCGGAGTCCCCCTCTTTCGAAACGGAAAGGAGGCCTTGGAGAGCCTGGCGCCGGAGGTTGTCGTCATCGCGACTTGGACGGAGAGCCATCCAGCCCTCTTCAGAGAGGCACTTCGGTCAGGCGTCGGGGGGATCATCCTGGAGAAGCCGGTAGCCAAGACCCTGGGCGAGGCCGAGGGAATGCTTCGGAGTTGGCGTCAAAGCCCAGTCCCCGTGGTGGTCAACCATGAGAGGCGGTGGAGCCCCTACTACAGAAAGGCGCTGAGGCTCCTACGGGAGGGGGCGATCGGGAACCTCCGTTCCGCCTACGGCCGGATCTTTCTGGGCTTTCCCCCCTCCTCCCTTCTCGGGTGGATGAGGGAGAAGGAGGGAGGGGGCGCGCTTTTACACGACGGGACCCATCTGATCGACCTCTTCCTCTGGTTCTTCGGTTCTCCTCTCCGGGTGGAAGGGGCCTTGGTGAAGGAGAGGGGGGGAATCGACAGTCAGGTGACGACCCTTCTGAGGGCGCCCGGGAACATTCCCTTGGTCCTGGAGAGCGGCGGCGACCGACGCTTCTTCGAGTTCCGTCTCGACATTGAGGGGAGCGAAGGGTGTTTGAGAATCGGCAACGGGTGCGCAGAGATTTGGAAGGCCAAGGAGAGCCCGCGGTACAGCGGTTACCGGGAGGTTGTCCAGGAGCCTTTCCCTCCCTTGGAGGGGGAGGCCGGAGCCTTGGGTTTCGCGGGTCCCTTCTGGGAACTGGATCGAGCCTTGGAGAGGGGAAGCGTCGAGACCTTCTCCTCCCTGGAGGACGGCGTAAGGGTCTTGAGGGTGATCGACAAGATCAGGAAGATGGGAGAGAGAAAGAGAAGATGAAAAACTATGCCGTGCTTCTGGCTTCGGGGACGGGAGAGCGTCTGGAGAACCCCCTCCCGAAACAGTTTCTTAAGGTTGCCGGGCGGACTCTGGTGGAGCACACCTTGGAGATCTTTGAACGCCACAGCCGTATCGACGGGATTATCATTGTGGTCCATCGAGACTACCGTTCCCTCATGGAGGAGATCCTCCTGAAGAACCACTTCACCAAGGTGATCAAGCTGATCAACGGCGGGAAGAGCCGTCAGGAGAGCTCCTTCTTCGGAGTGAACTCCCTTCCGGAAGGGGAAGAGTGCCTCGTCCTTCTTCACGATGCCGTCAGACCCTTCCTCTCCACCAAGACCATAGATCTCTGCTTGGACGCTCTGGGGGAGTACGGAGCCGTGGACGTGGCCATCCCCGCGACCGACACGATTATCAAGAGGGATGAGCGGGGCTTCATCGACTCCATTCCCTCCCGCAGGGAGCTGATGAGGGGACAGACCCCCCAGGGGTTTCGAGCCTCCATCATCAAAGAGGCCCATCGGAGGGCCCAAGCCGAAAACTTTACGGAGGTGACCGACGATTGCGGCCTCGTCCTCAGGTACGGAATCTCACCGATCTTCATCGTTCAGGGTGAGGAGAGCAACCTGAAGGTGACCTATCCGGGGGATATCGTTTTGGCGGACAAGCTCTTCCAGATCCGGAGCATCCGAGCCCCCCTGGAAGAGAACCTGAAAGGGTTCGAGGGGAAGGTTCTGGTCTGTTTCGGAGCGGGGAAGGGGATAGGCCGGGAAGTTGTCCAGAGGGCCGAAGGGCTTGGCGCTAGAGTCTATGGGACATCCTTGAGCACCGGGACCGATGTGTGCGACTACAAAAGCGTCCGCGGCTTTCTGGAAGGCGTGCTCCTGCAGGAGGGAAGGATAGACTTCGTCGTCAACACCGCCGGGCTCCTGGGGATGGGCAAAGTCGCGGATCGGGAGATCGAAACCATGCGTCGGGAGATCGAGGTGAACTACCTGGGAGCCCTGAACGTCCTGAAGGCCTCGGTCGCCCCTCTACGGGCCTCCCGGGGGAGCCTGGTCCTCTTTACCTCCAGCTCCTATACCCGGGGGAGGGCCCTCTATTCGGTTTACTCCTCTTGCAAGGCGGCGGTGGTGAACCTCATGCAGGGGGCCGCCGAGGAGCTTTTGGGGGACGGGGTGAGGGTGAACGTCATCAACCCCGAGAGGACGGCGACCCCTATGAGGCGGGAAAACTTCGGTTTAGAGGATCCTCGAACACTCCTGGACCCCCGGGAGGTGGCGGAGGCGACACTACAGACCCTTCTCTCCCCCTTGACGGGGCAGGTCGTAGATGTCAAGAGAGGGGAGAGGGTGGGAGAGCCCTGATGAAAGAGAGACATAGGGGACAACGGGTGCAGGGGCTCTCGGGAAGAAGTCGAGGGGGCTCTTTTCAAAGGCTGTTCTTCTCTGCTATACTGATCGGGTGAGGGCTGACCATGCTGGAGTGTAAATACCTTGGCTTCTTCATAGACGCTTGCCGGGAGCACCTTTTCAGCTTTACCCAGGTAGAGGCTGATGTCAACCAGATCAGCCGCGTACAGGGTCGAAACCAACAGGTTTTCATCTCCGCGGTCATCGGCCTTGTAGGGGAGATGGAAGGGTCCGCTTCCTTGAGCCTCCCTAAGGAGCTGGCCTTGAAGATCGCCTCTCAGATGCTCATGGAAGAGGTGGAGGAGTTTTCCTTCGAAGTCAGGGACGCGATCGGAGAGTTTGCCAACATCGTTATCGGGACGGCCAGGAACAAGCTGGCGGACCTCAGCTTCGGGGGCGAGAAGATCACCCCTCCGACGATCATCGTGGGGGAGGGCCACAGGGTCTTCTACTCCCCCCGTGTGGAGATCACGGAGGTTGAGTTTTCATCCCCCCAGGGAGTCTTCTTTCTCACCATTGGCTTAAAGGCGCGACGGAAGTAACGTCCCCTTTTGACGGAGGAACCACCATGGCGTTGGTAGGTCTCATCATGGCTGGCGGCATCGGCACGCGCATGAAATCGGCGACGAACAAACTGCTCCATCCCATTCTGGGCCGTGAGGTGATCCGCTTTCCCGTGGAGAGCCTGAGGGAGGGGGGGGCGGAGCGAGTCGTGCTGGTCGTGGGGCCTCACAACCAAGAAACGCTCAAAGGTTTCTTCCAGGAGAAGGTCGAGTATGCCCTTCAGAGCAAACCCTTGGGAACCGCGGACGCCGTCAAGGCCGGAGTGAGAGAGCTCGGCGGTTTTCAAGGAGAGCTTCTGATCACCGTAGGGGATAACCCCTACCTCGACGCCGCCACGGTGAAAGAGTTTCTGGAGTACCACAGAGCCGAAGAGAACGATGTGTCGATCATCACGACGGAGTTCGACAACCCTCCCCCCTACGGACGGATCGTGAAAGACCGGCAGGGAAGGTTCCTGCGGATCGTCGAAGAGGTTGTCGCCTCACCCGAGGAGAAGAGGATCAAGGAGGTCAGCTCCTCGATCTTCGTCTTCCGGTGGCCTCGGCTCCTCTCCTGTCTCGAGAGGGTCGAAGACCATAACCCCAAGAGGGAGTTCTTCCTGGTGGATGCCATCAACATCGGCGCCGCCGAGGGGCTCAAGGTCGGAATCTTCAAGGTCGAGGAACAGGAGATCACCGAGGGGATCAACAACCGGGAGGACCTTACATCGGCGATCTCCTACTTCAACAGGAAGAATCAGAAACGGCTTGGTGAGGGAGGGGTGACCTTCGTCTCCCCGGAGAACACCTTCGTCGAGTTCGACGTGGAGATCGGCAACGACACGGTGGTCTATCCCTTCAACTACCTTCGGCGGGGAACGGTCGTTCCCCCGGGAAGCACCGTCTTCCCCTTTACCTACCGGTGAAGGCGCCCTGATGCTCTGGATACGTCTCTTTTTCCTCTTCTTCGCCGTCTACCTCTTCGTTCTCCTGGTCCGTGAGATCGGAAAGACGCCTCCGAAAGGGGAGGGGAGCGAGAAGAAGGATCTTCAAGAGAGCCGCAAGGAGATGGTGAGGGATCCTGTCTGCGGTCTCTTCCTCCCCGAGGAGAAGGCGGTGGTCCTGAAAGCCTCCGGAAAGAACCACTACTTCTGCTCTTCCCAATGTGCGGAGCGGTTTCTCAAGGAAGGAGCGGCTCCTCAAGGGGAAGATGGACAAACCGGGAAGTGATCCTTCCGGGGGCCAGAGACTCCTCTTCACCACGGCCGACGGGGGGCTGGAGGCGTGGGGGCGAAGCCGGAAGGCCCTCTTTCGCCAGGCTCTGAGAGCCTTCGCCCGAATCCTGGCTTCCACAGGCCCCGTCGGAACAGAACGGGAGCTTCCCTTCGTCATGGAAGCCCCCACCGCGGAAGGTCTTCTGGTGAAGATTCTCAACGAGAGCCTCTACCTCTGGGAGACCCGGCAGGGGCTCGTGCTGGACGCCAGGTTCGAGACGTTGACGGGAGGGAGGGGGCGAGGGGCCTTCTTGCTCTCTTCACCGGAGGGGCGCGCTCCCAGGTATGAAGTCAAGGCGGTCACCTACCATGGGCTGAGGCTGCGGCATTGTCGAAAGTACTGGAGGGCCCGGGTCATCGTGGACCTCTGAAGGGAGAGCCCCCTCTCCTCTTTGAAAGGGAAGGGAAAGGTCTCTTTCGACACGTGGATCGCTCTTCCCGCTCCTTGAAGCCGCAGAGGACGCGAAGCCTTCGCACGGAGAAGCACCGAATAGGCCTTCAAACCTCTGCGTATGCCTTGCTTTTTCATGGCGCATTGCCTAAAATAAAGGAACACCTGACATCGATACCGGAAGTCTCTCGGTTTGGTCAGCAACTCTTTCAAGGAGGCAACCATGGTCTTATCCGCCCAAGAGAAGAAAGACTTGATCGCTCAGTGGGCTTTTGATGTCCGACCGATCCTCGGACGTTTCCACCTATGGCTTGAGGACGTAGATGTGGCTTGGGTCCGCGGCGAACAGGTCAAGGAGTTCACCACCGACATCTCCTTCATGGACGGAGGGATGGAGCGGCTTTTCGCTTTCACCGGAGCGGTGACGGCATTGGGGACTCGTCTCTTCGGTCGATATGGGGCCGGTAAGGGACTCGATAAGGCCGGTCTCAACCAGGCCAAGAAAGAGGCCGACGCGATTTCCGCCTACGCCATGAGCGAGAGCCTCTGGTACCTCTCCCGGCAACTTCCCGAGAACCATGCGATCATGGTCTGCGTAGGGGAGGGGCTGATGCCCAAGGGGGGAGAGACCCCGGAGATGGGCTCTAACCCGCAGCTCGGTTTCGGTCGTGTCTACGCCCGTCCCTCGGTGGCCCGATGGCTGGACCGGAAGGTAATCCGCCTTCTCAACAGTAAGGATGGTTACGGATGGGAAGAGTTCTACCGTGACATCAAGGCCGCCGGGATTACCGTCTGGGGGGCCGCCATCGACACCCTGGAGAACACGTCCCGCTTCTCGAAGGGGGCCGAGACGGGGCCGATGACGGTTTTGCACCTATTCGATCAGCCTCTGGCGATCACCCGCCCCTACGAGGGGTACATGGGAAACCTCTTCCTTCCCCAAGAGGTCTCAGAGAGGGCCGCGGAGGAGTCGATTCTCCTCACCTTCCGCACCCCTCGCAAGGATGTGATGCGGGCCATCCAGTTGACCTACCCCGACATCACCCCCGACCACGTTCATGTTTGGACCCTGGGAGGAAAGAGCCGTCAGGTCCGTATCGAGGCTCTTTGGAAGGAGTGGACCGATCTGGGCGTCCACGTCGTGGAGGATGGTTTCGTCCTTCCTACCGGGATCCCCGCCTTCAACGAGTCCGGCACCTATGCCCCCACCTTCTCCGTGGGAACCTACGAACAGGGGGGGGGACGCCATCTCTTCCTCTGTGATGGGTATGCCGCCTCCGCGGAGGCCATTCAGGCCGCCAGTCTCGCCCCGATGCTGGGGCTTTGCGCCTACATCTGCCCCTTCACGTCGACCTTCGAGGTTCCCTACTACCGGGAGAGCCTAGTGATGAGGCTGGACCCGAACCGAGAGGATTTTCCCGCCAAGCTTGGTCGTGTCCTCGGCCGAGAGGTCGACGAGGCCACGGCGGCGCGTTTCCGGGACATGATCGAAGACGCTCGTGGCGCCGGAATCCCCGTTAACAAATCTTCCGTCGAAGCCGGTGACTTCTTTCCCGAGAAGAAGTGGGATGTCTTGGCCGTCTCCGGGTATATGTGCCCCGACCCCTACTCGGGGGCTCCCGGCGTGGAAGAGATCGAACCCGGCCGTTACCGGGTCACGGTGCGGTTGGCGAGCTCTCGGGGGGACAAACGGATCACCTTCACCCTGAGGCTCATGGAGACGCTGGAGCAGAGTTGGCTCGTCTTCAACCCTCTCCTGAGCAGGTTCATGGGTGGGGAGGATTACAAGCTTCGCCCCGTGAAGATCTCCGACTCCGGGAGAATCCGTAACGAACTGCAGACCCTCTGCTCGGAGGCGTTGGAATTCCCGCAACAGGATCATATCCGTGTCCACTTCGACCGGATCCCTCCCGAGGTGATCCCTCCGGCCTCCCAGGTGAAGCTGCTCGAGATTCTCCGTTGGTACAAGCAGCACCATCCCCTCTGGTTCTCCTGGTTGGATATCGATATCCCCCAGGAGAAGAGGTAACCCGCCTCTGGCGGCGCCGTCCCTCGGTCTTACCGACGGACGGCGCCGCCGCATGAAGCCTTCGCGTCCTTCGGTAAAAGGGGTGTCTTTCTTCCAACCCCAGCTCTGAGGGGGATGAGCCCACGCCTTCAAGGTGTGAAACGAGATGAACCCTCCAGGGGCGTTTCTAAGCCCTCAATCCACGTAACCGAGGCTCTTGAGGCGCTCCCGTTTCTCTTCCGAGAGGCTTGCCGGTGATTTCGTCTGGCGTAAGCTCTGGGTCAGCGGCTTAAGGTAGGAGAGACCCTCCTTGATCTTCTCGTCCTTGTAGGAGAAGGTGTTCTTCCTCTCCCCCGGGTCGCGGACAAAGTCATAGCTTTCGAAGCGGGGCTCGTTGTTCGGGTAGTCCCGAAAGGTCCCCCGTTCACTCTTCAGGTTGGCGATCACCTTGACGCCGTTGTTGATGACTCCGACCCGGAGGGGGAAGGGGAGGGCGGAGTATTCGATGGCCGTGGAGAAGAGGGGAGGGCGACCCTTCTCACGCTTCCAGGTTTCATGGGGAGTAACATGGGCCAAACGGCTTACCAGGAGGGGGACCGAGCGGAGGGAGATAGGATCTTCCTCCCACCCCTGTTTCAGGCCGGGGCTGTGGACGATGAGAGGAATGTGGGTCTCTTCGTTGTAGAGGGAGTACCCGTGCTCCCAAGCGCCGTGCTCGTAGAACTGCTCCCCGTGGTCGGAGAGGATAACCAGCTCCGTGTTCTCGTACTCTCCACTCCGCTTCAGGTAGCTTACCAAGGGGGCGAGAAGCTCTTGGTCCAGAGCCAAAATCTCCTCTTCGTAGAGGAGAAGGGCCTTGCGGCGAGTCTCTTCGGGAAGAGGGGAGTAGGTTCCCGCTATGCCGCCCCGGGCGGCGTTGATGTCCATCTCTCCCGTGGCCCCGAGAACCTGGAACTGGGTCGCCGGAGTATAGGGGGAGTGGGCGTGGTAGGTGTGGAAGAAGAGGAAGAGATCCTTCCCCTTGTGAACGTTCAAGGCGTTCTTGATCCGTTCGAAGAGATAGGCTCCCGCGTGCCGGTCGAAGATATCGAGGTTGTTGTCCCTGTAGTAGGTGAAGCCTCGGGCGAACCCGTTGTTGGCGGCGACCAGGTTCCCCCCGGTGACGGCGGAGGTGTAAAACCCCTCCTGTTGCATCTGTTCGGCCAGAGAGCGGACCTTCTCTTCCCAGGAGTAGACGCCGAAGAGCATGGCGCCGTGGGCGGGGGTTGTCCAGGGGTGGGGCGTGAAGGCGTTACGGTAGATTCGCGCCTCCTTGGGGGCCCACTCGTCCAAGAAGGGGGTCGTCTTCCGTTTGTTGCCGTAGAGGGAGAGGCTCGAAGCCCGGACCGTGTCCAGGGAGAGGAGGATCACTAGGCGTCTCTTCTCCTGGGGATGGAAGAGGTAGGGAGGGGTGATGAAGGCGAGGTCGCCGAAGGAGTCCCTTCCCGGAGACGCTTGAACCGTGATCTCTTCTGCGTCTTTTGGAAGGTCGCCTTCGAGAAGTTCGACACTATTGCGGACTCTCTTGGAGAAGAGGTCTCTCCAGACTCCTTTCTGGCGTGTACGAACCGTGAAGATGGCGCCGTCCCCTATGGAGAAGAGGGTACGGCGGGAGTCCAAAGAAGGGACGCATCCGACGTAGAGAGAGAGCCTCCGCGCCTTTCCGCTCTTTCCGAGGGGAAGGGAGAGCCTCTCCGGCGTGAAGAGCGGGTGAACCTGGAAGGTGGAGTTGTCGATGCTCAGGTAGGAGGCCTGGAGGAAGTCCGAATGCTCCCTCTTCCACTCCTCTTCCGTGAGAGAGGAGGCCAGAGAGATCTCTCCCTCCTCGGGGACCGTGAATTCACTGCAGACCCGGTGGATGAGGGTCGTTAGGGGGGAGCGGGAGGTACGCAAGAGAAGGGTGACGAGGTGGGGCCGGTTCCCGAAGGAGAGGGTCTCCCCCTTCTTGACCCTCTTGAAGGGAGAGGAGCCGGGGAGACTCTCTTTCCAATAAGGGAGGTTGGTGAGAGAGGCCTTGAGGACGACCTTGTTCGGAGTTGGGAGGAGAAAAGAGGGCTCCTTGACGGAGACCGTGAGGCCGTTGATCGTCAGAGGGACCGAGAGGGGAGGGATCAGAATGGGCTCTGAGAGGATCCCTTCGAAGGGGAGGGGAAGTTCCCGCCTCTCCCGGGAGGGGTAGAGGATCTTGCCGTTTTTCGCCGGGAGGAGGTACTCTCCCGAGGCGGAGCGGGGACCGATAGGAAAGATGAGAAAAAAGAGAACCCCAGCCGCTACGAGGACGATCAGGGAGAGGAAACACTTTTTCATGGAGGCCTCCGGAGGCTTATTATACCATAAGCCCGCCCCTGACTCGGTTGCCTTCCCCCGAGGGCTCCGGTAGAATAGGAAGGAGAATCGCTCAAGGAGGATCGTATGCTTCCTACAGTTGCTTGGAAAGATGGTTCCGTTGTGATGATAGATCAGAGGAGGCTCCCCGGAGAAGAGGTCTACCTGACCCTCCAAGGAGTCGAAGAGGTGGCCCAGGCCATCGAGAAGATGGCGGTTCGAGGGGCTCCGGCCATCGGAATCACCGCCGCCTACGGCGCCGCTCTGGGGTACAGACTCCTGGGACGTGACGATCCAGAGGCTTGGCAAGAGACTCTCAGGAGGCTTGCGGCCACGAGACCTACGGCGAAGAACCTCTTCTGGGCGCTCGACCGAATGGAGCGTTTCTACAGACAACTGGGAGGCGCTCCCTACTCGGAGAAGCTCACGGCCCTTGTCCGTGAAGCCGTGGCCATCGACGAGGAAGACGTGGAGATGAACAGGAGGATGGGGCGTTACGGAGCCTCCCTCTTTCAGGATGGGGATGGAATCCTGACCCATTGCAATGCCGGAGCCCTGGCCACAGGGGGGTATGGAACGGCCCTAGGGGTTATCCGGGCCGCCCTGGAGGCGGGCAAGAGGGTCCATGTCTTTGCCGACGAGACAAGGCCCCTCCTACAGGGGGCGCGGCTGACCTGTTGGGAACTTCTGCGGGATGGGATCGACACGACCCTCATCACCGACAACATGGCGGCCTTCCTGATGCAGAAGGGGCGCGTCCAGAGAGTCGTCGTAGGAGCCGACAGGATCACCTCTCTCGGCTATGTGGCCAACAAGATCGGAACCTACGGGGTCGCGGTTCTCGCCAAGGAACACGGTGTCCCCTTCTACGTGGCGGCTCCCTTCTCTACCTTCGACCTCTCCTTGAGGGAGGGGGAGGAGATTCCCATCGAGGAGAGAAGGGGGGCTGAGCTCCTCTCCCTTCAGGGTGTGACCACGGCCCCCGCGGGGGTCAAGACCTGGAACCCCGCCTTTGACGTCACTCCCCCCGATCTGATCTCGGCCCTGATCACAGAAAGGGGCATCCTGTTTCCCCCTTATCACCTCTCCATCGCCGAGGCCGCCGCCCGAAAAGGGTGATCTTTACACCTTTTCCAGGAAGGGGTACAATTACCCGAAAGAGGAGGCACCATGTCAGGCAGAGGTTGTTTTGAATCCCCTTTGGAGGCCGTAGGGAACACGCCGCTGGTGAGGTTGAACCTGGTGACCCAGGGCGTGAGTAGCGCTATCTACGCGAAGCTTGAGTTTCTCAACCCTATGGGGAGTGTCAAGGACAGGATCGCCCGCTACATGATCGAGAAGGCAGAGAGAGAGGGGCGCATTCAAAACGGCCAGGTCATCGTGGAGAACTCCTCGGGAAACACGGCGCTGGGCCTCGCCTTTGTAGCCCATCAAAAAGGGTACCGCCTCAAGGTGGTCGTGCGCGACAGGATCAGCAAAGAGAAGCTCGACGCCCTCAAGGCCGTGGGGGCGGAGATTCACATGGTGGACAGCTCCCTTCCTCCGGAGCACCCGGAGAGCTACAACCAGATCACCCCCAAGGTCGCCCGGGAGACGCCGGACAGCTTTTTTCCGGACCAGCACAACAACCGGGAGAACAACGAGGCCCACTACTGCACGACGGGGCCGGAGATCTGGGAGCAAATGGAGGGGAGAATCGACTACTTCATCACCGGGATGGGGACAGGCGGAACCCTCTGCGGCACCGCGAAGTTTCTCAAGGAGAAGGACCCCTCTATCCGTGTGATCGCCGTTGATCCGGTTGGGTCGGTCTTCTATGATCACTTCATGGGAAAGAAGGAGTGTGCTTCAGCGCCCTATCTTCTGGAGGGGCTCGGAGATGAATTTCTCATCGGTTGCGTCGACTTTTCAGTGATCGACGAGATCTACAAGGTTACCGACCGGGAGGCCTTCAGAGTCGCCCGGGATGTGGCCTTGAAAGAGGGGCTTCTGGTGGGTGGTTCGAGCGGCGCCTCCCTTTGGGGGGCCCTGAAACTCGCCCGCTCCCTGGAGAGGCCGGCCCGGATCGTGACGATCCTTCCTGACAATGGGATCCGCTATATGAGCACTCTCTTCAACGACCAGTGGCTCCAGGGGAAAGGCCTCTTTCCTCTCTGATCCTCGAAACTCAAGACAAAGGAGAACACTCTTCACGCCTCTTTCCCCTCCTTTGTGAAACCCTCGACTCCTCTCTTTCCTTTTCTCCGGCTCCGTGGTATAGAGAGAAAGGAGTCTTCTGAAGCCGAGGAGGAGATGGCGAAGGTCTCTGTTTTGACATTCACGCAAGAGGATCGGAGCGAGCGAACCCACCGCCTCGGCAGGGAGGCGTCTCCCGGAGTCTTCGTTGTCACGCCGAAACGGGGCAACGAGGTGGGGGTATGAAGAGCCCCCGACCCTTCGTCGTCTCCGCGGTCGGTTTGACACTCACCACCCTCTTGACCTTTCTCCTTCTCCTGGGCCTGACTCCCTCACCGATCCTCACACTCGCTCTTCTCTTCGCCCTCTCCCTCTGTTGGTGCGGAGGTTTTGCCCTCTGGAAGGCCGCCCTCTCCCCCCCCACTCCTTCGGTCCTCTCCCGGGATCTCTATTCGGCCTTGGACTTTTTGCGGAATACGGGCACTGAACTTCTCGAGCACTTTCAGAGGGTTGACCCCTCCAGCGCCAGAATCTACGGGGAGCTCTCCCTCTCGGATGACGAGGCCGGAGTCCCCCGAGTCGAGAGGAGCCGGTTCACCCTGGCCGGCGCGGATATTCGAGTGGACCCCCCTAGGGTCGAGCCGAAGGTTCTGCTTGAGCTTTTGGAGAAGGGGAAGGGGGAGTGCGGGAAACTCCTCGAAAAGGGGGTCGGAGAGGGACGTTTGAGGGATACCCTTTGGGCCTACCACCACCTGGAGAGGGCGCTCTCCGGTAGAGGCGATCTCTCTTCGCTCCCGGTCCCTGTCTACGAGGATATGGACAGGCTCTACAGGGACCTGGTACTCCTATGGGCGGAGAGCTGGGCGGAACTTTACAGGGACCAACCCTTCCACTTCCGGTACCTCCGACAGGAGGCGTTTGCCAGGCGAATCTGGGGGAAAGGTTAAGAGAGCTTCTCCCGCTTCAGAAAGGCCTTAAGGGTGTTCTTGATCAAGAAGAGAACCGTCAGGGGGCCCACACCGCCGGGGACGGGGGTCAGGTAGGCGGCCTTCTCGATGACGGTGGGGTGAACGTCGCCCACGAGGATCCGGTTGTTCTTCCTGAACCTTGCCAAGTGCTCAGGGCAGAGGGCCAACTCGCGTTCGACCAGTTCCCTATCGGTCAAGGAGTTGGTTCCGACATCGATCACCACCGCGCCGGCCTTGACGTAATCGGGTTTTATCAAAAGGGCTTTCCCAACGGCGACGAAGAGGTAGTCCGCTTCACGGCAGACTCCGGGAAGATCCTCCGTCCGGGAGTGGGCTACGGTGACGGTCATATGCTCTTGCAGGAGGAGAAGGGCTAGAGGCTTGCCGACGATGTTGGAACGGCCGACGACGACGGCCCTCTTTCCCTTCAGGGCGAAGCCGTTGGCCTTAAGGAATTGGACGATTCCCAGGGGGGTGCAGGGGAGAAGCGATTCCTGCCCCTTGAGGAGTCGACCGGAGTTGAGGATGTGAAAACCGTCCACGTCTTTTTCGGGGTCGATGGCGGCGATCACCTTCTCCTCGGCCAGGTGCGGCGGCAGAGGGAGCTGAACGATCATCCCGTGAACCTTCTCGTCGTTGTTGAGCCGCTCGACGGTCTCCAGGAGCTCCGACTCGGTGATGTCGGCGGGAAGCCTCAAGGTCTTTGAGTCCATTCCGAGCTCTTTCCCCATAGTCTCTTTCTTCTTGACATAGGAGAGGGAGGCCGGGTTGTCGCCTACCAAGAGCACCGTCAGGCCAGGGACTCTTCCGGTCGCCTCGCGGCACTCTTCGATCTTCTTCTTTAAAACCGCCTTCTCTTGTTCAACGAAACTTGCGGAGGGTAGCCATTGGCCCATATTTTCCATCCTTTCCTTTCAATTAGAGGTGTTCCATGTTCCAGGCGAAGACTTTGCTCTCGTAGAGGAGGTTGTCGATGAGGGCCGATTCGTTGGGGCTGTGGGCCGTCATTTCGACTTTGCGCCAAGAGGCCGCCGCCAGGCCTTGCTTACGGAAGAAGGCCGCGGGGGTGGTGGAGCCCAGACCGGTCATCTTCCCCTCTCTCCCTCCGACCTCCCTCAGGGAACGGAGGAGGCGGCCGACCATCGGGGCGTCCTCGGAGGTCTTGGGGGCCGAGTCGAGGCGCAGGACCCGTTCCGCCTCTATGGAGACCCCCTCAGATTCCTCAACTTGGGCGACGAACTTTCCGATGGCCTCTTCCACGGTTTCGAGGGGGTAGTCGGGGAGGATCCGACAGTCCATGTAGAAGACCGAGAGCCCGGGGATCATGTTGACTCCGGGGACGTTCTTCTCCTTCAGCGTAGGCTCGAAGGTGGAGTAGGGTGGGGTGAAGATCGGATCCTGAAGGGGGAAGAGTTCCATGAGGTGGTCCAACTCCCTCATGAGGACCGCCGAGGCTCTCAGGGCGTTCTTGCCCAGGTGGGGGGTGGAGGCGTGGGTCGCCTTACCCCTCAGCGTGAACTTATACCAGAGCAGAGACTTCTCGGAGATTCCTACGCTGAGGCCATCCGGGGATCCTCCGTCGGCGACCAGGTAGAGGTCGTTTCTTCCGAAGAGGTGGGGCGCCTGTTGAAAGACCTGCTTCAGGCCCCGAGAGGATCCGCCCTTCTCGTCGGAGAGGAAGAGAAGTCGGAGGGTGTTGGCAGGTTCGATCCCCAGCTCCCTCATCCCCCGGAGGGCGAGGAGGGTGGCGACGATATCCTGGTTGTTGTTCTCCGCTCCCCGGCCGAAGATCCGGCCCTCCTTCACATAGGGCTCAAAGGGGTCTCCCTCCCAGAGGGAGAGCTCTTCCACGGGTTCGACGTCGAGGCAGTTGACGATCCAGAGAGCCTTCTCGCTCTGACGTCCGGGGATCTGAAAGACGAAGTTGGGTCGAAGGGGCGGCGTGGCGTTGATATCCGAGAGCGGGAACTCGAGAAACTTTCCCGGAGAGGCCGCCGCGAGGAGTTTGCGCAGGAGGTCGGCCTTTCGGCCCTCCCCGATTCCCCCGTTGCGGGGAGAAAGGGCGGGAATCGCCGTTAACTCAAGCATCAAATCGATGGCGGAGTCGCGGTTTTCGTCGATGTATCGGAAGAGGGGTTCGGGCATGGGATAAAAAAAGAGGGGGTGGAGAGGACTCCACCCCCTCTGGGAATTTATTTACCGTAAAACTCTTTCAGCACTTTAATGACTTCCAGGCCAGCCCTCTCTTGACCCTCGTGGGCGGAAGCGCCCAGGTGGGGAAGGGGGATGACGTTGGGGTGGTCGATGAGGTCGAACTGAACCGGAGGCTCCACGGAGAAGACGTCCAGGACGGCGGTACGAATTTTGCCACCGTTGAGGGCTTCCAGAAGCGCCGCCTCGTCTACCGTTCCGCCCCTGGCAACGTTGATCAGAACGGCGTTCGGTTTCATGAGACCGAACTCACGGGTGGAGATCATGTTCGTGGTCTTCTCGGTCTTAGGCAGATGCATGGAGATGTAGTCAGCCTTCTTAAGAAGTTCGTCCAGGGTGACCTGCTTGGCCGCCAGGTCGCTCTTGACATCGACGATGTCGAAATAGACCACGTCCATTCCCAAGGCCAGCTCCCGGCGAGCCACTTCACGACCGATTCTGCCGAAGCCGATGACGCCGGCGGTCTTGCCGTAGAGCTCCGTTCCTTCGAAGAGCTTCTTCTCCCACTTGTGTTCCTTGACGCTCTTATAGGCCTGGGGGATGAAGCGCGCCGCGGCGAACATGAGGCCGATGGTGTACTCGGCCACGGTGATGGAGGTTGCGGAGGGGGTGTTGAAAACCTTGATCCCCAACTCTTCAGCCTTTTTCACGTCGATGTTGTCCAGACCGATACCGGCGCGGACGGCCACCTTGAGGTTCTTGCCGGCTTCGAGGATGTCGGCCTTCAACTTCGTGGCGCTTCGGATGACGACCCCTTCGTAATGGACGATTTCAGCCTTGAGCTCGTCCGGGGTCATCCCGGTCTTGACAGTGACTTCGAATCCCGGGATCTCTTTCAGCTGATCCACGGCGTTCTGGGAAAGTTTATCGCTGATCAGAATCTTTGTCATTTCCACTCCTCCTGAAGAACCTTCTGTGTGGCGGCGACACCGGCTCCCATGGTCACGGGGTAACCGAGGTCTTTGAGGGTCATCTCGAGGGCGGAGATCATGATGATCATCTCGAACCCGCTCATGTACCCGAGGTGGGCGAGGCGGAAGAACTCACCCTTCCGGGGTTCCTGGGCTCCGGCGATGTAGGCCATGTACTTCTTCTGCATGGTCTTGACCAGAGCGTTTCCATCGACTCCTTTGGGGGTCTTGACGGAGGTGAGAATGTTGCCGGGGGCGGTGGCGAAGAGCTCGAGGCCGATCGCCTTGACTCCGGCCCGAACGGCGTCGGCCAGGATTCTATGATGCTCAAGGATTCCTTCCATGGTCTGCTCTTTGATGATCTTGAGAGCCTCAAGCTGCTGGATCACCAGGGTGACGCCAGGGGTCCAGGGGGTAGTCTTCTTGGCCAGGTTCTTACGGGCCTTCTTCATGTCGAAGTAAAACTTGGGAAGCTTGGAGGCTTCCACGAGTTTCCAAGCCTTGTCGTCGAAGGAGATGAAGGCGAGTCCCGGGGGGATCATGAGGGACTTCTGGGAACCTGTGAGCAGGACGTTGACGCCCCACTGGTCCATCGGGCAGGGGGTGGCGCCGAGACCGGAGATTCCGTCGACCACGAGGATGGCGTCGGTTTTGCCGACAACCTTGGCGAAGCCTTCGATGTCGTAGACGGCGCCGGTGGAAGTCTCAGAGAGCTGGCAGAGAACAGCTTTAGCGTCGGGGTTGGCCTTGAGAGCCTTTTCAAGCTCTTCGGCGGGGTAGGCGCATCCCCATTCCACGGGGATTTCGATGGCGTTGACGCCGTAGGCTTTGCAGATCTGTCCCCAACGTTCGCCGAACTTTCCGCCGACGATGACGAGAACCTTGTCGCCGGGGGAGAAGAGGTTGGTGACGGCGGATTCCATGGCGCCGGTTCCGGAGCAGGTGAGGGTGTAGACGTCGTTCTTCGTCTGGAAGACATACTTCATACCCTCGGTCATCTCCATGAAGATGTTGGAAAACTCTTCGGTGCGGTGGTGGATGATGGGAAGGGCGGCTTTGGCCAGAACCGTCTCGGGGACGGGCGTCGGGCCGGGAGAGAGCAGGTAGTACTTTTTCAACATATGAAAGCCTCCATGGTTAGAAATTTTATTAAACAGAGAAAAAATTATAGACCAAAGAGAGTTGCATGTAAACCGTGAAGAGAAGAGGAGGAATCTTGCGTAAAATCCGTCAGCAGACCGGGGAGGTGGAGGGGTGAAAAAAAGAGGCCAAGGCTATGGCCACGGCGTCGGATTCATCGGCTCTTTGAAAGGTCAAAGGCGTAGGGAAGAAGAAGGCCAAAGCCTTCTGGACCTGCTCTTTCTCCGCCCGCCCGTAACCGGTCACGATCTTCTTAACCTCTCCGGGGGTGAGGGAGAGGAAGGGAAGGGAGCGGCGACGGGTCTCCAGAAGGAGCGCTCCCCGCAGATGGGCCAACACGAAGGAGCTGTGAGGGTTCTTTCCGACGAAGATATTTTCGAGAACAACCCAATGGGGAGCGGTTCTCTCCACTAAGGAGGCGAAGTCTAAGGCGATGGAAACGACCCTCTCTTCGAAGGGGAGAGCGGTGGAAGGACGGAAGAGGCCACTCTCCCGGAGGGTAAAACACCCCCCTTGCTCTTCGACCACCCCATAACCGGTGGTCTGAACACCTGGATCGATTCCCAGGGCTACTCGGAGAATTTTTCCATCTCCTCCTCGCTGATGTCGGCGTTGTTCCAGACGTTCTCTACGTCGTCATGGTCTTCGAGCGCCGATACGAGGCGGAGCATCTGTTGAGCCTCTTTCCCCGCCAAGGTCACGTAGGTCTGGGGAATCTTGCCGACCTTGGAATCTTCCATGGGGACTTTGGCGTCTTGGAGGGCTTTGACCACATCATCGAAGGCTTCCGGGGTCGTGTAAACCATGAAGGCCCCCTCTTCTTCTTGGATGTCCTCGGCGCCCGCGGAGATGGCGATGTCCATGAGCTCGTCCTCTTTCACGCCTTCGGTGGGAACGACGACGTACCCTTTCTTCTGGAACATCCAAGAGACGCACCCAAGCTCGCCGAGGTTGCCGGCGTTCTTGGAGAAGAGATGACGGAATTCCGCGACGGTGCGGTTCTTGTTGTCTGTGACCGCCTCGACCAAAAGGGCGGCGCCACCGGGTCCGTAACCTTCGTAGGTGAGCTCTTCGTAATTGACTCCCTCAAGCTGACCGGTACCGCGAAGGATAGCCTTCTCGATATTGTCCTTAGGCATGTTCAACGCACGGGCGTTGTCCATGGCTTTACGGAGACGGGAGTTCCTTTCAGCGTCACCACCACCTTGACGGGCGGCGATCTGAATCTCCCTGATCACTCTTGTGAAGGCCTGGCCTCTCTTGCTGTCGGTCGCCGCCTTCTTATGCTTGATGGATGCCCATTTCGAATGTCCTGACATCGGACCCTCCTTAAAAACCGTTTATTTCCGCATTTTATCACAGCCGGGGAGGAGATTCAACGAAAGGACGCGGGCGAGAGGTCTTCTTCAAGGATCTCCAGAAGGGCGAAGAAGGTGGTCTTCTGACCCTTCTTCCCGTAGAGGGGGAAGTAACGACCCTCCGTGTCCAGGGCGAAGCGGCGTTGCATTTTATCGGCGGATACGGGGTGGCCCCGATCATCGCTTCTGTTGATTCTGTCTGGAGGTTGAAACCCCTTCAGGTCGATCTTTTCCCAGAGAGTCGACTCCTCCGTGTCAAAGGAGATCGTCTCACCGGGGCGGAGAGAGAGGACCATGCCCAGAGGGATCTCCATAGGGCGGCCGTCAAGGGTCACCGAAAGGGAGGGGGGAGGGGCGACTCTCAGCGTTCCTTTTCCGATTTGGTCGAAGTCATGGCCGACGAAGAGGGTGAGGTTTTCCCCTTCCCTGAGAAGGAAGGGCTTGTCTAGAAGGTTCTCGCCGTCCTTCCCCGCCAATTTAACGGACCAGCCGAAACGACGGTTCCCCCAGATCCTGGTGACGCTGTAGGGCCCCGGAGAGGAGAGGTTGAGGGCGGAACCCGGGGGGAGGAAGAAGCGCCCTTTTGGTCCGGAGAGCTCGATTCCCCTCAACTCGGGGGGAAGAACCTTGCTGTCTGGAAAGCTTTCGAACTGAACCCCCAAGGCGCGAAAGAGCTCCCTCAAAACCAAGAGGTGGTGTTTCACCTTGGTCTGGTCGGAGGAGATGTTCTTCGAGACCTCAAGGCCGAAGGAGGGGATCTGAAAACTCTTATAGGCGAAGTAAGAGGCGGAACTTTTCATCTCCTCAAGCCTCAGGTCTTCCTGCTTCTCGTCGGTGCGGTGGTTCCAGAGGGCGAAACGCTGAGCCCTGGGGAGCTCCTTGTTGGCCCTGCGGACGGCCTCCCCTCCTAGGGCCTCTATGTCGATGGGTTGACCGTTCTTAGGAAAGAGGGCCTTGGCGCCGTCGATGATCAGACTCTGGCCGAAGGTGCCCGGCGAACGGGCGTGGAAACCCCAGGCGTCGTGGAGGTTGATGAACACATCGGCTTCCCCCATGAGGTTTTTGAGGATAGAGACGATCCTCCTGTCTGGGTCGGAGAGAGAGGAGAAGTTTTCGTCCTCAAACTTTCGGTTCATGTCGCCGAAGAAGCCCCTCACGTTCTTCATGATGGAGTAGAAGTTGACCCGGGGTAGGAGGATGAGGGTACCTTTGGTGAGGCGGGCCTCCGCAAGCTTCTCGGCGGCGAGGTAAGCCCCGGGTTCATCCCCGTGGATTCCCCCGAAGATCAGAACCACCGGGTGCTTCTCCGTTTCCGCGGCGATTCGGACGACCGGGAAGCGGAAATCTGTGGAGGTGAGGTAGACGTTCTCCCAGTAGACCGATCCTGAGAGGAGGAGGGAGGAGGCGGTGATGACGAGGAACCTGCAGAGGAGCCTGAACATCCTTCCCTTCTAAATGGTGATGGTCTCCGAGTGGAGGAGAATCCCTTCGGGGTCGAAGAGCTGAACCTCAACGCGGGAGGGGTAGAAGCCCTTCTCGTACTGAAGGGGGATGTTCATCTCCTGAGCCGTTGTCAAGGAGAGGAGCTTGCCCTTCTTGAGAGGAAGGATTGGATCGGAGGGAGAGAAGGGGATAAAGCCCTCCCGGGAGTAGAGGTACCCCGAGCCGTCCGGTCCAAGGACCTTGACGACCAAATAGGTGGCCATGGGGCTCTTGAGGCCGTTCTTGACGGTGAAGTTGAGACGGAAGAGCCCCTGCAGAGGGTCGTTCTCCCAGCGGAAATCTTCGACGCTCATCCATTTGCCCCCTTGCTTGAGGGTGCTTTTTGGAGGGGTCCACCTCTTGTTGGGAAGGGAGATCTCCCTGAGAATCTTCCACCTTCCCCCGTCCTTGACCCAGTAGAGTCGTTTGACGCCGACGAAGCGCTTCTTGTCGGATTGGTAGACCTGGTAGAAGGAGGTGACCACGTAGTCGCCGGCCTTGATGATCTGGATGTCCTCCAGGTCGACCTTGATGAAAGAGTAGAGGGAGTTGAGCCGCTCCTTGAACTTCTTGTAGGAGACGTAATCGAAGTTGTCCATCCTGAAGAGGGGATGGTAGTGGGTGATGTACTTATCGATCTGACGGCTCTCCCAACCCTTCCTCCAGCTCTCCAGGAGGTTCAGGAAAAGGTCTCTCTCCTCGATGACCTCCTTGTAGGGACGGAAACGGATCTCCTCAACCGTAATGATCGGAGTCTTGTCGAGGGTGATGTAGGAGGAGACCTTCCCCAGGTCGGCGTTCTTCATGGCCACGCAGCCTCGGGTCGAGAAAGGGGTCAAGGGCTTGAAGGGATCGTCGCTTCCGTGGAGCCAGATTCCGGAACCCCGTTTCTGCTGGAATGTGTCGACGGCGTTGGGGTAGTCCATCACGAAGGCTCTGAGACCGTAGAGGGGAGGAAGCTCGTCGTCCTCCATGGTTTTCGTGAAGAAGTAGATCCCCAGGGGCGTCTTCTCGTCCCCCTCGGACATCTTGTTTCCCCCGTTCTTCCCGGTGGTGATCGTGAAAACCATGAGGGGGTTGGGGTTGTTCCCCTGGTAGAGGTACATCTTCTGGCTCCGTTTCTCCACCAGGAAGGCGGTCTCCTTCTCTTGGCCGATCATCAGAAGGTTGTCGGGGTAGAGGTTTTCACCGCAAAGGGGGAGAAAGGAGAGAAGAAGGAGGAGAAGAAGCTCAGCTCTGACGAAGGATTGTCTCATATCCGGCCTCGATGGCGTCCTTTTGAAGTTTGATGATCTCGGCGAGACCCTTTTCACCCATCTGGATCAGGTCAAAGAGCTCTCTGAGGGCGAAGGCCCTGTTCTCACCGGTCCCCTGAACCTCCAGAAGCTCTCCTTTCTCGTTTTCAACGATGTTCAGGTCTACGTCGGCGTTGGAGTCTTCCTGAAAGTCCAGGTCGAGAAGTTTCTCACCCCGCACGATTCCGATGGAGACTGCGGAGACGAGGCCAAGGAGGGGGTCGGCGTTGAGATGGCCCCGGAAATGGAGCCTCTTGATGGCCAGCGTCAGCGCCACCGCGCCGGCGTTGATCGCGGAGACCCGGGTGCCTCCGTCGGCCTGGAGAACGTCGCAATCCACTAAAAGGGTCTTTTCGCCAAGCTTCTTCAGGTCGATCATCCCCCGGAGGGAACGCCCGAGAAGCCTCTGAATCTCCTGGCTGCGCCCAGAGACCTTCCCCAGTGTTCGCTCCCGGGTGTGGCGTTTCTCCGTAGAGCCTGGGAGCATATCGTACTCCGCGGCCAACCAGCCGGTTCCTTGCCCCTTCAGGAAGGGGGGAACCTTCTCCTCCACGGTGATGGTGGCGAGGACGCGGGTGTCACCGCACTCGATCAGACAGGATCCTTCCGGGTGCTTGAGAAAATAGGGGTGAAAACTGGTCTTGCGAATTTCGTCGCTCTTTCTGCCGGCGCTTCTGGACAAAGGCTCCTCCTTGTCTCCGTTTCAGAGAACAGAGTAGTGGGCTATTATACCAAAGGAGGGAGTGTTTTCGGGAAAAAATCTTGGAGAAAAAGGGGATTTGGCAGCGCCATGGGGATTCGAACCCCAGTTTGATGGCTGAGAACCACCCGTCCTAGGCCTCTAGACGATGGCGCCGCAACTGTCCATAAGATAACATACTCTTGGAGGGGTATCAAGGGGTGAAAAAGAGAAAAATGGGAGAAGAGAGTGTGACGGCTCTCGAAGGAGGGGGAAAGGGCGCGGGGCCTTTCCCTTAAGGCTTCGAACCTCTCTCCTTGAGACTGAACGGTTCCGTCGTCAGGTAGACCGCGAAAGAGGCAAGCCAGTGCTCCCCCACGTAGCTTCCGCTTTGGATATTGGCCAGGGCGTCCTTCCTGTGGGCGGCGGCGGACTTGATGAGAAGGGGACGGACGGAGTCGTTCTTCGGAAGAACCGAAGCGATGTGGGCCATACACCAGGCCCTGCTGAGGTTCAGGCCGTCCAGGTGGACGATCTTGGGGTCATGGCGGTCGGAGACGGTGGCGGGGGAGAGGAGTCTTGGTGCTCCCTTCTTGGAGATCTCCGGGAGGAAGCGGTGAAACCAGCGGTGAAACTCTGCCGGCCCCAGAACCCGGGCCATGAGGTCCGCCTCCATGAGGGCTGGGGAGAAGAAGTCCTCCCCACCCGGCTCCCACACTGCCGGGTAGAGGGTGTCGGAGAGGTAGTACTCCTTGCTTCGTCTGACGACGAGCTCCTCCAACCCCTTATCACCGCAAGAGCGGGCGTAGTCGAAGGCGAAGGCCAGAGCGAAGGCCGTGTTGGGATGGACTCCCGTTCGGATCGGATAGGTCTGACGGGGGAGGAAACTCTTGAACCTGTCGACTATGGCGTCGGCGAGGGGTTGGAGGTTCTTCGACCACTCCCTCCCGTCCGGATCGTCCCATCCCCGAAGCTCTTGCGCCAGCTTCAGCAACCAGGCCCACCCGTAGGTTCTCTCGAAGGATTGCCGTTCCTTCTGAGAGAGGTAGGCGACCTCCTGGGCGATGTTCTCCGCCTTCAGATTCCCTCTGAGGGCCAGCCGAATCTGGGGGGCCTCGGGGAGGGCGGGGAAGGTTCGCAGGAGCCTGACGAGCATCCAGTGGCCGTGGACGGAGGAGTGCCAATCGAAACACCCGTAGAAACTCGGGTGAAGCGCCTTCGGGCCCTTGACCTCTTCCGGCCCGTTCATCACATGGTCAAGCTTGTTCGGATACTCCCGTTCTACACAGCGGAGGGCGAGAGAGGCGAAACGGGAGCCCTCGGCTTCGGTCAGGGGGAGAAGCTCCTCGGAAGGGGCGACGGGTTGAACCCTCTCTTTCGCGATTAAGGGGGAGAGGGCGAGGGCGAAGAGGAAGAGAGCCGGGGCGAATCCGCTTTTCATGGGGCCTCCTTGGCCAAGGCTACCCCTTAATGTATACCCGGTGCGGTGTGAGAAACAAGGGTGAAAAGGGAAAAACGACCCTGGGAGACGGGTCCGCCTCCCAGGGTCTGAGTGTATCTCTTTCGGTTACTTGATCTCTCTCTCGATCCACTTGGACCGATCTGGAGCCTTCGGAGTGGTGACGCTCTTGGGGGGATTCTTCTTTAACTCTTCGAGAAGAACCTCCACGGCCTTTTCGATACAGGGGTCCTTCCCTTGAACGATCTGCTCGGGACGATCCCAAACCTCGATGTCCGGGGCGACTCCCACCCCTTCCACGTCCCACTCCCCTTCTGTGTTGACGAAGCCGAAGGTGGGAACGTTGAAGAAGCCTCCGTCGACGAAGGCGGGGTTGCCGGAGATGCCCACAAGGCCTCCCCAAGTGCGCGTGCCGATGATGGTTCCCAGGCCTCTCTTCCGGAAGAAGAAGGGGAAAGCGTCCCCGCCGGAGGAGGAGTAGTGGTTGATCAGCATGGCCTTCGGCCCGGTGTGGGCGACACCCGGTTCCTGGGAGAGGTTCAGGTTGCGGCGGGACCAGTAGCTAAGAACCTTCCGGCCCACCAGGTCGATCATGACGCTGGGGATGAAGCCGCCGCCGTTGTAACGGTCGTCGATGATCAGGGCCTCCTTGTTCGCGTAGGCGTACATCCCTTTGAAGAGTTCGATGTTCCCCGGCATAGAGGTGTCAGGGACGTGGATGTACCCGATCTTACCGTTTGAGAGTTTGTCGACTATGGCCCTGCGGCTTCGGACCCAATCGAGGTAGAAGAGGCTCTGCTCGCTGGGGATGGGGGTGATTGTGGAGAGTCTGACCCCTTGGGCGGTGGGGGAGAGGTTGACTCCGATCTCGACTCTCTTCCCAGCCTTGTTCTCCAGGAAGCTGTAGGGGTTGTCCTTCAGCGTCACATCGTGGCCGCACAGGGAGATCAGGTAGTCTCCCTCGCGAACGTCGACTCCCGCCTCCTGGAGGGGGGAGCGGGTCGCTTCGGACCAGTTTTCGCCCTGGTAGATCTTCGTGATTCTGTAGCGCCCCGCCTTGGTGTCAGGGGTAAGGGCGGCTCCCAGGAGACCGTTCTGAATACGGGGGATCTCCGGGTACTCTCCGGCGTTGACGTAGGCGTGGCCGACGTTGACCTCGCCCAGCATCTCGTGGAAGAGGAAGTCCAGGTCAGCCCTATGGGCGATCCCCTCAACCAGGGGACGGTACTTGGCACGCATCTTCTCCCAGTCGAGCCCATGGATGTTGGAAACGTAAAACCAGTCACGGAAGAGCCGCCAACCATCGTCGAAGATCTGGAGCCACTCTTTCCGGGGTTCCAGGCGCATCTCCATCTCGCCGGTTTTCAGGAGCCCCTCTCCAACCTTCTGCCCCGGGGTCGCCGGGAGGATTCCCCATTTGCTTCCGGCCCGGTAGAGAATTTTCTTCTCGTCCGCCGAGAGCTCGCAGGACTGGACTCCGGCCAGGACTGTCTCGTCTTTCTTCTCGGAGAACTTGTAGAGGTGGAGCTCTCCGTTCTTTAAGTAGTAGAGTCCCTCCTGAGAGGCGATCAGACCGACGTAGTCGTCCGCGGGGAGGGGAAGGGCGACGATGCGGGCGGAGATGTTCGTAAAGTCCACCCTGACGCTGGGCTTTGCGGGAGCGGCCTTGCTTTTCCCTTTGGCTTCGACCTTAAGGGGCGTGGCGGAAGCGGCCGGAAGAGCCTCTTGGTCGACCTTCTCGGGGAAGGGGTTGGGAGCGTCCGAGGTCAACGGAAGGATGTAGATTCTGGACGCCTTGTTGAAGAGGTAATCGAACTCGTAGGAGGAGAAGGAGATGTTGAAGTCCCTCTGGGAGAGGAAGTAGATGTACTTCCCGCAGGGGGAGAAGACGGCTCCCGAGTCTTGGTAGGTTCCGTCTGTGAGGGGCTGGCTCTTCTTGCTCTCCAGGGAGTAGAGACGGAGGGCCGACTGGCCTGAGGCCCCTTCCTTGGTGTAGACGATCCAACGGCTGTCAGGGGACCAGGAGGCCTCGGTGAGATCCTGTCTGTCCCCCTTGTCGACGGTCTCCACCGCCTTGGTATGGATGTCCAGAATCTGGAGCAGACCGTTCTTGTCGTAGAAGAGAACCTTAGAGCTGTCTGGGGACCATTGGGCCGGGAAACGCCAGATTCGGCTCTTCTCGGTCAGGGCGACGACCTTTCCGGTGGAAGCGTCGCGCAGGTAGATCTCATACTCGCCGCTCTTGTCGGAGTAGTAGAGAATCCACTTTCCGTCCGGAGACCAGGCCGGATAGAGCTCCCGAACTCCCTGGGTGTCGGTGAGGTTCACCACCGGGCCGTCTTTCTCGGGGAGAGAGTAGATGTCCCCCCGGGCCTCGAAGAGGGCCCTCTTCCCTGTCGGTGAGAGGGAAGAGCTCTGGATGAACTTATCCGTTTTGACGAACCGGGGAAGGGTGTCCGGGAAGTCGCCGTGCAGGGAGATGGGAAGGGGGGCGACCTTTCCGGTTTCGGTCTCCAGGAGGTAGATCTCGCCGGCCTTCTCGAAGACGATCTTGTTCACCCTGCCCGAGGGCCAAAGGATATCGGCGTCGGTGAAGTGGGTCACCTGCTCGACGTTCCGGCTCTTGAGGTCAAAGGTGTAGAGGTTGAGGGTGAGATCCCTGTCGGAGACGAAGTAAATCTTCTCGCCGATCCAGAGGGGTTGCTGATCTGTGCCGGGGAAGTCGGTGATCCTGTCGGAGGCGTTCTTGTCCAGATCGTAGATCCAGACGTCCTGGGCGCGGCCGCCCTTGTAACGCTTCCAGTTGCGGAAATCCCTCTCGATGGGGGTGTAGACAACCTTATGGCCGTCCGGGGAGAGGTGGCCCATGCCGGCCTCGGGAATGGCCAAGGGCATCTCCAGGCCCCCTTCCAGGTTCACCAGGAAGTACTTTCCCATGCGCTCGCCCCAAGGGGTACGGTTCGCCCGGATCATGATCGAGCGGCTGTCGGGCGTCCAGTCCAGGACGACGTTGTCAAACCCGCCACGGGTCGGCATCTCGCCGACATCGTTGTAGAAGGTGAGCTGTTTGGGTGTCCCTCCCTCGGAAGGGATCACGTAGATTTGCCGGTTTCCGGAGTACTCCCCGGAGAAGGCGATCCACTTGCCGTCGGGAGAGATCTTGGGAAAGAGTTCCCGACCCACGTGGGATGTGAGACGTCGCGCCTCTCCTCCGGAGAGGGGGACCGTCCAGATGTCGCCGGCGTAGACGAAGGCGACCAGGTTGCCCGAGACGTCGGGGTAGTGAAAGAGCCGACCCTGAGCGCCCAGAGAGGGCAGGGCAAAGATAAGAAGGAACAGGACCGAAAGGCCGATGATTCTCTTCATGAAGCCTCCTTGAGGTTGTTGGGGTGTTGCAGATAAGGAATACGGGGGGGCAAGGAAAAGGTTAGCCCCTCTGGGGGTGAAAGAAACGGTGCTCCTGGGAGAGCTCTCTGATCAGGTCTTGAACCTTCCACTCCAGGGAGGTCTCCGTGGTGGTGGCCAGAATCGTCTCCTTCGGGAGACGGGGGGACCCCTTCAGAAGGGTCACAAGCTCTGACAACTCTTCTGGGGAAAACCCGTGAAAGAGAATCACCCTCTCCCCGTCGGGGAGGGTCGAGTCCGAGCGGTTCTGATCCATTTCTCTCTCCTGGGAATCAATCGGATTTGAGGATCGAGAGGAAGGCCTCCTGGGGGATTTCGACGCGGCCGATGGTCTTCATCCGCTTCTTCCCCTCTTTTTGCTTCTCCAGGAGCTTCCGCTTTCTCGAGATGTCGCCGCCGTAACACTTGGCCAAGACATCCTTTCTGAGGGGGTTGACGGTCTCACGGGCGATGATCTTTCCCCCGATCTTCGCCTGAAGGGCGACTTCGAAGAGTTGGCGGGGAATGTTCTTCTTGAATCTCAAGAGGATATCCCGGGCCTTCCGGTAAGCGCTATCCCTGTTGACGATGATGGTCAGGGCGTCCACGGGATCGCCGTTGATGAGAATCTCCAGCTTCTCCAAGGGGGATTCCCGAAACCCGAGGAACTCGTAGTCGAAGGAGGCGTAGCCGCTGGTGAGAAGCTTGATCGCGTCGTAGAAATCGACGATCATCTCCGAGAAGGGGATCTCGTAGTCCAGGATCACCCTCTGCTCCGAGAGGTAATGGAGCCCTTTGTACTGGGCCCTCTTGGGCTCGAGGTGCTTCATGATCGTTCCCACATGCTTCTGGGGGCAGAAGATGGAAACTTTCATGAAGGGCTCTTCCAGGAGGGTGTACTCGTTCTTCTCGGGAAGCTTGGCGGGGGAGTCGATCTCGATCTTCCGGCCGTCGGTGAGTTGAACGCTGTACTTGACCGAAGGGGCGGTGGTGATGATGTTCAGGTTGAACTCCCTCTCCAGACGCTCTTGAACGATCTCCCGGTGAAGAAGTCCGAGGAACCCGCACCTGTAGCCGAAGCCTAAGGCGGGAGAGTTCTCGGTCTCGAACTCGAAGGAGGAGTCGTTGAGCTGAAGCTTTTCCAGGGCAGTGGAGAGCTCTTCGTGGGTGGTCGTTCCCGTGGGGTAGAGTCCCGCGAAGACCATGGGCTTGAGGCGCTGAAAGCCGGGGAGGGGTTCCAGGTCCGGACGGTTGGCCAAGACGATGGTGTCCCCGACGGTCACATCGGAGATCTTCTTGATCTCCGCGATCAGGTAGCCGGTCTCGCCGGCCTGGAGCATGGGGACGCTCACCTCTTTGGGCGTGAAGTACCCGACCTCCTCGACGTCGTAGGCGGCGTTGGAGAAGACCAGCCGAACCTTGTCCTTCACCTTGAGGGTCCCTTCCACAACCTTCACCAGGAGGACGACGCCCCGGTAGGAGTTGTACCAGGAGTCGAAGACGAGCGCCCGAAGAGGTTTTTCAGGGTCTCCCGTGGGAGGGGGGATCTTCTCGACGATGGCCTCCAGGACATCGTCGACTCCGATCCCGGTCTTGGCCGAGACGAGGAGGGCCTCGTCGGCGTGGAGTCCCACGGCGTTCTCGATCTGCTCCTTGGTCTTCTCGACCTCCGAGCTGGGCAGATCGATCTTGTTGATCACCGGGAGGAGAACCAAATCGTTGTCGATGGCCAGATAGGCGTTGGCCACGGTTTGAGCCTCCACGCCCTGGGTGGCGTCGACAACGAGCAGAGCCCCTTCGCATGCGGCCAAGGAGCGGGAGACCTCGTAGGAGAAGTCGACGTGGCCTGGGGTGTCGATGAGGTTGAGGGCGTACTCCTTCCCGTCTCTGGCCTTGTGGAGGAGTCGGACGTAGTGGGCCTTGATGGTGATGCCCCGTTCCTTTTCCAGGTCCATGCTGTCGAGCATCTGCTCGCTCATGTCCCGCTCGGCGACGGCGCCGGTCTTCTGGAGAAGGCGGTCCGAGAGGGTCGTCTTCCCGTGGTCTATATGGGCGATGATCGAAAAGTTTCTGATTAGGCTCTTATCCATGTTTGTGGGCGGCGTAAAGGGCGGCTCCTACGAAGCCCGCCCTGTTGAGGAGCGTTCCTGTCCGGATCTCCGGCAGGGAGTGGGGATAGGTGTAAGAACGTTCCCTGAGCGTTGCCAGGGCAGTGGGGAGGAAGAGGTCGGCCAGATGGGAGAGGCCTCCCCCCAGAACGATGGTGTCCGGGTTGAGAAGGTTCTGAAAGGTTGTCAAGCCTAGACCCAGGTAGTATCCGAAGCGGCGGAAGCATTGGAGCGCCGCCTCTTCACCCTTTCTGGCCCGCTCTCCGATCTCCGCAGGCTCCGGGGAGGGAGCGTTGGTCAGGGAGGAGTAGGTCTCCTTGAGGGGCCGGATGGTGGTTTCGGTCTCCAGGCAACCTCGGCTACCGCAGGGGCAGATCTTTCCCTCCGGTTCGACGACAATGTGCCCACCCTCAATGAAACCCCGGTTTCCTAGGAAGAGGTTGCCGCCGATGACAAGACCTGTTCCTACGCCGCTTCCCAGCGTGAGGAGGAGGAAGGTGCCCCCCTTCTTGCTGGAGAGGGAGTATTCGCCGAAGGCGGCCAGGTTGGCGTCGTTGTCCACGATGAAGGGGAGGGGAAGGAAACTCTTGATCGGAGCCAGGTAATCCGTATCCGTCAAGGCCGGAAGGTTGGGCAGGCGGAGAAGCCTGTGAAGGCTCTGGTCCACCAGGGCCGGAAAGCCGAAACCCACCGTGGAGACGGGAAAGAGGGCTCGGGCCTCCTCGACCAAGAGGGCCAAGGCCCCGTAGAACTCCGAGGCGCTCCCCTTCTTGGTGGGAACGGAGTTCTCCCAGAGAATCTCTTCGTCTCTCAGAACCCCCGCCTTCATGGCGGATCCGCCGATATCGACTCCCAGGGAGTAAGTTTCCTTCATGGCTCTCCCCATTATACAGGAAGGGAGGGGAGAAGGGAACCGGTGCCCCTGAGTCGCCACACTTGGACGTGGCGACAAGAACGACTCCACTACAAAGGACACTCCCTTTTGGACAGGAAGATTTTCCAGGGAATACTCCGTTTTTCTTCATTCCTGAGGCATAAGGGCCGAATGAACCGTTCTCTTCTCCATTGTCGACTGTTCCCAACGCCTATGTCGTTCTTTCCACCTCGAATTTTTCCGCTCTCTTGACACAGAACTGAATGTGCTTAGAATAGAGAAAAGGGAGAGATTACGCTCTTAAATCCCTCAGAAAGTTTGGGAAAGAAGGGCTGAAACTCTGTAAGGCATCGGAGGAACAACGTCAGAGGGGGCCCGGTTTCTTGACGACCTGTGGAGAAGCGAAGAAGGTGGTGCAGAAAAAGGCTCGAAATTTTGGCGAACATCTCCTAGGGCTCTTCCTTGAGGACGCCCAGGGGAGTGAGAGAATCTTGAACGAGTGGGTGGTTTTTTCCGCGAAAAGTGTCTATTCCGATCCGGCGGCTCCGGGGGGAGGGAGTACCACCCTTTAGCGGAGTCGCTGGGTGAAAAGGAGGGGGAGATGCCAAACCGGTTCTTCAGAACGGCGTTTATGGTTCTGGTCGCTCTTTTCATGATCACAGAGGTACTTGCGGCCCAAGAAAGAGGTCCTTCAACGCGAGAAGAACGCGAAAGAGTGCTCCAAATGACCAGGTCCAGCGAGCTGGATCTGTTAAACGGCTCAAGCGATCTGGACAGATTCTGGTTTATCCAATTCATCGCCTCGGTTCCCGACATTACCATACGGATCGGCTCCGTGGCGATGTGGTGCACCGAGTCTTTCCTGCAAACCGAAAGAGAACAGGCTTTCATACTCTACCATTTCATGCTTAGCGCCGTTTCCGCAATCATCAACAACCCCGAAATCTCAAACGATCCGGAGGCCGTCGACACCGCAGGGGTCGAAGGGGTCATCCGGGCGTACAAGAATCTGTTACAAGCGGATCCCGGCCGGCGATCATCGGTTTTCGATGAAGCGGTTACCTCTCAAGAGAAGGGGAATCTCCGAGAGTTTGTCAAAAAATTGAGAGAAAAAGAGAAATAGAAGCCGAAAGAGGCGATCGATTCCCTCAAGAGAAGATACTACGGAATCACTTCGGAAACGAGGTTGAACGCTCTTCTCGAAGCGAGAACCACGGCGGGCACTCCCCTGGAGCCCCGTCGGCTCCCCGGAAAGGGGATTCCCTTTAGATTTCCAACTTCCTGGCGGTGGGGAAGACCCGTTCGAGCCTCTCTCCGCTCTGGGGGGAGAGGAGGAGAAAGAGGGTGTTATCCCTCTCCAGGGCGGGAAGGATTGAGCTTGGCAAGGAATCCGGGAGAGGGTTAGGGAGGAGGAGGGAGAGGCAAACCCTGGCGCTTCTCTCCATGACGGCATGGAGAAGCCGCTCCGGTCCTGGGGATTCGTCTTCCAGAAGGTATTCGCTTCGGTTGCCCCCAGAGGGGGGGAGGGGGTAGTCGACCCCCAGGGGAGGCACGGGTCCCGAGAGGGGCGCGAGGAGGTCGTAGGCCCTCCAGGGGGGAAGGGCGGAACGTTGAAGGGATCCGAAGGGGGCTGTCCCGTCGATGAAAAACTGGTAGTTCAGCGTGAGAGCGCCCAGAGAGGGGAAACGGAGGGTGATTCTCAGGTTCTCTTCCTTCCGTAGTGTCCACTCCCCCAAGGGGGAAGAGAGGGCACTGCAGGGGGGAAGGCTCTCGACGAACTCTCGGGGCCAGAGGGAGAGAAGGTTCCCCGTGAAGGGGAGGGAGAGGAGCGCCAAGGCCCTCCAGAGGGAGACCCTTCTCTCTTGCTCTCCCACAAAGAGGGTCAAGAGGGAGGCTTCACAAGACCAAG